>VFQM010001229.1_pt1 | contig 23319 bp, 15 predicted proteins | sample 3512391 | NCBI WGS metagenome assembly VFQM01 (sample SAMN10412369, study PRJNA504923) | tailings metagenome | isolation source: Replicate 1 from Balatoc abandoned mine | place: Philippines | reverse complement strand
CGCGCCTGGTAGCCACGCGCCTGGCGCCGCGGGTTATGTACCTGTGCGCCGCGCCGACCTACCTGCAGCGCGCCGGCCAGCCGGCCAACCTGAGCGCGCTAAGCGAGCACAACTGCCTGATTGGCAGCAGCGACCTGTGGCATTTCCAGGAGCAGGGCCGTGAAGTACAGGTGCGGGTAGCCGGCAACTGGCGCTGCAACAGCGGGCAGGCAGTCCTCGATGCCGCACTGCACGGCGTTGGCCTGTGCCAACTGCCGGACTACTACGTGCAAACGCATCTGCGCAGCGGCGCGCTGGTTTCCCTGCTGGAGCACCTGCGCCCGCCGAATACCGCCGTGTGGGCGCTGTATCCGCAACAACGCCACCTCTCACCCAAGGTACGTCTGCTGGTCGAGCACCTGCGCGAAGGGCTGTCTGCTCAGGCGTCGCGCAGCGCCCAGCGCTGACGAAGCCATTCGAGATCTTCCGGGCGGGTCACCTTGAGGTTGTCGGCACGCCCTTCGATAAGCCGCGGCGCCTGTCCGGCCCACTCCATGGCCGATGCCTCATCGGTAATCGCCACCCCCGCCGCCAGTGCTTCGGCCAATGCCTTGCGTAATGCTCCCAGGCGGAACATCTGCGGCGTGTAGGCCTGCCAGATGACACTGCGATCGACCGTTGCGCAAACTCGCCCGTCCGCCCCCGCACGCTTCAGCGTATCCCGCGCCGGCACGGCCAGCAGGCCACCTACCGGATCATCCGCCAGACTGTGCAGCAGCTTGTCCAGATCGCTTCGCGCCAGGTTGGGACGCGCCGCATCATGCACCAGCACCCAGCCCTCATCCGGCACCCCTATCCCGGCCAGATAATCCAGGCCGGCCAGCACCGAGTCGGCACGTTCAGCGCCGCCCCGCACGCGCTGGATACGCGCATCCGCGGCGCAGGACAAGGTTGGCCACCAGGGGTCGTCAGCGGCCAGCGCCAACACCAGGCCACGCAAGTGTGGATGGTCGAGAAAGCCGCTCAGACTGTGTTCGAGAATCGTGCGCCCAGCCACTTGCAGATATTGCTTGGGGCGATCCGCACGCATGCGGCTACCGATACCGGCAGCCGGTATCACCACCCAGAAGGCAGGCAGGTTATCCATCACTGCGCCAACTGGTAGAGGGTCTCACCCTCTTTAACCATGCCCAACTCATGGCGGGCGCGCTCTTCGACAGTTTCCATACCGCTCTTGAGTTCCAGCACTTCGGCTTCGAGGATGCGATTGCGCTCCAGCAGGCGCTCGTTCTCACCCTTCTGCTCGGCAATCTGCTCCTGCAACGCACGAATCTCCGCCAAGCCGTTGTCGCCCAGCCACAAGCGATATTGCAGGCCGGCAAGCAACAGGCACAACGCGAAAAACAGCCAGAACGGAGCTTTCGACATGATGGGGAGGGCTATCCATAAAAAAGGGCAGCAGGCACAGAAGCTATGCCGGAGCGCTGCCCTTTTAGCATGTTTACCGCGGCAGGCAAATTCCCACCCCACAGGTCTTGCCGCTGTGGGGTGGCAGGATCAGCCGCGGAACTCGGCGCGACCCTTGTAGGGTGCCTTGCCAGCCAACTGCTCTTCGATACGCAGCAGCTGGTTGTACTTGGACACGCGGTCGGAGCGGCACAGCGAGCCAGTCTTGATCTGGCCTGCGGCAGTACCCACGGCCAGGTCGGCGATGGTGCTGTCCTCGGTTTCACCACTACGGTGCGAGATCACCGCGGTGAAACCGGCGGCCTTGGCCATCTGGATGGCTTCCAGGGTCTCGGTCAGCGAGCCGATCTGGTTGAACTTGATGAGGATCGAGTTGCCGATCTTCTCTTCGATGCCACGCTTGAGAATCTTGGTGTTGGTAACGAACAGGTCGTCGCCAACCAGCTGCACCTTCTCGCCGATCTTGTCGGTCAGGACTTTCCAGCCAGCCCAGTCGGACTCGTCCATGCCGTCTTCGATGGAGATGATCGGGTAGCGCTGGGTCAGGCCGGCCAGGTAGTCGGCGAAACCTTCGGCGCTGAACACCTTGCCTTCGCCAGCCAGGTCGTACTGACCATCCTTGAAGAACTCGCTCGATGCGCAGTCCAGGGCCAGGGTGATGTCGGTGCCCAGCGTGTAGCCGGCGTTGGCCACGGCCTCGGCGATGGCGGCCAGGGCATCTTCGTTGGACGCCAGGTTCGGCGCGAAGCCGCCCTCGTCACCCACCGCGGTGTTCAGGCCACGGGCCTTCAGCACGGCTTTCAGGTGATGGAAGATCTCCGCGCCCATGCGCAGGGCGTCGGCGAAGTTCTTGGCGCCAACCGGCTGGACCATGAACTCCTGGATGTCGACGTTGTTATCAGCGTGCTCGCCGCCGTTGATGATGTTCATCATCGGCACCGGCATGGAGTAGACGCCCGGGGTGCCATTCAGATCGGCGATGTGCGCGTACAGCGGCACGCCCTTGGCCTGGGCGGCAGCCTTGGCCGCGGCCAGGGACACGGCGAGGATGGCGTTGGCGCCCAGCTTGGCCTTGTTCTCGGTACCGTCCAGCTCGATCATCGCGCGGTCCAGGGCCTGCTGATCAGTCGCGTCCTTGCCCAGCAGCAAGTCACGGATCGGCCCATTGATGTTGGCTACGGCCTTGAGTACGCCCTTGCCCAGGTAACGGCTCTTGTCGCCATCACGCAGTTCCAGCGCTTCGCGGGAACCGGTGGAAGCACCGGATGGCGCACAAGCGCTACCGATGATGCCGCCTTCGAGGATTACATCGGCTTCCACGGTGGGGTTGCCACGGGAGTCGAGAACCTCACGACCCTTGATGTCGACGATTTTTGCCATTGTTGTTGGTACTCCGTTGGGTAGCTGCGAAGCTTCAGGCTGCAAGCGGCAGGCTCAAGCGGTTTCGATAGTTGGGAAGCTCTTGACCAGGTCATCCAGCTGCTTGAGCTGGGTGAGGAAGGGCTCCAGCTTGTCCAGGCGCAGGGCGCAGGGGCCATCGCACTTGGCGTTATCCGGGTCCGGGTGCGCTTCGAGGAACAGGCCGGCCAGCCCCTGGCTCATGCCGGCCTTGGCCAGATCAGTGACCTGAGCACGTCGTCCACCCGCCGAGTCGGCACGGCCACCGGGCATCTGCAGGGCATGGGTCACGTCAAAGAACACCGGGTAGTTGAACTGCTTCATGATGCCGAAGCCGAGCATGTCTACCACCAGGTTGTTGTAACCGAAGGAGGAACCACGCTCGCAGAGGATCAGCTGATCATTACCGGCTTCCTCGCACTTGCGCAGGATGTGCTTCATCTCCTGCGGGGCGAGGAACTGCGCCTTCTTGATGTTGATCACTGCACCGGTCTTGGCCATGGCCACCACCAGGTCGGTCTGCCGCGACAGGAAGGCCGGCAGCTGGATGATGTCGCAGACTTCGGCCACTGGTGCGGCCTGGTAGGGTTCATGCACATCGGTAATCACCGGCACGCCGAAGGTCTTCTTCACTTCCTCGAAGACCTTCATGCCCTCTTCCAGGCCAGGGCCACGGAAAGAGGTAATGGACGAGCGGTTGGCCTTGTCGAAGCTGGCCTTGAACACATAGGGGATACCGAGTTTCTCGGTGACCCGCACGTATTCCTCGCAGGCGCGCAGCGCCAGGTCGCGCGACTCGATGACGTTGATACCGCCGAACAGCACGAATGGCTTGTCGTTGGCAATGTCGATATTGCCAACGCGAATGGTCTTCTGACTCATGCCTGACGCGCCTTCTGGGCCAGCGCAGCATTGACGAAACCGCTGAACAACGGATGACCGTCACGCGGCGTGGAGGTGAACTCCGGATGGAACTGGCAGGCCACGAACCACGGATGATCCGGCGCCTCGACCACTTCAACCAGCGCACCATCGGCGGAACGACCGGTGATATTCAGACCGGCCTGCTGCAACTGCGGCAACAGATTGTTGTTCACTTCGTAGCGATGGCGATGGCGTTCGACAATACGCGCCTTGCCGTAGCAGGCATGCACATTGGAACCCTCTAGCAACTGGCACTCTTGGGCACCCAGACGCATGGTGCCGCCCAGGTCGGAGGCATCGGTACGCACCTCGACGCTACCGGCAGCATCCTGCCATTCGGTGATCAGACCTACTACCGGGTGGCTGGAGTTCGGATCGAACTCGCTGGAATTGGCATCGGCCCAGCCCAGTACGTTACGTGCATATTCGATAACCGCGACCTGCATACCCAGGCAAATACCCAGGTAGGGGATCTTGTTCTCACGGGCGTACTGCACGGTGCGGATCTTGCCTTCCACGCCACGCAGGCCAAAGCCACCCGGCACCAGAATGGCATCTACGCCCTGCAGCAGGTCGGTGCCCTGGGTTTCGATATCCTCCGAGTCGATATAACGAATATTGACTTTGGTGCGGTTCTGGATGCCGGCATGGCTCATCGCCTCGATCAGCGACTTGTAGGCATCCAGCAATTCCATGTACTTGCCGACCATGGCAATGGTGACTTCCTTCTCCGGATGCAGCTTGGCATCCACCACACGATCCCACTCGGACAGGTCAGCTGGCTGGCATTGCAGGCCGAAACGCTCGACGACGATGTCATCGAGGCCCTGGGCATGCAGCACACCAGGAATCTTGTAGATGGTATCGACGTCTTCCAGAGCGATGACCGCGCGCTCTTCGACATTGGTGAACAGTGCAATCTTGCGCCGCGAAGACAGGTCGATCGGGTGATCGGAGCGGCATACCAGCACATCCGGCTGCAGGCCGATGGAGCGCAGCTCCTTGACCGAGTGCTGAGTCGGCTTGGTCTTGGTCTCGCCGGCAGTGGCAATGTACGGCACCAAGGTCAGGTGCATGAGCATGGCACGCTTGGCACCGACTTCCACGCGCAGCTGACGAATCGCTTCGAGGAACGGTTGCGATTCGATATCACCCACCGTACCGCCGATCTCCACCAGGGCCACGTCGGCATCACCGGCACCCTTGATGATGCGGCGCTTGATCTCGTCGGTGATATGCGGGATGACCTGAATGGTCGCCCCCAGGTAGTCACCGCGACGCTCCTTGCGCAGCACGTACTCGTAGACGCGGCCGGTGGTGAAGTTGTTGTTCTGGGTCATGGTGGTGCGGATGAACCGCTCGTAATGGCCCAGGTCGAGGTCGGTTTCCGCGCCATCGTGGGTGACGAACACCTCACCATGCTGGAACGGGCTCATGGTGCCTGGATCGACGTTGATGTACGGATCCAGTTTGAGCATGGTGACCTTCAGGCCCCGCGCCTCCAGGATAGCCGCCAGTGAAGCCGAAGCGATGCCTTTCCCCAAAGAAGAAACAACACCACCCGTGACGAAAATGTAGCGCGTCATGAAAAATCCTAGAAGTCAGCGTTCAAGCGGTCAGGCCGCCGGGGTGAAAGCACAGGCTGGGAAAACCAGCCTGAAATAAGCTAGCCGCTGCGGGTTCCGAAGGAAACCACAGAAGCACTAACAAGACGGGAGCGTAGTCTACCGGAAAGGCCTCGCCAGCTCAATTATTGCCACTACGGCATTTTGCTCACGACGAAGGCGGCGGCTGCCACTGCACCTGCCAGTCACCGCACTGCCGGCCATCCAGACCGGCTAGCCCCGCCACCGCACGCAACTGTCCGTCGATGGCCAGCAGCGGCCAGCGCTGCCGGAGGAACGCTGGCACGTCACGCTCGTTGAACAAACGCTTGAGATCGCGCTGACCACGCCCAGGCAGACAGAGCAGCTCGCCACCGCGCCGGTAATGCACGCTTACCTGTCCAGCCGGCAAAACGCCCTGCACATGCAGCACACCATTCCCCGGCAATGCCAGAGGCGCTTTCCCCGTCCAAGCCGGCGGTTCCTCGGGCGTCACGCACCAGTCACCGGACAACCAGAAGAGCCGCCCGGCACTGCGGCGCAACTCGCCAGCGTGCAAGCGCCACACCGGCTGGCGATCCTCGCCGGCGTCACGCAAGGCCTCCCAGCCGGCCCAATGGGCTGCATCCGGTAGCAGAGTGCGCGGCGCCAACCAGTGCCGCAGGGCATTGCGCTGACGGGCCTGGGACAGCGCGCACAGCGGCGCCAGTGCCAGCTGCGGCAAGCCCAGCCAGTCCCAGGCAGCGGGCTGTTGCGCTGCGGCCAGGTCGGTTACCGCCAGCTCATCCAACAAACCCTGCGCCTCAGCGGCCTGTTCGGCACAGCGGCGCAAGCTGGCGTCCACGCCTGGCCAATGCTCACGCAGGGCCGGTAAGACCTGGTGACGCAGGCGGTTGCGCGTGAAGCGCAGATCCAGATTGCTCGGGTCGTCCACCCAGCGCAACGCATGCTGTTCGGCATAAGCCGCCAGCGTGGCGCGCGACTCGTTGAGCAGCGGGCGGAACAGCCAGCCAGCAGCCAGCGGCCGCGCGCTCGGCATGCCGGCCAGTCCGCGCACGCCGGTGCCACGCAACAGGCGTTGCAGCACGGTTTCCACCTGGTCGTCGGCATGCTGGGCGAGCAACAGCAGCTCACCATCCTGCAGCTGCGCCCCCAGCGCCGCATAGCGTGCCTGGCGCGCTGCCTGCTCCAGACTGGCCTCACGCAGCACCTGCACCGCGAGCACCTCAAGCGGTACCTGCCAGGCCTCACAGCAGGTCTGGCAGTGCGCCGGCCAGTCTTCCGCTACGGTCTGCAGGCCATGCGCCACATGCAGGGCACGCAGAGGCGGCAAGGCATGCTGCTCACGCAGGCGGCTCAGTGCATGCAACAGCACCAGAGAATCCAGCCCGCCGGACAACGCCACACTCCAGCGCGGCGCGCCACGCCAGGCGGAAAGGGCTTGCAGGAGGCGATATTCGAGGGACATGGCGCGGGCCGGATGGCAGGGAAGCACTGCGCCAGGCCAGTCAGCCAGGCGCAGTGAGGAGAGGTCGGACTCAGGCGACGCCGAAGCTCATCAGTTTCTCGTAACGCCGGGCCAGCAGCTCGCTGCTGTCCAGGGTCGCCAGGGTGTCCAGCTGTTCAAGCAGCTCGTTGCGCAGCCCCTCGGCCATTGCCGCCGGATCACGATGGGCACCACCCAGCGGCTCACTGATCACCTTGTCGACGATGCCCAGGCCTTTCAGACGCTCGGCGGTAATACCCATGGCTTCGGCCGCCTCCGGCGCCTTATCGGCGGTTTTCCAGAGAATCGAAGCGCAGCCTTCCGGGGAAATCACCGAGTAGGTCGAGTACTGCAGCATGTTCAGGCGATCACACACGCCGATGGCCAGCGCACCGCCGGAGCCGCCCTCACCGATGACCGTGGCGATGATCGGGGATTTCAGGCGGGCCATGACCCGCAGGTTCCAGGCAATCGCCTCGCTCTGCCCGCGCTCCTCGGCATCGATGCCCGGATAGGCGCCCGGGGTGTCGATGAAGGTGAGGATCGGCAGTTTGAAGCGCTCGGCCATTTCCATCAGACGGCAGGCCTTGCGGTAGCCTTCCGGGCGCGGCATGCCGAAGTTGCGGCGTACCTTCTCGCGCACATCGCGGCCTTTCTGGTGGCCGATGACCATCACCGGACGATCATTCAGGCGTGCTACGCCACCGACGATCGCCGGGTCGTCAGCAAAGTGACGATCACCGTGCAGTTCGTCGAACTCACTGAACAGCTGTTCGATGTAGTCCAGGGTATAGGGGCGGCGCGGGTGGCGGGCCAACTGGGCAATCTGCCAGCTGCTCAGGTTGCTGAAGATACTGGCCGTCAGGCTGCGACTCTTGTCCTGCAGGCGGGCAATCTCGTCGCTGATGTTCAGCGCATTGTCGCTACCCACCAGGCGCAACTCTTCGATCTTGGCCTGCAGGTCGGCGATCGGCTGTTCGAAATCGAGAAAATTCGGGTTCATCGGCTTTCCGTCGTGCTCATGGGGCCTGTGGCCGGTTCCTGTCAGCGGTCTACCTTAAGGGATAGACCGCGCGTGGTCGATACTGCGGGCTGGGCCTGTCAGCGGTAGTGCAGGAAGACGTTGTCTTTGCCGAACTGGTCACGCAGGGTCTGCAGCAACAGGTCGGCCGGCTCCACCTGCCAGGCCTCCCCCAGGCTGAGCAGGGCACGTGCCTGTTCACCACTGTACTCGATGGCCAGCGGACAGCCGCCGCGATGGCGTGCCAGCAACTCGCCCAGCCAGCGCAGACGGTCACCTTGCAGCTGCTGATGCGACAGGCGCAGGCGCAGGCTGTCGGCCAGCCCGGTACGCGCTTCCTCCAGGCTCATCACCCGCTTGGCACGCAGGCGCAAGCCACCGGAGAAGTCATCGTTGCTGACCTCGCCCTCGACCACCACCAGTGCGTCGTTCTGCAGCAGTGCCTGGTTGCTGGCGAAGGCGTCGGCAAACAACGAGGCCTCGATGCGCCCGGAGCGGTCGTCAAGGGTGATGAAGCCCATCTTGTCGCCCTTCTTGTTCTTCATCACCCGCAGGTTGACGATCATCCCGGCCACCGTCTGGGTGTCGCGCGCCGGTTTGAGTTCGACGATGCGCTGGCGGGCGAAACGGCGGATCTCACCCTCGTACTCGTCGATCGGGTGGCCGGTCAGGTACAGGCCCAACGTGTCCTTTTCACCTTTCAGGCGTTCCTTGATCGACAGCTCGCGGGCCTGCCGATGGTTGGCGTAAACATCCGCCTCCGGCTCGGCGAACAGCCCGCCGAACAGATCCATGTGCCCACTCTCGGCGCTACGTGCGGTTTGTTCGGCAGCCTGCACGGCTTCCTCCATGGCCGCCAGCAACACCCCGCGATTGCGATCGAGATTGGCCTGGTAGGCCTTGGCCTCGTCGTGGAAATACGGCCCCAGGCGATCCAGCGCACCGCCACGGATCAGCGCCTCCAGGGTGCGTTTGTTGATGCGTTTGAGATCAACCCGCGCACAGAAATCAAACAGGTCCTTGAACGGCCCATCGGCATTGCGGCATTCGACGATGGCTTCCACCGGGCCTTCGCCCACCCCCTTGATCGCGCCCAGGCCATAGACGATGCGCCCCTCCTCGTCCACGGTGAACTTGAACTCGGAGTTGTTCACATCCGGGGCGAGGATGCGCAGCTTCATGCTGCGGCACTCCTCGATCAGCGTCACCACTTTCTCGGTATTGTGCATATCCGCCGAGAGCACCGCCGCCATGAAGGGCGACGGATAGTGCGCCTTGAGCCAGGCGGTCTGGTAGGACACCAGGCCATAGGCCGCCGAGTGCGATTTGTTGAAACCGTAGCCGGCGAATTTTTCCACCAGGTCGAAGATATTGCCCGCCAGTTCGCCATCGATGCCGTTGTTGGCGCAGCCTTCGATGAAGCCGCCGCGCTGCTTGGCCATTTCCTCGGGCTTCTTCTTGCCCATGGCGCGGCGCAGCATGTCCGCACCACCCAGGGTGTAGCCGGCCATCACCTGGGCGATCTGCATCACCTGTTCCTGATAGAGGATGATGCCGTAGGTGGGCGCCAGCACCGGCTTGAGGCCTTCGTACTGGTAATCGGGGTGCGGGTAGGACACTTCGGCACGGCCGTGCTTGCGGTTGATGAAGTCATCCACCATGCCCGACTGCAGCGGCCCCGGGCGGAACAGTGCCACCAGGGCGATAAGGTCTTCCAGGCAGTCCGGCTTGAGCTTCTTGATCAGCTCCTTCATGCCGCGCGATTCCAGCTGGAATACCGCGGTGGTCTCGGCTTTCTGCAATAGCTGGTAGGTTGGCTTGTCGTCCAGCGGAATGAAGTCGATGTTGATCAGCTCGGCATCGCTGGCGCCCTTGGCGCGCTGTTCGCGATGGATGGTTTCCAGTGCCCACTTGATGATGGTCAGGGTACGCAGGCCAAGGAAGTCGAACTTCACCAGGCCGGCCGCCTCCACGTCATCCTTGTCGAACTGGGTGACCAGGCCGCCACCCTCCTCGTCGCAGGCAATCGGCGCAAAGTCGGTCAACTTGGTCGGTGCGATCACCACGCCCCCGGCGTGCTTGCCGGTACCACGGGTGATGCCTTCGAGCTTGAGCGACATCTCCCAGATTTCCGCGGCTTCCTCGTCGTGCTTGAGGAACTCGCGCAGCGGCTCCTCCATCTCGTAGGCCTTTTCCAGGGTCATGCCGACTTCGAAGGGGATCATCTTCGACAGCTTGTCGGCCAGTCCGTAGGACTTGCCCTGCACCCGCGCCACGTCGCGCACCACCGCCTTGGCCGCCATGGAACCAAAGGTGATGATCTGGCTCACCGCGTTGCGCCCGTACTTGTCGGCCACGTAGTCAATCACCCGATCACGGCCGTCCATGCAGAAGTCGACATCGAAGTCGGGCATGGAGATCCGCTCGGGGTTGAGGAAGCGCTCGAACAGCAGGTCGTAGGCCAACGGATCGAGATCGGTGATCTTCAGCACATAGGCGACCAGCGAGCCGGCGCCCGAACCGCGCCCCGGGCCAACCGGCACGCCATTGTTCTTGGCCCACTGGATGAAGTCGGCAACGATCAGGAAGTAGCCGGGAAAGCCCATCTGAATGATGGTGCCCAGCTCGAATTCCAGGCGGTCGACATAGACCTGCCGCTTCGCCTCATAATCCGGCGTGTCCCTGGGCAGCAAGACCTGCAGGCGCTCTTCCAGCCCCTGGTAGGAGGCATGACGCAGGTAATCGTCGATCCCCATGCCGTTGGGCGTGGGAAAGTCCGGCAGGAAGTAGGTCCCCAGCTGCACGTCGATATTGCAACGCCGGGCGATTTCCACGGTATTTTCCAGCGCCTCGGGCAGGTCGCTGAATAGCTCGGCCATTTCCTCCGGGGTCTTCAGGTACTGCTGGTCGGAGTAGTTACGCGGCCGGCGTGGATCGTCCAGGGTGCGCCCTTCGCCGATGCACACGCGGGTTTCGTGGGCCTCGAAGTCATCCTGCTTGAGAAAGCGCACGTCATTGGTCGCCACCAACGGCGCACCACACCGCTCGGCCAGAGCCACCGCAGCATGCAGGTACTCCTCATCGCCAACCCGGCTGGTGCGCTGCACCTCAAGGTAGAAACGTTCAGGAAACACTGCCTGCCACTCGGCCCACAGGGCTTCGGCCTGAGCCATGTCGCCCGCCAGCAGGGCCAGGCCAATCTCGCCTTCACGGGCGCCGGACAGGGCGATCAACCCGGCGCTGGCCTGTTTCAGCCAATCACGCTGGATCACCACCAGGTCGTTGTGCTGACCTTCGGTCCAGCCACGGGAAATCAGTTCGGTCAGGTTGCGGTAACCGCCAGCATCCATGGCCAGCAGGGTCAGGCGGGTCAGCGGGCCATCCTCGTCGCGGCTGGCCAGCCAGATATCCGCACCGCAGATCGGCTTGATACCGCCGCCCATGGCGGTCTTGTAGAACTTCACCAGCGCGCACATGTTGCTCATGTCGGTCACTGCCACCGCCGGCATACCGGCAGCCGCCACCGCCTTGATCAGCGGTTTGACCCGCACCAGGCCATCGACCAGGGAGTATTCGGTGTGCAAACGGAGATGAACGAAACGGGCGGTCATGGCAATCCTGTAGCCTGGAAAAACGCAGGCGCGGATTGTAGCCCAAGCCGAACCCGCTGCGGGTTCTGTCCGCTGTGTCAGCCGCGCCCGCCATGTGCCTGCAGGTGCGGCAGCACCGCACCGAGCAGGGCCTGTTTGAAAGCCCCCTGAAAGCGATGTGCCAGACCGGGAATCAACACCAGCGCACTCCCTCGCACATGTGCCGCGACATGCACGCCATGCATCACCGGCAACAACGGATCGGCCGTGCCATGCACCACCAGGGTGGGCACGCGCAAGCGACGCAGCAACTGCACGCGACTGGGCTCGGCAAGAATGGCCAGCAGCTGACGCTGTACGCCTTCCGGGTTGAAGGCCCGGTCGTAGGCGCGCGCCGCCTCGGCCAGCAAGTCCGGCCGCGCATCGGGCAATAGCGGGCTGCCCAGCGCGGCCAACAACTCGGCCTGCTGGGCCAGTACCTGGGCGCGACTGCTGCCGGTGCGTCGCGCCAGGAGTTCCAGCAGCGCTGCGCTGGGCGGCGGAAGGCCATGGTCACCGGAACTGGTCATCAACAGCGTCAGGCTGATCACCCGCTGCGGGGCCAGGTCGGCAAGGTGCTGGGCAATCATCCCGCCCATGCTCGCCCCAAGCAGGTGAAAGCGCGGAATGTGCAGGTGATCCATCAGTGCTAGGGCATCAGCGGCCATGTCGCGCAGGCTGTAGGGCGCCTGCAAGCTAAGACCGAGCCGATAACGCAGCACCTGGTAACCCAGGTTGGGGGTTGCCGGAATCGGCTGCAGAGTACTCAGGCCGACATCGCGGTTATCGAAACGAATCACCCGCAGCCCCTGAGCACACAGGCTCTGCACCACCTCGTCGGGCCAATGGATCAACTGCCCGCCCAGACCCATGACCAGCAACAGCGCAGGGTCCTGCTCACGACCGATGCTCTGGTAGGCCAGGCGCAGGCCATCCAGCTGCAGGTAACGGGTAGCCACCTGAGGCGAACAGTGAGCACCGGCCAGGGCCGGCAAGGCCAGGCTGAGCAGCAGGCCGAGTAGAACAGCGCGCATAAGGGGACATCCAGCTGGGCACGGCCTTGCACCGTGCGACAAAGCCGGCAGTCTGCCGCCCTCGCCGTCACGCCACTAGCACAGCAGCGTGACGGTTTGGTGACAGCCGACCAGTGGCGCGTCACTCAGCCGGCCAACTCACGACGCAACTGGCGCGCCGCCGCCACCATGTTCGCCAGGGCCGCCTCGCTTTCCGCCCAGCCACGTGTCTTCAGGCCACAGTCGGGGTTCACCCACAGGCGCTCCACGGCAATCCGCCGTGCGGCCTTGCGCAGCAGCTTGAGCATCTCGCCGCTATCCGGCACACGTGGCGAGTGAATGTCATAGACGCCCGGACCAATCTCGTTGGGATATTCGAAACGCTCGAAAGCGTCCAGCAGCTCCATATCCGAACGCGAGGTTTCGATGGTAATCACGTCGGCATCCATGGCCGCGATGGCTTCGATCACGTCGTTGAACTCGCTGTAGCACATGTGGGTGTGAATTTGCGTCTCGTCGCGCACTGCCGAGGCGCACAGACGGAACGCTTCACTGGCCCAGGCCAGGTAGTGCGACCAGCCTGCCCGGCGCAGCGGCAGCCCCTCGCGGAAAGCCGCCTCGTCGATCTGGATGACCCCTATGCCAGCGGCTTCGAGGTCAACCACCTCGTCACGAATGGCCAGCGCCAGCTGACGCGCCTGTTCCTCACGGGACATGTCATCACGCGGAAACGACCACATCAGCATGGTCACCGGCCCGGTCAGCATGCCCTTCATCGGTTTGTCGGTGCAGCGCTGGGCATAACTGATCCAGTCCACCGTCATCGGCTGTGGGCGGGACAGGTCACCATAAATGATCGCCGGTTTGACACAGCGCGAGCCGTAGCTTTGCACCCAGCCAAAACGGGTGAAGGCATAGCCATCGAGCTGCTCGGCAAAGTACTCGACCATGTCATTACGCTCGGCCTCGCCATGCACCAGCACGTCCAGGCCCAGGCGCTCCTGCACCTGCACGGCGTGACGAATCTCACTGTACATGGCCTCGCGGTATTCCGCCGCGGACAACTTGCCGGCCTTGAAGGCCTGGCGCGCCAGGCGGATCGCCGAGGTCTGCGGGAAGGAACCGATGCTGGTGGTGGGAAACAGTGGCAGGTTGAGCCGCGCGCGCTGCCGGGCACTGCGCTCGACAAAGGGCGACTGGCGCTGGCAATGCTGCGCAGTGACGGCGGCCACACGCGCCTGTACCGCTGGCTTATGGATGCGTGGCGAGGCGCGCCGGCTTTCCTGCACCTGGCGGCTCTCCGCCAGCGCAGCCTGCACCTCGACGGCCTGCGGCTCGCCCAGGGCCTTGGCCAGCACGGCTACTTCGCGGCACTTCTGCACGGCAAAGGCCAGCCAGCTTTTCAGCTCGACATCCAGCTTGTCCTCGCGGGACAGGTCCACCGGGCAATGCAGCAGCGAACAGGACGGCGCCACCCACAGCCGCTCCCCCAGACGCTCATGGGCCTGCTGCAGGATAACCAGCGCGGCGTGCAGGTCACTGCGCCAGACATTGCGCCCGTCGACCACGCCCAGCGACAGCACCTTGTAGGCAGGCAGGCGGTCGAGGATGGCCGGGAACTGCTCCGGCGCGCGCACCAGGTCGATATGCAGACCATCCACCGGCAGGCCGGCGGCCAGGCCGAGGTTGTCCTCCAAGCCGGCAAAGTAGGTGGCGATCAGCTTCCTGCCCGGCTCCTTCTGCAGCAGGTTGTAGGCGCGCTCGAAAGCCGTTTTCCAGTCCTGCGGCAGGTCGAGGGCGAGGATCGGCTCGTCGATCTGCACCCATTCGATGCCTTGCGCGGCCAGGCGCTGGAGGATCTCGCCATAGACCGGCAGCAGACGCTCCAGCAGGTCGAGCTTGTCGAACGCCGGCCCCTTGCATTTGCCCAGCCACAGGTAAGTGAGGGGACCGATCAGCACCGGCTTGAGGGCATGCCCGAGGGCCCGTCCCTCCGCCACCTCCTCGAACAGCTGCTCCCAGCTCAGGGCGAACGATTGCTCCGCGCTGAACTCAGGGACCAGGTAGTGATAGTTGCTGTCGAACCACTTGGTGAGCTCCTGGGCATGCGTAGCGCCGCAACAACCACCCTGACTGACGCCCCGCGCCATGCCGAACAGGGTGTCCAGGGTCGGCCGGCCGCTGTGCGGACGGAAACGTTCGGGAATCACCCCGAACATCAGCGAGTGCCCGAGTACCTGGTCATACCAGGCAAAGTCTCCGACCGGCAGCAACTGTATGCCGGCCTCTTTCTGCAACTGCCAGTGCTCGGCGCGCAGCCGCTGGCCCACTGCGCGCAGTGCCGCTTCATCCAGCTCCCCCTTCCAGTAGGCCTCCAGGGCCTTCTTCAGTTCGCGGTCGCGGCCGATACGTGGAAAGCCGAGGTTATGTGCCAATGCCATGGGATAGTGCTCCTTGTCTGTGAATGACGACATTCTCGACAAGCCCATACACATGAGACAAACTCAATGCATTCTTGATCATCACAAGTTTTTCTCATTGAGAACCGCTCATGCTGGAAATACGCCACCTGAAGACCCTGCACGCCCTGCGCGAAGCCGATAGCCTGGTTGAGGCCGCCGAACGCCTGCACTTGACGCAATCCGCGCTATCCCACCAGTTCAAGGAACTGGAAAGCCAGCTGGGCCTGACCCTGTTCATACGCAAGACCAAGCCGGTACGTTTCACCAGTGCCGGCCTGCGCCTGTTGCAGCTGGCCGACGAAGCCCTGCCGCTGCTGCGCGGCGCCGAGCGCGACCTGGCGCGCCTGGCCGGCGGTACCGCAGGTCGCCTGCACATGGCCATCGAGTGCCACAGCTGCTTCCAGTGGCTGATGCCGACTATCGACCAGTTCCGCGATGCCTGGCCGGAAGTCGAGCTGGACCTGGCCTCGGGGTTTTCCTTCGCCCCGCTGCCGGCGCTGGCGCGTGGCGATCTTGACCTGGTGGTAACCGCCGACCCGGTGGAAATGCCCGGTATCACCTACGTACCGCTGTTCACCTACGAGGCCCTGCTGGCGGTTGCCAACCAGCACCCCCTGGCCAGCCGCCCCTATGTGCAGGCCGAAGACCTGGCACGGGAAACCCTGATCACCTACCCCGTGGAACGCGACCGACTGGACGTCTTTACCCGCTTCCTCGAGCCGGCCGATGTCGAACCGGCGCAGGTGCGCACCTCGGAGCTCACGGTGATGATGATGCAACTGGTCGCCAGCGGGCGCGGCGTATGCTGCCTGCCCAACTGGGCACTGCACGAGTACAGCTCGCGTGGCTATGTGACCGCTAAGCGCCTGGGCGACAAGGGCCTGTACTGCACGCTGTTCGCCGCGATTCGTGCCGACATGCTCGATGCGCCGTTCATGCGTGATTTCCTGCTCACCGCCAAGGACACCTCCTTTGCCACCCTGGCCGGGGTCAGCGCGGTGCGCGGATGAGCATGCCACCCTACAGCGTCAGCCCGGTCGGCATCCTGCATTCCTGCTTCAAGGAAAAATTCGCCATTCCGCGCCAGCCACAACTGGCCCCGGCAGCCCGCGGCATCCTCGAACTGCTGCCACCGTTCAACACTGGCGAGGCCGTGGCCGGCCTTGAGCAGGTCAGTCATGTCTGGCTGATTTTCCTCTTCCACCAGGCGCTGGAAGACAAGCCGCGCCTCAAGGTGCGCCCGCCCCGCCTGGGCGGCAACCAGAGCATCGGCGTATTCGCCAGCCGCGCCACCCACCGCCCCAACGGTATCGGCCAGTCGGTGGTGCGCCTGGACAAGGTGGAGGCCGGCCGCCTGCACCTTTCCGGCATCGACCTGCTGGACGGCACGCCGATCCTCGACATCAAGCCCTATGTGCCCTATGCCGACAGCCTGCCCGAGGCACGCAATGCCATTGCCCCGCAGGCGCCGCGAGCCATTGCCGTCAGTTGGCAGGCCGCCGCCCGCCAGTCCGCCGTACAGCATGCCCAGCGCCTGCAACAGCCACTCTGCGAGCTGATCGAACAGTGCCTGGCGCAGGACCCGCGTCCGGCCTATCAGCAACCCGACGCGCAACGCCGCTACGGCGTACGCCTGTGGGATGTGGAGGTGCACTGGCACTACCCGCAGCCGGGACATATCTGTGTGCTGGCCGTGGGCTGAGGCACCGCCTGTCAGGTGCGTGCCTTGCTGCTCACCAGCCAATAGGTAATGCCCAGCGCCAGGACAATGCCAGCAATGCCGAACAGATAACCCGGCTCGATCACGCTGGTATCGAGCACGATCACCTTGCGTGCCACGGCCATCAGTGCGGTGGCAATCACCAGCTTGACGTGTATGACGTCGTCACGCAGGTACAGGGTGATATTGGCGAAGATCTCGATGGCAATGAGCACCGCCAGGAAGGCGGCGAACACGGCAAAAATATCATTCAGATTGAGTAGCATGAACGGCGGCGCCATCAACCGCTGGTACAGCACCATCACCACGTCGGCTATGCACCACATGATCACCAGCACCATGAGGATCGCCAGCAGGCGAATCATCTGGCGAATGACCGCATGCAGGTGACGGAGCAGCGGGTCACTCTACAGTTCGCTGAGATGGTTATCCGGTGCTTCGCCCGGCGGGGTTTCTGTCGACATGCTCAACCTCCTTGCGACGCGGCGTGCGGCCCTGTCTTCTTACTAGCACAGGCTGCACGTCTTGCCGCAAACGGATGATTACCGCATGCAACCAGCCACTCACTCGTCGCACTGCTCCGTCAGTTCCTGCAAGGTGCTCAACAAGGCCTCTTCATCGAGTACCCGGATACCCAGCTCCGCCGCCTTGGCCAGCTTGGAACCGGCACCAGGGCCGGCCACCACGCAGTGGGTCTTGCTCGAGACCGAACCTGCCACCTTGGCACCCAAGGCCTCCAGCTGCTGCTTGGCCTGGTCACGGCTGAGGCTTTCCAGGGTTCCGGTGAGCACCCAGGTCTGCCCGAGCAGCGGCAGGCCACCGGCCTGGCGCCGCTCACTCAGCCAGTGCATACCGAAGGCCTGCAACTGGGCGTCGATATCCTCGGCGCGACGCCGCTGCTGCGGGTCGGCAAAAAACTCGCGCAGCGCCTGCCGGGCTTTTTCGTTGAGCCCCTTGCACTGGGCCAGCGTCAGCCAGTCCTGACTGAGCGCAATCAGCGCTTCCAGACTGCCCGTCTGCTCCGCCAGCAGGCGTGCACCGGTGCTGGCGATACCAGGAATGGCCAGTTTTTCCAGCAGCTCGGCCAGGCTGGCGCAGGCCGTGAACTCGGCGGCCAACTCGCTGCTTTGCTGCGGCTGCACGCCATGTTCGAGTAATTCGTTGATCACCTGGCGGTTGTGCGCGTCGGCAAAGAAACTGTGGATTTCATGCGCCACCTCCTGCCCCACATCCGGCAACCAGGTCAGCACCTCGGGCAGCGCCTGGCTAATGCGCGGCAAGTTACCCAGCGCGCGAGCCAGCAGCTTGGCGGTTTCCTCGCCGACATCGGGAATCCCCAGGGCAAAGATGAAGCGCGCGAGACTTGGCTGGCGGCTTCCCGCAATCGCCGCCAGCAGGTTGCGCGTGGACAACTCGGCAAAACCTTCCAGGGCCAGCACCTGCTCGTGGGTCAGGCGATACAGGTCGGCCGGCGAATGCACCAGCCCGTTGTCGACCAGTTGCTCGACGATCTTTTCACCGAGGCCATCGATATCCATGGCGCGTCGCGAGACGAAGTGGATGATCGCCTGCTTGAGCTGGGCTTCGCAGGACAGCCGGCCCACGCAGCGATACACCGCACCCTCGCTGAGACTGGCGCGACCCTTGCTGCGCTTGACCAGCTGGGTGCGCTCCACTGCCGAGCCGCACACCGGACACTGTGCGGGAATCTGCACAGGCCGCGCATCGGCCGGACGGCGCTCGGGCACCACCGCCATGACCTGTGGGATCACGTCGCCGGCACGCCTGATGATCAGCGTATCGCCGATCATCAGGCCCAGCCGGGCGACTTCATCCATGTTGTGCAGGGTGGCATTGGACACGGTAACCCCCGCCACCTGCACCGGGCGCAGGCGGGCCACCGGGGTCACTGCGCCGGTGCGACCTACCTGAAACTCCACATCGAGCAGTTCGGTCAGCTCTTCCTGGGCGGGAAACTTGTGGGCGATCGCCCAGTGTGGGCTACGCGCACGAAAGCCCAGCTGCTGCTGGTCTTCCAGGCTGTTGACCTTGAACACCACGCCATCGATGTCATAGGCCAGGCTTTGCCGGCGCGCGCCGATCTCTGCGTAGTAGGCCAGGCAGGCATCCACGCCACGCGCCAGGCGCAGTTCGCGGCTGATCGGCAGGCCCCAGGCCTTGAGTTGCTCAAGCATGGCGATATGGCTGGATGGCAGGTCGGCGGCGTACTCGCCAACCCCGTAGGCGCAGAACTCCAGGGGGCGGCTGGCAGTGATCTTCGGGTCCAGCTGGCGCAGGCTGCCGGCGGCCGCATTGCGCGGATTGGCAAAGGTCTTGGCACCGGCATCCACCTGGCGGGCATTCAGGGCCTCGAAGCCGGCGCGCGGCATGAACACCTCGCCGCGTACTTCCAGGCGCGCCGGCCAGCCACTGCCCTGCAGGCGCAGGGGAATCGTACGAATGGTCCGCACATTGGCGCTGATATCCTCGCCGGTACTGCCGTCGCCCCGCGTGGCGCCGCGCACCAGCAGGCCATCGACATACAGCAGGCTGACGGCCAGGCCGTCGAGCTTGGGCTCGCAGCTGTAATCCACTTCAGCGCCGCCGCCAAACAGGTCACCCGGCGGCAGGCCCAGGCCAGCCTGCACGCTGCGGTCGAAGGCGCGCAGGTCGTCCTCGCTGAAGGCATTGTTGAGGCTGAGCATCGGCACGCTGTGCTGCACTTCGGCAAAGGCCTGCAAGGCACTGCCACCGACCCGCTGCGTCGGCGAGTCGGCACTGATCAGCTCGGGATGGGCCTGCTCCAACTGCTGCAACTCACGGAACAACCGGTCGTATTCGGCATCCGGAATGCTCGGCTCATCGAGCACGTAGTAGCGGTAGTTGTGTGCATCCAGCTCATGGCGCAGGGCGCTGATGCGTTGGGCGGCGTCAGTCATGGCAAATAAGCCTCAAGCGGCAAGTTGCACGCGGCAAGAAAGCAAAAAGCCCCAAGCCGAGCGATTAACCTGTGGCTTGAGGCTTGTAGCGTACCGCGGTGGTCTAGCGTTTCTGGGTCATGTGCTTGCGTTCGAAATCGACGATACGCTGGCGGTAGTGCTCAATGGTCTGCGCAGTCAGCACACTGCGCTGGTCGTCCTTGAGGTCGCCTTCCAGCTCGCAGCACGCTGCGCTGGTCGTCCTTGAGGTCGCCTTCCAGCTCGCTGGACAGCTTGCGCGCCGCTGCCACCATCAGATCGAAGGCCTGTTTGGGATAGCGCGGGCCGGGCAGGCCGAGGAAGAAGCTGACCGCACGGGTGCTGAACAGGTCCATGTCATCCAGGTCGAAAGTACCCGGCTTGACACCGTTGGCCATGGAGAACAGCACTTCACCATTGCCGGCCATGCTCTCGTGGCGATGAAAAATGTCCATCTCGCCAAAGCGCAGACCACTTTCCAGGATGCTCTGCAGCAGCGCCGGCCCCTTGAAGCCTTCCGGATGGCGGGCCACCACATTGATCACCAGCACTTCCTCTACCGGCGGCAGGTCTTTCTGGCTGTTCGCGGCCGGCTTGGCCGCGGCGCTTTCCTCGACCGGAGTGAGCAGGGTCGGTACCGGCTCCTCGCTGTCCAGCTCCAGGTCGCCCTGGCGGGGCTCGACACCACGGCGTTTGTTGATGTCCTTGGCGCTGAACGACGGCAGGTCCTGCTCGTCGAAGGTCGGTTCCTGGTCACGCTTGACCACGCGTACCGGGCCGAGCAGGTTGGGATCGACCGGTTCGTCATCCGGCAATTCACTCAGGCTGCGGTCAAGCTTGAACTTGAGCTTGCCCTTGCCGCCACTCATACGTCGCCAGCCGTCGAACAGGATGCCGGCAATCACCACGACACCGATGACAATCAACCATTCACGCAAGCCAAAATCCATGTGCGTCACTATCCCCGAAAAAAGATGAAAAGGGCATTGAGCGGGGCTTGGACCCCACCTCACCGGACGATTCGCATGCTCCCGGAAGCCACTGCAACACGCTGTTCTGCATGGCGTTTTTGAGCACGGTAAAAAAGTGTGCCTAAGCTAGCATGAGCCACGCCCTCTTTGCACCGTCTGGCGTTACTCCACGCGCATTGATTTGCATCACTTTTTGCTACGGGGCGGGCTGATCGCTCAACTTTCCACCAACTGCATGGCCTCGGCCACATCCACCGCCACCAGGCGCGAGCAGCCTGGCTCGTGCATCGTCACCCCCATCAATTGCTCAGCCATTTCCATGGCGATCTTGTTGTGGGTGATGTAGATGAACTGCACCTTCTCGGACATCTCCTTGACCAGCCGGGCGTAGCGGCCGACGTTGGCATCATCCAGCGGTGCATCCACTTCGTCGAGCATGCAGAACGGTGCCGGGTTGAGCTGGAAGATGGCGAACACCAGGGCCAGCGCGGTGAGTGCCTTCTCGCCACCGGAGAGCAGGTGGATGGTGCTGTTTTTCTTGCCCGGTGGACGCGCCATGATGGCCACGCCGGTATCCAGCAGGTCCTCGCCGGTCAGCTCCAGATAGGCGTGACCGCCGCCGAACACCTTGGGGAACAGCGCCTGCAGGCCGGCGTTGATCTGCTCGAAGGTGTCCTTGAAGCGGTTGCGGGTTTCCTTGTCGATCTTGCGGATGACGTTTTCCAGGGTCTCCAGCGCCTCCACCAGATCGTCGTTCTGCGCGTCCAGATAGCGCTTGCGCTCGGACTGCTGCTGGTACTCGTCGATCGCCGCCAGGTTGATCGCACCGAGGCGGGCAATACGTCCGGCCAGCTGTTCCAGCTGCTGCTCCCAGGCCAGCTCTGCGGCCTCTGCCGGCAGACTGGCCAGCACGCCATGCAGGTCATAGCCATCGCTGTGCAACTGCTCGGCCAGCGCCTTGCGCCGTACATCCAGCCCTTGCCAGTCGAGGCGCTGCTGTTCGATCTGGCCGCGCAGCAACTGGGCCTGCTGTTCGGCCTGGCTGCGGCGTTTTTCCTGCTCGCGCAGCTCACGGTCGGCATCATCCAGGGCATGCCGCGCCAGGCGCAGTTCATCATCCACGGCCAGACGCCGCTCAAGCAGCTCTTCCAGCTTCAGACGCAGCTCTTCGAGGGGCGCTTCGCCCTCCTCCAGGTTCAGCTGCAATTGTTCGCGGCGCTCGATGCTGCGCTCGAACTGCAGCTCCAGACGCTCCAGGGCCTGGCGGGTGGACACCTGTTGGGCCTGCAGGGAGCCCAGGCGCAAGGCCAGCTGGTGGGCATGATCCTTGTGCTGGCGGGCAGTTTGCCGCTGGCGGTCGAGCTGTTCGCGCAACTGATCGCGACGCCCCAGCAACTGTTCGCGCTGCTCGCTGTCGCTGGCCATGCTGTCCAGGGCATCCTGCAGGGCCAGGCGCGCTTCGCCCAGTTGTTCCTGCTCCACGGCCTGCTGCTCAACCAGCTCGGCCTGCTCCTGCTGCAGGCGCTCACGGCGCAGCAGGAGTTGTTCGTTGCGTGCCTGCAAGGCCGACAGGCGTGCCTGCAGATCAGCCAGCAGGCGCGCCTGTTCGGCCAGTTGCCGGCGCTGCTGGTCACGCTGCTGCTCCAGCCTGTGCTGCTGCTCGCGCAACTGCTGCAGCCGGGCATCCTGCTCGTCGAAGCGCTGTTCGGCCTGCGCACAGGCTTCCTGCAGGTCCGCAATCTCCTGGCCACGTGCCAGCAGGCCGCTGTCACTGGCAGCAGCACGTCGCACCCGCAGGAAGTGCCGTCCCACCCAGTAGCCATCGCGGCTGACCAGGCTCTCCCCGGCTGCCAGGCCGGCGCGCGCCGCCAGGGCCTGTTCCAGGCTGTCCACAGTACGCACCTGGGCCAGCCAGGGCGACAGATCGAACGCAGCCTGTACTTTATCAAGCAGGCTGCCCGGCAGCCTGACGCCGCCGGCATTCAGCTGCAACAGGCGCAGTTCACCCTCGCTCAGGCTGGCCAGCGGCAGGCTGGTAAAGTCATCCAGCAATAGCGCCTGCAGGTCGGCACCCAGCACGGTTTCCACCGCCAGCTCCCAGCCGGCCTCGACGCGCAAGCCTTCGGCCAGGCGCGGCCGTTGCGTCAATCCTTGCTCATGCAGCCAATCACTTGCCCCCTGCGCGGGGTTCAATGCGGCCTGTTGCAGCGCTTCCAGCGAGGCCAGCCGGCCATTCAGCCGCTGCAGCTCGCCCTGGGCCTGTTGTTGCGCCTGCTGGGCCTGCTGCAACTGTTCACGCACCTGCAGCAACTGCTCGCCGGTCAGTTGCTCGGCGTCCTGCAATATGAGCTGCGCCTGCGCTGCCTCAGCATGCTGCACCTGCAGCGTCTGCAGCTCCGCCTCCTGCGGCGCGCTGGCCAATTGCGCCTGCTCATCGCGCAGACGCCGCTCCCGCTCGCCCAGGCGCTCCAGGCTCTGTTCCAGTTGGCTGATCCGCGCCTGCTGGACTTCCGCCTGGCGGCGCGGCTCGGCACTGCGCTGGTTGAAGGCATCCCACTGTTCCTGCCAGGCGTGCATGGCCGCCTCGGCCTCTTCCAGCGCCGCAGCACCTTCTTCGGCCGCCGCACTGGCTTCCTCCTGCTCCGGCAGCAACAGCTCCAGCTCTTCTTCCAGAGTGGCCAGCAAGGT
>VFQM010001226.1_pt1 | contig 23373 bp, 17 predicted proteins | sample 3512391 | NCBI WGS metagenome assembly VFQM01 (sample SAMN10412369, study PRJNA504923) | tailings metagenome | isolation source: Replicate 1 from Balatoc abandoned mine | place: Philippines | reverse complement strand
TTACCGTTGACCAAGTGCTTCCTCCCTTAGAAGAATATCCATTTGGCAGATACCGTGGATAGGTAGTTAATGGTGTTCCTAGTGGTCCTAGTTCGGAATATACATTGTTGTCAAAAGAAGAATAATGAGCTCCAAAACCAATATAGGGTGCAAACGACCCATCTGAAACAGAAAATGCTCTAGTGCTAAAAGGGTAATACTCTAGTTGCATCCCAATATCGAACACTTTAGAATGTCCTTTCATGGCTCTAAGTTGTTCGCCATAAATAGACTCTTTGTTCACAAATTCACCAAAGTGATTTAGTTTTGTACTATTGTAAGATAACTCTGTCCTTAGTTTGAAATGAGAATTAAAAAAATCAACTTGGTTATAAGTTCTACTTCTAGCATCAAAGGAAAAGTCTAAATAATGAACAAAACCCACCGCAAAACCCGTGTTTCCTACATTTGTATTAAAATCATTTTTTACACCAAAATCAGATTGTAATGCAACACCTCCAACAAAAGCTCCAATTTCATGCGAAAATCCAAATTGGGCTTTAATAGATGAATGAATTCCCAAAAGGAAAATAAGCAAATATTTAGCTTTTTTAATCATTACTAAAATTTTATTGCGCAAATATATAAAACTGCAATATCTTTCTAATGAAAAATAGAAAATTAATTATAAAGGATTTCTAAATCAGGGAGTTTGCCCTATAATTTAATGATTTAATAAATTTTTATTAAAATCGCATCAAGTGATTTTAAAAATGTATATTTGTAGACTTTATTTTTGCGAATAATGTAATTTAAAGTCGAAATGACCCTTAATAAATTTGTTTATTTACATTTTATAGAATATTATGGAACAAAAAATTAATGATTTTATGGCTTTGGTTGAAGCCAAAAACCCAAATGAACCTGAATTTTTACAAGCAGTTAGAGAATTTGCTGAAACAGTAATGCCTTTTATTGCTAATGAGAAAAAGTATGATGGTAAAAATGTACTTCTTAGAATGGCAGAACCAGAGCGTTCGGTTATCTTTAGAGTGCCATGGGTGGATGATAAAGGGGAAATTCAAGTAAATAGAGGATTCCGTATTCAAATGAACTCAGCAATTGGACCTTATAAAGGAGGAATTCGTTTTCATCCTACGGTAAATTTATCGGTACTTAAGTTTTTAGCTTTTGAACAAGTTTTTAAAAATAGTTTAACAACACTTCCTATGGGAGGTGGTAAAGGAGGTTCTGATTTTGATCCACAAGGAAAATCAGATGCAGAAATTATGCGTTTTTGCCAATCTTTTATGACTGAATTATGCCGTCATATTGGCCCAGATTTAGACGTTCCTGCTGGTGATATCGGTGTTGGGGCTAGAGAAATTGGATACATGTTTGGTCAGTACAAAAGAATCAGAAATGAATTTACTGGAGTTTTAACAGGTAAAGGTTTGGCTTACGGTGGATCCTTAATTCGTCCTGAAGCTACTGGTTATGGTGTAGTTTATTTTACACAGCAAATGCTTAAAACTAAGGGAGAATCAATCCAAGGTAAAACAGTTGCAATCTCTGGTTTCGGTAACGTTGCTTGGGGTGTAGCATTAAAAGTAAACGAATTAGGTGGAAAATTAGTAACAATTTCTGGTCCTGATGGTTATATTTATGATGCTGATGGAATTTCTGGAGAAAAAATCGATTTCATGTTAGAAATGAGAGCAAGTGGAGACAATAGAGCTGAAGCTTATGCTGAAAAATTCCCAAGTGCAGTTTTCCACAAAGGAAAAAGTCCATGGGAAGCAAAAGTGGATATCGCTATTCCATGTGCAACTCAAAATGAATTACATGAAGAAGACGCTAAAAAATTAATTGCAAACGGTGTTATGTGTGTTACTGAAGCAGCTAACATGCCATGTACATTAGAAGCAATTAAGCAATTCTTAGATGCAAAAGTATTATTTGCTCCTGGAAAAGCGGCAAATGCTGGTGGTGTTGCAGCTTCTGGTTTGGAGATGACGCAAAACTCAATCCGTTTAAACTGGACTAGTGAAGAAGTAGATGCTCGTTTAAAAGATATCATGACAGGTATTCACGGTCAGTGTAAAAAATACGGTACAGAAGCAGATGGTTATGTAAACTATGTTAAAGGAGCCAATATTGCTGGTTTCGTTAAAGTAGCTGACGCTATGTTAGCTCAAGGTGTTGTATAACATTTGATTTATAAAATAATTAAAGCTCTTTTGGTTTTCCAAAGGAGCTTTTTTCTTTTCAAAATATATCAAAATTGAAATTAATACGTTTGTAGTATATTTGTATCAAATACTTGCAATGAAAAAAGCGTTTTTAATTTTCTTTTTTACTCAGTTCTTTTTTGCACAACAAAACAACCAGTTGTGGAAAGGATATTTTTCCTATAACGAAATTGTCGATATTGAGTCCACTCCAAATGCTCTTTTCGCAGCTACAGAAAATGCCGTTTTTAAACAAGAAGTAGCAAGTGCTAACCTAAATATTTTCAATTCTATTTCAGGTTTAAAACCCGATGTTATTTCAACACTTCACATTTCTGAAACAACGAATAAAATTTTTGTTGGAAATAACAACGGATTAATCTTAGTTCAAAATCCAGATGGAACAATTGCCACGAAGGTTGATATTATTACCGATGTACCCGTGCCGCCTAATAAAAAGAAAATCAATGATTTTTACGAATTCAACGGTCATTTATATATTGCTACTGATTATGGGATTTCGGTTATGGATGTGTCTTCAACAGAATTTATTTCAACGTATTTCATCGGTACTTCTGGTGAAGAAACAGAAGTACTACAAACCACCGTTTTTAACGACGAAATATATGCAGTAACTCGCAATTTGGGCATTCGAAAGGCAAGTTTAAGCAATCCTAACTTATTCGATTATAACCAATGGCAAACCTTTGATAACGGATTTTGGCTAGGCATTGTAACTTTCAACAACCAGTTAGTGGCAAGTAACACAAATCTCAAAACCTATCGAAATAATGGCGCTGGTTTTCAGGAAATTTTAACGATGAATCAGCCTGTTGTAAAATTAAAAACGAATGGTTCAAAAGTCATATTAACGGCTCCCAATAATGTATATGTTTTAAATTCATCATTTGCGATAGCTACTCATATTACCCAAATTCCAAATGTTGAGGTTTTATTTACATCGGCATCGGTGGTGGGAAATACAGTATATTTAGGAACTCAAAAAGATGGACTTTTTTCAACTTCATTAAGTAATTCGAGTGTTTTTATCCAAGTGGCACCAAACGGACCACTTCAAAACAGTACATTTCGTCTTAAAAAAGCACCTAGTAAGATTTGGGCAGTACATGGAGATTACGATCAAACGTATAACCCATATCCGCTTGACGAGTTAGGAATAAGCACCTTCACAGAAGAAAGAGGTTGGGAAATTATCCCTTACGAAAATCTATTTGGCGCCAAATCATTGTCAGATGTTGCAATCAATCCTAACAATCAAAATCAAGTATATGTAACGTCCTATTTTTCGGGAATTTTGAAAATGTTTGGCACCACCATTGAGCTTCTCAACAACACCAATACGGGTCCTAACGGACTAGAATCTTTAGTTATACCCGGTAATCCCTCGTATGTTGATATTCGTATTAATAGTTCCGTTTTTGATAAAGACGGAAACCTTTGGGTAACCAATGCTTTCGTAAACAGAGGAATTAAAGTTTTGAGAGCTAACGGACAATGGCAATCTTATGATTTATCTGGAATTACCGCAAATCTATCAACGGGTAGATATAACGCAATGGCCATCGATAAAAATAGCACCAAGTGGATTCCAGCTTATAATGATGGTGTAGTAGCATTTAATGAAAACTACGGAAACAAGTTCATTGTTATAAATCAAGAGAACGCCAATTTACCCACAACTGTAGTGAATTGTTTGGCGATTGATAACCGAAATCAATTATGGATTGGAACAATGGCAGGTTTGCGCGTTTTGTCTAGTGTTGATCGGTTTATTTCTGAAACGGAGTTGGATGTTTTTCCAATCATTATTCAAGAAGGAGATTTGGCTCAGGAATTATTTTTTCAACAACCTATATTAGATATTGCTGTAGATGGCGCTAACAGAAAATGGGTTTCCATTGCCGATGGAGGTGTTTTCTTAGTGTCTTCTGATGGTCAAGAAACCATTTATCGATTTACCAAAAACAATTCGCCATTACCAAGTGATAACATCAACGATATAGAAATCGATGGTGTTTCAGGCGAAGTATTTTTTGCAACAGATAAAGGAATGGTTTCTTTCTTAGGAACTTCAACCAAACCAAGTGACAGTTTAGGCGATGTCTTCGTTTATCCTAATCCTGTTCGTCCAAATTTTACAGGAACAGTTAAGATTAGCGGTTTAACCGATAAAGCTAATGTTAAAATTACGGATATCGAAGGTAATTTAGTTTACGAAACTACTTCGGCTGGTGGAACGATTGAATGGGATACCACAGCTTTTGGAAAATATAGAGTGGCTTCAGGTGTTTACATGATCTTTGTGGCTTCTCAAGACGGTATGGATTCCACAGTGAAAAAAGTGATGATTATCCGATAATCTAATGCTAGTTAAAACCAAAGCCATTGTAATTTCCTCCTTAAAATATCAAGAAAAAAGCTTGATTGTTAAGTGTTTCACGCAATCGGATGGTTTGAAAAGTTATTTTGTTCCAAGTGCTTATTCCAATAAAAAAGCGAATCAAAAAATTGCCTATTTTCAGCCCTTAACGATTATTGAAATCGAAGCGAATCACAAAAATAAAGGTACACTCGAACACTTCAAAGAAATAAAATTAGCACATAGTTTTCATACGATAAATACGGATATTGTTAAAAGCACTATCGTAATATTTCTATCCGAAATTTTACATCACAGCATCCACGAAGAAGAGAAAAATGAAAATTTATTTTCTTTTTTAGAAACCGCCTTACTTTGGTTAGATACGCATGACGAAGCTGCAAATTTTCATCTAATTTTAATGATGGAAATGACCAAATTCTTAGGGTTTTATCCTGATGTTTCTGAAATAAATTTCGATTTTTTCGATGTGAAAGAAGCGTTTTTTACTCCATTTCAATCGGTAAATACACTTTCAGCACATGAAACACAATTGTTTAAACGATTAATCGAATTAAAATTTGATTCCAATCAGAAAACTTTCGCAGGAATTGAACGCCAACTTTTGCTAAAATTCCTCTTAGATTTCTACACATTACACCTTGAAGGCTTCAAAAAACCAAAATCGTTAGAGGTTTTGAGAGAAGTTTTTTCCTAAGTCTTAACTTTTGCCTTTTACCTTTTGCCTTTTACCTTTAAATCATTACTTTCGCAAATTGATTTAAGAAAGCGACAAAATGAGCACAAAATTTACTGAATACAAAGGACTTGACTTGCCAACAGTAGCATCAGAAGTTCTTGATTTTTGGAAAAAAAACAACATCTTTGAACAATCGGTAACTTCTCGCGAAGGAGCTACACCTTACGTGTTTTTTGAAGGACCACCATCTGCAAATGGTTTGCCTGGAATTCACCACGTGATGGCGCGTGCGATTAAAGATATTTTTTGTCGTTATAAAACTCAAAAAGGTTACCAAGTAAAGCGAAAAGCAGGCTGGGATACACACGGTTTACCTGTAGAATTAGGTACCGAAAAAGAATTAGGCATCACCAAAGAAGACATCGGAAAAACCATTTCAGTTACCGAATACAACGAAGCGTGTAAAAGAACCGTTATGCGTTATACAGATGTTTGGAATGACTTGACCGAAAAAATGGGGTATTGGGTAGACATGGAAGATCCGTATGTGACATACAAATCCAAATACATGGAAACCGTTTGGTGGTTGCTAAAGCAAATTTACAACAAAGATTTACTATACAAAGGCTACACCATCCAACCCTATTCACCAAAAGCGGGAACAGGTTTATCTTCGCACGAAGTGAATCAGCCAGGTTCATATCGTGATGTTACGGATACGACGATTGTAGCTCAATTCAAGGCAAAAGACGAAACGTTGCCAAGTTTCTTACAAGGTTTTGGAACGGTTCATTTCTTGGCTTGGACAACAACTCCTTGGACTTTGCCAAGTAATACAGCGTTAACCGTTGGACCAAAAATCGATTATGTTTTAGTAAAAACATTCAATCAATATACTTTTGAAGCGGTAAATGTGGTTTTAGCTAAGAATTTAGTTGGAAAACAGTTCGGTGGAAAATATTTTGTAGCAGAATCAGATGCTGATTTTGCAAATTACAAATCAGAGGATAAAAAGATTCCATACCAAATCTTAGCAGAAGCAAAAGGTGCTGATTTAGTAGGAATTCGTTACGAACAATTATTGCCATTAGCGTTACCTTATCAAAATCCAGAAAATGCATTTAGAGTAATTTCAGGAGATTTCGTAACTACGGAAGATGGAACTGGAATTGTTCATACTGCACCAACATTTGGAGCTGATGACGCTAAAGTAGCTAAAGAAGCAACTCCAGAAGTACCGCCAATGTTAGTCTTAGACGAAAACGGAAATCCTGTTCCATTAGTAGATTTACAAGGAAGATTCATCCAAGGTTTAGGTGATTATTCAGGTAAATATGTTAAAAATGAATATTACAACGACGGAGAAGCGCCAGAACGTTCAGCTGACGTAGAAATCGCTATCCAATTAAAAGAAGAAAACAAAGCCTTTAAGGTTGAAAAATACGTACACAGTTATCCACATTGTTGGAGAACTGACAAACCAATTTTATATTATCCATTAGATTCTTGGTTCATCAAAGTAACTGAAATCAAAGATAGAATGTTCGACTTAAACGATACCATCAACTGGAAGCCAAAAGCAACAGGTGAAGGTCGTTTCGGGAATTGGTTGAAAAACGCCAACGATTGGAATTTATCACGTTCTCGTTATTGGGGAATTCCATTGCCAATTTGGAGAAGCGAAGATGGAACAGAAGAAATGTTAGTTGGTTCAGTTGAAGAATTGTACAACGAAATCGAGAAGTCTATCGCGGCAGGTTTCCAAAAAGAAAATCCGTACAAAGGATTCAAAATTGGCGACATGAGCGAAGCCAACTACGATTTAGTGGATTTACATAAAAATGTAGTGGATAATATCGTTTTAGTTTCTCCATCAGGAAAACCAATGAAACGTGAAACCGACTTAATTGACGTTTGGTTTGATTCAGGTGCGATGCCTTACGCACAATGGCATTATCCATTTGAAAATAAAGACTTAATCGATGAAAATAAAGCTTTCCCAGCAGATTTTATTGCGGAAGGTGTTGACCAAACTCGTGGTTGGTTCTATACGTTACACGCTATCGGAACCTTGGTTTTTGATAAAATAGCTTATAAAAACGTAGTTTCTAACGGATTAGTTTTAGACAAAAACGGACAAAAAATGTCAAAACGTTTAGGAAATGCTGTTGACCCATTCACCACTTTGGCAGAATATGGTCCAGATGCTACACGTTGGTACATGATTTCGAATGCAAATCCTTGGGACAACTTAAAATTTGATATCGAAGGTGTTGCTGAGGTTAGGAGAAAATTCTTTGGCACACTTTATAATACATACTCGTTTTTTGCTTTATATGCGAATATTGATGGTTTCAAATACAATGAAGCCGAAGTTCCATTAAACGAAAGACCCGAAATCGACCGTTGGATTTTATCGGAATTACATACGTTAATTCAATTGGTAGATGAAGCATACGCGGATTACGAACCAACAAAAGCAGCTCGTGCTATTTCTGATTTTGTTCAAGAAAACTTAAGTAACTGGTACGTTCGTTTATGCAGAAGAAGATTCTGGAAAGGTGATTACGCGCAAGATAAAATTGCAGCTTATCAAACGCTTTATACGTGTTTGGTGACTGTTGCGAAGCTTTCAGCTCCTATTGCACCGTTCTTTATGGACAAACTTTACAGAGATTTAACACAAGCTACATGTGCTGAGTCGTTTGAAAGCGTACATTTGGCCGAGTTTCCAAAAATGGTTGAAAACTTTGTTGATAAATCGCTAGAAAGTAAAATGATGAAAGCTCAAACGGTTTCTTCATTAGTTTTATCACTTCGTAAGAAGGAAATGATTAAAGTGCGTCAACCGTTGCAAAGGGTTATGATTCCTGTACTTGACGAGAATCAGCGTGCTGAAATTGAGGCGGTTTCTGACCTAATTAAAGCCGAAGTTAACGTGAAAGAAGTGGAGTTGTTAGACGATGCTTCGGGTGTTTTAGTGAAGCAAATTAAGCCTAATTTTAAAACATTAGGACCACGTTTTGGTAAAGATATGGGATTGATTTCCAAAGAGATACAAAATTTTGGACAAGAGCAAATTGCCAAATTAGAGCGTGATGGTGAGTTAGTTATGGATATTGCAGGAAAAAGTATAACTTTATCACAAGATGATGTAGAAATTTCATCGCAAGATATCCCAGGTTGGTTAGTAGCCAATTCAAACGGAATTACAGTAGCGTTAGACATTACGATTTCCGATGAATTAAGAAAAGAAGGGATTGCGAGAGAATTAATCAACAGAATCCAAAATATCAGAAAAGACTCAGGTTTTGAAGTAACTGACAAGATTACCGTTAAGATGGAAAAAAATCCGCAAGTTGAGGAAGCCGTTTTAGCCAATGAATCGTATATTAAGTCAGAAACCTTAACCGAATCATTAATTTTTGTTGAAAACATTGAAAATGGTACGGAAATTGAGTTTGATGATATTAAAACAAGTATATTAATTTCAAAATAAAAGTCGAAAGGCTTTTAATCGACGTATAACTATAAAAAATATTGAAATTATGGTAGAGGAGCAAATTAGATATTCAGACGCTGATTTGGCTGAATTCAAAGCGTTAATTCAAGCGAAATTAGAAAAAGCTAAAGGTGATTTAGAGCTTATTAAGAGTGCCTATATGAATGATTTAAACAACGGAACTGATGATACATCGCCAACGTTTAAAGCATTTGAAGAAGGTAGTGAAACGATGAGTAAAGAAGCCAATTCGCAGTTAGCAATTCGTCAAGAAAAATTCATTAGAGATTTAAAAAATGCCTTGATTCGTATCGAGAACAAAACCTATGGTATTTGTAAAGTTACAGGCAAATTAATAAGTAAAGAAAGATTAAAAATCGTTCCTCATGCTACTATGAGTATCGAAGCAAAAAACTTGCAACGTTAATCTTTTTACAAAATTATACTAACGCTCCGTTTGGGGCGTTTTTTATTTGATAAATTCCACTATTTTTGCAAAAAAATTGAACATGTCGTTAAAGAAAGCCTATATTTTAATCATTGCTATTTTATTAATTGATCAGATTTCAAAAATCTATATCAAAACGCATTTTTTTATTGGAGAATCCATAAAAGTAATGGGTTTAGAATGGTTTCAAATTCATTTTATAGAGAATGAAGGTATGGCTTGGGGTGCTGAAATTCCGGGTGAACATGGCAAATTAATCTTAACTTTATTCCGAATCGTAGCCGTAGGTGGAATTGCTTGGTGGTTGTGGGATTCGGTAAAAAAGAAAGCTTCTAATTACTTAATTGTAGCTATTGCTTTGATTTTTACAGGTGCTTTAGGCAATATTATCGATTCTGTTTTTTACGGAGTCATTTTTAACGATAGTTATCATCAAGTAGCTACTATTTTTGCTGACCAACCTTACGGTACTTGGTTTCACGGTGAAGTAGTAGATATGTTCTATTTTCCTATTTGGGAAGGAAATTTACCTTCTTGGTTGCCAATATGGGGCGGCAAACACTTTACTTTCTTCAACGCCATTTTCAACGTAGCCGATGTAGCGATTTCAACTGGTGTTGGAATTTTGATTGTGTTCAACAAAAGAGCATTTGCTCATGCGGATAAAGAAGAAGCATTAGCTGAGGAAAATTAAAATTCGAAAATTCCCTCAGGCGTCACACAAAAATCCAATTTCACATCATTTGTTGAAACATCGTCAATTCTTTCTTCTGGAGGAAAGAACGATAACCCAATTTTAATTGTTTCGGGCTTGCATTTGCTTAGAAAGTTATCGTAGAAACCTTTTCCGTACCCAACACGATTTCCTTGCTTATCATAAGCTAAAAGCGGTACAAAAACCACATCAATTTTCGCATCAGGCACTTCTAAACCATCAACGGGTTCTGGAACGTTGTAACTGTTCTTTTTGATTTTGGTATTATCCGTTAATAAAAAATGCGTCATTCCTAAAGTGGCAAATTCGCACTTCGAAATGACGATTTCTTTATCTTTTCCCTCTAAAATTTGAAGAATATATTCGGTATTGATTTCTTTTTGCTCTTCAATCGTTAAAAACAAATGGTAATACAATTTGTCCCAAATGTCCATACGCAACAATTGGTTCGCAATTGCTAAACTTTTGTCTTCGATTTCTTCTAGAGTTAACTTTTGCCTTTCAGCTTTTGCCTTTTGCCTTAACGATTTCTTATCCATTTAGAGACGCTTTCAATTCATCTATAAATTTAGTCAAATGTTCTACTTCTACGTGATCCATTAACACAATTTTGTACCATTTGTTGTTTTCGTTGTGTTGTTGCGGTACTAAATCATATTTTTCAGCAATTTTTTCTGGAATAGATTCGGCATGAATAGTTACGATATTCATAAACGGTTCACGGAAATATTTGATATTTAGTTTATCTAATTCGTGACATAAAAATTGGGTACGCATTTGTAAAATACTCACTTTTTCAAACCAACCATAAGCACCGTAAGTAAATAAAATCATCCAAACCGCCACAGCATTCGCACCAGAACGACTTCCGCAAAGGGTTAAATCCATTCCTTCTACGTATTCCGCTTCTTTGGTTAATACGTTTTCGATTAAGCCTTTTCGGCAAACAAAAATTCCAGTTCCATAAGGTGCTTGCAACATTTTGTGTGCATCAATCGTAATCGAACTAATTTTAGGATTGCTAAAGTTGATTTTCGAATTTTGATTGCTAAACGGATATACAAATCCGCCATAAGCACCATCAATATGTAAGCGATAAGTTACATTATGTTTTTCCAATGCCGAAGTATACACATCAGGATTGTCAACAGAACCAAACATCGTAGTCGCCATATTGGAAACGGCAATGAAGTATTTTTTACCTTTATTTTTCGCTTCCGAAATGATGTTGTCTAAAGCAATCGCATCAATTTCACGATTTTCAAAACCAACGGGAATTTTCAACCAATCAATTTGCAATAAATTAGATGCTTTTGGAATCGAATAATGTGTGTCTTCCGAAGCTAAAATGGCGATTTCGTCTAATTTCGCATCGAATTTATGCATGAATTCATTTCTAAAAACCCAAATCGCTTGAATGTTGGCTTCCGTTCCACCAGGGGCAATGTAACCGTCAAATTCGTTTTCTTTGGCTTTGAAAATATCTACCGCAATGACGTTTAAAACTTCACGTTCAATTTCTTGTGTGCCATAAAAGGCTTTTTCCGAAGTGCCAAAAGTGTGGCAACCAATGTTATTTGGATTGGCTACATACGTTTGAAGTGTTGGAGCATCTTTCAAAAAAGGCGCATCATCATAAAAAACGCGATTGTCTAATTTAGACGCAGGATAACCTAAAGAAGCGTCTTTTGAGAAATTTACATTATCGTGTAAAGCCTTTTCAATACGGGCTTTTCTTTCTTCGTGTGTTAATTTTTTCCAGAAGTTCATACCTAAAAATTTTGGCGAATTTACAGTTGAAAAGTCAATAAAAACATGATAATTGTTAGCTTTCCGATTCTAAATGCGTTGAAACGTGAAAAATAGCATCTCCTTGATATACAATTGGCGCATCGTTGACATTGATAACATAGCCATCATGAGGCGCTTTCATTTTGTGTTCGACTTTTCCGTATGGGTCGGAAATAGTAGCAATTAAATCGCCTTTTTTGATAAAACTACCTATTTTCACCATACCATGAAACATACCCGAATATTTGGCTCTTACCCAATTGGATTTTTCAATATAAATAGGTTTTTTCGATTTAATATTGGCTTTTTTTCTTGGATTTAGCATGTCCAAATGATCCAAAAATCGTTTTGTACCTTCAATAGCATCATTCGTAACTTCTTCATTGATATCCAATGATTTTCCGCCTTCAAAAAGTAACATTTTAACCCCTAATTTATCACAAGAATTTCGAAACGAACCCGAAATATTCTTCGAATACAAGGTAAAAGGCGCGTTAAAAACATCGGAAAGTTGTTTAAGTTCTGGATTTTCAGGTACAATTCTAATTTGCGGTGCATTAAATCGGCTTGCGCCACCCGCATGAAAATCAATTGCATAATCCACGTGCGGAATAATATCTTTCAAAATGTAATAAGCAAAACGACTCGCTAACGAACCTGTTTTACTACCAGGAAAAACCCGATTCAAATCGCGACCATCTGGAAATTCACGTGTTTTATTGATGAATCCGAAAATATTGATAATCGGAATGCAAATTATCGTGCCGCGTTTTGGTTTGTTGATTTTTTGAACAATTAACTGACGCACAATTTCAGTTCCGTTGATTTCATCGCCATGCAAACAAGCGGTGAACAAAACCGTTGGCCCATCAAGTTTTGATCGTTCCACAATTATGGGAATTTTCAATTTGTTCATGGTGTGCAACTTGGCAATTTCCATGTTAATCGTTTTGCTTTCGCCCGCTAAAATGGTTTCTTTTAGTATTACAAGTGGTTTTGAGGCTGTCATTTGGTTGATTCTAAGGTGTTAAAAATACGAAAAGTTCAAGAACAAGGGCAATAACAAGTTCAAAAATCAATTTTTTATTGGAACACAAATTGAAGAAATGAAAAGTTTAAAAGTAAAACGTCTCTGTGAATCTCTATTCAACAGCATCAAAATAAAAAAATCTCAGTGAATCTCTGTGTAAAAACAATTCTCAAATCTGTGCTGCAAAGCATCCGTTTCATCCGCGTGCCAATTAAAACAATTCTATTATCTTTGTTCTTTACTCTTTTCTTAAAAAATGCAAACACCATTAGAACTTCAAATCCAAACTTTACCCGATAATCCAGGTGTGTATCAGTATTATGATAAGGAAGGAAAAATTCTATATGTTGGGAAAGCGAAAAACTTAAAAAAACGCGTTCAGTCGTATTTTACTAAGAATCACGACAATTATAAAACTTCGGTTTTAGTTAAGAAGATAGTTACGATAAAACACATTGTTGTTCCTACGGAAACCGATGCATTATTGTTGGAAAACAACCTGATTAAAAAGCTGCAACCGCGTTACAATGTCTTGCTTCGCGATGATAAAACTTATCCTTGGATTTGCATCAAAAACGAACGATTTCCACGCATATTTTCTACTCGGAAAATGATTAAAGATGGTTCGGAATATTTTGGTCCATATACTAGTTTTAAAACGGTTCACACGATTTTGGATTTGATTAAAGAATTGTATCCGCTTCGCACTTGTACTTACGATTTATCAAAATCGAACATCGATTCAGGGAAATTTAAAGTCTGTTTGGAATATCATATTGGCAATTGTAAAGGCGCTTGTGAAGGATATGAAACGGCTGAAAACTATCAAAATCAAGTCGAAAAAATCCGTCAAATTTTAAAAGGAAATTTCAAAGAAAGTTTGAAAGATTTCAAGAAATTAATGACCGATTTAGCGATGGAAATGAAGTTTGAAGAAGCGCAAAAAATCAAAGAAAAAATCGAGGTTTTAGAAAATTACCAATCGCGTTCTACGGTTTTAAATCCGAAGATTACCAATTTAGATGTGTTTTCGATTATTTCCGATGAAACCATGGCTTATGTCAACTTTTTACAGATTTCACATGGAGCTATCGTTCGTTCGCATACGTTGGAATTAAAGAAAAAATTGGATGAAACCAACGAAGAATTGTTGGAATTAGCCGTTGTTGAATTACGCGAACGTTTTCATTTGAATGCACGAGAAATTGTGGTTCCTTTCCCAATTGATTTAGGCGAAAATATAAAAGTTACGGTGCCGCAATTGGGCGATAAAAAGCAAATTTTAGATTTATCAGAACGTAACGCTAAATTTTATCGATTAGATCAATTAAAACAAATTCAGATAGTCGATCCAGAACGTCATACGAATCGCATCATGGCACAAATGCAAAAAGATTTGCGTTTATCGGTTGAGCCACGACATATTGAGTGTTTTGATAATTCGAATATTCAAGGAACCAATCCAGTTTCGGCTTGTGTGGTGTTTAAAGATGGAAAACCGAGCAAGAAAGATTATCGTCATTTCAATATCAAAACGGTTGAAGGTCCAAATGATTTCGCTTCTATGGAAGAAGTGGTTTATCGAAGATACAAACGCATGTTAGATGAAAATCAACCTTTACCACAATTGATTATTATTGATGGCGGAAAAGGGCAATTGTCTTCGGCTTTAAAAAGTTTGGATGATTTAGGTTTGCGTGGAAAAATTGCCATCATCGGAATTGCAAAACGTTTGGAAGAATTGTTTTATCCAGGTGATTCGGTGCCATTGTATTTGGATAAAAAATCGGAAACACTTAAAGTAATTCAGCATTTACGAAACGAAGCACACCGATTTGGAATTACCCATCATCGCGATAAAAGAAGTAAATCGGCTTTAACCAATAGTTTGGAAAGTATTCCAGGAATTGGAGAAAAAACGATGATTACATTAATGAAACATTTTAAAAGTGTTAAAAGATTGCAAAATGCCGATGAAAAAGCAATTTCTGAAGTTGTAGGTGTTTCAAAAGCCAAAAAAATTTCCGACTTTTACAAGACAATTCAACCTAAAAATAAATAATGAAAAAACTCTTCTTGTTTGTAAGCCTACTAATTTTTACCCAAATCAGCTTAGGACAAGAAAATCCGCGACCAAAAGTAGGACTTGTACTTAGTGGTGGTGGTGCAAAAGGATTGGCACATATTGGTGTACTTAAAGTAATTGATTCATTAGGAATAAAAATCGATTATGTAGCAGGAACTAGTATGGGTGCCATTGTGGGTGGATTGTATGCATCGGGGTACAACGCCGAACAATTGGATTCTATTTTTTCAAATGTAGATATTGATGCATTACTTCAAGATTATACACCTAGAGAAGCAAAATCTTTTTACGAAAAACGAAATGACGAAATTTACGCGTTAACGCTTCCATTTAACAAATTTAAATTGGGATTGCCGAAAGGACTTTCTAAAGGGTTGTACAATTTCAATTTGTTGTCTTCTTTAACACAACACGTAAGTCATGTTCGTGATTTTAAACAATTACCCATTCCGTTTTTATGTATTGCTACAGATGCTGAAACGGGTGAAAAAGTTGTCTTGGATTCTGGTGTTTTAGCTCAAAATATGATTGCAAGTGGCGCATTACCTACATTGTATAGTCCAGTTGAGATTAATGGAAAAGTTTTAATCGACGGCGGTGTTGTGGATAATTATCCCATTGAGGAGTTAAAATCGAGAGGAATTGATATTATTATTGGAGTTGATGTTCAGGATGGATTAAAAACACGAGAAGAGTTAAAAGGCGTTACCTCGGTTTTAGCGCAAATCAACAATTTTTCTATGCTTGAAAAAATGGCTGGAAAGCAAAAAGCTACAGATATTTATATCAAACCTGATATCAAAGGTTATACCGTTGTAGATTTTGAAAAAGGAAAAGAAATTATAGGAAAAGGGAAAGAAAAAGCATCAGAGTTTGTTAGAGAATTGGCTCCCTTTGGAAATTCAAATTCAAAAAACTTGGGTAACATAATTGCACAAGACTCTATTTATATTAAAGATGTTGTAATCAATAAATTAGATAATTTTACAAGATCATATGTGATTGGTAAGTTGAAATTTAAAAGAAATACTAAAATCTCAATGAATCAGTTGCAAAAAGGAATTTTAAACCTAAATGCTACCCAAAACTTCAGTGCCATTAATTATTCGTTTGAAAAAATGCAAGATGGTGATAAATTAATTTTGCAATTAAAGGAAAATGAAAACAATACTTTTTTAAAGTTCGGATTGCACTATGACGATTTGTTTAAAAGCGGAATTTTATTGAATTACACTAAAAAGCGACTAATTGCTAAAAATGACGTGGCTTCATTAGATGTAATTTTAGGAGATAATATTCGATATAATTTTGATTATTATATTGATAATGGATTTTATTGGAGTTTTGGTTTCAATTCTAAATTAACTACTTTTAATCGAAACATTACAAGTAATATTGCTGATAATGCGGTTTTTAATTCAACAGCAAACGCTGTAAATGTTGATTTTTTCGATTTGAGTAATCAAGCATATATGCAAACTATTTTTGCTCAAAAATTTTCTTTAGGAGCTGGTATTGAGTATAAATTTCTAAAATTGGAATCGGAAACACTAGAAAATACGGATCCTGTTTTTGAAGATAGCAATTATTTATCTCTTTTCGGATTCATGAAATACGATTCGTTTGATAAAAAATACTTTCCAAGAACTGGTTGGAATTTTAATTCTGAGATACGTTATTACGGTTATTCGTCTGATTATAAAAACAATTTCGAACGCTTTTCAATTGCTAAAGCCGATTTTGGTTTTGCTCAACCGGTTTTTAAGAATATGACTTTTAAACTTCAAACGGAAGGCGGTTTTGCTATAGGTGAAAGAAGCGTGTCTTATTTTGATTTTATTTTAGGAGGTTACGGATTTCAACAAGTAAATAACATTAAACCATTTTATGGATATGATTTCTTGAGTTTGGCAGGTGATAGTTATGTAAAACTTTTACTAACAGCAGATTATGAGATTTTTAAGAAGCATCATCTGAATTTTAGTGCTAACTTTGCTAATATTGGAAATAATATTTTTGATAATATCGATACGTGGTTTGTAGAGCCAAATTATTCAGGCTATTCTGTAGGTTATGGAATGGAAACAGTAATTGGTCCAGTTGAAATCAAACATTCTTGGTCGCCCGAAACAAAAGACCATCATACTTGGTTTTCAGTAGGATTTTGGTTTTAAAAAAAAATTACGATATTTGTAATGATGAAAAATTGGTCTGGCTTATTAGCGCATCTGAAATTCCTCATCAAGAGAAATCCTGAGTGAGTTTTTTATCGTGCCAATATTTTTCAAACTTCAATCATAATTGGCACTCCTATATATTACTTAATTTTCTAATAAAATTAAACACAATGCCAATATATCACAAATTGGGAAATATCCCGCATAAGCGTCATATTCAGTTCCGTAAACCTAACGGAGATTTGTATTATGAGCAACTTTTTGGTACTGTAGGTTTTGACGGAATGTCAACTAACATGTATCATGAACACAGACCAACACAAGTAAAGGAAATTAGAAAACAATACAGTGTTGCGCCTAAAATTGCTAAGGCAAATAACATTCAATCGTATCGATTACGCGGTTTTGAAGTAGCACCACAAGATGATTATTTAGAAAGTAGAAAAATCGTGCTTACGAATTCCGATTGTCATATTGTTTTGGCAGCTCCAAGAAAATCAACAACCGATTATTTTTATAAAAATACGGATTCTGATGAGGTAATTTTCATTCACAAAGGAACCGGAAAATTAAGAACCATGTTAGGGAATTTAGATTTCAAATATGGTGATTATCTGGTTGTTCCTAGAGGAATGATTTACAAAATGGATTTCGATACTGAAGATAACCGTTTGTTTATCGTAGAATCACATTCACCAGTTTATACGCCAAAACAATACAGAAACTGGTTCGGACAATTGTTAGAACATTCTCCGTTTTGTGAAAGAGATATTCGTCGTCCAGAAGAATTGGAAACGTATGATGAAAAAGGAGAATTCTTAATCAAAATCAAAAAGAAAGACGAGATTTTTGAATTAGTATATGCAACACATCCTTTTGATGTGGTTGGTTACGATGGGTTCAATTATCCTTACGCATTTTCAATTCACGATTTCGAACCAATTACGGGAAGAATTCACTTACCACCACCAGTACATCAAACATTTGAAACGAATGCATTTGTAATTTGTTCGTTTGTTCCGAGATTGTACGATTATCATCCATTATCGGTTCCAGCACCTTATAATCACAGTAATATTGATGCCGATGAGGTATTGTATTATGTTGATGGTGATTTTATGAGCCGAAATGATATTGAAGCCGGACATATTTCATTGCATCCAGCGGGAATTCCTCACGGACCACACCCAGGAGCAGCGGAAAGAAGTATTGGTAAAAAAGAAACGTTAGAGTTAGCTGTAATGGTTGATACATTCAAACCTTTAATGGTTACAGAAGATGCAATGAAAATTGCTGACGAAAAGTATTATCAATCTTGGTTAGACTAAATGAGTTATAATAAATTATCAGCCGATCCTTCAGCATTAATACTAGGAATAATTGCTTTTGTAATTATGATTTTGGGGTTTTGTTGTGGATTAATAGTTTTGGTTTCATTGATTTTAGGAGTTGTAGGATTAATTCTTTCCATAAAAAGTCTTAAAGAATATGAAGCAAATCCAACAGTTTATTCACGTCAAAGTCAACAAAATGTATATGTTGGAAAAATTATTTGCTTAATTGCAACTATTTTGTCTTCCTTGTATTTTGTTGTAATAGTGTTTGCGGTTGTTGTTTATCAAGTTAGTTTATCTGATGTTTTTAAAAATGAATTAAAGAATATAAAAAATCAAGAAATCAACGATTCCATTAGTATGGAAGAGGAAATTAAAGAAAATTATTATAACGATTCCCTTTATGTAGATTCCACTTTTGTAGATTCTATTCAAGCGGAAAACTAAAATTTAAGAATTATGGCACAAGAAATAAAATCAGTAGAATACGGATTAGAAAAAATATTTGAAGGAGCTCAAGACTTCTTACCTTTATTAGGAACAGATTACGTAGAGTTATACGTTGGAAATGCAAAACAAGCAGCTCATTTCTACAAAACGGCTTTTGGTTTTCAATCGTTGGCATATGCAGGATTAGAAACTGGAGTTAAAGACAGAGCGTCTTATGTATTGAAACAAGATAAAATCCGTTTGGTATTAACTACTGCTCTAAATAGTAATTCACCTATTGGAGAACACGTAAAAAAACACGGTGATGGTGTTAAAGTGATTGCGCTTTGGGTAGAAGATGCGCGTCATTCATTTGCGGAAACTACTAAGCGTGGAGCAAAACCATATTTTGAGCCTGTAGTGGAAAAAGATGATAATGGTGAAGTAGTTCGTGCAGGTATTTATGGAGCATATGGTGAAACCGTTTTCATTTTCGTGGAACGCAAAAATTACAACGGAATCTTTTTACCTGGTTATAGCGAATGGAAATCAGATTATAATCCAGAACCAGTTGGATTAAAATATATCGACCATATGGTAGGTAACACAGGATGGAACAGAATGAACGAAGCTGTAAAATGGTTTGAAGACGTTATGGGATTTGTAAATTTCCTTTCATTTGACGACAAACAAATTACTACCGAATATTCTGCTTTAATGTCTAAAGTAATGTCTAATGGTAACGGAAGAATTAAATTCCCTATCAACGAACCAGCAGAAGGAAAAAAACGTTCTCAAATTGAAGAATATTTAGATTTTTATGAAGGTGAAGGTGTACAGCATATTGCAGTCGCAACCGATGATATCATTTCAACTGTTGCTCAAATGCGTGCTAGAGGAATCGAATTTTTAAGTACACCACCTCAAGCGTATTATGATGCAATTCCTGAAAGATTGAAAGATCATATGTCTAAATTTAAAGAAGATATTAATGAACTTCAAAAATTAGGTATCATGATTGATGCTGATGATGAAGGGTATTTGTTACAAATTTTTACGAAGCCAGTTGAAGACCGTCCAACACTTTTCTTCGAAATTATTCAAAGAATGGGTGCTCGTGGCTTCGGTGCAGGTAACTTTAAAGCCCTTTTTGAGTCAATTGAACGTGAGCAAGAATTGCGAGGTACATTATAAAAACGATTATTTATTAACAAATCTTTAAATTACAACGTTGTAGTGGTGTTGTTTTTGATAAAAATATGTTAAAGTTTAAATTTAACTAAGAATAATTCAAAAAACATTTTTACATTTGCACTCGCAAAATAGGGAGGTAGTTTACCTTGTTTTGCAAGTAAATTTTCATAATTTATAGTTTTTTGGTTGGTTAATAGCATAAAAACTCAGTCATATTTTTGACTGGGTTTTTTTGTTTTAGTATTTTTGGAACAGAAATTGCATTTTCATTTCTAAAAATGATATACCATGAAAAAAATTGTTTTACTACTTATTCTTTTTGTTACCACAAATTCATTTGTAGAACAAGAAAATGCATACACTACTGGAGAATGGTTTAAACTCCGAATTCATTATGGTTTAGTTAATGCGGGTTATGCTTCTTTGGAAATTAAAGAAGCGGTAAGAAACAATAAAAAAGTACATCATGTTGTAGGAAAGGGTTGGACTGTAGGTATGACCAAATTCTTCTTCAAAGTTGATGATAACTACGAAAGTTATTTTGACAAACAAACCGGAAAACCTTATCAATTTGTTAGAAGAATTGACGAAGGTGGCTATACTAAAAATCAAGAAGGATTTTTTAACCAAGAGAAAAATACCGTTTTAGTTAAAGATTATAAACACAAAACCGAAAAAACATTTTCAGTCCCAGAAGATGTTCAAGATATTGTATCTTCTTTCTATTATTTAAGAAATCATCCTAAAATTGATAAGTTAAAAGTGGGTGAGTCGATTGCAATTGACATGTTTTTTGATGATGAAACCACAAAGTTTAAGTTAAAATTTGTTGGTAGAGAAGATATAAAAACTAAATTTGGAAAAGTTTCATGTATGGTTTTCAGACCTTACGTGCAGGCGGGGAGAGTTTTTAAAGAAGAAGAAAGCTTAACCGTTTGGATTTCAGACGATGACAATAAAATTCCAATCCGTTTAAAAGCAAGTTTAGCTGTTGGTTCTTTAAAAGCCGACATTGATGCTTTCAAAGGATTAAAACATTCATTTAAGGTTAAAGTAGAAAAATAATGGAAGTAACTCCTAAAATTCAGGAACAATTAGATCAACTTCATGAAAAATTTGAAGCGATAAATCAAAATACATCAACTCATTTAGAAGGGTTACTTTGGGCAAAACCCATTACGTATTGGGATTATATCCAAACAGATGCGCTTTTGAGTCTTCAAACACAACGCACTACTTTGCCAGACGAAATGGTTTTTGTAATGTATCATCAAGTAAACGAATTGTTGTTCAAGATGATTCTTTGGGAAATGAACCAATTGTGTCATAACGAAAAACCAACGACTGATTATTTTACCGAAAAATTAGGAAGAATTAGTCGTTATTTCGATATGCTAACCACTTCTTTCGATATCATGAAAGATGGAATGGAGCCAGAACAATATCTAAAATTCAGAAACACTTTAACTCCAGCGAGTGGATTTCAATCGGCACAATATCGTTTAATTGAATTCAGTTCAACGGATTTAATCAACTTAATTGATAACCGTTTTAGAGCTACTATTGACAGAAATACGCCATATGAACACGCTTTTGAACATTTGTATTGGCAAGCTGCAGGTAAAGATTATCATACAGGTGAAAAATCGTATTTAATTCTAGAATTCGAAAGAAAATATAAAAAAATGTTCTTAGATTGGATGGAAGAATACAATACAATCAACTTGTGGAGAAAATTCAAACAACTACCAGAAGCCGATCAACAAAATCCTGAATTGGTAGCAGCGATGCGTCATTACGATAAAACAGTTAATATTACTTGGGTAATGGGACACTTTAATGCGGCAAAAAAATACATCGAAAGTGTACCAGGTAATCACGAAGCTACAGGTGGAAGCGATTGGAAAAAATACATGTTGCCAAAATACCAAAAAAGAATATTCTTCCCTGAATTATGGACGAAAGAAGAATTAGATAACTGGGGAGAATAACCGCATTACGCATAAAACAAAAAACATTGAGATATTTAGTATTAGCCATTTTATTTGTTACTTTTTTTACCGCTTGTAATTCAAAAGAAGAATCAGAAAAAACTAAAAAAGCAGTTGTAAAAAAAGAACCTATCATAAAAGAATTCGGATTTACTTTTAACGACTTTAAAGTGGTTAGAGATACGATCCGTTCGGGTGATACTTTTAGTAAACTATTAGAAAAATATCCCTTAAAAGATAGTTTGCGAGTTCATGATGTAACACAAAAAGTGAAGGATTCCTTTAATGTAAGAAGAATTAAAGCAGGAAAACCCTATATTATGTTTCTCGACAAGAAAAAACCTAACACGCTTCAGGCTTTAGTTTATATTGAAGAACGAATTAGTTTTACTGTAGTTGATTTCAGAGATTCAATCGCAGTTTTTAATAAAAAGAAGCCCACTACTTTAAAGAGAAGAGTAGTAGCAGCTGAAATCGAAGGTTCATTGTCCGAAACCTTAAGCAATGCTGGAGTTAGTGCTGGTTTAGCTAATAAATTAGCTAATATTTACGCTTATACTGTCGATTTCTTTAAAATTCAAAAAGGTGATAAATTTGCGGTTACCATAAACGAACGTTACATAGACGATTCCATTTATGTTGGTGTGGAAAGTATCGAAGCTTCTTACTTTGAACATAAAGGCAAAAAAATCTTTGCATTTCCTTATAAATTGTCCGAAAATCAAAAATATGAAGACTATTATGATGAAAACGGAAAAGGTTTAAAAAGTATGTTCTTAAAAGCGCCTTTAGATTATTTCAGAATCTCATCGCGTTTTTCTGGAAGACGTTTTCATCCCGTGCAAATGCGTTTCAAAGCGCACAATGGAACCGATTACGCAGCACCTCATGGAACTCCAATTAAAACTACCGCTTCAGGAGTTGTGGAACGAACTGGCTACACATCTGGAAATGGTAACTTTGTAAAAGTTCGTCATAGTTCAACATATTCTACGCAATATTTACACATGTCCAAGATTTTAGTTCGCAACGGACAACGCGTTACGCAAGGACAAGTAATTGGTAAAGTAGGAAGTACTGGTTTGGCCACTGGTCCACACGTTTGTTATCGTTTTTGGAAAAATGGCGTTCAAGTTGATCCGCTTAGGCTGAAATTGCCAAATGCCGAACCGATGAATGAATCACATAAACAAAAATATTTAGCGCATATTGCTCCTTTAAAGAAAGAATTGGATAGTATAACTGCAGTAAAATTTAAAGAATAATGGCACTACCAAAAGTAAATCCGTCACAAACAGCTGCATGGCAGCAAATACAATTGCACTTTGAGAAAATGCAAGCAACTTCAATGAAAGATTTGTTTGCGTCTGATGCAAATAGAGCTGA
>VFQM010001223.1_pt1 | contig 23402 bp, 28 predicted proteins | sample 3512391 | NCBI WGS metagenome assembly VFQM01 (sample SAMN10412369, study PRJNA504923) | tailings metagenome | isolation source: Replicate 1 from Balatoc abandoned mine | place: Philippines | reverse complement strand
GGTTGGTCGACATGAACCAGCGGGCGAAGAAGCCCGGCTTGTGGTCCGCATGATCGTGGGCGTCATGCCCGTGATCGTGATGAATGTCGAAGCCTTCTGCGGTGGTTGCCATGATCAGCTACTCTTCTGCTTCAGTTCGTTTATCGGGTTCAGGCTGCCGGAGCGGCTTCGGGAGCGGCTTGCGCGGCGGGAGCGGCAGCCGGAGCGGCCGCTTCTTCACCGGGCATCGAGCCGCCCTGCGCCTTGACCCATGCGGCAAACTCGGCCGGGGGCAGAGCCTCGACGACGATCGGCATGTAGGCGTGACGCGCGCCGCACAGCTCGGAGCACTGGCCGTAATAGACGCCCGGCTCCTTGATGGTCAGCATCTTCTCGTTGAGACGGCCCGGAACGGCGTCCATCTTGAACCACAGCGAGGGCACCGCGAAGGCGTGGATCACGTCCGAAGCGGTGGTCTGGATGCGCAGCGGCACGCCGGCCGGCACGACCATGCGCTTGTCGACCGCAAGCTGGGCCGGTTCGCCGCGACGCACCGCCTCGCCTTCGTCGAGCATGTTCGAGACAACCTCGAAATCGCCGTGATCGGGATAGGTGTAGCCCCAGTACCACTGGTAGCCGGTCGCCTTGATGGTAACGGCATCCGCCGGCGGGGTTTCGTACTGGCGCGCCAGCAGCGTGATCGAGGGCACGGCGATGATCACGAGGATGATCACCGGAACGATCGTCCACACCACTTCGATGAGGGTGTTGTGCGTGGTCTTCGAGGCCACCGGATTGGCGCGGCGGTTGAAGCGCACGACGACCCACAGCAACAGGCCGAGGACGAGGAGGCTGATGACGGTGATCACCGGCAGCAGGATCATATCGTGCATCCACAGCGCATATTCGCCGTTGTCGGAATACTGGTCCTGGAAGGTCAGGCTCTTGGCCATCGCACCCGGCTCGTCCGAGCGCGGATCGGTCGGCATGCCCTTGCCCCTGGTCGGAGCCATCGGGGCGTAGGCGCTTGCCGCGTCGGCAGCAGCAGCCGGAGCGGCCGCATCGGCAGCCGGAGCCGCGGCAGCAGCAGGCGCAGCCGCTTCGGCCGCGACGGGCGCAGTGGGAGCGGCGTCCTGTGCCGCAACGCTCAGCGGCGCGAATGCCGCGAGCCCGGCAGCAACGACTGCCAGGATAGCCTTTTTCATACGGGTGTCCCTCTGACCCATGAGAATGTGTCCAAGTGGTTCGAATCTGATCCCATACCGCCCGGCGGCTGGCCCCCTCGAGACCCGCTACGGACAGCGTTTGGCCGGCCCGGGGGCCAGCTTCATCCTCGCCCTTAGCGATGCTTGCGGGGTGCCTCAAGCGGTTCTAGGGAGAAAATTATGCAAGGCGCCATGTGGCACGCGCAATCTCGCGCTTTCCCCTATGTTTTCCGAGGAGTTGGTTTGTGACGCAAGAGGAAGTTCTGGCCGAGTTCCGCAGCTCGGGCGCGCTGCTCGAAGGCCATTTCAAGCTCTCCTCGGGCCGCCATAGCGGGCATTACCTGCAATGCGCCCGCGTGCTGATGAACCCCGCCAGGGCCGCCAGACTGGCCGAGGCGGTGGTCGCCGCCATCCCCGCCGCGGTGCGCGAACAGGTGGATGTGGTGGTCTCGCCGGCGATGGGCGGCATCATCATCGGCCATGAAGTCGGCCGCGCGCTGGGCAAGGACGCGCTGTTCCTCGAGCGCCCTGACGGAGTGTTCCACCTGCGCCGCGGTTTCGCTCTGGAAAAGGGCGCCAAGGTGCTGATGGTCGAAGATGTGGTCACCACCGGCCTCTCCAGCCGCGAAGCCATCGCCGCCGTGGCGCGTGAAGGGGGCGAGGTGATCGCGGAATGTGCAATCATCGACCGCTCCTGCGGGTCGGTCGATCTGGGCGTGCCCTTCTATCCGCTGCTCGCCATCGATTTTCCCACCTATGACGAAAACAGCATCCCCGAAGCCCTCGCGGCCGTAGAGGTGACGAAACCCGGCAGCCGGAAGGAATAGAAACATGATCGGGAGGCTCCTTGGATGCGCGGCGCTGCTGACGCTCGGAGCCGTGCCTGCGGGTGCCCAATATCTATCCTTCCCCCCGCCGCAGACCCGGACCGATACCGCACCATTGACGCCAGAACAGGCGGCGCGGCGGGCGAAATCGGAGGCGGGGGGCGCTCAGGTCGTCGCCTTCATGAACGCGGCGCGGGAAAAGATGAAAGCGGCACGCTTCAGCGGCGAGGTGGGCATTGCCCATGCCTATCGTGACGCACGCCGCACCGCCGCCGGGGCCGATCCGGTCACCGTGATGATGGCGCAGGATGCCGCAGGCAACCCGCGCAAGGCGGGCGAGCCGTGGCGCTGGGCCTCTGTCACCAAGCAGGTGATCGCGGTGCTGGTGATGCAGGAAGCCGCGCGCGGCAAAATCGACCTCGACAACCCGGTGGCGCGCTATCTGCCCGCCTTTGCCTCGCCCAATGCAAAACGCATTACCGTGCGCCAGTTGCTGCGCCACCAGACCGGCCTGCCCAACCCCGACGACACCCCCGCCAATGCCGAGGGCGTTCCCGCCTTCTATACGCCGGCCTTCACCGGCAGCCGCGATCCGCTGACCGGCTTTTGCGCGGGGCCGGTCAAGGGCAAACCGGGCAAGCAATGGTCCTACAACAACTGCGATTACATGGTTGCGGGCGCGCTGCTCGAGGCAGTGACGGGGAAAAGCTGGCAGGAACTGGTGCGCGAGCGTGTGCGCAAGCCGTTCAATGCCTTGCACACGGCCAACCCGGCAAATCCTCTCCTCGGGCTGAGCCGGGTATCCCCCACCCCGCCCGAGGCGGAAGCCTGGCCGGGCACCGTGGCAGGCAGGCCCGAACCGGTCCTGGACCTCGCCGCCTATGGCGCAGCAGGAGCAATGTCGGGCCCGGTAGGGGACCTGCTGTCCTTCGACATCTATCTCGCCGCCGGAAACCTGCTCCCGCCGCGAGCCATGGCCGAATTGTGGGACGGCCAGCCCGAACTCGGCTACCTCGCCCTCGGGCAATGGGCGTTCGAGGCGCAACTGGCGGGCTGCCCCGCCCCGCTCCGCATCATCGAGCGACGCGGCGCGATCGGCGGCGTGCAGGTGCGCAACTTCATCCTGCCGGAGAGCGAAATCGCACTTGCGATGTTCACCGACAGCGCCGAATTCGACTTCGGCGAAATCTGGCAGGGCGCGGGCTTCTCGCACGAGATGCTGAGCCTCGCTGCCTGCCCGCAAGGAAGCAAATGACCCTGACCCCCTCCCGCCTCCGCCTCGGCGTCAATATCGATCACGTCGCCACCATCAGGAACGCGCGCGGCGGGGATCACCCCGATCCGGTGCGCGCAGCCGAAATCGTCGCGGCGGTGGGCGGCGACGGGATCACCGCGCACCTGCGCGAGGACCGCCGCCATATCCGCGACGAGGATCTGGCGCGCATCCAGGCGGCGACCAGTCTGCCCCTGAACCTCGAAATGGCAGCGACGCGCGAGATGCTGGACATCGCCTTGCGTCACAAGCCGCACGCCGCCTGCATCGTCCCCGAAAAGCGCGAGGAGCGCACCACGGAAGGGGGCCTCGATGCAGCCGGGATGCACAACACGCTGGTGCCGATCTGCGAGGAGTTGCGCGCCGCCGGCATCCGCGTCTCGCTGTTCATCGAGGCGGACGAGCGCCAGCTCGACGCCGCCCTGCGGCTCGGCGCGCCGGTGGTGGAGTTCCACACCGGCGAATATGCCCACGCCTTTCTCGACGGCGACAACGAGCGGGTAAGCCGCGAGTTGAAGCGCATCACCGACATGGCCGCGCTCGCCGCCAAGAACGGGATCGAGCCGCACGCCGGCCACGGCCTCACCTTCGAGAACGTCCAGCCGATCGCCGCCATCCCCCAGATCGCGGAACTCAATATCGGCCATTACCTGATCGGCGAGGCGGTGTTCGTCGGCCTCGAGAACGCGATCCGCCGGATGCGCGAGCTGATGGACGAGGCGCGGTAGACGTGACCGATCCCGACCTCCCCGCCCTCACCGGCGAACAGAAACGCTGGGCCTTCGGCGCGGCGGGGCTGTTCCTGCTGGCGGTGGGCTTTCTCGGCTTTGCGCTGAATACGGGCGTGATGCGGGTCTTTGTGATCGGCTGGGTGGCGCTGATGATTGCCGGCTTCGTCGGCGCAGGGCGCGTCGCCAAGGGCGATTTCGCGCACCCGCTGTTCAAGGCGCAGGTGATGCTGCACGTAGTGGCGCTCGGGCTGCTGGTGGCGGTGGTTATAAGGGCGTTCAAATGAAGCGCTGCGATCAAGAAAGCGGGACCCCGGATCAAGTCCGGGGCGACGGCTTGGGGGAGCAGTCGTGATCATCGGCATGGGCAGCGATCTGTGCAACATCGAGCGGATCGGCAATTCGCTCGCGCGTTATGGCGAGCGGTTCGAGAACCGCGTGTTCACCGAGACCGAGATCGCCAAGGCCCGCCGCCGACCCTTCACCATCGCCGGCACCTATGCCAAGCGCTTCGCCGCCAAGGAGGCGTTCTCGAAAGCGGTAGGCACCGGGTTCAGGCGCGGGGTGTTCATGAAGGACATCGGCGTCGTCAACGCTCCCTCGGGCGCGCCCACCCTCGCGCTCACCGGCGGGGCGGCTTTGCGGCTTGAAGAAATGACGCCGGAAGGGCATGAGGCGCGCATCCATCTGACCCTGACCGACGATCACCCCTGGGCGCAGGCCTTCGTGATCATCGAAGCCATCCCCATCCAACGGCCACCATCGAAAGCCCGCAAGTGACCGACAGCGAAACGCCCGAAAAGATCAACTGGCTCGCCGAAATCCGCGGCCTTGCGCTGATGCTGCTGGCGGTGCTGGCGTTCCACAGCCTCGTCGCCAAGCCGTTCTACATCCCCTCGACCTCGATGATGCCGACCCTGTGGGTGGGCGACCGGCTGGTGGTGAGCAAATATCCCTATGGCTGGTCATGGGCCTCGGCGAGCTTCCACCTGCTGCCCCGCGGGCAATGGCGGGTCCTGCCCAAGACCCCGGAATATGGCGACATCGTCATCCCCGTCCACCCCGAACGCGACGAGGACTACATCAAGCGCGTCGTGGCTCTGCCGGGTGACACCATCGAAGTGCGCGGCGGGCAGATCATCCTCAACGGCACGCCCATCAAGCGCGAGGTCGTGCCGCCGGTGCGCCTGCCCTTCGAGCCCGATCTGATGTGCCAGGACATGGCGGGCGAGCATCCCTGTCTCGATGCCTACGAGCAGTTCCGCAGGGTCGACAAGGACGGGCGCGACTATTTCGATCCGCCGACCTGGCGCGAGACCTTCCCCAATGGCGCGACCTTCCTGACGATCGACTACATCAACCAGGAACTCGACAATTTCGGGCCTTACGACGTGCCGGCCGGTTCCGTTTTCGTGATGGGCGACAACCGCGACCTGTCCGCCGACAGCCGTGCGCCCCTGCCGCGGGGCCTTGGCGGCGCGGTCCCGCTGGCCAATATCGGCGGGCGGGCGGAGTTCATCACCTTCAGCCTCGACGGTTCGACCACCTGGAACCCGGCGACGTGGTTCTCCAGCCTGCGCGGCGACCGGGCATGGACCACGCTGCGCCCCGCGATTGCCGAGAGCAAGCCTGCCAAATGAGATGAAAGGGGCGCGCAAGCATGGCCCGCAAGTTCCTCTATCTCGTCGCTTTCTGCATCGTGCTGGCGATCCTTGCGGGCTTCGCGCTCGCGCTGTTCCCGGGTCAGCTCACCCGGCTGGCAACCGTGCCCTCGGTCGCCTTCGCGCCGGTGAAGCCGCTCGAAGCCAATGCCTATGAGGACCCGAAGCTGTGGTATTCGCGCCCCGGCATCGGGACGAGCGATCCGGCGCGCTGGCAGCCCGCCTACGCCAGCGACCGCGGCCTGCTGCCCACACCGGCCGAGCCCAAGGGCGATTTCGCGGTCTTCTTCGTCCACCCCACCAGCTACCTCAGCCGCGCCAGCTGGAACGCCCCGCTCGAAAACGGCGGCGATCCCGAGGCGACCCGCATCGCCCGCATCTACCTGCGCGGCATGGCCAGCCCCTTCAATGCCGCTTCCGAAATCTGGGCGCCGCGTTACCGGCAGGCAACGATGGGCGCCTTCTTGACCGACGCGCCCGAGGGCAGGAAGGCGATCGATGCCGCCTATGGTGATGTGCGCGAGGCGTTCCGCTTCTTCCTCTCTTCGGTCGATCCGGGAACCCCGATCGTGCTCGCCGGCCACTCGCAAGGGGCGCTGCACCTGAAGCGCCTGCTGGCAGAGGAAGTGAAAGGCACGCCTGTCGCAGACCGGCTGGTGGCGGCCTATGTGATCGGCTGGCCGGTCTCGACCCTGCATGACCTGCCGGTGATGGGCCTGCCCGCCTGCGCCGCGCCCGACCAGACCGGCTGCGTGCTGTCATGGTCGAGCTTTGCCGAGCCGGCGGACCCTGCCCTTGTGCTCGATGCCTATGCCCTCACCCCTGCGCTCGACGGCAAGGCGCCGGGCAATGATCCGATGCTCTGCACCAACCCGCTCACCGGCACCCCGGGCGGCGCGGCGCCCGCCAGCGCCAACCTCGGCACGCTGGTGCCGGAAGGCTCGCTCGAGAAGGGAAGCCTCGTCCCCGCCCTCGTCCCGGCGCGCTGCGACAAGCGCGGGCTGCTGCTGATCGGCCCGCCGCCGGAGATGGGCTCCTATGTGCTGCCGGGGAACAATTACCACGTCTACGATCTGCCGCTGTTCTGGGCGAACACCAAGGCCGACGTGAACCGCCGGGTGGATGCGTGGAAAGCCCCCAATTGATCTTCGAGGACGCGCGCGGCTTCGGCGATGCCGTGGGCGAGGCGGGCGGCGTGCTGCTCGGGCTCGACCTCGGCACCAAGACGCTCGGCACCGCGACCTGCGATGCGGGCTGGCGCTTTGCCACCAACGGCACCACCATCGCCCGCGGCAAGTGGGGCCGCGACCGCGAGACGCTGGCGGCGCTCATCAAGGGGCGCTCGGTCAAGGGCATCGTGCTCGGCCTGCCGCGCAACATGGACGGCTCCGAAGGCCCGCGCGCGCAGGCGAGCCGCGCCTATGCCCGCAACATGGCCGAGGCCTTTGCGCTCCCCATCCTGCTGTGGGACGAACGCTGGTCGACCCAGGCCGCCGAGGCCGCGATGATCGGCATGGACATGAGCCGCGCCAAGCGCGCCGCCGCGATCGACAGCCATGCGGCGGCCGTGATCCTGCAAGGCGCGATCGACCGGCTGGCAGGCGGAGTGCTGTAGCGACCTTGCGCTCGCCTCGCAAAAAGTGCGTTGCAAGGCCCGCGCCCCTCGCCCTATGCCCCCCGCCATGAACACCCCCACCCCCCGGTTCGACGCGCGCGAGGCGTCCAGGTGGTTCTTCCGCCACGGCCATACCGGCTGGCTCGGTCTCAGGTTCACCGAACAGGGCGAGAACTGGGTCGAGCTCGAACTGCCGTGGCGCGAGGATCTGATCGGCGATGCCAGCCGCCACGTGCTGGCCTCCGGGCCGATCATCAGCCTGATGGACATGGCGAGCGGCATGGCGATCTGGCAGACGCGGGGCACCTTCCAGCCGGTCGCTACGCTCGACCTCAGGGTCGATTACCAGCGCCCCGCGCGCGAGCGGGCGAGCGTGCGCGGGCGGGTCGAATGCTATCGCATCACGCGCTCGGCCGCCTTCGTGCGCGGGATTGCCTATGATGACGACCCGGCCGATCCGGTGGCGCACGTGGCGGGCTGCTTCATGACCATCGGCGCCGATCCGCGCGAGGCCAATCCGGCGCTCGGGGGAGCGGACCGATATGGCTGAGGGGCTGGAACTGCCCGCCTATGCCCGCTCGCTCGGAGTGAGGCTGACCGGCGAGAGCGAGGGCGGGATGCCGGTGCTGACGGTCGATTTCGGCGCGATGGTCGAGGGCCGCCCGCAGCATTTCCACGGCGGGGCAACCGCGGGCCTGCTGGAGAATGCCGGCTATGCCGCGCTACGCGCCGCGCTGCTGGCGGCAGGGCGCGATCCCTTGCTGAAGCCGATCAACATCACGGTGCAATATCTCGCCGCGGGCAAATCGCAGGCAAGCTTTGCCGTCGGGCGCATCACCCGGCTCGGGCGGCGCAATGCCAATGTCACAGTCGAGGCGTGGCAATCGGATCGCAGCCGGCCCATTGCGACCGCCGTGATGAATATCCTGATGGTGGAGGCGGACCGGCCCTAGGGCGGCGTGGGCGCCGGGACCGACTGGACCACCACCCCGCCCCCTTCGAGCCGCAGCTCGACCGGCACGCCGTCCTGCCGCAGGGTCACGCCCTTGTCATCGACCTTGAGGCTCGCTCCCTCCTGCCCGAGCGGGATTTCCCCCTCGATGGTATCGAGCGGCTGGACCGGGCCTTCGGGATCGGGCGTGTCCTCGGCGGCGGGCTGAGGCGCGGCCTCGATCTTGAGCGCCCCGCGCATGAAATCGCGCCAGATGCGCGCCGGGACGCTGCCGCCGGTCACTCCGGCAAGCGGCGTGTTGTCGTCATTGCCGACCCACACCCCCACCACCAGATCGCCGGCATAGCCGACGAACAGCGCATCCCTGTAATCCTGCGTGGTGCCGGTCTTGCCGTAATTGGCGATCGGCAGCGCAGCGCCCCGCCCCGTGCCGCGGTTGATCGCGGCGCGCAGCATTCCTTCCAGATCCTCGTGATCGCCCGAGGACATCGAGTCGGTGCGGGTGGTCAGCCAGTCCCACCAGCTCCCCTCGCCGCGCGGGAAGGCGTGGGGCTCGACCGGATATTCGTTCGCCGCAATCCCGGCATAGGCCGCCGTCAGCTCCATCAGCGTCATTGCCGAGGTGCCGAGCGCGAGGCTCGGATCGCCCTCGGCCATCGGCGCGGTGATGCCGAGGCGACGGGCGGTGCGGATCACCTTGTCGCTGCCCACCGCCTGAAACAGGCGCACGGCGGCGACATTGCTGGAGGAGGCGAAGGCCTGTTCCAGCGTGATCTGGTCGGAATATTGCTCGCGCGCGTTCCTGGGGCGGTAGGACCCTTGCGTGATGGGCGTGTTGGGGATGGTGTCGTCCGGCTCCCAGCCTTCCTCGAGGGCGGTGAGGTAGACCAGCGTCTTGAAGGTCGATCCGGGCTGGCGCCGGGCCTGAGTGACGCGGTTGAAGGGCGACTTGCGGTAATCGCGCCCGCCCACCATCGCCACCACCTCGCCATTGCGGCGCATCGCCACCAGCGCCACCTGTGCGCCGCCGAGCGGCGCGCGCGCCACCACCCGGCTGGCAAGCGCCTGAAGCCGGGAATCGAGTGTGGTGGTGAGGGTCTGCCTCGAATAGGTCGCATCGATCCCCTCGCGCGCCAGCGGCAGCGCCCAGTCGGCGAAATAGGTGCCGGTCGGGAGGTTATCGTCGCGCGTCCTCACATCGATGCGCGGATCGGGCAGCGCATCGGCCTCGGCGCGGGTGAGGTAGCCCTCGTCGACCATCGAGCCGATCACCAGCTCCATGCGCTTTCTGGCCTTGTCGTAGTGCTTTGTCGGCGCAAAGCGCGAGGGCGCTTGCAGCAATCCCGCCAGCATCGCCGCCTGTTCGGGCCGCAGCTTTTCGGGCTGGCGGTAGAAATAGTGCAGGGACGCGGCGCGCAAGCCATACTGGTTGTCGCCGAAATAAGCATTCGAGAGGTAGCGCTCGAGGATTTCGTCCTTGGTCAGCCAGCCCTCCAGCCACAAAGCGATCAGCGCCTCGCGCGCCTTGCGGGTGAGGCTTTGTTCGGGGGTGAGGAAGGTGAACTTGGCAAGCTGCTGGGTGATGGTCGAGCCGCCGCCATAGCCGGTCCACGCCGCCCGGGCGATGCCGCGCGGATCGATGCCCCAGTGCGAATAGAACCGCCGGTCCTCGATCGCGATGAAGGCCTGCACCACGTGCGGGGGCAGGTCCCTGACCCTGACGGGTGCCTCGACCACCGCCCCCTGCCGCGCAATCGGCGTGCCGTCGCTGGCGAGCAGCGTGACCTGCGGCGGGGCGATAGGCTCGAGGCTCTTGGACAGCGGCGCGGTGACGGTCAGCCAGCCGACCAGCAGCGCGAAAGTGGCGAGGAAGGCGAGCACGCCGCGCCTTGTCCACCACCACTTGCTGCGCGCCCGCCAGTAATCGCGCTGCCACCACCTGAGGCGGCGGCGCTCCTCGCTTGCCACCGCATCGTCGACCAGCCCGAGCCTCGCATCCCACGCCGCGTAATCGAGCGCCCCCGCGCCGCGCCGGGGCAGCAGATCATCATCGTCGTCCTCGTAGGCGCGCGCGGACTCGTAGAGCGGGTAGAACCCGGCAGGCGGGCGCGCCGCGTCGCGCGAACCTTTGCGGGAGCCTTTCCGGAATCGGTCGAAGAACGCCATGGGAGGGCTGTGTTACCAGCCTAGGACAGCGGCAAGCAAGCGGCTTGCGACCACGTCGCCTGGCGAGGCCGCCTAGTAGATGGCCGAGGCAAAGTCGGGGATGGGAAGCACCGCCACATCGCCCCGCGCGGAGAGCGTGAAACGGGCCGTCTGGGCGACCGGATCATGCGTTTCGAGCCCGACATCGAAGCCGAGAATGGCCTGACTCGCCTGCCCCGGTTTGAACGTCTGCCAACGGCTCAGATAATTACCGCCCAAATTCATGCTGGTGAAGTCGATCACATAGGTCGCGATCGTGATGTCGATCCGGGTGGCAACCTTGTTCTTCGAAATGCCGGAGACAACGTGGCGCAGCATGTCGGTTCCGCCGTCGATCGGATCCTGCGACACCTCGCCTGCCACGGGCAGTTTCACCGGCTCGGCATAGATGATGTCCGGGCGGCCCATGATGTGCTGGTCGGTCTTGATGAAGGCGGTGTCGAAGGTACCGTCCCTGTCGCGATCTTCCACGCAAATTTGTTTGGATTTGGCGTTGAAGGGGGTCTTGAACAGCCATGCATCGCGGATCAGGTCGCTCTTTGTGTTCACAGCCCCCATGCGGGTGCAATAGGCGAGCCGGAAGTCTTGCGGGCTCGCCTTGGTGCGGAAGGTCGCGCCAGGCAGTTGCCAGCCCTGCCTCAGGGTGACGGATTGCCCCTCGAACACAATTGCCACATCGCTTTGCAGCCGAAGGGCGTTGACCCAGCGCAAGGGTGCCTCGAACGCTGTTCCATTCTTGGTGACCGTGCGCGGACCCGCTTCGATATCGGCGGGCAAGAAAACGCGGGGCGATTGGCGCCAATAGGCGATATCATCCGTTCCCGCGCCGAGCGCCGGAGCGCTCGCAAGCAGCGCAGCCGCCGTGACAAGCGCCCCCCGCACCTCCATCAGCGCTTCTTCGCAGCGCCTTCCGGCAGGTCTTCGCCAAACACGCGCTGGTAATATTCGGCCACCAGCGTGCGCTCGGCCTCGTCGCACTTGTTGAGGAAGCTGAGGCGGAAGGCGAACCCGGTCGAGCCGAAGATTGCGGCGTTCTGCGCCCAGGTGATCACGGTGCGCGGGCTCATCACGGTCGAGATGTCGCCGTTGATGAAGCCCTGACGGGTCAGCTCGGCGACCTTGACCATGTCGGCGATCAGCTTGTCGTCGGCCTTGGGGGTCTTGGACTTGACGATCTGCTGCTCGACCTCCGGCTTCAGGTAATTCAGCGCCACGACGATGTTCCAGCGGTCCATCTGCGCCTGGTTGATCGCCTGCGTGCCGTGGTAGAGGCCCGAGGTATCGCCGAGGCCGACCGTGTTGGTGGTCGCGAACAGGCGGAAGAAGGGGTTGGGCGTGATCACGCGGTTCTGGTCGAGCAGGGTCAGGCGGCCATCGAACTCGAGCACGCGCTGGATCACGAACATCACGTCCGGGCGCCCGGCGTCATATTCGTCGAAGGTCAGCGCGACCGGGTGCTGCAAGGCCCAAGGCAGGATGCCTTCCTTGAACTCGGTGACCTGTAGCCCGTCCTTGAGCACGATCGCATCGCGCCCGACCAGGTCGATGCGGCTGATATGGGCATCGAGGTTGACGCGGATCGAGGGCCAGTTGAGGCGCGCTGCGACCTGTTCGATGTGGGTCGATTTGCCAGTGCCGTGATAGCCCTGCACCATCACCCGGCGGTTGTGCGCGAAGCCTGCGAGGATCGCCAGCGTGGTGTCCGGATCGAACACATAGGCGCCGTCGGTCTCGGGCACGTGTTCATCGCGCACCGAAAAGGCGGGAACCTGCCAGTCGACATCGATGCCAAAGGTCTCGCGGACGTCGATGGTGGTGTCGGGCTGGGTCGGCATGGCGCTGGCGCCGGAGGGGATCGGTGAGGTCATGGCGCCGTCCGGTTAAACGGCATGGCGTCTGCCCGCAAGCGGTGGTTTGCCGCCCCGCCCTCGCAATTTGACGAGCGCGGCTTCCTCGCTGGCGGTTCGTCCCTATATCTCGCTTCATGGCCGATCCTGTCGAATCGCTGCGCTTGAAGCTGGTCTCGCAGGTGCGCGGCGTGTTCCACGACGCGAGCAAGGGCCAGACCCCCACCCCGCCGTCCGACGAGGCGCTGTTCGAACGCGACACCCCGATCCGGCTGGTCCATGCCGATATCGTCGGGATGATGACCGGCGGGGTGCGCGCATTGCTGCTCCAGATGCTCCACCCCCACGCGCTGCAAGGCGTGCTCGACCACTCCAATTTTCGCGAGGACATGCACGGGCGGCTGCAACGCACGGCGCGGTTCATCGCTGTCACCACCTTCGGCCACCGCGACGAGGCGATGAAGGCAAGCGCCCGCGTCAACCGCATCCACGCGCAGGTCGGCGGCACCCTGCCCGGTGGCTCGCCCTATCAGGCGACCGATCCGCGCACCCTCGCATGGGTCCACGTGACCGAGGCGCAGAGCTTCCTTGCCGGCTATCTGCGCCATGTCCGCCCGGGGATGCCGGTTGCCGAGCAGGACGAATATTACCGCCAGTTCGCTGTCATCGCCCGCGCTCTGGGCGCCGATCCGGTGCCCGAGACCCGCGCCGATGCGGAGCGCATTTTCAGGGAGTTGCGCCATGATCTTGCGACCTCGCGCGAGGCCCGCGAGGTGGCGCAGCTCGTCCTCGGCCAGCGCCCCGCCGGAACGCCGCGCACGGTGCAGACGATGATCACCGCCGATGCCGTCGCGATGCTGCCCGACTGGGCGCGGGCGATGCTGCATCTCCAGCGCCCGGTGCTGACCGCCCTGCCGGCCCGCGCGGCGACATGGGGCATGAGCCGGACGCTTCGCTGGGCATTCCGCCAGAATTGATACGCGCCCGCCTCTGCGCGCTGCTACAAGCACGCCCGGAGGGAGAGAGATCATGTATGTTCAGGGATTCGTGCTCGCCGTGCCGGAGGGCAACAAGGACGCCTATCGCGAGGTGGCGGCAAGGTTCTGGGAGATCATCCGCGATTTCGGCGCGCTCTCGCAGATCGAGTGCTGGGAGGCCGACATCGCGGACGGCACCACCACCGATTTCCGGATGGCGGTGAAGGCGCAAGACGGCGAGAAGATCGTCTTTTCGTGGACGACCTGGCCCGACCGTGCCACCGCCGATGCCAGCCATGAAAAGCTCATGGCCGATCCCCGCATGGAGGAATTCGGCCCGATGCCCTTCGATGGCAAGCGCATGATCTTTGGCGGTTTCGAGCCGCTGTTCACGGGGGAAGTCTGAACCTATGGCCGAATTCACCTTCTACACCGTCGCCATGAGCCGCGGGCAGATTTCGCGCTGGGCGCTGCACGAGGCGGGCGCGGATTACGACCAGGTGGTGTTCGACTGGGCGAGCCGTCCGGCGACGTTCAAGGACATCAACCCGATGAACAAGGTGCCTGCGCTGGTGCATCATCATCAGGGCCACGATCACGTCGTCACCGAATGCGCCGCGATCAACCACTACCTTGCCGAGACCCACCCGCAGGCCGGCCTGCTGCCCGACGCGCACGAGCGCGCCGCCTATTTCCGCTGGCTGTTCTTCGCCGCAGGGCCGCTCGAACAGGCGGTGGTCGGCAAGGCGATGGGCTGGGAAGTGCCCGAAGGCAAGCAGGGCATGGCCGGCTTCGGCAGCCTCGAGATGGCACTCGATGCGCTCGACGCCTGGCTCTCGGCGCATGACTTTGTCGCCGGCAGCCGCTTCACCATGGCCGATACCTATGTCGGCAGCCAGTTCGTCTGGGGCCTGCGCTTCGGCTCGATCCCCGAGCGCCCCTCGTTCCGCAACTATGTCGAGCGCATCACCCAGCGCCCCGCCTACGCCGAGGCCAACGCCATCGATGCCGCGATCATCAAGGGGGCAGCCGCATGACTGCCAAGAACACCATCTGCGTCTGGTATGACGGCGCTGCCGAGGAAGCGGCGAACTTCTACGCGAGCGTCTTCCCCGACAGCCATGTCGGTGCCGTCCACCGCTCGCCGATGGACAACCCCGGCAACAAGGCGGGCGATGTGATGATCGTCGAGTTCACCGTCTGCGGCGTGGCCTGTATCGGTTTGAATGGCGGGCCGATCTTCCCGCATACCGAGGCCTTCTCGTTCCAGATCGCCACCGACACGCAGGAAGAGACCGACCGCTACTGGAACGCCATCGTCGGCAATGGCGGCGCGGAAAGTGCCTGCGGGTGGTGCAAGGACCGTTGGGGGGTGAACTGGCAGATCACCCCGCGTATCCTCACCGAAGCGCTCGCGCAGGGCGGCGCGGTGGCCGAGCGGGCGTTCGGCGCGATGATGACGATGCAGAAGCTCGACCACGCCGCGCTGGAGGCGGCAATCGCCGGCTGATCAGGCGAGCGCGGCGCTCTTTTTCAAGAGCTGGTAGGCGTCCACCACTGCGGTGAGCTGTGCCTCGTGGCGGCGGTCTCCGCCGTTGCGGTCGGGGTGGTAGCGGCGCACCAGTTCGGAATAGCGCCGCCTGAGCCGCGTGCGGTCGGTGTCGGAGCCGAGGCCCATCACTTCCAGCGCGGCGGCTTCCTCGCGGCTGAACCCGGCACGCACGGATTGCGCCGCCGCCCTCGCCTCGCGCTCGGCGCGCGACTTGATGCCGCGCGCGCGGGCGGAGATCGCGTCGAGCGGGTCGGAATAGTCGGCCCAGCGGGGGGCATCATCGATCCCTGCGGTGGGGCGGAAGACGCGGCTTTCGGTCTGCCAGCCGGCGATCGGCGACTGGGCGCGCAGGATTTCCTCGGGGCTCATGCCTTCGAACCAGTCATAGCCGGCGTTGAATTCGCGCACGTGAGCCAGGCAGAACCAGCGCCATTCGCCCGGCCCGTCGAAGCCGTGGGGGCGGCGGCCGGGCGCGCGGAATTCGCCCGCCTCGCGGCAGCCCGGGCGCTCGCAGGATCGACCCTTGCTCTCGACGCGGCCGTGGAATCGTGGTGAAGGCATAGGCTGCCTGAATGGCGATCCGGCGTCCGAGTTCCAAGCCCGATCGCACGCGAAACCGATTCAAAGAAGGAAAGCCGTGATGAGTGTCGCCGAGGAAATGCATGTCCTGCTGACCGGGGCCTTCGCGCCGACGCGGCTCGCGATCATCAATGACAGCGCGAAGCACTCGGGCCACATGGGCGACGACGGCTCGGGCGAGAGCCACTTCACGATCGAGATCGAGGCGGCGGCCTTTGCTGCGATGAACCGCCTCGCCCGCCAGCGTGCGGTGATCGCGGCGCTCGGCGATATTGTCAGCCAGCGGGTCCATGCGGTGGCGATCAAGGCGAGCGTGCCCGAGGCGTGAGCGTGTCCCTCAACCCGAACCTGAGGCTGCGTCCGGCAGCGCGGATCATCGTGCTGGATCCCGAGACCCGCGCGCTGATGTTCCGCTATGACGTGCCGGGGCGCGATCCGTTCTGGGTGACGGCGGGCGGCGAGGTCGATCCGGGCGAAAGCTTCGAGGATGCGGCGCGGCGCGAGCTCTTCGAGGAGACCGGTATCGTCGCCGATCCCGGCCCCCAGATTGCGCGCATGACGCCCGAATTCATCACCGTCGAGGGCGAGCCGGTGCAGGCCGACGAACGCTTCTTCCTCTTGCGGGTCAGCGATACTTCGGTCAGCACCGCAGGGCACACCGCGCTCGAACAGGCGCTGATGACGCAGCACCGCTGGTTCACCCTCGCCGAGCTGGAGAACTGGCCCGAGGCGGTGTTCCCCGTGAACCTTGCCGACATGATCCGGGCAGCAACCGCAAGCTGATTGCCCTTGCTCCGGCGCCTCGCTAGTCCTGCGGCAAAAGGGAGAGAGACATGGATTTTGCAGGCAAGGTCGCTTGGATCACCGGCGCATCCTCGGGGATCGGTGCGGCGCTGGCGCGGGAGTTGGCGGCGCGCGGCGCCCATGTGGTGCTCTCGGGCCGCGACGAGGCGCGGCTCGCCGAAGTGGCCGCCGATTGCGGCGAGAGCCTGATCCTCGCCTTCGACGTGCGCGACGAGGCCGCTCTGGCCGAGGCGACCGCCAAGGCGATTGCGTGGAAGGGCCATGTCGATCTCGCTGTCGCCAATGCCGGGATCTCGCAGCGCAGCCGCGCTCTGAAAACGTCGATGCAGGTCTACCGCGACATCATCGAGATCGACCTCGTCGCCCAGATCGCCTTCACCCAAGGGCTGATCGGCCACATGGCGGAGCGCGGATCGGGCGCGCTCGGGTTCATCTCCTCGATCGCGGGCAAGGTCGGGGTGCCGATGCGCACCGCCTATAGCGCGGCCAAGTTCGGGCTGGCGGGCTATGCCGACGCGCTGCGGGGCGAGCTGTCGATCAACGGCGTTGCGGTCCACACCATCTACCCCGGCTCGGTCGCCACCAATGTCTCGCGCAATGCCCTCAACGCCGACGGAACGCGGCGCGGGCGCTCGGACAAGGCCATCGACGAAGGCATCCCCGCCGATGTGGCGGCCCGCCAGATGCTCGACGCAATCGCCAAGGGGGAACGCGAGATCATCGTGGCAGAAGGCATGGAGCTTGCCATGGGCGAGGCCCGCCGCACGCCCGAGGCGCTGCTCGACCAAGTCGCAGGCATGGTCGCCAAGGGCTACATGGACAAGCTGGAGCAGAACTGATGGGCTTTGACCTGAAGCGGGTGCACCTGCCCAACGGCATCCACCTCAACATCGTCGACGAAGGCCCGACCGACGCGCCGGTGCTGATCTTCCTCCACGGCTTTCCCGAAAGCCACCGCACCTGGCGCCACCAGATCGCGCATTTCCGTGACAGGTACCGCTGCATCGCGCCCGACCAGCGCGGCTATCGCGGGTCCTCCAAGCCGCAGGAGGTCGCCGCCTATACCCCCGACAAGCTGATCGGCGATGTGTTCCTGCTCGCCGACGCGCTGGGGATCGCGCAGTTCACCATCGTCGGCCATGACTGGGGCGGCGCGATTGCATGGGGCGTGGCGCTGGGCGGCCAGCACGCCCGCGTCACCCGCGCGGTGATCGCCAATGCGCCCCACCCCGTCACCTTCCAGCGCCTGCTCTACACCCATCCGGTGCAGCGCGAGGCGAGCCAGTATATCCGCGGCTTCCGCGACCCCGCCAATGACGCGCTGGTCAAGGAGCACGGCCTCACCGGCCTCTTGCTCAAGGAAGTGAAGTGGGACCGCCCCAGCGCAATGGAGCCCGAGGAACGCGACGCGCTGCTGCTCGACTGGCAGAACCGCGACGCGGCCTTCGGGATGCTCAACTACTACCGCGCCAGCCCGATCGACGTGCCGCCGATGGACGCGCCCTTCGCGATCCCCGAGGGCTGGACGCCGCCGGCGCTGCCCAGGCTCACCATCCCGACACTGGTGATCTGGGCCCTGGACGACCTCGCCCTGCCCCCCGAGAACCTCGAAGGGCTGGAAGAGATCATCGACCCGCTGACCATCGTGCGCGTGCCGGACTGCGGGCATTTCGTCCCGTGGGAAGCGCCGGATGCGGTCAACGCGGCGATGGAGGATTTCCTCGCGGGCTAATCCGCGAGCCACTCCACATCCGCGCCGTGGGGGTGCGACCAGGCGAGCTGCACTTCCTCCGCCCCACCGGGCCAGTATCGCACCGTCAGCTTGTGGCGATGCACCGTCCGGTCGGCCTCGACCTGCACCCAGGCGAGCGGGCGTTCCGGCGTCGCCTGCGCGCCTGCTGCCTCCATCGACGCCGTCACCCGCCCCTGCTGGTCGGCGGGGACATATTGCCACACGATCGAGTGCATCAGCATCCGCGTGGTGCCCGGCGCTTGCGGCTTGGCGAGTTCGGCCTCCACGAAATCGGCGGCGTTCATGCTTACGATGTCCGGCTTGCGCTGCCTCGCGGCGCGGATCGCGGCGTCCATCCGTTCGAAGCGCACTGTGTGCTCGGGCCAGATATAGGCCTTGAGGCGCAAGGCCTGCGCGGGATCGGCGAGGTCCACGGGAGCGACATCGCAGCCCTTCGTCCGGGCGATGGATATCTCCCGCGCAGGCGGCGGCGCGCCCCGCCACTCGGGGTCGAAGTGCATGACGCCGTCCTCCGGCCCCACCTTCACACCGCCGAGGTCATAGGCATAGCGGTCCAGCATCAGGTTGATCCCCGCGCTCGACCCGAGCTCGAGGCACTCGAAGCGCGGCGGCAAGCCTCGGTTGGCCAGCCACAGCATCGCCGCGATAAAATTGGCCGAGCGCCCCGCCTCGTTGGTCTGCGGCGGGCCGTCGAGCCAGGGGAGCAGCGTTGCCTCGTGCGCGGCGATCACCCCTGCAATCACCGCCGCATCATCGGCGGGCTCCCCCGCATAGACCGGCGCAAGCTCCGCCGCCGCGCCCGACAGGTGGAGCGCGTGCAGGCCACCCGCGACCCGCAAGGGCAGCGCATCGGCGAGCGGCGCGCCCGGCCAGCCGCGCACCCGCTCCAGCAACGCGCCCGCCGCCCCCGAGGCCAGCACCGCACCGACCGCGGCGCATACACGAGCCGTGACAGGCGCGCCGGCTGTCTCGCAATAGGCAACCTGATTGGCGAAAGCTGTCGCCACCGCGCCGGCCCCTCGGGTGTTCATGTCGACGAATTCATACGCCGGTCGCTGCTCTGAACCGCCCATTCCCATTGCCCTTTTGCCCTCGCACCCTTAAGTGCGCGGCCAATCATGACCAGTATCGGCACTTCCGACAACTCCGGACAGCTCACCTTCGCTGTCCCCAAGGGGCGCATCCTCGACGAGGCGCTGCCGGTGATGGCGCTTGCGGGCGTGGAGCCGGATGCCGAGTTCCACGATCCCAAGAGCCGCGCGCTCGCCTTTGCCTGCACCCGCCCCGACATGCGCATCATCCGGGTGCGCGCCTTCGATGTGGCGACTTTCGTCGCCCACGGCGCGGCGCAGGTCGGGATCGTCGGCTCGGATGTGATCGAGGAATTCGACTACGCCGATCTCTATGCCCCGGTCGATCTCGGGATCGGCCTGTGCCGGCTGTCGGTGGCGCGCATGGCGAGCGACGATGACGCGGCCGGCAGCGCCAGCCACCTCAGGGTCGCGACCAAATATCCCAGCCTCACCCGCCGCCACTTCGAGGCGGCCGGCGTGCAGGCCGAGTGTGTGAAGCTGAACGGCGCGATGGAGCTTGCCCCGTCGCTGGGCCTTGCGCGCCAGATCGTCGATCTTGTCTCCACCGGCACCACTCTGCGCGAGAACGGGCTGGTCGAGACCTCGGTGATCCTCGAGATTTCCGCCCGCCTGATCGTCAACCGCACCGCATTGAAGACCGACGCCCGCGTCGCCGCGCTGGTCGATGCCTTCCGCCGCGAGGCCGAGGCGCGGGCGCACAAGGCCGCTGCCCGATGACCGTGTCGCTCCTTTCCACCCTCGATCCCGATTTCGAGACGCGCTTTGCCCGCATCGTCGATGCACGGCGCGAATCCGACAGCGATGTCGCCGGGCAAGTGTCCTCGATCCTGCAAGCGGTGAAGGGGCGCGGCGATGCAGCCCTGATGGAATATACCCAGCGCTTCGACGGCTATGCGCTGGTCGAGGATGCCGACTGGCTGATCACCCGCGAGCGATGCGAGCAGGCTTATAACGAGCTTGCCCCCGATCTGCGCGAGGCGCTGGAACTGGCCGCAGCGCGCATCCGCGGCTATCACGAGGCGCAGCTTCCCCAGAACCGCGACTATGTCGATGCCGCCGGCGTCAGGCTGGGCGCGATCTGGCGACCGGTCGATGCGGCCGGGCTCTACGTTCCGGGCGGCCGCGCCGCCTATCCCTCCTCGCTGCTGATGAATGCCATTCCGGCGCGGGTTGCAGGGGTGGAGCGGCTGGTGGTCGTCACCCCCACGCCCAAGGGCCAGTCGAACCCGCTGGTGCTGGCGGCGGCGCATATCGCGGGCGTGGACGAGATCTGGCGCGTCGGCGGGGCGCAGGCCGTGGGCGCGCTCGCCTATGGCACGCAGCGCATCAGGCCGGTCGATGTCATCACCGGCCCCGGCAATGCCTGGGTGGCCGAGGCCAAGCGCCAGCTTTACGGCGTGGTCGGCATCGACATGGTCGCCGGGCCTTCCGAGATTCTGGTGATCGCCGACGGGAAGAACGATCCCGACTGGATCGCCGCCGATCTGCTCAGCCAGGCCGAGCATGATCCGACCTCGCAATCGATCCTCATCACCGACGATGCCGGGTTTGCGCGGCAGGTGGAGGACTGCATCGACTTGCAGATCACCCAGCTTTCGACCGCCCGCACCGCCCGCGCATCGTGGGACGCGCACGGGGTGATGATCGTGGTCAACGATCTCGTCGCCGAAGCCCCGGCGCTCGCCAATCGTCTCGCGGCCGAGCACGTCGAGATCGCGGTCGATGACCCTGAACCTTACCTCGCCGCGATCCGCCATGCCGGGAGCATCTTCCTTGGCCGGATGACGCCCGAGGCCGTGGGCGATTATGTCGCCGGGCCGAACCATGTGCTGCCTACGGGCCGCCGGGCGCGCTTCTCGAGCGGGCTGTCGGTGCTCGACTTCATGAAGCGCACCAGTTTTCTGGGGCTTGATGCAGCCTCCTTCACGGCGATCGGCCCTGCCGCCGCCACCCTCGCCCATGCCGAGGGGCTTCCGGCGCACGCCAAGTCTGTGGAACTGAGAATCCGATGAACCATCCCCAACGTTCGCAGGCCCGTTCGGCTGCGCGGCTCGCCGCTGTCCAGGCGCTCTACCAGCAGCACATGGAAGGCACCGCGATGGCGCGGCTGCTCGACGAGTTCCACCAGCACCGGCTGGGCCGCACGATCGACGATGACGATTTCGACGAGGCCGAATATGCCGATGCCGAAGTGCCGTTCTTCGATGATGTGGTGCGCGGCGTGGATGCGCGGCGCGACGAGATCGACGCGCTGGTGGCCAGCAAGCTGGCGGCGGGCTGGAACCTTGCGCGGCTCGACAAGGCGATGCTGCAGGTGCTGCGCGCCGGGACCTACGAACTGCTCGCCCGCGCCGATGTGCCGGCGGCGGTGGTGATCAATGAATATGTCGAGGTCGCCAAGGCGTTCTTCGATGACGGGCAGGCCAAGTTCGTCAACGGCATCCTCGATGCAGTGGCGAAAGAGGCCCGCGGCTGACCGCGCCTCGGGCGGGGCCAGAGCGGCCCTGCCCCGTTCCAGACCCCTTCCAGACCCCTCCAGACCCCCCGCAACAGGGGCGTTCCGGCCGTGTTTCACGTGGAACATCGAGCCTTCGACAAGCCGCCCGCGATTGGCTAGGCATCAGCGCCAATGAACGAGCCCGATTTCATCGCAGCCCTGCGCAGCCTGCCGCTCCACCCGGGAGCACGCGGGCTGGCCGATGACTGCGCTGTGCTGGAAGTCGGCGCCGAGGTGCTGGTCATCACCCATGACATGATGGCGCAAAGCACGCATTTCCGCGCAGATGCCGACATGGCCGATGTGGCGTGGAAACTGGTCGCCACCAACCTCTCCGATCTCGCCGCCAAGGGCGCAGAGCCGGTGGGCGTGCTGCTCGGCCACACGCTCGGGCGGGACGATGCGCGGTTTCTGGTTGGATTGCACGAGGCGCTTTCCACCTTCGCGGTGCCTCTGCTGGGGGGCGACACGGTTGCCGCGCAAGGGGCGCGCAGCTTCGGCCTCACCGCGATCGGGCGAGCGGTGCACACCCCGGTTCCGGCGCGCAGCGGGGCAAAGGCAGGCGATCATGTCTACATCACCGGACCGGTCGGCCGGGCGATGCTCGGCTTCGAGGGCGATCCGGCCCACAGCCTCGCCTTCCACCGCCCCGTGCCGCGACTTGCCGAGGGGCAGTCGCTCGCTCCGGTGGTGAGCGCGATGATGGATGTCTCGGACGGCCTGCTGCTCGACGCCTTCCGCATGGCCGAGGCCAGTAGGGTCACCCTGAGGCTCGATCCAACCGCAATCCCTGTCGGCGACCCCGCCCGCGCCGCACAATGCCTGCGCTGGGGCGATGATTACGAGCTGCTCTTCACCGCGCCGGCTGCGGCGCTCCTGCCCGTCCCCGCACACCGCATCGGCATCGTCACAGCCCCCGATAGCGCGCCCCTGAAGCTCGGGAGCGAGCCGCTCGGCGAGCCTGCGCTGCTCGGCTACCGCCACGGCTGACGGGGCGCCCTGCCCCCTCACAAAACTGCTGAAACCGGCGCAAATCGGGGATTGGCACTCTTTCGGAGGCTTGCCAGCCCTCCCTTTGTGCCTATGACTGTGCCCCCTGCGCCCGAGGGATCAAACGAGGCGCGTGTCTCCCTTGCGGGAGGCAAGAAAATAACGAGAGGGGATTGCTCGTGAATTTATTGCTCATTTCGATTGGGCTGGGTGTGCTTGCCATTGTCTATGGCATCGTCACCAGCTCGCAGGTGCTCAGGTCGAGCGCCGGCAATGCGCGGATGCAGGAAATTGCCGCCGCCATTCAGGAAGGCGCTCAGGCCTACCTCAACCGTCAATACTCCACCATCGCGATCGTCGGCCTTGTGGTTGCCGCGATCGTCGCCTTCGCGCTCGGCACGACGGCCGTGATCGGCTTCGTCACCGGCGCCGTGCTCTCGGGCGTTGCGGGCTATATCGGGATGAACATCTCGGTCCGCTCGAACGTCCGCACCGCCGAGGCGGCCAGCCAGGGCCTGCAGGCGGGCCTCACCCTCGCCTTCCGCGCCGGCGCGATCACCGGGATGCTGGTGGCCGGCCTCGCGCTGCTCGCGATTGCGGTGTTCTTCGCCGCGATGATCGGGCCGATGGGCCTGACCCCTGCCAGCCGCGAAGTGATCGACGGCCTCGTCGGCCTCGCCTTCGGCGCCTCGCTGATCTCGATCTTCGCGCGCCTTGGTGGCGGGATCTTTACTAAGGCCGCCGACGTCGGCGCCGACCTCGTCGGCAAGGTCGAGGCCGGCATTCCCGAGGATGACCCGAGGAACCCCGCCGTGATCGCGGACAACGTGGGCGACAATGTCGGCGACTGCGCCGGCATGGCCG
>VFQM010001218.1_pt1 | contig 23473 bp, 23 predicted proteins | sample 3512391 | NCBI WGS metagenome assembly VFQM01 (sample SAMN10412369, study PRJNA504923) | tailings metagenome | isolation source: Replicate 1 from Balatoc abandoned mine | place: Philippines | reverse complement strand
ACGCACAGGCCGCTGGCGTCATCATCGACAGCAGCCTGCTGCACCCAGCCCACCCTGCAGGTAACTCCTGAGCCCGGAGAAGACATGACTTCGCAAAACCATTCCCCTGCTGGCTCAGCTACCCCCGCCCTGGCTGCTTCTGTGCAACTGCTCCGCAACCCCCACGGGCGCCTGGTGCTCACCCTGCCAGACGGCACAGCGCACGAAGGCGTGGTGCCTGTGCGCGCCTTCCCTATCGCTGCGCCCCAGGAGGACCTTTCCCTCGTGGGCGCAGACGGGCACGAGCTGCTGTGGATAGACCGCATGGATACGCTGCCAGCGCCCCAACGGCAGTTGCTGGAAGAAGAATTGGCGGTGCGGGAGTTCGTGCCCACCATCGAAAAAATCGTGGCGGTGTCCAGCTTCTCCACCCCCAGTACCTGGGATGTGATCACGAACCGTGGTGCGGCGCGCCTGGTGCTGAAGGCGGAGGAGGACATCCGCCGCCTGGCTGGCCGCACGCGTTTGCTGATTGCCGCAGGCGAAGGCGGGCAGTTCAAGGTGCCTGACACCACCGCTCTGGACAAACATTCCCGCAAGCTGCTGGAGCGCTTCCTGTAAATCGCCCAGAGGGATGTAAAAAAAGTTAAGGGTAAACCCTAGTTTTGGCTCAAAAGGTGAAAAAAGGCTTAATTTGCCTTTCTTTTTGCCGAAATGGATTACGAAGGAGGCGGTAAAGCCTTCGCTTTTTTCATTTCACCATGGGCCCATGTCATGCAAATGCCACCTGTTGACCGATCGCCTGCCTGGCGTCCTCAGGGCGCCGATTTGTATTCCACTGGGGCTTCTGGCGCACCGCCGGTGCGTCCTATCAACGCCCCCAACCCCGTCGAGTCTGTCGACCGACTGGGTCAGGGCGCCGTGGTGCGCGAGCCTGACAAGCCGTCTGCCCCCGATGCGACGAACCGGGACTGGACCGAGGTCAAGAAAAAAGACACGGTGGAGGAACCCCCTGAGCCACCCAAAGAGCCCATCTACAAGCAGTTGCTGGAGTTGATCCAGTCCATGTGGCGCGCCAGCGGCAGCGCGGTGGAGATGGCGCAAGAAGTGAACAAGGTGACCCAGCAGGAGCGCCTGGCCCAGCAGGTTAAAAAAGAAGATCTGACCTATTCAGATCCGAAGATCAAGCGCACCACGGGTTTGTGACTCCAAGGGGACGCAGCGGGTGTTTTCCCGTCCCGCCAGCATCTCATTCGGCTTTGAGGGGCGCGACAGGCGCCTCTTGAATGGGGGGCTGTGCGGCTTGCGCTGCTTTTTGGCGGTCGCGTTCGGCGCGGTATTTGGCGGCGAACTCGCGCACTTCCTCGTACGAAACGTAGTTGTCGTGGTTGGTGTCCGCATCGTCGAATGCGGCTGACAGGCGCGGAAACAGCTTGACTTCGGTGCGGCTGAGCTTGCCGTCCCCGTTGAAGTCCAGCATCTTGAAGTCGCGCATCGCCTTCAACTCTCCCTTGGTGAGCGCTGCTTCCTGCGAGGGTGCGGTTTCAGTGGGGGTGGGCGTGCCTTGTGCCATCGCCGCCGTGCCCAGCAAGGCAGCGCTGCAAAACCACAGTGTTCGAATCAACAGCAAAGCGTGCTCCTCAGGTGTGTAGCTTGGCATTTGGGGTGAATGTGCTGGATTTGCAACCGTGGCGACGGGCCTTTTACCGGTGGTTGCGCGCATTCACACGCCTTTGCACGGGGTCAAACCTTGGGCTTGCGCCGCGCCGTAGCCCCATCCACCACCAGCGGTGGATTGGCAATGCCGGCGCGCACATGGCCTGAAGGCACATGCAGCGCGGCTGAGGTAACGTGGCCCGTCTGGTCGTCAAAGAAAAAGTCGGGTTCAAATTCGCGCAGGAACGGGCCTTTTTCCAGGCCGCCGAGGAACATGGCTTCGTCCACCGCCAGGTTCCATTTCATCAGCGTGTTGATGGCGCGCTCATGCGCGGGGGCGCTGCGCGCCGTGACCAGCGCGATGCGCAGGCGCATGCCCGAGGCGCCCGCCTGCTGCTGCAACTGGTGCAGCGCAGCCAGCAGGGGCTTGAATGGGCCGCCAGACAGCGGCAGCTCGGCTTTGCTGATTTCATGCGTCTGAAAGGCTTCCAGCCCTTCGGTTTGGTACACCCGCTCGGCCTCGTCCGAGAACAGCACCGCGTCGCCGTCAAACGCAATCCGCAGCTCGTGGGGGTAATCGACTCCGGCGGCCACCGATTCGGTCAGTACCCGTGCAGCCGGAAAGCCCAGCGCCAGCGCCTCGCTCACGTCCTGCTCGTTGGCCGACAAAAACAGGTGCGCCCCCAGCGGCCGCAGGTAGCGGAAGGGGTCGCGCCCCTGGGTGAACACCCCCCGCTCCAGGGGCAGGCCTGCCTCTTTGGCCGAGCGAAAAATCCGCAGCGCGCTGACCGGATCGTTGCGCGAGAGGATGACCACCTCCACATTGCGGGCGTGGGCGGTGTTGAAGGCCAGCAGCTTTTTCACGAGCTGGAAGGCCACCCCCGGTTTGGCCGGTACTTCCAGCCGCGCCTGTTGCAGTTCCATGTAGGCGCGCGGGTCCAGGGGGTCGAAAACGCGGTTTTCCTCTTCAAAGTCAAACAGCGCGCGTGACGAGATCGCCACCACCAGTTTGTCGTCCAGCGTTACGGCCATGGTGCGGTTTTTCTGCCGGGGGCGTTATTTCACGAAGCGGTTGAGCTCGATGATGGGCTGCATCACCGCCAGCACGATGGTCATCACGATCAGGCCCATGCCCACAATCAGCAGGGGCTCCAGGATGGTGGCCAGTTGCAGGGCGCGGCGCTGCACTTCGGTGGAGATTTGCGTGGCGGCGCGTTGCAGCATCAGCGGCAACTGCCCGGTTTGTTCACCCAGGCGGGCGAACATGGACACCAGGCCCGGAAAGCGCTTCTTCTGCGCCAGGGCCGAGGCCAGCGGCGCGCCTTCCCGCACCAGCACCAGCGCATCGAGCGCGTCGGCCCGCATGGCGCGGTTGTTGAGGGTTTCGGCCGCCGCCTGCAGCGCCTTCAGAATGGGCACGCCGGCGCCTGCCAGCATGGCCAGCGTGCCTGCAAAACGGGCGGCGTTGTAGCCGCGTGCCAGTTTGCCGACCAGCGGCAGGTTGAGCCAGGCTGCGTCAAACTTTTGGCGAAAAGACTCCAGAGTCAGCGCCCAGCAAGCGCTGGCAGCTATCAAAATAAGAGCAATCAACATCCACCAGCCGTAGTTGCGCACGATGGAGCTGATGGTGAGCATCATCACCGTGAGGAAGGGCAGCGCCCGCTTGGTGCCGGCGAAGACGCTGGCCACCTGGGGCACCACGTAACCCACCAGAAACAGCACGATGACGATGGCCACCACGGTGACGATGGCGGGGTACAGCGCCGCGCCCACCAGTTTGGCCTTGAGGGCCTGGCGGTCTTCCAGGTCGTCGGCCAGCTTCTCCAGCACCATGCCCAGGTTGCCGCTGTGCTCTCCCGCACCGATCACGGCGCAGTAGATGTCGGAAAACTCGCGCGGGTGCTGGCTCAGCGCGCGGGCGAAGGTGGAGCCCGCATTCACCTCGGCGCGCAAGGCGGCCACCAGGTGGCTTTGGCGCTCATCGTCGGCCTCGTCGCTCAGGGCGGTGAGTGCCCGCTCCAGCGGCAGGCCTGATGACACCAGCCCTGCCAGTTGCCGGGTCCACACCGCCAGCGTGGTGGCGCTGAACACCGGGCGGGTGAACAGGCGCTGGCCCAGCGAGGTGCCGCCGCCCGCGGCAGTCTGCCCCGTCTGCACCAGCTCCACCGTCAGGGGCACCAAAGCCTGGGCGCGCAGCATGCTGCGGGCGGACTTGGCGGTGTCGGCCTCCAGCAGGCCTTTGCGGGTCTGGCCCTGGGCGTCCAGGGCTTCAAAAGAAAAAGCGGGCATGAATCAGTGGCGGTGTCGGGGGCAAAGGGGCACTGCGCTCAAGGCAATGCCGCCCCCGCGATGGTAGCCGCTCGGTGTGACCGGGGCGCCTGGGAATGTGCGGGGGCCTTATGCCTAGCGCATGGCGTTGACCTGCGCCGTGATCGCCCGGGATGGCGTGCCAATCCGCCAAGCAGGCTCTCACAGCGCAGCGGCTGTGGCCTGCCCCATGGCGCTGTGCGCCTGGGCGGCAATGTCCAGCGAGCGCAGGCGCAGTGCGGGGTCGTACACGTCGCACACCAGAATCAGCTCGTCGGCACCCGTTTCTTGCGCCAGCGTGGTGAGGCCATCGCGCACGGTATCGGGCCCGCCAATCACGGCGGCGGCCAGAAAGTCGCCAATGGCCGCGCGCTCCTGCGGTTGCAGGCGGGCAGCGTAGTTCTCCACCGGTGGCTGCAGGCTGATGCGGTTGCCCGTGAGGATGCTCAGCACCCGCTGGTAGGTGCTGCTGGCCAGGTATTCGGCCTCGTCGTCGGTGGGGGCGGCAATCAGGGGCACGCCAATGGCCACGTACGGTTTGGGCCATGCGGCCGATGGCTGGTACAGGCGGCGGTACAGGTCAATGGCCTGGTGCATCAGGCGCGGCGCAAAGTGCGAGGCAAAGGCGTAGGGCAACCCTTCTTGTGCGGCCAGTTGCGCAGAAAACAGGCTGGAGCCCAGCAGCCAGATCGGCACGTTGGTGCCCGCACCGGGCATGGCCACCAGGCGCTGGCCTGGCTGCACGGGGCCCAGCAGGCGCTGCAGCTCGGCCACGTCCTGCGGGAAGTCGTCGGCGGTTTCCACCCGGCTGCGGCGCAGCGCGCGCATGGTGGCGGGGTCGGTGCCGGGTGCGCGGCCCAGGCCCAGGTCGATGCGGCCGGGGTACAGCTCTGCCAGCGTGCCAAAGGCTTCGGCCACCACCAGCGGGGCATGGTTGGGCAGCATCACACCGCCGGAGCCCACGCGGATGCGCGAGGTGCCCCCCGCGATGTGGCCCACCAGCACCGCCGTGGCCGAGCTGGCAATGCCTGGCATGTTGTGGTGCTCGGCCAGCCAGTAGCGCGCAAACCCCAGCTTTTCGGCGTGCTGGGCGGTGCGCAGGGCGATTTGTAGCGCCTGGGCCACGGTGCCGCCTTCGCGGACGGCCACCAGGTCGAGCATGGACAGGGCAGGGCGATGGGTGGGAGTGGGTGCGTTCATGCCGTCATTGTCCGCCGCCTGACCGCAGTCTGCAGGCCCTGGTGGGGAGCTGCGCCCGCCAGCAGGGTTGCTCTGCCTTGCAAAAGCAGGGGAGTGCATTTTTTTGATAGCCAAAACCTTGCTTGCGATACAAAATGTTTCTGAATGGTGGCTCCAATTGCGGAATGCCTCCGCACTTCCCCGTTCATCAACCAAGGCAAGGTATGGGCTTTTTCAGCCGTTTTTTCAAGATCCGCGAACAAGACCCAGACAGCGCAGAAACCACCTGGGCCATGGAAGACAACGGCAGCGAGCTGGTGCTGGACCCGGAATACGCCGCCACGCTGATGACCGAGCTGGACCTGGACGCCGCCATTGCCAACCACGAGGTGTGGCGCCAGCAGCTGGAAGACCTGGTGCATGGTCGCTCGGGCGAGGTGCCGCAGGCCGAGCCCATTTGCAGTGCCGACCGGTGTGACCTGGGGCGCTGGCTGGGCGGCACCGGGCGGCTGCGGCTGGGCCACTACCCGGCGTTTGGCATGCTGGTGGCCCGCCACCAGTACTTTCACCAGCAGGCGGCTGCAGTGGTCGATCAGATGCGTGCGGGCGACCAGCCCAAGGCGCTGCACCTTTTCAACACCAGTTGCCGCCACGCGTCCAACCAGGTGCTGTTGCTGCTCAAGGAACTCAAGCGCGGGCTGGGGCGCTGATCGTCAACCGGCTTTTGCTATCAATAGGTGAGCTGCTGGCGCTTGCTGGATAAACGCTAGAGGCCAATTCTTTATAAAGAATCAGGCGATAAGCAGGGGGCGATGCCAACCCCCTCAGTAACTGCGCCCGCCCTTGTACATGGCGTGCTGGCGCCGGTTCAGCGTAGCGGCTTCGCCCAGGCGGCCCATGGCGGCACCCGCGTGGGCGTGGGTAATGGCTAGGCCCAGCCCGTCGGCCGCATCGGTGCCGGGCAGGCCGGGCAGTTGCAGCAGGCGGCGCACCATCTCCTGCACCTGGTTTTTGGCCGCGCGGCCGTGGCCCACCACGGCTTTTTTCATCTGCAGCGCGGTGTATTCGGCCACGGGCAGGTTGCTGGCCACCAGGGCGGTGATGGCCGCGCCCCGTGCCTGCCCCAGCAGCAGGGTGGACTGCGGGTTGACGTTGACGAACACGATTTCGACCGAGGCCACATCGGGCTCGTAGCGGGCCGCCACTTCGGTGATGCCGTCGAACAAAATCTTCAGCCGCCCGGGCAGGTCGCCCAGGGCCAGGGTGGTGGTGCGGATGGTGCCGCTGGCCACGTAGCTGAGCCGGTGGCCGTCCACATCCACCACGCCAAAGCCGGTAGTCTGCAGGCCGGGGTCAATCCCTAAAATACGCATGTGCTATTGATTTTGTAGCTGTTAGCGCTTATCCAATAAGCGCTAGTGGCCAATTTTGCTTAAAGACCGAAGTACCAGCGGGTGGAGTGGAAGAACACGGGGGCGGCAAAGCACAGCGCGTCCACGCGGTCGAGCAGGCCGCCCGCGCCGGTGACCGACATGCCCTGCATGCCCCAGCTCGTCACGCCCCGGTCGCGCTTGAGGGCCTTCATCACCAGATGCCCCAGGCTGCCCGCAAAGCAGGCCAGCAGCGCCATGCCCAGCGCCTGCCCCGGCTTGAACGGGGTGATGAACGACAGCAGCCCGCCCGCCAGCCCCCCGGCGGCCACGCCGGCCAGCCAGCTCGCCCACTGAAAGCTCTGGCTCACCTGTGGCGCCACCGGCTTGTGCGGAAAGCGCTGCCCCACCAGGTGCTGCACCAGCATGCAGGTCTGCACCACAAACACCAGGAAGAAGACCAGGAACGCGCCCTTTTCGCGGTAGCCGGGGAAGTCGAGCAGCAGCAGCGCGGGCACATGGCTCATGCCGTACACGCAGACCATGATGCCCCACTGCAGCTTGGCGTTGCGCTCCAGAAAGCGCTCCGGGTCGTTGGCCAGTGCGCTCACCACCGGCAGCGCCAGAAACACATACACCGGGATGAACACGGTGAACAGGTCGAACATGCGGCTGCCCACGATGGTGAACTGCAGCGGCAGCACCACAAAGAAGGCCAGCACCAGGCTGCGATGGTCGCCCCGCCGCGTGGGCGACAGCGTGATGAATTCGCGCAGCGCAAAAAAGCCGACGATGGCAAACAGCACCGTGGCCACCGTGTCGCCCAGCGCCCAGCCAATCCAGAACACCGTGGCCATCACCCACGAAGTTTTGATCAGGCCCCAAAAGCGCTTGACCTCCTGCGCATGCGCTTCGGCCTGTGGGTCGTCGCTGGCGTGCTCGCGCAGCGAACGGAAAAACCCCCACAGCGTGGCCAGCGAGAGCACGCCAAACACCACGATGAACAAGGCACCGATCTGCTGCGAGGCGGTGAGGTTGCGCAAAAAACTATTCATTCCAAAAATCCCATATCGACCCATTCAATGCTGACTTTGCGATGGGCGCTGGCCCTGCCGGGGACGCCGAGCAAAGGCCGCCCTGCAGCGAGGGCGTCGTCCCCCCTCGGGGGGAAGGCGCAAAGCGACTCAGGGGGGTCTTCATCTCACACCTCGCGCAGGGCCATCACCGCGCGGCGGGCACGGTCGAGAAAGGGGCGGCGCTCTTCCCCGGGTTCCAGCGCAATCGGCGCGCCAAACGTCACCGAGCACAGGATGGGCACCGGCACCACTTCGCCCTTGGGCATCACGCGCTGCACGTTGTTGATCCAGGCGGGCACCAGCACCACGTTCGGGAACATCTGCGCCAGCTTGTACAGGCCCGACTTGAAGGGCTGGGGCTCGTCGCCATGGCCGCGCGTGCCTTCGGGGAAGATCACGATCGAATCGCCGCTTTCCAGCGCCCGCACCAGCGGGGCGAGCGGGTCGCTTTCAGGCAGCGCAGCGCGCAGGGCTTCGGGCGAGGGCGGGGCGGCGGGCTCGGGGGCCGGGTCGGGGCCACCGGGGGCGGCGGTTTCTGCTGCGCTGTCCAGCGCCGGGGCGGCGTTGCCTGCAGCCTCCGCGGCCGGGGCTGGCGTGCGCGCAGGGCTGGCTTGCCGGTCCACATACACCGCGTTGAACACGGCGGTGGTGATCCACTGCTTGAAGGGGGTCTTGGTCCAGTAATCCTTGGCGGCGATGGGCCGGGTGATGCTGCGCAGCTCTTCGGGCAGCGCAGCCCAGATCAGCACCATGTCGGCGTGGCTCTGGTGGTTGGCAAAGTAGATGCGCTGCTCGGCCTTGGGGGGGCAGCCGTACCAGCGCGCCTGGGAGCCCGTCAGAAACCGCACCACGCCGAGCAGAAGGTAACTCATTAACTTGGCAAGCATGGCGGGGATCATACGGGCAGGGGTGCGGTGCCTGCCCGCTGCGCAGGCCCTAGAATGCGCCCCCCACCTTGCGCCCCGGCGCGGGTGCCTTGAGTTGTGGGGGCACAGTCCTTTGAACAGGTTCTTATGTGTGCCGTACCTGGGGCGGGTGGGGCGCCACGCCCGGTGTTGCACGGTCGGCTCCAGGCATTTCTTGACGAACGCAGCCGCAGGGCGCGCCTTACCGGCGCGCGCATCGCCACGCTGTGGCAAGCCCTGGCTGCGTTGAACACAGGCTCATTGGTGGGGTTTCATTCCATGGTGAAAAGTGATGGGTTTGTGATGGGACGCCGGGGGGCGCTGCGCGTGCTGGGGGGCATGGCGACAGGGCTGGGCGTGGGCGCCTCGGTGCAGGCGCAAACGGCCGGTGGTGCCGGTGGCCTGGGCAGCAGCGCCTTGCAGGCCGTGGGCCGTTTGTTCAGCCGCCCACAGGGCAATCTGCTCATTGTGGGCGGTGGTGACACCCCGCTGAGCGTGCAGCAGCGCTTTGTGGCGCTGGCCGGTGGCCCCGAAAACGCGCGCATTGCCGTGCTGCCCATGGCCAGTTCCCAGTCAGACGAAGAAGCGCAGGAGGTGGTGCGCGACCTGGAGGGCCTGGGCGCCCGGGCCCAGGTGGTGGAAATCCGGCCCGCCGATGTCAACAGCACCGCGGTGGCGCAGACGCTGGAGAAGTTCACTGGCTTCTGGTTTTCTGGCGGAGACCAGTCGCGCCTGTCCAGCCTGCTGGTGGGCACGCGCGCGCTGCAGGCCATTGAGGCGCGCTACCAGGCAGGCGCGGTGGTGGGCGGCACTTCGGCCGGTGCTTCGGTGATGAGCAGGCTGATGCTGACCGGCAAGTGGCGCACGCCGCGCAATTCCGACGAAGAAGAGCAGGTCAACATCGCACGCGGCATGAAGGAGCTGGCACCGGGCTTCGGCTTCTTCAAGGGCGCCATCGTGGACCAGCATTTCATGCACCGCGCCCGCTACAACCGGCTCATCAGCGCGGTGCTCGACCACCCCCAGCTCATTGGCGTGGGCATTGACGAGGAAACCGCCCTGCTGGTGCGCGCAGACGGCCAGTGGGAGGTGCTGGGCAACTACTACGTGAAGATTTTTGACGCCCGCCGCGCGCAGATCGTGGACGACCGGGGGCCCATGGCCAAGGCCGCCGACATCCGCATGCATGTGCTGCCCGAAGGCGGGGTGTTCGACCCGCGGCGGCGCCGGGTGGAATTCCAGGAGGTGAACATCCCCTGATGTCTGCGGCCTATGGCCCTCGCGTTACGCGTGAAGGCTGTGGTTGCATCAAGGCAGTTCTGCGCTGCCCATGCGCCCCAGAATCGTCCGCGTGCGCCCCGCCAGATACGCCGAACCGGGCGTTTTCTCGAACCGCTTGGGCGCGGGCAGCATCACGGCCAGGCGGGCTGCGTCGGTGGGGGTGAGCTGGGCGGCCGTTTTTTTGAAGTAGTGCTGCGCAGCGGCCTCGGCGCCAAAAACGCCTTCGCCCCATTCCACGTTGTTGAGGTAGATCTCGAGAATGCGCTCTTTGCTCAGAATCTGTTCCAGCAGCAGCGTGAGCACGAATTCTTGCCCCTTGCGCAGCAGCGTGCGTTCGCCCGAGAGCAGCAGGTTTTTGGCAAGCTGCTGGGTGATGGTGGAGCCGCCGCGAATCTTGGGCGCACGCAAGGGGCGGTCGGGAGCGCGGCTCTGGGCCTTGGCGATCTGGGCCTCGGCCTTGGCGTTGCGCTCCCAGGCCTTTTCAATCGCGGCCCAGTCCACGCCCTCGTGGTTCACAAAGCCATCGTCTTCCGATGCGATGACGGCGCGCTTGAGGTGGTCGGAAATCCTGCCGTAGGGCACCCACTGCTGGCGCCAGGGCACGCTGCCCTTGTGGGTCAGCAGCGTCCAGGCTTCCGAGCGCTGGAAGGTGGTGGATTCGGGGTTGATGGCCGCCATGGCCGCAATGCGCAGCACAAAGAACAGCTGCAGGCCCACCAGAGCCAGCAGCAGCAGACCCAGCCAGCGCAGCAGCGCTTTCATGGCCTGGGCTCCGGGGTGTTGCAGGGCGTGACGGGCAGTGCGCGCATGGCTGGGTCAGTGCGGGGCGTGGCGCATTTCTTCCAGCACCTGGGCCGATGGCGGGCGCACACCGCGCCAGATGGCAAACGCCTCGGCGGCCTGTTCCACCAGCATGCCCAGGCCGTCGCGCGCCACGGCGCCGTGGGCTTGTGCCCAGTCCAGAAAGCCTTGCGCGGCGGGGCCGTACATCATGTCGTAGGCCAGGCTGCCGGGGCGCAGCACGCTGGCGGGCACCGGCACGGCATCGCCCGCCAGGCTGCTGGCGGTGGCGTTGATGATCACATCAAAATCGCCCTCTACCGCTTGTGGGGCAAGCGCGAACAGCTCTGCTTTTTGTAGCGCTGCCAGGGCGCTGTGGGATGTCACCAGCGCCTCGGCTTTGGCCACCGTGCGGTTGGCAATGGTGATGTGGCGCACGCCAGCCTGCAGCAGCGGGCCCAGCACGCCAGCCGCGGCGCCGCCTGCGCCCACCAGCAGCAGCCGCGCGCCTTGCAGCGGCACGCCTGCGTTGCGGGTGATGTCGGCCACCAGGCCCAGGCCGTCGGTGTTGTCGGCGTGGATGCTGCCGTCTGCCGCAAAGCTCAGCACGTTGGCAGCACCGGCCAGGCGCACGCGTTCGCTGCATACGCTGGCCAGGGCCGGGGCCTCGAACTTGAAGGGCACGGTGATGTTGCAGCCGCGCCCACCTTCGGCAATGAAGTCGCGCACGCCTTGCGCAAAGCCGTCCAGCGCGATCAGTCGGCGCTCGTAGCGCAGCTGCTGGCCGGTGAGTTCGGCAAAGCGGGCGTGGATGGCGGGCGAGCGGCTGTGGGCCACGGGGTTGCCCATCACGCAGTACAGGTCGGAGGGGAGCGTCGAAGAGTTCATGGGAACAACAAGGGCTGCATGCAGGTGGCAGGCCAGGGCTGCCGCGAAACTGGCTGCGCCAGTCCGCAGGCGCCTGAAGGGCGTTACCGCACGCTGGTTTCTAGGGTCTGTTCGCGGGTGAACTTGAAGCGGGCCACCATGGCCACCTGGTCGGCCTTGGCGCGCATTTCGGGGGTGAAGCGGCCAAACGGCGCGGCGGCGCGGGCAATGGCTTCGGCCCGGCGGTCCAGCGCGGCCTTGCCCGAGCCTTGCACCACTTCGGTAGAGAGCACGCGCCCATCGTGGTTGACGGTGACGATCATGATCAGCTCGCCATACAGCTTTTTGCCGCCCTGCTCGGGGAAGTTCTCGGTGCCCTTGTCTTCCACCTTGCGGCGCAGCGCGTCGTAATACACCGCGTAGGCTTCCTCGCGCGTGGCGGGGCTGATGTAGCGTTTTTTGGGGCGCGAGTTTTCTTCGTTGATGCGCTTTTCAATCTCGGCCAGCAGCTTCAGCAACTGGCGGCGCTTTTCTTCCTGCGACATCTGCTCGCCGCTGTCGCTTTGCTTGCGCGGGTCGGGCTCGGGCATGGCAGCCAGCTGCTTGCGCAGTTGCGTGAGCAGCTGGGTTTGCTGCTCCTGCATGGCGTCCATCTTGCGCTGCATCTCTTCAAAGTCGTCGCCCACCGCCGTCAGGGCCGAGTAGGGCAGGGGGCTGGTGGCCCGGCCCTGCGCGGCATCGCCGCCGCCCGCCAGATTGGACTGGGCGATGGCCTGGGCCTTTTCGGGCCGCTCGGTGGACTTGGCATTGACCAGGATGACTTCGAGTGGCGTGTCCTGGAACACGCGGTTGAAGCCCTCGGGGTCGATAAAGCGCACCGAGAGGAGGGCCGCGTGCACGGCCACCGACACGCCCAGGGCAATCTGCAGCGTGCTGAAGGAGCGGAAAAGCGAGCGGATGTTCACGGCGTCGGATTATCGGCGTTGGCGGGGGCGGTGCTGTCGGCTTCGTTCACATCCACGGCGATGGCGATCGGGCCGGCCACGGCGTCTTCGTCGCCCTCGTCCTCCACCACGGCATCGTCGCTGGCGTCGTTCGGGTCGTCCAGGCGTTCCACCACCGTGCCGTGGATGTCCAGGGTGATTTCATCCACCTCGCCCAGCCGCACCTTCAGGCGCGCGCCGCGCGGCAGGTTTTGCGCACCCAGCACGGGGAAGACCAGCGGAATGTCGTCCGCCCGCACCAGAAAGCTGCCACCCGGCCCTTCCTTGATGACGGCGGCCGTGAGCTCGGTGATGTGGTTTTGCTCGATGTACTTGAGCGTCCAGAAACGCTCCATGCCTGCCTGGTAGCCGTTGTAGGCGCTGTAGGCCGCATCAAAGCTGCTGATGATGGAGAACAGGTCTGCATCCTTGGGCTTGAACGGTGCGGCCAGCGCAGCCGTGGCGCCGTGGCGGGCGCAGGCAATGATCTGCCACTGGTTGACCAGATCGGTGTAGCGGCGCAGCGGCGATGTGGCCCACGAATAGGCTTTGACGCCAATGCCCGCGTGCGGCAGCGCCTTGGTGCCCATGCGCACCTTCACGCCGGGGGCCATGCTGGCCTGGCTGCGGTAGATGCCGGGCACGCCCAGCTCGGCCAGCCAGCTGCCCCAGGTGCTGTTGGCCACGATGGCGGCCTCGGCCACGATCAGATCGAGCGGCGCGCCGCGCTGGCGCACGCTGATCTGCACCTGCTCGTGCCCCGTGGGCTCGGCGCCCTGGTTGCCCACCAGGCGGAAGTTGTAGTCCGGCCGGTTGAAGTTCTCGGGCTTGCCGCGCACCACTTCGCGCTGGGCCTTGAGGTGCAGGGCCAGGCGATACAAAAATGAGAGCTGCTCGCGCTTGTCCTGCAAGGCCTGCGGCGTGTTTTCATGCTCAATTGTCGGGTCGGTCAGCCATTGCTCGGTGACGATGTGGTCGAGCTGGTCGTGGCGGAAGTTGACCTCCACCGGCACGCGCTCCAGGCGCGTTTCGGTGCCGGTGATCTCCAGCGTGGCTTCGTTCAGCGTCACGTACAGCGACACGGCCGGGTTGGCGCGGCCTTCGTCCAGGGTGTAGATCTGCACCACTTCGTCGGGCAGCATGGTGATCTTGTAGCCCGGCATGTACACGGTGGACAGGCGCGCACGGCCCAGCTGGTCAATGGCGCTGCCCGGCTGGATGGCCAGGCCGGGCGCTGCGATGTGGATGCCCAGCACCACGGTGCCGGTGCCCAGGCCTTGCACAGACAGCGCATCGTCGATTTCAGTGGTTTGCGAATCGTCGATGGAATAGGCCTGCACCGGTGCCAGCGGCAGGTCGGCCGGCGGCTGCGGCGCTGCCAGCGCCGGAAAGCCCGTGCCCTTAGGGAAGTTCTCGAACAAAAAGCGCTTCCAGTGGAACTGGTAGGCCGAGTCGATGGCGCCTGCCTTTTGCAGCAGGTCGAGCGGCGCGGTGTGCGTGGCGCGGCTGGCCTCGACCACGGCCTTGTATTCGGGCGCGTTCTTGTCGGGCTTGAACAGGATCTTGTAGAGCTGGTCGCGGATGGGCTGCGGGCATTCGCCCCGGCCCAGGGCTGCGGCCCACTCGTCGATTTGTGCGAGCAGGGCCTTTTTCTTCTCGATGGCGGCCAGGGCTTGCTGCAGGATTTCTGCGGGCGCCTTCTTGAAGCGGCCCTTGCCTGCGCGGCGGAAGTAATGCGGCGCCTCGTACAGGCGGAACAGCGCGCCCGCTTGCTGGGCCAGCGTGGCGTTTTCCGAGAAATAGTCGCGGGCGAGGTCGGCAAAGCCGAAATCGTCCTCGGGGGCGAATTCCCAGGCGAGGTCTAGCTCGATGGTTTCGGCCACGGCCTGGGCCTGGGCGATGAGTTCGGCGGGGGCGGGCTTTTCGAACTTCAACAGAATGTTCGCGGCCTTGACCTTGACCCGCTTGCCCGAATCGAGCTCAACCTGGGCCGAGGTGTCGGCTTCGGACAGGATACGTCCGGCCATGAATTTGCCGGCTTCTTCAAACAGTGCATGCATCGTGGGATTCTCCCATGGCTGTCCGCCCGCCCCGCACGGTGCAGACCCGGCCAAGCTGGGTGAAATGAAATGCTATTGAATTTGTAGCTGCTGGCGCTTGTTGGATAAGCGCCAGAGGCACTTTATGCCCAAAGCCTTTCTGGCGCCCCTATGATCCCCACCCTGGCGCAGCCTGCGCCCGGTGGTGGCCTGGCGCTGCCGCCTCGTTATTTGTCTTTTGATTTCTGCCCCTTGCGCAAACCCCAGACGATGCCGTTTTCTGCCCTCAACACGCTGCTGGCGGTGCTGGCCGTGGCGCTGCCCTTCCTGTTCGCGGTCACGGCGCCGCCGTCTCCCAACTTCTGGCCGCTGGTGTTTTCCTGGGCCTGTGGCCTGGCGCTGGCCGCCTGGGGGCTGGTGCAGGGGGCCAATGTGGTGACCCGCGCCCAGTGCGTGCGCCTGGGCAACCGGGCCGCTGGCGCGCTGGCGTGGGGGCTCTTGCTGGCGGCGGTGCTGGGCGGCGTGGTGGGGCTGTTGCAGTACCTGGGCGCAGAGCCCTGGGGCTTGCCGTGGATTCATCCGTCCACACCGGGCGAGGCGGTGGGCAACCTGCGCCAGCGCAACCAGCAGGCATCGCTGATGGCGCTGGGCGTGTGGTCCCTGCTCTGGCTGTGGGTGCGGGCCGAGCGGGTGCAGCGCCCCCAGTGGGGCATGGGCATGGTGCTGGGGGGGGCGCTGGCGGTGCTGGCCGTGGCCGCTGCCGCCACCAATTCGCGCACCGGCGCGCTGCAGTGGCTGCTGATGCTGGGCTTGCTCTGCCTGTGGCGCCGCACCGATGCACGCAAGGCCATCGCCCTGGTGCTGGTGGGCATGGTGCTGTATGTGCTGGCCGCCTGGGCGCTGCCGCAGGTGCTGCTGCAGGTGAGTGGCATACGCATTGATGGGCTGTTCGACCGGTTCTCCAACACCTCGGGCGCCTGCGGCGCACGCCGGGTGCTGTGGTCGAACATGCTGCACCTCATCTCGCTCAAGCCCTGGACGGGCTGGGGGTGGGGGGAGCTGAGCTACGCGCACTACATCACGCTGTTCCCCGAAGAGCGCTTTTGCGTGCTGCTGGACAACGCCCACAACCTGCCCCTGCACCTGGCGGTAGAGCTGGGCCTGCCCGCCGCGCTGCTGCTGTGCGGCGGCGTGCTGGCGTGGCTGGTGTGGTCGCGCCCCTGGCGCGAGACCGACCCCGTGCGCCAGCTGGCCTGGGGTGTGGTCGCCGTGGTGGGGCTGCACAGCCTGCTCGAATACCCGCTGTGGTACGGCCCCTTCCAGGTCACCACCCTGTTTGCGCTGGTGCTGTTGTGCTGGCGGCGTGCGCCGGGGCGTGGTGTGCCCGAGGCGTGGCGGTGGCTGGGCAGCAAGCTGGGCGATGTCACTGTGGGGTGGGGCCTGGGGGCCGCCGTGTGCCTGATCGGCGCCGCAGTGCTGGGCATGGCTGCCTACCAGTACCGGGTGGTGAGCCAGCTCTATAAGCCGGTGGCCCAGCGCCCACCCGCCTTGCGCGATGTGCGGGCCGTGCCCCAGCCCAAGGGGGTGCTGTTTTCTGACCAGGTGCGCTTTGCCTGGCTCACCACGCAGGATTTGACGCCCGCCAATGCGGCCCAGATGCACGCCGTGGCGCTGGATTTGCTGCATTTTTCGCCCGAACCCCGGGTGATCGAGAAGGTGGTGGACGGCGCCCTGGCTCTGGGCCGGGGGGACGAAGCGGCTTTGCACCAGCAGCGCTACCGCATTGCCTACCCTGCAGACTTCGCCCGCTGGCAGGCACGCAGGGCGTCTGCGGCCAGTGCAGCCGGTGCGCAGTAGGTTCTGTCAGGCCAGCTGCAGAAATCGCGTGACGGGCTCCAGGTGCTCGGTGAAATTGCTCAGGGCATGGTCGCCGCCTTCAAGCAAACGCAGCTCGGCCTGGGGGTAGCGGGCCACCATCTCGCGCCAGTCCAGCACTTCGTCGCCTTTGGCGATGATGGCCAGCTCGCGCGCAGCGGGCGGGCGGCCGCGCACATCCAGCGCCTGCAGCTCGCCGATGTATTCGGGCAGAAAGTAAAAACGCTCGGCCGGGTCGTGCCAGCTGGTTTGCTCGCCGATGTAGCGTGCCAGGTCACGGGCCGGGTCCACCGCGGGGTTGAGCATCACGCTGGGGCAGCCTGCGCGTTGTGCCACCCAGCTCGCATAGAAGCCGCCCAGCGAAGAGCCGATGACCGCCATGGCGCCCCGGGGCCAGGATGCAATGCCCTGCGCCACCAGCGCCATCGCGGCCTGGGGTGAGGGCGGCAGCTGCGGGCACCAGAAGGTGACGGCCGGGTGGTGCTGCGCCACATGGGCCGCCATTTGCCGGGCCTTGGCCGAAGAGGGCGATGAACGAAAGCCGTGCAGGTACAGAAGGTGCGTGGTGGTCATGGGCGCGTTGAAGGGTGTGTGCGGAAGACGCAGGGCAGGGGAATCACTGCTTTTGGCGGGCCTGAGCGGGCATAAGATGTCTAGCCACGAAGACCCGGCACTGTGCGGGGTCTGTTGAGCCGCCAGCACCATGACTGATTTTGCCCCGCTTTCTGCAGCCAGCGCTCCCTTGCAGGCGGGCCGTCAACGAAGCGACCTTGCGCGCGCGCCGCAAGCTGGTGGCGCTGGCCGAGGCGCTGGACCTGCAGGTGGACGCACGCTCGCCCGCTGCCCGGTTGCTGAAGCTGCCCCAGGCGGCGCAAGACGCCACCGCGCAGGACGACGCCCTCAGCCCCCTGGAACTCAATCCCAGCGAAGCCAAGCCTTTGCCCGCTTTGCTGGCGTCGCAGGCGGGCGGTGCGGTGTCGGTCGCGCAGGTGAACGAGGTGCTGGCCGCTGGCATCCAGGACATCACCAACGCCATGGTCGAGAGCTTTCAGCTCAACGACGTGCTGCGCATGATCCTGGAGACGATGTTCCGCGCGCTGGGTTTTCGGCGCATGGTGTTTTGCCTGCGTGAGGCGCGCACCGGCCAGCTCACCGACCAGCTCACCGGCCGCTTCGGCCTGGGCGAAGGCAGCGAAGCCGTGGTGCGTGCCATGAAGGTGCCGCTGAACATGCCCGGCGATTTGTTCACGGCCGTGTGCCTGCGGGGCGCCGACACCCTCATCAACGATGCTACCGAGCCCCGCATCAGTGCGCGCCTGCCCCGGTGGTACGTGGAAGGCGTCAACGCCCCTTCGTTTCTGTTGCTGCCGCTGCAGATGAAGGGGCAGCCGTTTGCACTCATCTATGCCGACCAGGCGGTTCCCGGCGGCATCGTGGTGGACGACAAGGCCCTGGGTTTGCTGCGCACCTTGCGCAACCAGGCGGTGATGGCCTTTCGCCAAGCGGGCTGACTTCCCGGCGCAGCCGTCAGCCCGATAATTGAGGGATGGCCGCCGTTTTTGAAAAAACCTCTCTCCTGCAACGCATATTGCCTCTGTTTCGGGGGTTTGACCTGCCCTTGCTGTTTGTCGTGCTGTTGCTGACAGGGGCAGGCATGGTGGCCATGTACTCGGCCGGTTACGACCATGGCACCCGCTTTGTGGACCACGGCCGCAACATGCTCATTGCCGGCACCATCTTGTTTGTGGTGGCGCAGGTGCCGCCCCAGAGGATCATGGCGTTTGCCGTGCCCTTGTACGCGGCGGGGGTGGCGCTGCTGCTGGCGGTGGCGCTGTTTGGCATCACCAAGAAGGGCGCGCAGCGCTGGGTGAACCTGGGCATCGTCATCCAGCCCAGCGAGATTCTGAAAATTGCCATGCCCCTGATGCTGGCCTGGTGGTTTCAAAAGCGCGAGGGGCAGTTGCGCCCGCTGGACTTTGTGGCCGCCGGGGCCCTGCTGGCCGTGCCGGTGGGGCTCATCATGAAGCAGCCGGACCTGGGCACCTCGCTGCTGGTGCTGGCGGCGGGGCTGTCGGTGATCTTTTTCGCGGGGCTGTCGTGGAAGCTGGTGCTGCCGCCCGTGGTGCTGGGGGGCATCGGCATTGCCCTCATCGTGTGGTTTGAACCCCAGCTGTGCGCGGACGGCGTGCGCTGGCCGGTGCTGCACGACTACCAGCAGCAGCGTATCTGCACCTTGCTGGACCCCACGCGCGACCCGCTGGGCAAAGGCTTTCACATCATCCAGGGCATGATCGCGATTGGCTCTGGCGGGCTCACGGGCAAGGGCTTCATGGCGGGCACGCAGACGCACCTGGAGTTCATTCCCGAGCGCACCACCGACTTCATCTTTGCGGCTTATTCCGAAGAATTCGGGCTGGCAGGCAACCTGTTTCTGATCGTGTGCTTTTTGCTGCTGATCTGGCGCGGGCTGGCCATTGCGATGGGGGCCGGCACCTTGTTCGGTCGCCTCATGGCGGGTGCCGTGTCGATGATTTTCTTCACCTATGCGTTTGTGAACATGGGCATGGTCAGCGGCATCCTTCCGGTGGTGGGCGTGCCGCTGCCCTTTGTCAGCTACGGGGGCACGGCCATGGTCACCCTGGGGCTGGCGCTGGGCATTCTCATGTCGGTGGCGCGCGCGCAGCGCCAGGAGCCCGCCAAAGCCCGTGCGCCGCTGTAGCGCGATGCGCCGGTTTGGCCGGGTGATGCCCTCAGGCGGTGTAGGGGCTGGGTCAATACCCTTGCCTCGGGGTCTGTCCTGAGGTTACAACCCGGGGGCGTGTTGTCACTAACCCCTGGAGGTGCTCCCCATGGCGGCAAAGTTCGAGCTCAAGAAAACGTCCAACGACAAGTTTGTTTTCAACCTGCTGGCCTCAAACGGGCAGGTGATCTTGACCAGCGAGACCTACGACTCGCGCGCCAGTGCCTTGCAGGGCATCGAATCCGTCAAAAAGCACGCGCCTGATGATGCCCGCTTCGGGCGCCTGAGTGCCCGCAACGGCGCACCCTACTTCACCTTGAAGGCGGGCAATGGCCAGGTCATCGGCCAAAGCCAGATGTACTCCGGCGCCAAAGCCCGCGATGCCGGCATCGAGGCCGTGCAGCACCATGCCCCGGTGGCGGTGCTGGTGGACCTCTCGGCTTCGCAGAACGCGTAGCGCAGTTTTCCCCTGCGGCGGTGCGGGTGGGGTTGCCCGCCTAAAATGCGGCGATGACCTTTCGCTCCTCTACCGCAGCGCCGCAGCGCGCAGCCACCACCCAACGCATTGATGTCGCCCGTGAACTGCTGTTGACGCCTTTTGGGCTGGACGAGAGCCACCTGGCCCGTGCGCTGGCGGAAATCCGTGCCCACCAGGTGGACGATGCCGATCTGTACTTCCAGTACACGCGCAGCGAGGGCTGGAGCCTGGAAGAGGGCATCGTGAAGACCGGCTCTTTCAGCATTGACCAGGGCGTGGGCGTGCGCGCCGTGAGCGGCGAAAAGACCGCTTTTGCGTATTCGGATGACATTTCGCTGGCCTCGCTGCTGGATGCCGCGCGCACCGTGCGTGCCATTTCTTCCGTGGCGCAGACTGGCCGTGTGCGTGTACCCGCCAAAAAGATTGCCACCAGCCGCAGCCTTTACCAGGGCGTAGACCCCATTGCTTCGCTGGACAGCACCGCCAAGGTGGCCCTGCTGGAGCGCCTGGAGCAGCGCGCCCGCGCCAAGGACCCCCGCGTGGCACAGGTGATGGCAGGCTTGGCCAGTGAATACGACGTGGTGCTGGTGGCCCGTGCCGACGGCACGCTGGCCGCCGATGTACGCCCGCTGGTGCGCCTGTCGATCACCGTGATTGCCGAGCAAAACGGCCGCCGCGAAGTGGGCTCGGCCGGCGGTGGCGGCCGCTTTGGTCTGGCGTATTTCGATGACGCACAGTTGAGCAAGTACGTGGACGAGGCGGTGAACGCTGCCTTGACCAACCTGGAATCCCGCCCCGCCCCGGCTGGCGAAATGACGGTGGTGCTGGGCGCTGGCTGGCCCGGCATCCTCTTGCACGAAGCCGTGGGCCATGGCCTGGAAGGGGACTTCAACCGCAAGGGCTCCAGCGCTTTCAGCGGCCGCATCGGCCAGCGCGTGGCTGCCAAGGGCGTGACGGTGCTGGACGACGGCACCATTGCCGACCGCCGTGGATCGCTGAATGTGGACGACGAGGGCAACCCCAGCCAGCGCAATGTGCTGATCGAAGACGGCATCTTGAAGGGCTACATCCAGGATTCGCTCAACGCCCGCCTGATGGGCGTGGCCCCCACGGGCAATGGCCGCCGCGAAAGCTACGCCCACATCCCCATGCCGCGCATGACCAACACCTACATGCTCGGTGGCGACAAGGATCCGCAGGAAATCATCGCCAGCATCAAGAAGGGGCTGTACGCCAGCAACTTTGGTGGTGGCCAGGTGGACATCACCTCGGGCAAGTTCGTGTTTTCTGCCAGCGAAGCCTACTGGGTGGAAGACGGCAAGATCCAGTACCCCGTCAAGGGCGCCACCATCGTGGGCAGCGGCCCTGAATCGCTCAAGAAGGTGACCATGATCGGCAACGACATGCGCCTGGACAGCGGCGTGGGCACCTGCGGCAAGGAAGGCCAAAGCGTGCCCGTGGGCGTGGGCCAGCCCACCTTGCGCATCGAAGGCCTTACCGTGGGCGGCACGGCCTGACCACCTACGACCTGGGTGCGAGGGCGGGGCCGCCAGTGCGGCTGTTGCGCATTGGCTGCACCCTGGTCACTCAGGGGTTTTGCGCTGTAACAATTTTTGCGGCGCGCAGCACAATCGGCCTATGCCGGCTTCGCGCACTTTTCTGTCGCAAAGTTTCCAATCGTTTGGAGACATCAGCCGTTTTTTGCGCGAAGGCGTTGCCGACGAAGATTCGCGCCAGCTGCGCGACAGCTTGGGTGCTTTGTCCAACGCGATCGAAGAGGCTGTGCGCATTCGGCGCACCAGCACAGACACACAACTCATCCACCGCACCGCAACGGCCCTGTTTCAGGGCGTGCGAGAGCACCAGCGGCTGCTGACAGGGCTGGGTTCCGGGTGGCACACCCTGTACGAGTTTGGGGTGTACCAGCGGGCGCTTTGGGAGCTGGGCCAGTCGGTTTCCACCTGGAAAGAGGCCTTGGAGCTTCGCCACTCCAGCGAGACCGAGCACTTTGACAAGTTTGAGTTGCTGGCCTGGCGCACGCTGGGCGAGGCCTTGCTGCTCATCGACATGTATGAGCAGGGCAGCCGTGGCGAGGGCGGGGCGGAGCCTCCAGCGCCCTCCCGCAGCCGGTCTTGGTGGCAGCGCGCCCTGCGCTGGGTGGGCCGATGAGAGGTTGCCGCGAGCGCAGCCCCGGGAGGCAGCTGACACGCGTCAATACGCTGTGGTCAGCCCCCATCTTTTGGTGTACCGGTGTGGTTTTTTCGGCCCAAGTTTGTGCAAGCTGCTTGCAAGACCACCCGGGGGCTGTGCTACATTGAAAGCCATGCAAGTTCGCAGCGCGTTTTATTTTTGGTTTTTTATCTCGGTCCTAGGCGGATGAGAGGAAAACGCGCAAGTAACTGAAGCACCCTCCCCATACCAACCGCCGCAGCTGCAAAGCCCGGCGGTTTTTTGTTTTTCAGCCCCTTTTTTTCACCTTTTCCACCTTACGAGGACGACAACATGAGCTTGCAAGCCACCCCCGCCAGCGATGCCTGGTACCGCAGCGTCGAGAAAACCAGCCAGACCGACGACGAACGTATCAAGGACATTACCGTGCTGCCTCCTCCAGAGCATCTGATCCGCTTTTTCCCCATCAGCAACACGCCGGTGGAAGGGCTCATCAGCCAGACCCGCAAGAACATCCACAACATCATGGCGGGTGATGACGACCGCCTGCTGGTCATCATCGGCCCCTGCTCCATTCACGACCCTGCGGCTGCGCTCGACTATGCCCGCCGCCTGAAAGTGGTGCGCGAGCAGTACAAGGACACGCTGGAGATCGTGATGCGCGTGTACTTCGAAAAGCCACGCACGACCGTGGGCTGGAAGGGCCTGATCAACGACCCCTACCTCGACGAAACCTACCGCATCGACGAAGGTTTGCGCATTGCGCGGCAGTTGCTGATCGACATCAACCGCCTGGGCATGCCCGCGGGCAGCGAGTTCCTGGACGTGATCTCGCCCCAGTACATCGGCGACCTGATCGCCTGGGGCGCCATTGGTGCGCGCACCACCGAAAGCCAGGTGCACCGCGAGCTGGCCTCGGGCCTGTCCGCCCCCATCGGCTTCAAGAACGGCACGGACGGCAACATCCGCATCGCCACCGACGCCATCCAGTCGGCCAGCCGCGGCCACCACTTCCTGTCGGTGCACAAGAATGGGCAAGTGGCTATCGTGAACACCAGCGGCAACAAGGACTGCCACGTGATTCTGCGCGGCGGCAAGGCCCCCAACTACGACGCCGCCAGCGTGGCCGCCGCCTGCAAGGACCTGGAAGCCGCCAAGCTGCCCGCCACGCTGATGGTGGATTGCAGCCATGCCAACAGCAGCAAGCAACACGAAAAGCAGCTGGACGTGGCGCGCGACATTGCCAGCCAGATTGCTGGTGGCTCGCACAGCGTGTTCGGCGTGATGATTGAAAGCCACATCAACGCGGGTGCGCAGAAGTTCACCCCTGGCAAGGATGACGCCAGCGCGCTGGAATATGGCAAGAGCATCACCGATGCCTGCCTGGGTTGGGACGATTCCCTGGTGGCCCTGGCAGAGTTGTCGGCCGCAGTGCAGGCTCGCCGCTCGCACTGACATGGTTGGCTAGGGCGATGTGCCGGCAGGGAAAAAACCCAGGCCATCGCCTTTTCGAACCGTGTAAGCTCAGTCTGCAAGATTGTGGCGCGTGCGGGGTGGGTGGCACGGGCCACCGCCCTCTTACCGCCCCCAACATTCCAACGAGGTAACCCATGCAGAGTGAAGTTTCGGTCCGCTTGGCCGACGACCAGGAGTTTCGTTTCGACCTGACCAGCGCGGAACCCATGGCGCACGAGGCGGGGCGCCGCTGGCTGGACGACCAGTTCACCGCCCTCGACTGCGAACCCCTGCGCGCCAGCGGCAAAGTGCTGCTGGCCGACAAGGTGCTGAC
>VFQM010001216.1_pt1 | contig 23480 bp, 20 predicted proteins | sample 3512391 | NCBI WGS metagenome assembly VFQM01 (sample SAMN10412369, study PRJNA504923) | tailings metagenome | isolation source: Replicate 1 from Balatoc abandoned mine | place: Philippines | reverse complement strand
TCCCTTCTTCTCTGTCAGAAGGAGAAGGGCGCGAGGTGTTAGGGCAAAAGGGCTCAAAGATCTCCCCTGAAATGGCCATGGTGATAGGACTGGCAGCTGGGTTGGCAACAGCAGGTTGGGGGTCAGCTATAATTAATTTGCTTGCAGAAGCAGCGTTTGGAATGGTGTCTGTTACCTCAGCCACAGGAGTCGCTACACTGGTGCCAGCCGTGACGCTCTCATCCACAGGTATGGCGATCGCTAATGCAGGGTTTTCGGCCATTTGTAGCCAAGCTGCTTCTTCAATTACAAGAACAGGTAATGTGAAGCAAGCAGGAAAAGAGCTTATCTCTCCACAAAGCCTGCGTTCCCTTGCTGTGACCATGGCCAGTGCAGGTTTATGTCAAAATGTAGGAGAACTTCTTAAGATTGATATGCATCCTGGCCTCTCAGCCCTTACGGATCCTCAAAAGCAAGTCAAGTTTACAGGTTTCTTGCGAGCCAATGCTTTAAAATCTGTTATTGAAACGCCGCTTCAATCCCTTATTGGACGTGTCTCTCTCGAAGAGGCGGCTAAGGATGGGATTAAAAACTTTGGGGTTAACACCCTTGCTTCTTATTTTTCTTATCATATCGGCAGGATTTATGGAAATGGGCAAGAGGAGATCACCTATTTTGAGCACAAGGCTTTACATGGCAGTGTAGGAGCTCTCTCAGGATGGCTTTTAGATTCATCCACAAGAGGGCTTATCTCAGGAGCCATTGGAAGTATGGTTTCTGAAGTCGTGATGGACGAACGACGAGAGGTTGCGAAGGATAAAGCGCTTGATATTCTTGTAAGAGCTGAGAAGGAAGGAAGATCTTTAAGCGATGGAAGGTTTCAACTTGAGCTTTATAGTGCTTTATCCTCAGAGCTTGCTTTTGCGAAGATCAGTGGGGCCACTGTGGCTGCCCTTTTGGGACAAGATCCAAGTGTGGCCGTACTTAATGGGACGAATGCGGTTGAGAATAACGCCATTATGTTGGCAGTTGGTGTTGGAATAGCTGCTTATGAAGTTTATGAGATCTATAAGACATATGAGCGTGAAGGGGTGAAGGCGGCGCTTCAAAAGGTTGCGATTGATGGGACGATCACTATCGCAACCGTTGGAGCAGGCAAAGCCATCTTTAAAGTGGCTCAGCTTTCAGCGCCGATGGCAGAGATGGTCTGGCAAGCGTATATTGCTCAAAATCCTGGTTTTACGCAAGTCATGAGCAAAGTATTTGCGCCATTAGGGAAAGGATTTGGCAAAGCTAAAGAGCTTTACCTCACGGCTGATGGTGCCCTCTCAGAAACTTGGGCAAAAGGGATAGAGAAGCTTGGTATAAAGAGGGCTTCTAACCTTACAAGTGCTAAAGCTCATGTTCCTGAGAGCCAATCTACCATCAGTGCTTTGGATCTTGCAGAGACCAAGCCAATGTTGGCTTATGAGTATTCTGCCACGGAAGCCGCATATACCTTGAGAATTGATCCTTTAACAGGGAAAGGACCCATGGCAGTGGATTCTAACTTGTTTACAAGCGCAACCTCTCATACAGTAAATGGAGCAAAAAGAAACAAGGATCAATTTTGGAAAATGTGGCAACAAAAATATCCAGAAACTTTAAGTCAGGAAAATGTAGTAAGGATACAATTACGTGAAGCTCCTATTGTAGACCAAACCTGGATAAAATGTTTTCCTGAACATATAAAATTCATGAATGATAAGCTAATTCATCATCATATTGATCATGGGCCTTTAACAACTGGATTACCTAAAATTCTACATGAAACTGAACCCATGAGATCAGCACTTCACCACAATATAGGAGGTCTTAGAAAAAGATGATTTCTTCAATACAAGCCCTTAAAGAATATTTAGAGGAAATTAAAGAATATATGCAATTGCATGGCTTAAATGCCGACAACAAATCATTAGTGCTTCAAGAAAAAATAGATGTTAATTCTCTTAAGCAAAAAATTCCTATGATTCCTCCAACATACATAAATGTTTTAAATGAAATAAATCTATTTAAAGTAGATATTGGATATTTTTCTGTTTCTCCTTATCGTCTAGGAGATAAAAATATTGTTGATTCGTTAGTAAAGTTTAATACAGATGAAACAAAACCATTTTACAATTTTTTAAAGCAACACGGATTAGTTTGTGTGGGAAGTTGGGATGGAGATGGATCCCTCATATGCGTACGTATGAGTTCTAAGAAAGATAAAAACGGAGAAGTAATAAGGGTTGACGACTATATAAATTGGGATAATCCCGAAAATAGCTCTATTTATAACCTTGCTGAGGACTATACGCAGTTTCTAGTTATTGCCGGTAATTTAAATCAAATTCATCGAGAAATGAATGAAGACAACTCAAATTATGAAGAGAAGAAGCAAGAATTTTCTGAACGTCTTAAAATTTTAAAGGTTCCTGAAGAATACCATAAAGCTTGGGAGATGTTTTTATAAAAACAAGCTCAGAGGGAAGTGCGCGAGGTATTAGGGCAAAAGGGCTCGTCGATTGACCCTGCTGTTGCGACAGTGTTGGCGATTGCGGCCGCGATTGGCACAGCCGGGACCGCCACGCCTGCAGTGATGGCAACGCTCTTTGGGGAGGTCGGCGGCGTAATCGCGAGTGCGGTCACCGCCAGTGTTGCATCACAAACCGCCAGCTCCCTTGTGATGAATGAAGGTAACCTTAAACAAGTGACGAAAGAGCTCGCCTCGTCGCGTGCCCTTAAATCCTATGCTATTGCGGTTGCCAGTGCGGGTTTAATGCATCAACTCACTGGAGTACTGAATCTTCCCCCGCAACCCAAAGGTTTTGAGCAACATCTGAAAGTGAATCTCGTTCGGGCAGGGGTTTCAGCGGGCTTAAACATGACAATTGGGGGCATGAAGCCAGAAGATGCCTTGGTCTCTGCGGTAAGAATGATAGCTGCCGGCACATTAGGGGGCTTGGGTGCGAATGAGATTGCTCAAGTCTATAGTGATGGTCAGTTAGACTATCTCACCCATAAACTAATGCATGCCCTCTTAGGGTCAGGTCTTGGAGCTATTCTCTCAGAAGATATTCCACAAGGTATGCTGAGTGGCGCTCTTGGGGCAGTTTTAGCAGAAACGGTTGCTGAAGCTTTACCTGCCGAGATGACACGTGAGCTGCGGGCAGATGTTGGGAAGATAGGGGCAGCGCTTGGCGCCTCCTTGATGGGGCAAGAGGTAGCAACGGGTATCTTTACAGCGTGCAATGCGCTTGAGAATAACTTTATGACCCAGGAAGATGATCTTTTGCAAAGGAAGAAGCAAGAAGAGGAAGAGCTTGAGCAAGTCCTTGGATATTTGAGTCCTATGAATCAAGCAGGGCAAGGATTATTGCAAGAGGTGTTGTCTGAGGATCATCCTCGGACAAGGGAGGAAGTGAAAGCGCAGAGAGACTATCAAAGAACCATGCTTGGGTGGGAAGATCACGCGGATGACTTTGGGGGGAGTTATTCCTCTGTGGGGACGTTGATTGAGGCCAAGCAGAAAGCAGAGAACGCGAGTTTAAGAGAACTTGATACAAGGGGACGCGAGCGCGCACGACAGAAGATTTATCCGCATAGAAGATCCCAAAGTCCACCAAGATTAAAAACGACGGTTGTTGAAGAAGGCAAAGAGACAGTTGTGAGGGTTGGGAAAGCAGCAATGCCTGAAGCTGTGAAGGCGCTTATTCCCTATGTTCAGAAAGGGCTACAAGGTGTTGAGCAAGGGAAAGAAATAATTTTCCTTATTAAATAAAGTTTTCTGATTATTAAAATAAAAATGATTTAACCATCAATTTTAGCCCATTACTCAAAACTCCTTGAGCCTCTAAAAATAATTTCTTAAGGTTGTATTCTTGGAAAATATTATTTTTTACCAAAGAAAGAAGGGTTACGTGGCTGTAAAGTACTGGGTTGTGGCTTTTACTTGTATGTTGGTTGGTTGTTCAGGCCCGTACTTAGAACAAGGAAAAGACACTTTAACAGGGCAAGAGTATTGCAAAGCCCATTTAACAAATCTTAGGGCACTAAATAAAAGTGATCATGCTTCTCTTTTGTTGAAAAATTTTAAGCAAGAACATAAATCTTTTGTGAATAAGCCAGTTAAAGCAACTTTAAATATCACACATGAGGGAAAAAAAGATTATACAATTAACCCGCAGGAAACACTCTCTTTATTAATTGACGATATGCGTTACCCTCTGGAAATGGTTAGCTCGTTTAAGAGGCCTGATAAGGTAGTTGATAATTACTATGTGTCTCTACCTTCTGGGGGATTTACGGTAGTTGGTAATGTAAAAGACGTTACAAACAGAAAAATTTCATTCTTGTTGCCCCAAGAGCTTATCGATCAACTTTCTGGGGCTAAAAGCGCAGGTTTTGAGGTTAGCCTTCTTAAATATTCTCAGCATGCCCAAAACTATCCAATCATCTTTTATCTCACACAAGAGGATATAAAAATTGTTCAAGAATTTAAAAATAATTGCATTAAAAGCTTAAAACATTTGTCAGGAGAAAAGAAATGAAGCAACATAAAAGCGTACTTTTTTTAACATCAATAATGATATTATTATCGGCTTGTAATTCTAAAAAAGAATTTATTTCTCTACCTGATAATATTCAAGGTCAGATTGAGAGCACAGACGCTTACGTTGTCGAATGTCCAAAAGAAATGCAGGCAGATGTAGAATCTTCTAATATTGCTGCCTACACTGGTGGAGGCCTATTGTTTGCCTTAGTTGACTGTGCCATTACCGCACACAGGCAAGACAGTGCCAAAAATTTGATGATTGATCTTCAGAAACAGTTGATGGAATTCAATTTAGAAGAAAGATTTAAAAGTAAATTTGAACAGACCCTAAAAAATGCTGATTGGCTACATTTGTGCAATATCTATTATGTAAAAGATCTTAATGATAAAACTTATGAGGAAATTCTACCAAAAGTTAAAAGTGACACTGTTTTAACGGCTCAATTTAACTACAAACTTAACCCAGAATTTAATGTTTTAACCGGAACTTTATACTTAACGCTTTATCCTGCAAGTTCTAAGATTAAAAAAATGGTTAATACGGAAAATACTGCTAATACACCAATATTTAAATTTAATGTTTCAGCAACAGCATCTTTACCTTATAAAGGAGAAGACATTGATGAAAATGCAAAACGATGGGCTCAGAACAAGGGAGCTTACTTAAAAAAAGCGCTAGAAAACATAGTAGATCAGATTGGTTTTAGTGTAGAGCAAGCTCTTAAACATCCTACACACTTGCCCGAAGAGTAATAATTTTTACTCATTACCACGACCGGCGCAACCTCCAGAAAGCCTGTTTCTAACGTGGGGGTTACCAAGGTTCATGCTGATCCATTCAATGTTCTGCGGGGATAAATGGCCTCGATCATAAGGAAGTGCTTATTTCATTTATTCTCTATTCATATTTATAAAAACGTTTAAAATGTAAGCTATCTTTAATTGAGTGATTTTAGAAAAAGTTTACGCTTAAAAAGGTTAGAGGAAGAGAAGACATGGAATGCTATCAACATATCAAGAAAATGGCCTGTGGGATATGCTCTGAATGTGGCAAAGGCGTCTGTAAAGAATGTATTCTAGGTAGCGAGAATTTATTAGCTTGTAGTGCTGAATGCTTGAAACTTCTTATTGAAAAAAAGGAGATGAATGAACAAGCAAAGAAGCTTTACGGTATTGGTCAATATGCTTCCTTAAAAAGGAGTAATGCGGATTGGATATCAATGTTTCTTTTGGGACTAATTTTTACAGTGTATGGAAGCTATATTATATATAATTCCCACATATATGGTAAAGGAAATTTAGATATTTTCATAATTGCTTTAGGATTGATCTTTTTTGTTATAAGTTTTCTTTACTGGAGAAGAGGAAAAAAGCTTGGATTTAAGGTTTAGAGCCTTTGAGCATGTATAGAATAGGTTTAAAGATTGTTGTTAGTATATGTTAATGCGTAATCAGAGTATTGATTAAAGCGCTCGTATTCCCATCCCGAATATTTATCAATTTCTTCAATTTGGCCTCAATCAATAAGAATAAATTTAACTGTATAGAAAATTTTAACGTTACTTTAATTTTTTTGTCTATTATGAATAATTAGGGATGTATGTCAATTTTAATAAAGAACGTAAAAAAGATAGGACTTGGCATAGACGCAGGATAATTCAAAATATGGCACAATGATATCATTTGCCGTCGGCTTTAGCGAAAGTGAAGCCCTTGTGCGTTTTAATATTTAAGTTTGTAACATATATTGTAAAAAGTCGTGTTGGTGGGAATGAGATAATCTCTGAATTCCTCACACGTTAGACTAAATAATGTAAGTCATAACGACACAAGATGAACGAGGCTTAATGACACGAAAAGAGTTCAGACTTCTTAGATTCTCATTTTGAAAGAAGAGGGCAGGTTTTTCATACAAAACAAGCAATAACAGCTTATGATAAAGAATATTTTTATTTGCTTCGCAGTGAAGCCCTTGTGCAAGATTTACACATAAAAATAGAGTCACATGATGATGAGATTGAAGGTGGAATTAAAGATGTTTATGACGATAATGCTCTTCATTTCCTGCACTATTTTAAACCTATTGATTTAATTGTTGGGGGCATCCGTTTTGTTAAGCCAACACTGCATGTTGGTAACTATATGAGTTTTCCAAGTGCCAGGCTTTTTCCAAATGTTCAGCAGTTTATAGATCATGTTGATCCTGTGGCTTGTCTAGAAATTTCGCGCTTTATGGTTTCGAAGATTAATTCTCAACTTATGAGGGCCCATTTAGAAGATATAAACTATGCTTATGAGGAAGACCTTTATCCACCAAAGATTCTTTATCTTCTAGAAATGATTTACAAGGTAGCGTTAGAGAATAACGCTCAATACCTTATCGGTAGTTTTGATGCATATCTTATTCGTATCTTAAAGAAAATGGGCTTTATCATTAAAGTATTAGATAAACCGAATAAGAAATTTAACGAGTTACAACCGTTTTATATCCCTATTGAGGAAGCAATCCATTTTTTAGAAAAAAGCAATCCACGGGTATTTTATTTTTTTACTGATCACTGTGCCGTCCATTAGGCGTGTTGCAACTAAGGTTAAAGCATACATTAATCTCTCTTTAAATTTTCTCTTATATAACCAGATGCATTTATTTCATGTCATATATGCAAAAAAATCACCCCATGCCACTTGAAAAATAAATTATGTTCCCCATATGGAAATATAGATAAATATGAAATGAAAGGAACCTCCCCATGCTTAATAAAACAACAACCTTAGTTCTTTTGGCTTCTTTAACAGCAGCACAAGGCATATTTGCAAGTGATGTGACAAAAGATTTGGGTTCAGATGCTCCCTCTAGCCCGCACGCAAGCTTAAGCAAGACGCCTGTTGATAGTGATGAAGTTGTAACCTCTGTCGGCGTTTTTGCTAACTTAGATGATATTGAACTCGAAGATCTCTCGCAAGTAACAGAAACAGATATTTATGCAGTTCTTAAAGATTACGATCAGAATGCGAATAAATATGCGGGGATAAGAGCAAAACAATTTTTTGATGAAAAGGTTCCTGGTGGTAAAACACTTACCTGGATTGCAGGAATACTTGCACAAAAAGCTTTTGGAACTGAAACATTGACAGAAGGTGCTCTTAACATGGTTCGTAAGCCTTTGAAGATTAATTCAAACGATTATCCAACAACCTCAGAAGGCCTCATTGGTTTAAAGATAAAGCTCCTTGTGAACCTTATTCCAGGTGGGGAAAAGATTACTGCTGTGGCTGGAAAGGCGGGTCAAGTTTTCTTTAAAACAGATACCTTAACAGAAGGGCTTCTTAAAGCGTTTATTGAAAATTTTTCTAAGAAATCACAAAAATCTGAAGCTAAGATTGAGTCGTCTACAGAGAAAGCTTTAGAAGCAGGTAAATCTGAAGATAATTAATTAACGTTTCTTTCCTACCGCATTAAAGCTTAACAGTCATGTCTGTTAAGCTTTAATTTTTTGATTATTGAAGTATCTATAAAAAGGGAATTTAGTAAATGGTTAATGATCTTGACATATACTAAAAGATAGAAAGAAACGGAGTTATTTTATCCGTGAAAGTAAAAAATTTTTTTATCTTATTATGTTTAGTCCAATTTTTAACGCTTAGCGCGTATACTTCTGAAGAGCCGGCAAAAGCACCTCCTATTCTTTACACTCAACCTGCAAAAGAAAAAATTTTAATGGGAATTTATCCCGTCATGCTTCATGATTTTGATTTGTCCCATAGCTCTTTTAAAATTAGTTTTTATGCTTGGTGGCGATCTAAAAATAAGGAATATGCCCCTCATAAAACCGTTGAAATTACAAATGCTTTAGATTTTCAGTCAAAATTTGGTGCGTCAGGTCAATATAAAGACCAATATTTCACTTATGTTCGTTATTATGCCAAAATCTTACATAATTGGGATATGCGGTATTTTCCTTTTGATCATCAAGAACTGGTTGTAGCGCTAGAAGATTATGCGGATATTCAAAAAATTATGTTAACACCTGATCAGCAGCAAAGTGCTTTACATTCAGAAATTAAGCTTAAAGGATGGACTGTGCTTGGTTTCCATTTGAGAGATTCCATTACAACTTATAAAACCAATTTTGGTGATCCTTCGACTAAAAAAGGACAATATTCACGTCTTTCATTCGTTATCGATATAAAAAGAGATGGTGTACGTTTATTCTTTAATTACTTTATTGGGTTCTTAGTCGCATTTTTTTTATGTACAGTGATTTTTATTGTTGATCCTAGAGAAATCGGTGCAAGAACAAGTTTATCTCTTGGTGCGACTTTTACCGCTATTGGAAATAAATATATCGTTGATCAAGTTCTTCCTTTCACGACCTCATTTACTTTAGCGGATGCAGTTCAATCTGCGACATTTTTAATGATTATTGCGGCGGTAACAATGATTGTTTATACAAACCGATTTATCCAGAAGCGTCGTTATAGTGAGGCAATACTTGCGAGTCACCGAATGGGAATTAGTGCTTTTACAGCCTACGTTGTGTTTGTAGGGTATTACATCTATATAGCCGCAGTTTCTTAGCCCAAAAAAATGAATGCAGTTAAAAAAGTTTTTTAAGAAGATCTTTTACAACTTTTTCTGGCTTTTGAGCGGATTGTTCCTGGTCAGATGGTGAAGGATTCGTTCCTTGCTCTTGGCCAAGAATTCCACCTAAAACATCGCCAACTTTTACTTTGCCTTTTGAGAGTTGATCCACAACGCCTTTGAAAACGTTTTGAATCAAATAATTCTGCAAAGCTTGCGTCTCAAGGTTTCGTTGAGGGTTATCTAAAGGGCCTGTAAGATACATTTTGAAAGGGGGTAATTTGGGATGATCTGTTAAATGAAATTCTGAGGCGATATTAAGGAGATAACTGGGAAGATTAATGAGCCCAGTTGCTTGGCCAGTTCCACCATCCGCAATAAGTTGCATTGATTGGATAGTACCTACGCCATTCTTAAATAAGATATCCCCATCAAAGCTTTTAAATGTTGTTTGGCCTTTAGTCATGAAATTGGACAATAGCCCGAGTAAACCTTGGACGCTCGCAACTTGTTTAAGGCGTTGGCTAATAGCTTGTAGATCAAACCCATTAATGACACCATTTCGAGCAGATAACTTGATAGGTCCTGACAGATTTCCAACTAATTGATAGGCACTTTTTCCGTGTGTCGTGAGAGCTGTATTGAAAGAAAGCTTCCCGCCCACAAGCTTAATTTGGCCACTGTGATAAGGTACCAAGCTTGCAAGATCAGCTTCTTTAAGATCAATTCCCAAAGTTATCTTTTGGTCTGCTGTGATACGAAGGTTTCCTTGAACTTTACCTCCGTAAATGGTTGCTGTGAGGGGGGCCTCAAGGATGCCATTTTGAATCGTTGTCGAGGCTTTTAGATCCGTAATCAGAATATCTTTTCTTTTTATTTTATGAACTATGAATTTTACGTCTGCCTCAAGGTCTTTTAGTAAAGTAAAATTAAGAGGTTCCTGTGACCAAGAATGAGGGACAGGGGTTGGTTTTAAAGCAACCAACAAAAATTGTGGTTCTGTAGGCAGTTGTTGCTTCTCTTCAGCGAGCGCTAATAAAAGATCAAGATTTAGAGAAGTTGCTGTTAACGTACCAAGAACTTTTGTTTTGTCGTTCGTGCGTTTGACATCCAGATTCCCTTTAAGATCAAAGGAATGACCAATAGAGGCTTTCATATCCTCAAGTTTAAACGTTGTTTTATCGCCAACAAGATGCGCAGCTATAACGAATGCACCTGAAGAGATTGTTGAAGTGTGGTCTGCCAGTTTTAAGAAATTTCTGATGTTTGGATGAGTTGCATGAAGTTTAAGATCAAAAGCTGGAATGGTCATTAACTTTTGTACCATACCAGACGTCGTTAAAGACAGGCCATCAAGGTTCGCTTGTGTATTGAGACGAAGATTCTCAAGATCTCCTGCGATATGCCCTTTAAGAGAAGCATTGCGATAAGTACTTTTTGAAACAAACCCAAGATCGACAAGGAAAGCTCCTAAGTTTGTCGTCTGTCCATCAACATCAATTGCAAGTGTCGGCTTTTTATCAAGATTGTCTGCTTGACCTTTCAATGCGAGAGTAAGCGTTCCCAACATAGTTTGAACATCAAAGATAAGTTTTTGAGCATCGCCTTGAAGAGATCCACGAAGGCGTCCTGACCCTAAAGGCTTGTTTGCTGGTGTATCTGAGCGTGGCATAAAATTTTCGACTTTAGAAGTTTGAAGATCAACACGAATTGAAGGCACTTTTTGATTAAGTTTGTAAGCAATCTCGCCTTGTAATTGAGCATCTTGAAGAGTTAATAGAATATCTCGAAGATAGACAGTATCTTTAAGAAAAGAATAGCGTGTTGAGAGAAGACATTTTCCGACAAGATGTGAGGGGATATTTTTAACATCAATCCCAAGCCAACCTAAAAGATCTTGAAGTCGTTGGCTATTAGTTTGTACTTGCCCTTGTAATTCACTTGGATTTTGAATGAATGTGAAATCCAGGCGACTTTGGCCTGGAAGATCTGTGAATCTTCCTTTTATTTGAGGAATATTATCAAGAGTTGCAATGACTTGTCCCGTAGTTGTTACCTCGCCAAGCTTAAGTTTTATATTATTCACTTGGACTTGCGAAGGATTAGCAACGAGCAGAGCTTTCACATCAATTTCATTTTTTGCAAATTTAGGTAATTCTTTATTATTTGTAAGTTTTTGTAGAAATTTAGACTCAATTTGGCTCTCAAGATTACCTTTGAACGTTTGAGAAGGGGATGTATAAACACCGACAATCTTTAGACGACTATCAGCCATACGTACTTCAGCTTCAATAGGTTGGGCATCAGTTAAAGCTCCCGCTTTGAGATCAAATTTAAGTGTTTGTTGTTGAAGTTCAAATTGACCTTCTGCAGCATACGGTCCTTTAAGAGATTGAAGGCTAGCGTCGCAAGAAAGATCCTTAATGACCGTTTCTTTCTGACCTTCTTGATAAGTAACATACGCATCTTCAATACTGATCTTATCTATTCCTAAATCAAAAGAAGATTTAGAAGATCCATCTTGAGGTGTTGAAAGCAAAGATGGGTTTTCATGTAAAGAAGTTTCTGGTGTTGAAAATTCCCAATTCATTTGACCATTTGAGAGTTTTTCAAGCGCAATTTTTGCGTTTTTAAGATTTACTTTTGTAATATGAATTTTCTTTTGCAAAAGCGGTAAAATAGCAGCTTTTATGGAAGCTTTCTCAAAGGTGATAAGATAAGGCTTATGAGCTTGAGGATGATTAGCAAGCGTTACTTGATGAAGCGTAATCGCCGGAGAAGGCAAGAGTGAAAGTTCAATAGGTCCTTTAATCACAAGGTCTCGCCCTGTCGCTTCTTTTGTTTTAGCGATTATTTCGCCTTTATATTGATTAACATCAATAAATAAAGGGACAATAAGAGCCACTCCTAAAAGAAGACCAAAAAAAGCTAAAAGGCTATAAGCTAATCGTTTCATGATTTACTCCGCGTATAATATAGGTGATATTGTAGCGTTGGTTTTAAGAGTTCACAATAAGTGAAATAATTGAATATATGAATGAATTTAAATCTTATCTAGGCGAAGTTGCTTATCTTGGACCTGATTTTTTCCAAGAATCACCAGAAGTGTGGCTTAATTGTGGCAATCTTGGGGGGTATGCATTGGGCGCGATGAGAAGAGGTGCTAAATATATCCTCTTTGATGCAGCCAGCCCTGTTTATCCCAAAATTGTCGCGATTGCAGCGCATTACAATGCCTATGTTCGCCCTCTAGAGGAAACGAGTACCCGGTCATGAAATACCTTTCAAAGTGCTTAAAGTGGACGCTATTAAGCGGATTGTTGTTTTATTCTCATGCGTGGTCTAATGATTCTTCTTTCTTAAGAGGAGAGAATTTGGGATTTGAATGGGTTATCCCTTTTATAGGTCTTCTTTTATCAATTGCTTTCATGCCTTTATTCGCGCCGAACTTATGGCACAAGCACTATGGAAAGATTGGGGCAGGTTGGGGGATTTTAACAAGCATTTTATTGGGAAAAGAAGTGGGGCTTTTAGCAATGTTCAATATCCTTACTGTGACACTTGCCCAACATTATATGCCCTTTATTTTAATGATTGGTGCTCTTTACATCATTACGGGAGGAATTCGTTTAAGGATTAAAGCACCTTCGACTCCCTTTTCTAATACGATTATTTTAGGAGCTGGGACATTGCTTGCGAGTGTTATAGGGACAACAGGAGCCTCTATGCTTTTTATTCAACCCTTCTTATCTCTTAATAAAGAGCGTCAGGTTCGTACTCATCTTGTTATCTTTTTTATTATTCTTGTGTGTAACATTGGCGGAGCCCTTTCACCTATTGGTGATCCTCCTCTTTTACTGGGTTTTCTAAAAGGTATTCCTTTCTTCTGGCCTCTAATTCATCTTTTTATGCCTTTCGTCGTGATATTTCTTCCTATCCTTGGATTGTTTTATGGTATTGATCGGTATCAATTTGTAAAAGAGAAGAGGCCTCTCAAGCCAAGAGGCGCATTCAAAATTTCTTTGCAAGGATATGATAATATTATACTTTTAGGCGGGGCTATAGGTTGCCTTTTTATAAGTGAATTTTCTTTTTTAAATCAAAAACTTAACTTTTTTGGACTGAGCGTTACTTACAGCGATTTAGCAAGAGATATTAGTTTGTTAGGATTGGCTTTTGTTTCTTTAAAAATATGTCAACAAAAGTCTCGTCTTGAGAATCAATTCACCTGGGCGCCTCTTAAAGAAATTATTATTTTATTCGCAGCTATCTTTGTAACAGTTGAGCCTGTTTTAACAATGCTGAAAGCTGGCGATAGAGGGACTTTTTCAGGGATATATAAGGTTTTAACAACGGCTCAAGGAGAACCGTTAACAAATGGCTATTTTTGGCTCACAGGCCTTCTGTCTAGTTTTTTAGATAATGCACCTACTTATCTCATCTTCTTCAATCTTGCGGGGGGCGATGCTCACTCTTTGACAACAACTCTCTCACCTCTTCTTGTGGCAATTTCGGCAGGAGCTGTTTTTATGGGGGCTTTGACCTATATTGGGAATGCGCCAAACTTCATGGTAAAATCAATTGCGGAAGCCAATTCCATTGAGATGCCTAGTTTTTTTCGTTATACGTTGTTAGCGAGTTTAATTTTACTTCCACTTTTTACTGTACTCTCTCTCCTATTTTTTAGTTAACTTTCCTTTAAACAATAAGATTTATAAATTTGAGAGAAGAAAAAGAGAGGCGCCCGTTGTCATCCTATCCAACGTTTAAAGTTGTTCAAGACAACAAGAAAACAATTTTAAAGATTGCTGGATCATGGCAAGCAAAGGATCTTAAGCATGTGGTCAATGCCTTAAACAAGCAGAATTATCGAGCGACAAAAGAGATTACGCTTGATTGCAAAGATCTTAAAGAACTTGATACTTCTGGTGCCTGGCTTTTGAGTCGTTTTCTACAAGGCTATCATCAACTTCACTTTGTTAATACGACGTCTCAAACAAAAGCACTTCTTGAACAAATCAAAAACTATCCTATTCAACTTGATCAAGAAACCAAGGATAAACAAGAACATTTACAACACCTCCTTGATCTACTTTTTCAAATAGGCCAACAAACAATTTCTCTCTCAAAAACATTGCTATTATCTCTTTCATTTTTAGGAGAAATTTGTACTCGTTCAAAAAATTTTCTTGTGAAACCTTGGACTTTCAGAGGTATCTCATTATTTCATTTTCTTTATGAAGATGGCGTTAGAGCTGTTCCAATTGTTGGTTTGATATCATTTTTAATTGGCATTGTCCTTGTTTATCAAGGGGCAGATCAATTGAAACGATTTGGTGCTGAAATTTTTACGGTTGATTTGTTAGCGATTTCAGCTTTGCGAGAAATTGGTATCCTCTTAACGGCGATCGTTGTGGCTGGGCGTTCAGGAAGCGCTTTTACAGCACAAATTGGATTTATGAAACTTAATCAAGAAATCGATGCAATGATTGTGCTTGGGTTAAATCCAATTGATGTGCTTGTACTGCCTCGCATTTTGGCACTTGTTATAGCTTTGCCTTTGTTAGCTTTTCTTTCGGACATGATGGCTTTAGCAGGAGGCGCTCTTATGACATCATTTATGCTTGATTTAAATGTAGATGATTTTTTGCATCATTTGCGGCTTGCGATCAAACCATGGACGTTTTGGACTGGCATGATAAAGGCGCCTGTGTTTGCCTTTTTTATAGCGCTTATAGGATGTTTTGAAGGATTACGTGTTCAGGGAGGAGCTCAAAGTGTTGGAACACGGACAACAAAATCTGTTGTTCAAAGTATTTTTCTGGTCGTCATTCTTGATGCGGCTTTTTCCATTATTTTCTCGATTTTAAGGATTTAAAATGGCTGAAATTGTCCTTAAAATTGAGAATCTGACAACGGCTATTGGGAAACAAAAAATTCATCAAAATTTGAATTTAGAGGTTGCGCAAGGTGAGATTCTAGGAATAGTAGGCGCCTCTGGTTCTGGGAAGACAGTTTTATTACGGGCAATCTTAGGCCTTATGCCCTTTCACAAAGGAACGATTCAGATTTTTGGCAAATCTCTTAAAGAATTAAAAAAGATAGGAGATTTTCGTCAAAAGATAGGGGTTCTTTTTCAAAGTGGTGCTCTTTTTAGTTCTCTTACAGTAGGAGAAAATATTCTTATTCCTATGAAAGAAATTGCAAAAATCCCAGGAACACTTGCTCAAGAACTCATGCTATTAAAACTTGCTATGGTTGGGTTAGAGCCTGATGTTGCTCAAAAGTATCCAGCTGAGCTTTCAGGGGGCATGACAAAGCGCGTTGCTCTTGCCAGGGCACTTGCCATTGATGCAGACTTACTTATTCTTGATGAACCGACATCCGGCTTAGATCCCCTTTCAAGGCGCGACTTTGATCATCTTCTAAAGACGCTGCAGCAGAATTTAAATTTAACTGTCGTGATGGTAACGCATGATGTGGAGACATTGACAGCAATTTGTGATCGCGTTGCAGTTTTAGTAGACCAGAAACTTTTTTTGGGTACAGTAAATGAAATGAAAAAGCACTCACATCCTTGGATTCGATCTTATTTTCAAGGTAGTTTGCAAAAGAAAGATAGGTAGTTTGATGGAAACGCGCGCTCATTACGTTATGGTTGGTAGCTTTGTTATCGCGGTATTGAGCGCTCTGATCGTCTTTGTCTTGTGGATGGCGAAGATTGATTTTGGCGATAAATCCAAAATTTATAATATTTATTTTGAGGGTTCAGTGACAGGTCTCAGAGTGAATGAAGATGTTCGCTATCATGGCGTTCCTATTGGCACTGTGAAACAAATTAAGGTCGATAAAAAGAATATTAATCGTATTCGTGTGCAGGTGGCCATTAAAGATCCGATACTTATTCGTGAAAACACGATTGCCTCTATTGAGGCTCAAGGTTTAACAGGGTATACTTACATTCAAATTCAAGGTGGTACGGAAGATAGTCCTATATTAAAAACTAAGCAAGGTGAGCGTTACCCTGTTATTTCGTCACAACCATCAAGGATTGAAATGCTTTTCAATAATGCGCCCATGATCCTTGCAAACCTCTCACAATTGTCTGAAAATCTTAACCACCTTTTGAACCAAGAGAATAGAACACACGTCAAAGGTATTTTAGAGAATATCCATAAAGTCTCTGGAAACTTGGCTGAAGGCCGTTCTTCTTTAGAGGCGACATTACAAGAATTTCAAAGCACGCTTCGTGACATTCGTAACCTCATTACTCAGAATCAAGGTGGTGTTGAAGGATTTACTTCCACAGGTTTGGCAGAATTTACAAATCTTACACGGGAAACAAGAGAAATGGTCAATAGTATTAAACAGATTGCAGATAGCCTTAATCAGAGTGCTGGTGATTTCCTGCATCGCTCGTCTCAAAAAGGATATAAAATCGAATGAATGTTTTTAGAAAATTTTTTTGCTTAAGTGTAGGGACGATTTTTTTAAGCGGTTGTGTTAGTTTTTTGCCTGAAGAAACAGTCGCTTCTAAAAAAATAGTTTTAGCGCCCGAATTGACTTCCAGCATTACCGGACATAAAGTTTCGGAAACCCTTATTATTGAAAAACCCTTAATGCTTGGCAGTTTGGATTCCACGCGTCTTAAAATTCTCTTAGAAGAGGAAGCTGGAACTGCTTTTGCGGATGTGATTGCTGGTGTTGAGTGGAGTGATAAGCTTCCTAATCTACTTCAAGAAATATTTATTACATTCTTTGAAAAAGCTGAAAAATTTGCTGCAGTTGGGGGTGCAGAAGAACATTTCCATGCGCCTTATCGCTTACACTTAACGATCACAAATTTTGAAGTTGTAAAAAAGGCAGATGCCTCGATGAGTGTCGTTGTGCGGTTTTCAGCAAAACTTTTGCATACGAAGTCCCGTGATGTTCTTGGCCAGAAACATTTCCTTTGGAACATTAAAGTGGAACATGAAGGATTACGAGGTATTGTTAAGGCATTTGAAAAAGCACTCAGTTTAGGAAGCTTAGAGCTTCTTCAATGGACCGTTTTAAAGGCCAGAATTAAGAACGCCTAAGAAAGCATGAAGCATTCTCGCCCCTTGTGTTTTTTTTTAGGATTAGATATAATTTAAATATCAATACGAAGGAGATGATAATGAGTAACGAATATATGCGAACAGTATCGCGATCTCGGACAGAAAGCCTTGATCAGGGTTTACGGAGTTACATGTTAGGGATTTATAACTATATGGCTTTAGGGCTTGGATTGACAGGTCTTGTTGCAACTCTTGTTGCCTCTAGTCCTGCTTTATTACAAGCGATTTATGGTACGCCACTTCAATATGTGGTAATGCTTGCGCCGGTGGGTTTGGTGTTTTTCTTAAGTTTCCGTTTGCACACACTTCAAGCGTCAACGGCACAGATGTTGTTTTGGGCTTATGCAGGCCTGATGGGACTATCGCTTTCATGGATCTTCCTACTTTACACCGGTGCTAGCGTTGCAAAGGTATTCTTTGTCACAGCTGGAACATTTGGCGCGATGAGCCTTTATGGGTATACGACACAACGCGATTTAACAGGTATGGGGTCATTCCTTTTAATGGGATTAATTGGACTTATTCTCGCAAGCCTTGTTAATATCTTTCTGAAGAGTTCTGCCTTTGAATTCGTAATCTCTGTAATAGGTGTTTTGATTTTTACCGGTCTAACAGCCTACGATACACAAGTGATCAAAAGCGAATACATTGAAGGGGATGATCGTGAAATCATGATGAAAAAATCTATTATGGGCGCTCTTCGTCTTTATTTAGACTTCATCAACTTGTTCCTTCACTTGCTCCGCTTCTTAGGCGATCGCCGCTAGTTAAGGTTACAAATCTTTAAAGAAAAGGCCTCTTCATAGAGGCCTTTTTTATGGCGTAAAATAAATTTTAAAATTAATCTTTAACTATTTGATTAAAAATGATCTTTTCTTCTACTTTTGGGGTGATTTTTCTTGATTTTTGTAGCGTGCTATGTTAGCCTCTTAGTAGATGGTCAAGAGGGATTTTTCTTCCTTATGAAGCCTTAAAAAAGGGTCATAATTCTTTCAAAAGATCTTTCCTACTATCTTAACAAAAAGAATAATAAGGCAGGGACTTACTAACCTAAATTATTAGACAAGATAAGCCTTTTAACACTCTTTTTAAGTGAATATCCTCTCTTTGCCTCGTGCAAAGGTGAAAAAAGGGGGGTGAAAGGCAAGAGGAGATAACCTTTTGGAATTCTTGATTCCCTTGACTCTTAAGGCCAAATAGGGAGGAAAGGGAAAGATAAAAGGTGTGGCGACGGCAAAAGAAATTTGCTGAGATATGAAAGGATCAACTTTTTTCCTTTGTCACCGCCTGTCTCTTTCTTCACTATCAGTAGTTTTATGGGAACACAGATAAATGGCAAAAGATTTTGAGCATGGGTGAAAAGCAGGGTGCAACAACAGTGTCTGAATCTTAAAGAAGTTTTTCTCATTTATCCGCTTTCGCAGGAATGATATTTTGTAGAGCCTTATTGAGCGTGAGAGACCCAGTGTAGAAATGGTGATAAGAAGAGGGCAAACATCCCGCATCACCTTAGTGTCATCCCTGCTAAGGCCGGAAGCTAGGAAGAGTAGGAAGCCACTGATTGGCAAGAGATCAGATCTTCCTATCGCTTAAGACTTTCGGCACAAGCCCGAGAATAGCGAGGATTCAGAAGATTAAAAAGCCCAAGAAACTGTCATCTTATGTAAATAGTATAGTAAAATAAGGGAAGGATGATAGTGAGAAATACAATCACCCTTCTCTATTTTAGAAAATCCATTGAATATGAGGATAATTTTTGGAGTATTTGTTGTGTAGTTTGTGTAATTTTGTTGCCTGAGAGGTTAACAATATGGATCTTAGTTCCTTGAAGCTTTAACGCTAAGTATATTACATTATCATCTCTAATCAATTGGATGCTGGACTTAGCCATTTCCATAGAGAATCCTACGTCAGGAGGGGCAATATTATAGAATGAGAAATCAAGAGTATGAACATTAGTTTCTTTGAGAGAGGACCAAAGGGTTGGATGAATGTTCTTAACTTCTCCTACGAAAGACTTCCAGATATAAGCAGGTATATTTGCCTTCTGTTTAAATGTTAATTTTTCAAAATCTAATGTCACAGGAGGGTAATTAAGGGTTTTTGGAGAACGCCAAGAATATGGAAGAAGGTTTGTAACCCTCGTCACCACAGACTTCCAGATATAAGCGGGCGTCGCTAAAATCTGCTTTAAAATCTCCGCTCCCGGAACAATCCCCATATTTAAAAGTCCAGAAAACTCTGAACTATTAGCATGAATAAATCTCATTATCTTCTTTTCTATTAGCTGAGGGAAAGCAGGTAAAGCACGTTTTTTAATATCCTCTATCTTGCTTTCTGTAATGACCTCAAACATCGCGCGATTAACCATGGCAATATTTATACATAAAGGGTCTGTTCTTGCATGTTTGGCGATTTCTAGCATTATATCTAGGGGAAGTTGAGGAAGAGGGGCTTGTTTTTTGGTCGTATTATCATCAGGGGAATCTTGGTCCTCAAAGCGAGCAACACTGCTCTGAGGCAGAGTTAAAGCTGTCGAAAGGATAAAAAACGAAGGGGTTTAAGAGAAGGATTTAACATAAGAAACTCGTTAAACTAAGTTAGAGACAATAATAATTTAAGCCAAAAAGGCAAGAAATCAAGAGGAAAAGAAAGCTTTATTTCTACTTTTCCTATTCTTCGCAGTCTTGTCCCGGGGATTTTAGGCACCTTGAGGGCGCTAATAGGTGCCAAAAGGTCCCAACTATACTTGATAGGTATGGTAGAGCAGGATGGCAACCATTTAGTGCCATCCTCGCGTAAGCGAGGATCAAGGTATACCAAGGGGCAAGGTTGTGATGGTGGTTGATGATGATAGGAATTGAATGCCTGCTTCATCCTCGACCTTGTGCCGTGGATCTTAGGCAACATGATGATGTTGCTAGGTGTCAGAAGGCTGTAAAAGAAACAACCTTGCCTTAAATGGGTATGAGAAAACGATTTTAAAGTATGAGTTAAAAGAAAAAGTTGCTTCTCTTTAAAAGAATCTGTTGAAACCTTAAGAAAAATAGTTTATCAACGCATTCTACACTTGACGGCGCTTAGCTAGCTGAATAAGATGCCGCGATTATGGGGCCGTTGGTGGGTGCTTTGCACTCAAAAAGCTCGTTATATCTGAAAGAAATGCTTGATTTTTAAAAGATCAAGCTCTAAAACTTTTGTGTGATTAGAAGGAAGGAAAGGCTCAATGCCGACTATTAACCAATTGATACGTAAACCACGCGTGTCTATTCCAGTACGCAATAAAGTGCCGGCGATGCAAGCCTGCCCTCAAAAGCGTGGTGTTTGTACACGTGTGACAACAACCACACCGAAAAAGCCAAACTCTGCGTTGCGTAAGATCGCTCGTATTCGTCTCACAAATGGGATGGAAGTGACCGGCTATATTCCTGGTGAAGGACACAACTTACAAGAGCACTCAGTTGTCCTTATTCGTGGTGGGCGTGTTCCCGACCTTCCTGGTGTTCGTTATCATATTATTCGTGGTACCTTAGATACTCAAGGCGTTGCAAAGCGTCGCCAAGGGCGTTCTAAATATGGTGCTAAGCGTCCAAAGTAGGAGAATTAAAGTATGGCTCGTAGACGCGCTGCAGAAAAACGTGAAGTTCTTCCAGATCCAAAGTTTGGAGACATTATTATCACTAAGTTCATGAATACCATTATGCGACAAGGTAAGAAATCTGTTGCTGAAGGTATTGTGTACGGAGCATTTACGCAAGTTCAAACGCGAACAGGTAAAGATCCCGTTGAGCTTTTTCATGAAGCGGTGACCAATGTCCGTCCAGCAGTAGAAGTCCGTTCTCGCCGTGTTGGTGGGGCGACATATCAAGTTCCCGTGGAAGTAAGGTCTGAGCGTTCACAAGCATTAGCACTTCGTTGGATTGCAGAAGCTGCGCGTGCGCGGTCTGAAAAAACAATGAGAGATCGCCTTTCGGCTGAACTCCTTGAAGCCTCTCAGAATCGTGGTGCGGCAATTAAGAAAAGAGAAGACACTCATAAAATGGCGGATGCGAACAAGGCATTCTCGCATTACCGTTGGTAAATTAGGATAAGATAAAGATGGCAAGGACAACCCCTTTAGAAAAGTACCGCAATATTGGCATTATGGCTCACATTGATGCGGGTAAGACAACAACCACTGAACGTGTTCTTTACTATACTGGTAAGTCTTACAAAATTGGTGAGGTTCATGAAGGGGCTGCAACCATGGACTGGATGGAGCAAGAGCAAGAGCGAGGTATTACGATTACCTCAGCGGCGACAACTTGTTTCTGGAAAGATCATAGAATTAACATTATTGATACGCCAGGTCACGTTGACTTTACGATTGAAGTCGAGCGATCTTTGCGCGTGTTGGATGGTGCTGTTGCGGTTTTTGATAGCGTTGCAGGTGTCGAACCTCAATCCGAAACAGTATGGCGTCAAGCTGATAAGTACAGTGTTCCTCGTATTTGTTTTGTGAATAAGATGGACCGTATTGGGGCAAACTTTTACCGTACAGTTGATATGATTGTTGATCGTCTTGGAGCAAATCCATTGGTGATTCAGCTTCCGATTGGTTCAGAGAGCGAGTTTGTTGGCGTTGTTGATCTTATTGAAATGAAAGCAATCCGCTGGAAAGATGAAAACCTTGGTGCAGAGTTCGTCTACGAAGATATTTCTGCAGATCTCAAAGATAAAGCTGAAGAGTATCGTGCAAAACTTGTTGAGCAAGCTGTTGAGCTTGATGATCAAGCGCTTGAAGCTTATTTAAGTGGTGAACAACCTTCAGTTGAAGTATTGCGTCGTTGTATCCGAAAAGGGACATTGACTGGAAAATTAGTGCCAGTATTGTGCGGATCTGCCTTTAAGAATAAAGGTGTGCAACCTTTGCTTGATGGTGTTATTCAGTTCTTGCCTTCTCCGAATGATCTTGTTGAAATTCGTGGAACTTCTCAAGATGGCGAGACTGAACTTGTCCGTAAAATTTCTGACGATGAACCCTTCTGTGGTCTTGCATTTAAAATTATGACTGATCCATTTGTGGGATCATTAACTTTTACACGTATTTACTCAGGTGTTCTTGAGAGTGGTTCAACAGTTTTAAATACTGTTAAAGACCGAAAAGAGCGTATTGGTCGTATGCTTCTTATGCATGCGAACAGCCGTGAAGATATTAAAGAAGCGCGTGCTGGTGATATTGTCGCTCTTTGTGGATTAAAAGAAACAACAACGGGTGAAACATTAAGTGATCAAAATAAGGTTGTTGTGCTTGAGCGTATGGAATTCCCTGAGCCTGTGATCGAGATTGCAATTGAGCCTAAATCAAAAGCAGATCAAGAAAAAATGGGTTTGGCCTTATCTCGCTTGGCTTCTGAAGATCCTTCTTTCCGAGTTTCTACAGATCAAGAATCAGGCCAAACTGTAATTAAAGGAATGGGTGAGCTTCATTTGGAAATTAAGGTTGATCTTTTGAAGCGCGATTTTAAAGTTGAAACTGTTGTTGGTCAGCCTCAGGTGGCTTACCGTGAAACCATTACAAAGCCTGCTGAAATTGATTATACGCATAAAAAGCAATCAGGTGGTGCTGGTCAGTTCGCCCGTGTTATTATTCAGTTTGAACCTCTTCCTCCTGGGTCAGGTTATCAATTCGAAAGCAAGATCGTTGGTGGTTCGATTCCGAGAGAATATATTCCCGGTGTTCAAAAGGGTTTACAATCTGCCCTTGATACTGGTGTTCTCGCAGGTTTCCCGATGATTGATTTTAAAGCTGTACTTTTGGATGGTGCTTTCCATGATGTGGACTCAAGCGTACTAGCGTTCGAAATTGCTGCTCGTGCTGCTTTCCGTGAAGGTATTAAAAAATGTACTCCAAAGTTGCTTGAACCTGTTATGAAGGTTGAAGTTGTGACCCCAGAAGAGTATATGGGAGATGTGATCGGAGATTTAAATAGTCGCCGTGGTCAAATCAGCGGGATGGATCAACGTGGAAATGCACGTGTTGTAAATGCAATGGTTCCCTTGGCAAATCTTTTTGGATATGTTAATACTCTTCGTTCAATGAGCCAAGGACGTGCCCAGTTTACAATGCATTTTGACCATTATGAGCAAGTTCCTCAGCACGTGGCTGACGAAATTTGTGCAAAGAATAGCTAAGAAAGGGATTAGAACATGAGTAAGGCGAAGTTTGAGCGTAATAAGCCGCATTGCAACGTAGGAACGATTG
>VFQM010001214.1_pt1 | contig 23499 bp, 24 predicted proteins | sample 3512391 | NCBI WGS metagenome assembly VFQM01 (sample SAMN10412369, study PRJNA504923) | tailings metagenome | isolation source: Replicate 1 from Balatoc abandoned mine | place: Philippines | reverse complement strand
TGACGTCAAGCATCTGGCGGGTGCCGAGCGAATCCTGGCCGATTGCGGTCATGGGGGGGTTCCGTCCTTTCGATTGGCCCGCCCCCGATCCACCAAGGGCGCGGTATGTGCCGGCGCTCCTGCGCTGCCTCGCGCGCGAGGTCAAGGGGGGTTCCCCTAGGGGAGGGAGTCTTACGCTGCGGTGGCAGCCGGATCGGCGCGGGGGCGGCGGGCCGCGATCCAGCAGCCGGTCACGATCAGCGCCGTGCCGGCCAGCGTCGGCCAGGTCACGGCCTCGCGGAAGAAGGCCCATCCGAACAGCGCCGCCCAGACAAAGCCCGAATATTCGGTCGGCACCAGCACGCTCGCCTCGGCGCGGGCATAGGCCCAGGCGATGGTGAAGGACCCCGCCACCGTCAGCGCCCCGGCGATGACCAGCGGCAGCCATACCTCGCCCGGCGGTGTCTCCCACAGCCACGGCGCGAGCGCGAGCAGCACGATCCCGCTCAGCGCGCTGTGGAAGGTCGCGATCTCCATCGCGCCTGCCACCTGCGCCTGCCGCCGGATGACGATGAAATTATAGGCGTAGAGCAGCGCCGAGACGAACAGCGAGCCGATACCCAGCGCCGTCCCGGCATCGAAGGCTCCGCTCCCGATCCGCCCGCCGATAATTACCAGCGTTCCGGCAAAGCCGAGCAGGCTTGCACCGATCGCGGCGGAACTGATCGTCTCGCCCAGCAGCACCCGGGCAAGGTAGAGCGCGATCAGCGGGGCGATGAAGCTTAAGGCAATCGCCTCGGCCAGCGGCAGGACGGTGATGGCGTAGAAGAAGGTGAGCGCCATGAAGGCCGAGACGAAGCCGCGCTCGATATGCAGCTTCCATGCGGCCAGCCCCGGCATCCGGCCTCCGCGCAGCAGCCAGAGCGGGGCGATCAGCGCGGCACCGATGAAGGCGCGCAGCACCGTGGCAGTATAGGCGCCCGCGATCAGCGCGGCCTCCTTCATGAAGGCATCCATCAGCGACAGGCAGCCGACCCCGGCAAGCGCAGCGGCAAAGGGAAGCAGGTGATGGTGGCGATGCGGCATGGCGCTGCTGATAGGCGCGCGCGCCGGCAAAGTCATGGCCGCAAGGCCGCGCAAACACAGGCCATTGCACAGCGGCCAAGCTGCAACGCCCGGCGGACATTAATGCAGGTGAAAGCCAAGATGGTTGATAGGGGCATGGCGCCGCGGGTAAGCTTGCGGGCAGATCTGGCGGTGCGGCCGATGCGCGGCGGCACGGGGCGAAAAGGCAAAGTGGTGATGATGAGGTTTTCGGGCAGGTTGGCTGGCGGCGTTGCCCTGGCTGCGCTGGTGGCGACGACGGCGCTGGCGCAGGACGGACGCGGCGCTGCACGGGGCATGATCCCCGGCGGCCAGAACCAGGGTGGCCCGGCGGTGGTGCAACTGCCCTCGCAGACCCCGGCCCCCGCTCCTGCCCCCACGCCTGCGCCTGCGCCGAAAACCTCCGACGCCTTCACGCAGGCCTTCCCGCCCAGCGTGGCGCAGCCGGTTGTGCAGGACCTGCCGCCGGTCGCCCCCCTGGTGCAGCCGTGGACCGTCGCGCAGGCCCGGCAGCTTGTCGCCGTGATCGAGGGCATCGGGGCCGAGGGGCTCGACCCCAAGGACTATGATCTCGCCCCGCTCAAGGTCGCGCTCGCCTCCGGCCCGTCGGACGAATTGAACCAGATGGCCTCGCAAAGCTTCGTCTGGCTGGTCGAGGACCTGCGCGACGGGCGCACGCCGATGGATGCGCGCGAGCAGTGGTTCATGGTCGATCCCGACCGCGAGGCCAACCCCTCGGGCAATGTTCTGGCCGAGGCGCTCGCGAGCGGCGACATTGCCGGCACGCTGGCCAAGCTCGCCCCGACGCACCCCGATTACGCCAAGCTCAAGGCGGAACTTGCCGCCACCTCCGACGGCCAGATCGCCAGGCGCAAACTGATCCGCGCCAATATGGACCGCTGGCGCTGGCTGGCGCGCGACCTCGGCTCGCAATATCTCATCACCAACGTGCCCGAGTTCCAGCTTCGCCTGACGGTGCGCAACAAGATCATCAGCACCTACCGCACGATCGTCGGCAAGCCCGGGCGCACCGCAACGCCGCAGCTTGCCGAGGTGGTCGAGGGCGTGGTGTTCAATCCGACCTGGACCGTGCCGCAATCGATCGTCAAGGGCGAGGGACTGGGCGCCAAGGTGCTCGCCAATCCGGCATGGGGCCGTGCCAATGGCTATGTCGCGACCAAGGGGGCCAACGGCTATGTCACGGTGGTCCAGCAGCCCGGGCCGGGCAATTCGCTCGGGCGGATGAAGCTCGAGATGCCCAATCCCCACGCCATCTTCTTCCACGACACGCCCTCGCGCCACCTTTTCGCCAATGACGACCGCGCGCTCTCGCACGGCTGCGTGCGGACCGAGCGGGCGCTGGAGCTGGCGATGACGATGGCGATCCTCGGGCGCGGCGCGACCAAGGAAGAGGCGGTGGCGATCGCCAATTCGGGCAAATACACCAAGGTGATGCTCGAGAGGCAGTGGGCCGCCTATATCACCTATTTCACCATGGCGACCGACATCAACGGCGAGATGGCGACCTTCAAGGACATCTACGGCCGCGACGCGCCGGTGCTCGCCAGCCTCGACAAGCCGCGCGTGAGGAACCGCAGCGTGCTGCCGACCGACGAGGTGATCGTGATCGAGGACGATCTCAGGGACAGCTAGGCGCGCTCGAGAGCGCGCTCGAGCAAGACCTGCCGGCGGTAGAGCAGCGCGGCGGGCAGGGCGAAGCACCCGGCGGCGAGGATCCAGAACTCGTCCCGACCAGCAACGGCGCCGAATGCGGCAGCCCCGATCGTCGCGCTCAAAATTGCCAAGGCATTCCCGCCCCCGCTTCCGAGCCTGTCGCCGGCCAGGCGCGCGATAGGCACTCCAGCCAGCATTAGCGCCAAGCACGTTCCGAGCCCGCCAAAGATGAACCCTGCGATCAGCGCAAGTAGTGCCAAGCTGACGTATAGATAGGGATCGTAGTCTGCCTTGCTCGTCAGGCCATCCAGCAGGAAGGTTGATGCCAGCAGCAGCGCACCGAGTAACGCCGCCTGCAACGTCGCGGGGGCTATCGCTCTGGTTTCAGGCGAAGAGCCGAACCGCCGCACCACGCCTTAGAACGCGCTGGCGGTCGGGCGCGAGGGCAGGTCGAGCGGGGTGCGCTCCAGCATCGCCAGTTCGGGGGCTTGCTGGATCGTGCCGTCTTCCTCCAGCCCCATGCTGTCGGCGAACAGCAGGCGCCCGCCCGAAAGATGCGTCAGCGCCTCGCGGAACTGCTCGGTTCCCATCGCGAAGCATCCGTTGGAGCGCCCGAGGCGGCCGTATTTTTCGAGATGCGCGTTCTCGGCATAGTCGGCGTGGTGCATCACGATATAGCGGCGCAGGGCTGCATCATTGGTCCGGTCGAGCCCGCCGAGGCGGACCGAGGTGCCGTAGCGGCCCTTGTACCACTCCCAAGTGACATAGGCGCCGCGGCTGGTCGCGTTCGAGCCTTCGGTGTTCGAGAACTGCTTGAGCCAGCCGTCATGCTGGTAGTCCGAGCCGATCCCGTGGCTGACATGGTGCGACTGCACCTCGCCGCGCTCGAGGTTGACGAAGTGGAACCGCGGCTTGGCCGAGTGCAGGCCGAAATCGGCGATGCCGACGATGTCGTGCTTCCAGATCGCATTGCCCGCGCGCAGCAGTTCGCGCTTGGCGATGTCGAACAGGATGCGGTCGCGCGGGGTGCCGGGCGCGACGCTCGCGAACAGGCGCGAGGGCAGAGCCAGAGCCGCTCCCGCTGCCAGAGTGCCTTTGAGAATATCGCGCCGCTTCATCGGGACGTAACGTAAACCGCAGACCCTGCGTTCCCAATAAGGGTGCGCGCAATCTATCGTATGTTAGCCTCCGCTCGTCGCCGGAGGGGGCGGAAATGCGCTATTCTGCGCAGCCATCGCCAGCATCGAGGCGGCGTGGCGGGCGGCGACCACCCGCGGATCGTCGCCATAGCCCCCGCCCAGCGCACTGGCGACCGGGAGGCCGCGCCCCCGCGCCTCCCTCACGACAAAGCGGTCGCGCAGCGCCAGCCCTTCGTCCGTCAGCGCGAGGCGTCCGAGCTTGTCGTCGACATGGGGATCTACGCCGGCCTGATAGAGCACGAAGTCGGGTGCGAAGTCGGCCATGACTTGCGGCAGGTGCCGGGTGAGCACCTCCATGTAGCCCGCGTCGTCCAGCCCGTCGGGCAGGCCGATGTCGAGGCTGGAGCGGGCTTTCCTCACCGGGAAGTTCTTCTCGGCATGGAGCGAGAGGGTGAAGATATCCTCGCGCCCCGCGGTGAGGCTGGCTGTGCCGTCGCCCTGATGCACGTCGCAATCGACGATCAGCACGCGGGCCGCATGGCGCTCGGCGATCAGGCGGTTGGCGGTCACCGCAAGGTCGTTGAACACGCAGTAGCCCGCGCCGGTATCATGCAGCGCGTGGTGGCTCCCCGCGGCGGAGTTGGCGGCATAGCCGTGCGTCCGGGCGAGCCGGGCTGCAAGCCAGGTGCCGCCGTTGGTGTGGCGAACCCGGCTCGTTATCGCAGGCGTGACGGGAAAGCCGATCCGCCGCTCCTTGTGGCGCGGGACCTCGGCGCGGAAGACCTCGTCGACATAGGTCGGGCAGTGCACCGCCTCGAGCCATTCGCGGGGCATGGGCGCGGGTGCGTGCTCGGTGATCGCCGCGCCGCTGCTGCGCAATTCCTCCATCACGAGGTAGTATTTGTCGAAGCGGAAGGTGCCGCGCTCGGGCCGCGGGGCCATGTAGTCGGCGTGGTGGACGACGTGGAGCATCGCCCCTGTCCTAGAGCCAGCCCGAGTGCTCGGCGAGGATCTTCACACCGAGCCCGATCAGGATGATGCCGCCTGCGCGCTCGGCCCATTCGCCCAGATGGTCGCCTGCGACCCGCCCGAGCAGCACGCCCGCCCCGCTCATGACAAAGGTCACGATCCCGATCAGTGCCACCGCGAGCCACGGCGACACACCGAGCGTGGCCAGGGTGATCCCCGCCGCCAGCGCATCGATGCTGGTTGCGACCCCGGCAAGCAGCAGCGCCCGGCCGGTCAACGCATGGGATGCCTCCTCGTCGCCGACATGGCCGCCCAGCATCCGAACGCCGAGAAAGGCGAGCAGGCCGAAGGCGACCCAGTGATCGACCGCCTCGACATAGGCCAGCGCCACCGCGCCGATCACCCAGCCGATGAGCGGCATGGCGGCCTGAAACACCCCGAAGGTGAGCGCAATCGCAAAGCCCCCGCGCCCACCGGGACGGAACTTCGCCCCTTGGGTCAGCGCGACGGCAAAGGCGTCCATCGCGAGCGCGAAGGCGAGAAGGATTGCGGCAATCACGCTGCGGGCCTTTCTGCCAGCGCGGCCAGCTCGGCGAAAATGGCATCCTCGCTGCGGCTGGCGGCATTGCGCCAGTCGCGGGCAGTGTCGAGGTTTACGGCGCGGCCATCCGGGGTGAGGACCAGCAGGGCGGGGGTGCCAGGCAGGTCGGTGAGGCCGAAGCGGCGGGCGAGCTCGAGATTGCGGCCCTCACCGGTCTGCGGCATGCCCACATCCACGAAGACCACTTCGTAACGCTCGACCACCAGCGCGGCGAAGCGCGGCGTCTCCAGCCATCCGGCAAGCGCGCGGCTGTCGTGGCACCAGTTGGCGCCCAGCACCAGCAGCACCCGCTTGCCCGAAGCCGAGGCGCGGGTGAGCGCGGCGTCAACGTCGGACGCAGCATCGGCGTCGGCGGAATAGGCGCGTGCCTCAGGGTGAGCCTGAGCGGCGGTCGTGGGGTCGGCCACGCCAGCGCAGGCGGCCAGCGCCAGCGCCAGACTTGCGGCAATCACGGCGCGGATCACTCGGCGGCGACGGCTGCTTGGGGGGCGGCGTGGGGATCGAAGGCGGTCGCCTCGCCCGCTTCGATCGCGGCGGCCTTTTCCTCGACGAGGCGGACGATATGATCGAGCATCGCCTCGTCGTCGATCGCGTGGGCCTTCATGCCCGACAGGTAGACCATGTGCTTGCCATTGCCCCCGCCGGTCAGGCCGATGTCGGTCTCGCGCGCTTCGCCGGGGCCGTTGACGACGCAGCCGAGCACCGAGAGGCTCATCGGCGTCTTGATGTGTTCGAGCCGCTTTTCGAGCGTTTCCACCGTGCGGATCACATCAAAGCCCTGACGCGAGCACGAGGGGCACGACACCACCCGCACGCCGCGGGTTCTGAGGCCCAGCGCCTTGAGCATCTCGAAGCCGACCTTGATTTCCTGTTCCGGCTCGGCCGAGAGGCTGACACGGATGGTGTCCCCGATCCCGGCCCAGAGCAAGGAGCCGATGCCGATGCTCGACTTGACGGTGCCGCCGATCAGGCCGCCCGCCTCGGTGATGCCGAGGTGCAGCGGGCAATCGACCGTCTCGGCAAGGCCATGATAGGCCGCCACCGCAAGGAATACGTCGGAGGCCTTCACCGCCACCTTGTATTCGTGGAAATCGTGGTCCTGCAAAAGCTTGATGTGATCGAGCGCGCTTTCGATCAGCGCCTCGGGGCAGGGCTCGCCATATTTTTCGAGCAGGTCCTTCTCGAGGCTGCCCGCGTTCACCCCGATCCGGATCGCGCAGCCATTGGCCTTGGCGGCCCGCACCACTTCGGCAACGCGGCTGGCCGAGCCGATATTGCCCGGGTTGATCCTGAGGCAGGCCGCGCCAGCGTCCGCCGCTTCGAGGGCGCGCTTGTAGTGGAAGTGGATATCGGCGACGATCGGGATCCGGGCGCCCTGCGTGATCTTCTTGAAATCGCGGGTGGATTCCTCGGTCGGGCAGGACACGCGGATGATGTCCGCGCCCACTTCCTCGCAGCGCCGGATCTGGTCGAGCGTGGCGCGCACATCCTCGGTCGGTGTGTTGGTCATGGTCTGCACGGTGATGGGAGCATCACCGCCAACGGGGACATTCCCCACCATGATCTGGCGCGATTTGCGCCGCTCGATCGTGCGCCACGGACGGATGGAAGACATGGCAGCGCATATAGTCGGCAAAGCGCGGCTGGGCAATGACGAGCAATGACGAGCACTGTCGGGCCTATGACGGGCGCTTGACTGCCAATCTCGCAATTGTCGCATATTGGGTCGGCCATGCCGATCTGAGGTGCGCGGCGGGACGCCGGCGGGTATCGGCGGCTGCTTGCGGGCACGAAGGGCCGCCCGCGCCAGCCTGCCATGCGCGAGGGAAGTCATGATGATCTTGGTCGGTGAAATCGGGCGGGCCGCGCGCGATATTGCCGCTGCGCGGGCCATGCATCGCGCTCTGATGCTGGTGGTGCCCTATGCCTGCGTGCTGGTCGGCCTCGATGTGGCGGCACATTACGGCGATGCGACCGGCGCTTACCTTCCGGTGCAGTTCTTCATGTCGGAAGACCACTCTTTCGGCGAATATCTCGAATATGCCATGACCGCCTGCGCGGCGGCGTTCATGGCGCTGTGCTGGCTGCGGGCCCGCGCGCCGGTCTACCTTGCCAATGCGGTGCTGTTCGTGTGGCTCACGCTCGACAATGCTGCCGAGGTGCACGAGCAGGTCGGTGGCGCGCTGGCACCGATGCTGGTGACCCCTGCCTGGCTCCCGCTCCACGCCAATCATCTGGGCGAGCTGTTCTTCTTCGCCGCCGTCGGGGTCCTGTGGCTGGCGGGGATGATCTCCGCACACCGCCGCTCGGAACGGCGCGAGGCGGCCTATGGCCTGCTGATCGGGGGCTGTATTCTCGGCATGGCGGTGTTCGGGGTGTTCGTCGACCTGCTGACCTCGCTGGGCGAGCGCACCCCTGCGCTGCTCAATCTGCTCGCCTTCATCGAGGACGAGGGAGAGTTTGCGCTGATCATGCTGCTCTTCGCCCTGTGCGTCGGCATCTTCGATGTCGAGCGTCGCCGCATGGCTTCGCCGCAGGTTGCGGCCGGGGACTTGCGCTCCGCCAGCGCTTGACTTGGCCCCCCGGCGCGGCAGTCTGGCGCCCCTGAAGGGGAGAGATCATGCTGACCCATACCTCGATCGAATTGCGCAGCACCGCGCCGAGCCTGCTGATGCGGGCGATCAAGTGGCTGGTGAGCCGGCAGGAGCCGGTCTTCCCGCTCGATGCCGAGGGGTTCGCAAAGGCGATGGCGGGGCGCAAGCTGCCCGAGGACGCGCCGATGCCGGAGGGCCTGCGCAAGCGGTTCCATGCCGACGAGCGCGAGGTGCTCGGCCACAAGGTGGTGACGCTCCACCCCGAAAGCGGACCGGGCGAATGGCATATGCTCTATTTCCACGGTGGCGGCTTTGTGCGTCCGATGTTCAAGGAGCATTGGCCGCTGGTCGCCGAGATGGTCAAACTGTGCGGGATCAGCGTCACCGTGCCGCTCTATCCGGTGGTCCCCGAGGCGCCCTACAGCGCGCAGGACGATCTCGCGGACGCGGTCTATGCCGGACTGGCGGCGCGCCATGATCCCTCGCGCATCATCCTCAACGGCGACAGCGCGGGCGGGCACATGGCACTGGCGCTCGCCTTGCGGCTGGTCGCCGCAGGCGGCCCACTGCCCGGCAAGCTCGCGCTGTTCGCGCCGTGGCTCGATCTGGGTCTCGCCGATCCGGCCATTGCCGCGGTCGAACCGCATGATGTGATGCTCAAGATCGGCACCTTGCGCGCTTGCGGCGGGCTGGTTGCGGCCGGGCGGCCGATGGACGATCCCGCGGTGAGCCCGCTCTACGCCTCTGCCGAGGCGCTCGCCCAACTGCCGCCGACCCGCATCTGGACCGGGCGGCACGACATCTTCATTGTCGATTCGCGCAGCTTCCTTGCCCGTCTCCTCGATGCCGGCGTGGACGCGAAGCTCTATGAATACGAGGCCGCCCCGCACGTCTTCATGGCGATCCTCCCGACCCGCGAGGCCAAGGATGCGCTGCGCCTGGTGCGCGATTTCATCGCGGACTAGCCAGGGTAGCGCACCCCGGTCGCGTCCTCCGACAGCTTCCACAGCCGGTCGGCAAAGCTCGGGTTGATGGCGTAAGAGCGCACCCCGCCGGTGGCGCTTTCGTCGTCCACCTCGGCCACGTGGCAGTCCTCGCAATAGACCCCGCCCTTGCCTTCAAGCTCGTCGGCGGTTGCCGCCCAGCAGGATGTCGCCGCGCCTTGGGGGATGGTCTTCCACGCAAAGCCCGTATCGGCCGAGGTGACCCGCGCCATCAGCGCCTCGACCATCTCGGGCGTCATGTGGCGGCCGAGATTGGTCTGGATGCCGCCCGGGTGGACCGCATAGGCATGAATGCCGAGCACCGCAAAGCGCGCCTCGAGCCCGACCGAGAACAGCACGTTTGCGGTTTTGGCATGGCCATAGCTCTGCCACGGATCATAGGGGCGATGCCGGAAATGCGGATCGTCGAAGTCGACGGGCGCGAAGTGGTGGCCGCGGCTCGAAAGATTGACGATGCGCTTGAGCGCGCCCCGCTCGACCAGCGGGAACAGCTCGCCGGTCAGCGCGAAGTGGCCGAGGTGGTTGGTGCCGAACTGCATCTCGAACCCGTCGGCCGTGTGGCTGAAGGGGGTCGCCATCACGCCGGCATTGTTGATGAGGAGGTCGATCGCCGCGAACCGCTGGCGGGCGCGCGAGGCGGCGGCGCGGATGCTTTCGAGCGAGCCGAGATCGAGGGTGATGGTATCAAGCTGCGCCTCCGGCAAACCGGCGCGGATCGCGGCCACGGCTTCGTCAAGCTTGCCCTGATCGCGTCCGGCCATGATGACATGGGCGCCCCGGCTCGCCATGGCGCGGGCGGTTTCCTGCCCAAGGCCGGAATTGCCGCCGGTGATGAACACCGTGCGCCCCGACAGGTCCTTGCCCGCCAGCACCTCGTCCGTGGTGCTGCTCCAGCCGAATTCGCGCATTGCCCTCTCCCTTGGCTATAGCTTCAGTTCATACAGGAATTCCGGATCGAGGTGGTCGCCCACCTTGAAGGTGATGTCGGCGATCTTGGCAAAGCCGTGGCGCTGGTAGAAGCGTTGTGCGCCGAAGTTCTCGGCATAGACGCTGAGCAGAACGGCATCGTGTCCGCCCGCGCGGGCGAGGCCCAGCCCCCACTCCATCAATTGCGCGCCGATCCCGCTGCCGGTGTAGCCGGGCAGGGCATAGAGCTGGCCCAGCTCGATCGGGTTGGCGGCATCGGAATATTCCCCGAACTTGGTGGGATAGCGCATTTTGCAAAAGGCAACGAGGCTGCCGTCCACCTCGACGAGGCGGTGGGTGCATTCCTCCCCGGCGATTTCGGCGGCGACGGCTTGCGGGTTGTGCACCTCGGCCAGAAAGGCGGCGAGGTCTTCGGGGCGGTAGAGATGCCCGAAGGCGGCGACGAAGCTATCCTCGCCCAGTTTTCCGAGGGCGGGGGCGTCTGCGAGGGTGGCGGCACGGAAGATCATGGCCTCGCCCTAGCGGGTGAGAGGCGCACTGTTAAGCTGGCGAAAGGGGCAGCGGCGCGTTACACCCCGCGGCCATGAACAAACTCGCCGCGCTGATTGCTCTCGCCCTCATGTCCCAACCCGCTCTTGCCGAAGATGCCCCCAAGTGGTCGCTCGCCATCCACGGCGGCGCGGGCACGCTGGACCCTGCCCAGATGACGCCCGAGCGCCGCGCGGCGTACGAGGCGGATTTGCAGCGGGCGCTTGATGCCGGATCGAAGATCCTCGCCGAGGGCGGGGCGGCGATGGACGCGGTCAAGGCGGCGGTCATCATCATGGAGGATTCGCCCCTGTTCAACGCCGGCAAGGGCGCGGTGTTCACCTGGGACGGGACCAATGAACTCGACGCCGCGATCATGGACGGACGCGACCGTAGCGCCGGCGCGATTGCCGGGGTGAAGACGGTCAAGAACCCGATCCTCCTCGCCGATACGGTGAGGACGCAGAGCGAGCACGTGTTCCTTGTCGGCAAGGGCGCGGAGGAATTCGCGGTGTCCAAGGGCTTTGCCGTCACCCCGCCCGAATATTTCGCCACGCCCGCCCGGCGCGAGGCGCTCGAGCGGCTGAAGGCGCAGAAGCTTTCCGCGCTCGATGTCGATCACAAGTTCGGCACGGTCGGCGCGGTCGCTCTGGACCAGAACGGCAACCTGGCCGCGGGCACCTCGACCGGGGGGATGACCGGCAAACGCTGGGGCCGCGTGGGCGATGCGCCGCTGATCGGGGCGGGGACCTATGCGGACAATCGCTCCTGCGCGGTGTCGGCGACGGGCTGGGGGGAGTATTTCATCCGCGTTGGCGTTGCACACGAGATTTGTGCGCGGCTGCGGGCCTTTGAGGAGTTCCGTGCTCTCGAAGTCGAAGGGGGTGAAGTGCCTGTCAAGGTTCTGGCCACCGCGCCGCAGAAGATCGCCGACGACGTCATGGCCGACGTTGCCAAGCTCGGCGGCGATGGCGGGGTGATTCTCGTCACGCCTCAGGGCGATGCGATCTTCAGCTTCAACACCACCGGAATGTATCGCGGGCGCGCGACCAGTGCAGGCGTGAAGGAGGTGGCGATCTTCGGCGGCGAGGCGAAGGCTTCGGCGACGCCGGATCATTGATGAAAGACCGTTCGTGCTGAGCTTGTCGAAGCACCGTCCTTCCTCTTCCTCCCTGTGGTGAGGAAGAAATACGGCCCTTCGACAAGCTCAGGGCGAACGGTTTTTGCTTCACTGGCTCAGTAAAGCTTGCCCACCAGCGGTAGCCCACGCTCCGGCTCGGCGAATTCCTTGATGATGCGGCCCACGCGGGCAAGCGCCTGCTCGCCGCGGGGGAGCGTCTCGCCCTCGGTCTGGCGGGCGCGGAAATAGCAGGCGAAGGTGATCGGCCCCTCGCCCTTCGGCCCCTCGGCAAAGCCGATGTCGATGTAATTGTACTCGGTCCCGCCGATAAGCCCGCTGGTGCCGGTCTTGTCGCCCGCGACCCAGCCTTCGGGCAGGCCAGCGCGCACGCGCCGGGCGCCGGTCCCTGTTTCCACCATCCAGCTTTTCAGCTCGGCGCGCTCCTTCTCCGGGAGCACATCGCCATAGACCAGCTTCGCCACGGTCCGCGCCATTGCGGCAGGGGTGGTGGTGTCACGGAATTCGGCGGTGGGGACGAGGTTCATCTCCGGCTCGTAGCGGTCGATGCGGCTGACCTCGTCGCCAAGGCTGCGCCAGAAGGCGGTGAGCGCCGCCGGACCACCGAGATTGCGGAGCAGGATGTTGGCTGCCGGATTGTCCGAGGTGGTCTGCGTCGCCCGCGCAAGCTCGCGCAAACTCGCCCCGCTCGCCAGCCGTTCGCGGGTGAAGGGGGCGTGGCTGAGCATGTCGGCCTCCGTCCATGTCACCCGCCGGTCGGCATCGATCTGTCCTGCCGCATGGCGCTGGAGCAGCAGCGCGGCAAGGCTCAGCTTGAACGAGGAGGCATGGCCGAAGCGGCGGTCCTGGTTGATCCCCACCGCCATGCCGGTTGCGGTATTGTAGAGGGTGACCCCGAGCGTGCCGCCGCCCGCCGCCTCGATGATCCGCAGCTCTGCCGCGAGCCGCCCGAGCGGGCTCTGGTCTGGCGGGATGCAGGCGCCTGCGCCCAGTGCCAGTGTGCCGCCGATGAAAAGGCGCCGATCAATCTTCATGCAAACTTGTCCGCCTTGCGCTTGCCGAACCTCAAGTCCGCTTCGAGACGGCTGCGCAATTGCGCATAGTAGGCCTCGAGAAAAGCCCTTTCGTCGCCCGCGCCCGGGTCCCAGCCGATCTTGCGGCAGATCGTCTGGTGGACCGCGGCGAGCGCCTCGGGCTGCCCCTCGCGCAGCATTCGCTCGAGCGTCTGGAGTTCTTTCTCGCCATAGACCGAAAGCTCCGCCTCGCCGAAGGCATAGCGCACGCCGGTCACCTCGCTGCTCCCCTCCGCCGCCGCCGCGCCCTCGAGTGACAGCGCCTTGGCGAGCTTCGTGCGCGGGCGCTCGACCACCCAGGTTCCCGCCACGATATCGCCCGCACGCAGGCTGTCGCGGTTGAAAAAGGGGAACAGCAGGAACAGCAGGAACCACCCCGTCATCACCCAGCCGAGCATCCCGATCGGCGCGCCGTTGCGGGCGGCGATGCTGAGGATGAACAGCGTGACCAGCGGGTAGAAGATCTCGATGTCGCGCAGCAGGTTGCGCGCGATCACCGCCTCCGGGGTGAGCCGCCCGCCACCGCGCGCGGCGATGCGGATGCCGACGATCCGCTTGCCCAGCGTCGCGCCGCGGGGCCCCAACTCCTGCATCAGGAAATAGCCGTACCAGGTGCAGAACACGAACAGCGCGACGAGAATGCCGAGGAATTCCAGCGCGCCGCCTTTCATGCGCTCGGGGTCGAAAAAGGTCCCGCCCAGCACCCCGCTGGCGATCCAGAACATCGTTAGCTGGAAGGCGATCAGGCCGAAGATAATGATCATGACGTCGATCACCAGCGCGGCTGCACGGCTGGCGCGCGGGGCGAGAGTGACGGGCAGGGCCAGCCCCTCGGGCGTGACCAGCGTGCGGGCGCGGCGGTCTTCGCTGCGTCCTGCGGGGATGCCGTGCGTGCTCATGCCGCAAGCTCCTGCGAAGCCGTGTCTCCGGCGGGAGGAGACGGGCGGTAGAGGATGAAATAGGCGAGCCAGAAGGCGAGCATCGTGCCGCCGATGAGGAAGCGGCTGCCGATGTCCTCCACCAACTGGCGGGGGAAGGCCTCGAGCAGCGCGGCGATGATCATCATGATCACTACGCCGACCATCACTACCGCCGAGCGGCGTCCGGCGGCAGCGGCGGCATCGAGCACGGGGAGCTTGCCCGGGAAGGCCATCGCCCGCCCGATATGGAGCCCCGCCGCGCCGGACAGAAGAATGCCGAACAGTTCCGTGGTGCCATGGACCGAGAGCCATGCGGCCAGCTCCACCACCAGCCCCTGCCCGTTGAACAGCCACAAGAGCACCCCTAGCAGCGCCATGTTGTGGACCAGCAGCATCAGCGAGGGGATGCCGAAGGCAAAGCCCAGCGCGAAGGCGAAGATGCACACCGCCGAATTGTTGCTGAACAATTGCGCCGCGAAGCCTGCAAGGCCCGCTGCGCCTTCATCGTGCCCGAGGCTCTCGAGCAATTGCTCCCGCGTCGCGCCGGGTGCGCGCACATCGCCGGGGCTGGCGGGGAACAGGCGGTAGAACCACGCCTCGTCCTGCGCGACCAGCAGCCAGCCGGCCACGGTTCCGGCCACCATCACGAACAGCGCGATGCAGATGTCGAGCCACAATTCGCGCACCGCCCGGCTCCAGCCGCCGAAAATGAAGCCGCGCAGCCAGCGCAGGAACCCTTCCCGCGGCCCGTAGACCTGGAACCATGCGCGCTGCACCAGCGCCTCGAGATAGCCGAGCGTCGCGGCATCGAGCGAAGTCTCCCGCGCCACCGACAGCGAGGAGGCGGCGGTGCGGTAAAGCGCCGGGAGCGCGATCAGGTCATCGTCGGCGATGCGCCGGAGTCCGCCCTTCTCCATCCGCACGAGGATCGCTTCCAGACGCTTCCATTCGCCTTCCCGCTCCAGCCGGAAGCGGTCGGAGCGCAGCGTTGCGCTGGCGATATCGGGCGGCGCCTCGACCTGCCCGCGCCCGAACCAGGCGGAGATGACAGGCGCCTTCATCCGATCGCCTCGCTGTTGCGGATCGCCAGATAGCGGTCGATGAGGCGCGGGCCGATGCTCTCCCACGGCGCTTCCAGAACGTCGATCCCGAGCCGCCGCAGCCGCTGGAGCACCAGTTTGCGCTGCTGCGACAGGCTGTCGGCGGTCACCGCGCGGGCGAGCGTGGCGATGTCACCGGGGCTGGCGGCGACCAGCTCCTCCACCTCGCTGTCGGTCATGGTGACGAACAGCACGAGGTGCTTGCCCACCAGCCGCCCGAGGCTCTCGACCATTAGCTCGGCCGCGGTCGGATCGGTGAAATCGGAGAACACCACCACCAGCGAACGGCGCCGGAGCCGCGCTGTCAGCGTGGCGAGCGCGAGGGTGAAATTGGGCTCGACGGGCTCGTAATCGAGGCTCGCGGCGGCGCTTTGCAGGCGGTGGAAGGCGCGGGCGTCGGCGATGAAGGGGGTCATCAACTGGGGCCTGCGGGCAAAGCCGAACAGCGCGACCTTGTCGCCCCCCTTCAGCGCGACATAGCCGCAGGTCAGCGCCGCCGAGACCGCGCGGTCGATGCGGGGGAGGCCGTCGACCGGCTCGCACATGGCCTGTCCGCAGTCGAAGGCGAAGACGATCTGGTTGTTGCGCTCGCTCTCGTTCTCGCGGGCGAACAGGCGGGTGTGGCGGGCGCTCGCCTTCCAGTCGATGCGGCGGCGGTCCATCCCGGCCTCGTATTCGCTGAGCGCCTCGAACTGGGTTCCCTCGCCCCGGATGCGGCGGTTGATCAGGCCGATCTCGGCATTGCGCAGGAAGGTCTGCAAATCGGGCGAACGCACCGGCGAGAGGTCGGGCCAGATGCGCACGGATTGCCCGGTGTCCTGCGTCACCTGCCGCGCGCCGAGGCCGAGCGGACCGTTCCACCTGAGCCATGCCGTGCCGAGCTGAGCTGTCCCGCGGCGGGTGGGGACGGCTTCGAGCGAACCCTCCCAGCGCCCCGTGCCGGACGAGCGGGTAACGGGGATCACCGCGCGGCCCTGTTCCAGCAGGCGCGGATCACCCTCCACCGCGGCCTCGACATCGCTGCGGACCGGCCGCGCAAAGACGGCATGGGCATAGATGCGCGCGGGCTGGCCGACTTCGGTATCGGCGGGAGCCTCGATTCCCCAGCGCGAGACCCCTCCCGCCAGCAGCGCATCGACCAGCACCAGCGCCACCAGCGCCGCTCCGGCGAGCGGTGCGATCACCCATGCGCCGGGCGCCGTGGCCGCGATCACCATCGCCACCGGCGCGAGGCCCGCGGCGATCCAGGCCGCGCGCTCGGTCGGCACGAAGGGCAGGTTGACGCTGGGGAGGGCGAGGCGCGCCATGCCCTAGCGCGGCGCCTCGGTGGCATCGACCAGTTCGGCGACCAGCGCCTCCATGTCGCGGCCCTCGATCTCGGCCGCGGGCGAGAGCGTCAGGCGGTGGCGCAGCACCGGCACGGCGAGCGCCTTGACGTCATCGGGGATAACATAGCCCCGGCCCTCCAGCGCGGCGCGGGCGCGGGCGGCACCCGCCAGCAGCACGGCCGCGCGCGGTGAGGCGCCGACGGTGAGTTCGGGATGCTCGCGGGTGGCGCGGACCAGGCGCACGACATAGCGGGTGATCTCCTCGGCGACGGTCACCTGATCGAGCGCCGCTGTCGCCGCCGCGATCCCGGCGGCGTTGGTGACCGCCTGGACGCCGAGGTCGGCGGGCCGCTGCGGGCCCGACCGCTTGCCATAGGTGGCCACGATCCGCGCTTCCTCGTCCTCGGCGGGGTAGGGCACCAGCAGCTTGAACAGGAAGCGGTCGAGCTGCGCTTCGGGAAGCGGATAGACACCCTGGTTCTCGATCGGGTTCTGGGTGGCGACCACCATGAAGCGGTCGGGCAGCCGGTGGGTCTCCCCGTCGAGCGTCACGCGCCGTTCCTGCATCGCCTCGAGCAGCGCGGCCTGGGTCTTGGGCGGGGTGCGGTTGATCTCGTCGGCGAGCAGCAGGTCGCAGAAGATCGGGCCCCGGGTCAGGGTGAACTGGCTGGTCTGGAAGTTGAACAGGTTCGATCCGAGAATGTCGCCCGGCAGCAGATCGGGGGTGAACTGGATGCGTCCGAAATCGAGGCCGAGCGCGGTCGCGAAGCTCTGGGCGAGGAAGGTCTTGGCGGTCCCCGGCGGGCCTTCGAGCAGCACATGGCCTTCCGACAGGAGCGCCACCAGCAGCATATCGACCATCGGCTCCTGCCCGACGATCGCCTTGGCGATCTCGGCGCGGATGCTGCCGGTGAGGGTCCGGACGTCGTCTAGGGTCATGGTCATGCGCTGGTTGGTCCCTGTTGCAGCCTGGTGGCGAGTTCATCGAGCGATTGCGCGGCGGCGAGGAGGTCGGCGGGCTTATCCGCTGCCTCCAGCCGCGCGGCGCGGTGGGTGAAGGGTTCCTCGCCGGGCAGGCGGCGGGCGAGCACGGCGTCGATCGATGCGCCGTCATGGCGGGCGAGGCCGAGCCGCTCGGCCAGCCGCCGCGCCGCCAGCGCAGCATAGGGCTTGCCGAGCAGGCGGTAGCGACGGGCGCGGATGATCAGGCTCGCCCCGTTGGCGATCAACTGGCGCTTGCCGAAGGCGATTTGAGGGTCGCCATCGGCTGCGGCAGGGCCGAACCGCTGGAGAGCGCGCCAGCCGACGATCAGCAGCGCGACCAGCAGGCTTAGGGTCGCGGCGAGGAAGGGTGGGCGGAAGGCCAGCGTCAGCAGGTTTTCCGAAGCGCCGAAACCTGCAAGGGTCAGGTCGAACACCACCTCGTCGAGATCGTCCGCCCCGGCCAGTTCGTCGATCAGCGCGACCGCCGCGGCGGCACGCTGCGGGTCGGCGAGGCCGTAATTATTGGCAAGGTCCGCATCGGCGAGGAAGATCACCGGCTGGACGCGCTCCTTGTAGATGTCGAGCTCCTGCTCGGCTGCCCTATCCGCCTCCTCGCGCGCCCCAAGGCCGACGCCGAAGGCCAGCACCCGGCCCGCCGCATCGGTGATGAGCGGCTCCTGCCCCTTGCCGATTTCGGCATGCAGCAGCGTTGGCTCGGGCAATACGCCGGCATGACCCATGCCGCTCCAGCGCGCCGGTCGGGCGGGAGGGGCGGGCTTTGTGGCGGGCTTTTCGTCCGCCCCTTCCGCCGCCATTACCACCGTTTCGATGGCCGTCTCGGGATAGGCCTTGTGCTTGAAGCTGTAACCGGTCGCCAGGGTCTCGGGCCATTCCGAGGGGGCTGCCGAGCCGAGCGCGACCCAGTCCTTGCGGAACTTCGATCTCACTTCGGGCGGGGCATTGGCGCCGGGTGCGCTCGCCCACCACTTTGGCATGATCACCAGCGTGGGCCCGCGGAAACGGCGCTTTTCGAGAATCGCGGCGACCTCCTTGCCGTCGCCCGAAAAGCCGGGGGTGAGGACCAGCAGGCCGAAGGTCTCGTGGTCCGCCGCATTGCGCGAGCGTTCGACACTGTAGCCCTGCGCCTCCACCAGCCGGGCAAGACCGGCATAGCCGTTCAAACCATTGCTCGCGGCATGGGCTTCTCCCCGCCCGCGCTCGCCCGCGAAATCGGCGCCTGTGCCGATCAGCCAGAGCATCGCGAGGAACAGCGCAAGGCCTCCCGCAACGAGCGCCAAGGCACCCGCTTTGGAGAAAGCGGCGGGCGGGGTGGTGGCCGCAGCGGCGGTCATGCGGCCAGCGCCCTGCGATCAGCCTGCACGCCGTCGATGCGGGCGAGGGCAAATTCGGCATAGGCGGCGCGTGCAGCCTCCCAGTCGGCCCGCTCGAGCGCCCGCAAGGCGAAGAGCGATGCCTCGACCCGCCCGGCGATCACGCCGAAAGCGGCACGCGCGGGGCCGGGCAAGGCGGGCAGCCCTGCCAGCTCGCGCGCGGTGCTCGACGGCTCGACCCAGTCGGGCCGGGCCGCGGCGATCTGGGCGACGCTGCGGCGCAGCAGCAAGTGGGTCGCCTCGTCGAACCGGCCCTCGGCAGCGAGCCGGTCGGCATCCTCGAGCAGGGCCTGGCTGGCGGCGGCATCGGGGTGCCAGCCCTCGGCTCCGGCATCGTCCCCGCCGCCGCTGCCCTTGCGCCGGCGCAAGAAGGCGGGGTCGTAGAGCCGCACCAGCAGCACGATCACGAACAGGGCGACGATCCCAGCCAGCACCCATTGCAGCCACCACCACGAATTCGCCAGCGCCTCCCCGAGCGGGGCGAGCGCATCGCCGAGCCATGTGAACAGCTTGTCGATCTGCTTCGACAGCCAGCCCGGCTGGGGCGGCGGCGTTTCGGGGATGGTGACGGGGGCAAACTGCACATCGGGGTCGCCGCGCAGCTGCTGCCACCCGGCGGGGGCCGCGCCGGCCTCGAGGGGTGTCGGGGAAGGGTGTGTCGGGGCCGCTGCGGTCATCCAGACGGGGGTGGTGGCACGCCCTCCGCGCTCGCGCAACGGGAAAGCGCGTAGGCCCGGGTTCAGCCGCGCCCGCGCGCCTGTTCGTAGCTGCCGAGAATCCGCAATTCCTTGGAATGGAACGCGCATTCCTCCAGCGCACGGTCCACCGCCGGATCGCCCGGCGCGCCGATGATGTCGGCATAGAAGGTCGTCGCGGCAAAGCTGGTGCCCTGCTGGTAGCTTTCCAGCTTGGTCATGTTGACGCCGTTCGTGGCAAACCCGCCGAGCGCCTTGTAGAGCGCGGCCGGGATGTTCTTCACCTCGAAGATGAAGGTCGTCATCACCGGCCGGCCCTCGAGTGCGCTGGCCGCCAGCGGTTCGCGGGCGAGAATGACGAAGCGCGTCATGTTGTCGGCGCTGTCCTCGACATTGTGCTCGATGATGGTGAGCCCGTAGAGCTCTGCCGCAAGCGCCGGAGCAATGGCGGCGACAGTCGGATCGCCGCGCTCGGCAACATAGGCCGCCGCGCCCGCCGTGTCGGCATGGCTGAGCGGCACGATCCCCCGCTCGCGCAGGTAACGGCGCGACTGGCCGAGCGCCTGCGGGTGGCTGTAGGCGGCCTCGAACGGCCCTGCACCCAGCGCCATCAGCGCATGGTGGATCGGCATGAAATATTCGCCGACGATGTGGAGCCCGCTTTCGGGCAGCAGGAAGTGGATATCGGCGACGCGGCCGTGCTGCGAATTCTCGATCGGGATGATCGCCTGCGCCGCGCGTCCGTCCTTCACCGCCTCGAGCGCGTCCTCGAAGCTGAAGCAGGGGAGCGGGTAGAGATCGGGCCGGGCTTCGGTGGCAGCGCGGTGCGAATTGGCCCCCGGCGAGCCCTGAAAGGCGATCGCGCGCGCCGGATCGGCTGCGGCGGCTTCGCGCATCCGGTCGACGATTTCGAGAGCGGGGCCGGGGAAGGATCGCATGATGTTGTGCGCCTATAGGTGTGCGCGCGGACGCACAAGCCCTGCGCTGGCCGGCCGCCTGCGAACTTGCAAAAGCTGCACGAATTCGTGCCACGATCGGTCTTGCGCGCAAGGGAACCCGACATTATGGAGCGCGCGGGATGACACAGGACAACTCTTCGCAGGAAACGCCCGCAGGCCAGAACGGTGGCGGCGATCTGTTCAACACTGCCGCCGGCTGGGTGCTGTTTGCGGCCGGTCTCGGGCTGGGTCTGTCGATCCTCTCGGGCAAGTATTTCCACGGCGACAAGCCCGAGCGGCCCGAGAAGCTCGGCTATGTCATCGAGGGGGCAGTCGAGGAAACCTCGGGTCCGGCGGAAGTCTCGATCGGCGAGGCGCTCAATGCCATGCCGGCCGCCGAACTGATCGCGGCGGGCGAGAAGGCCTATTCCAAGTGCCAGAGCTGCCACAGCATCGATGCAGGCGGTGCCAACGGCGTCGGCCCGAATCTGGCGGGTGTGATGGGCGGTCCTGTCGCCGCCAAGGGCGGGTTCGGCTACAGCGCCGAACTGAAGGCCGTGGGCGGCACCTGGGACTGGGAGAAGATGAACACCTGGCTCAAGAACCCCAAGGGCATGGTCCCTGGGACCAAGATGAGCTTCGCTGGCCTATCCAAGGTCGAGGACCGCGCGGCGATCGCCGCCTATCTCAACTCCAAGGGTGCCAACCTGCCGCTTCCGGCAGCGGCGGCTCCGGCAGCGGCTGCGCCCGAGGGCGAGGCCACTCCTGCCGCGGGCGAGACCCCGGCAGCTGCGGAAACGCCGGCGGCCAAGTAAGCAGATCGAAGGGGCGGCCTCGGGCCGCCCTTTTTGTTTCGGGCGTCCTAGCCCTTGAACCCTTGAGCAATGACATACCACTCCGAGGAGCCCTTGCGGCTCGCCGGGGGTTTGGCGTGCTTGACAGTGGCAAAGTGCTTCTTGAGCAGGGCGAGAAGGTCCGCGTCGGTCCCGCCCGCCAGCACCTTGGCCACGAAGGCGCCGCCCGGGGCAAGGTTCTCCACCGCGAACCATGCCGCCGCTTCGACGAGGCCCATCGTTCGCAGGTGATCGGTCTGCTTGTGGCCGACCGTGTTCGCCGCCATGTCCGAGACCACCAGATCGGGCGGCCCGCCCAGCGCCTCGGCGAGCGCGGAGGGGGCCTCGTCGGCCATGAAGTCCATCTGGAAGATCGTCACGCCCTCGAGCGGTTCCACGGGCAGGAGGTCGATCCCGACGATCTCGGCCTTGGGCGCCTTCTGGCGCACGACCTGGCTCCAGCCGCCCGGCGCGATCCCGAGATCGACAACGCGTTGCGCGCCCCTGAGCAGTCCGAACTTCTCGTCCAGCTCGATCAGCTTGTAGGCCGCGCGGCTACGATAGCCGTCCGCCTTGGCCTGACGGACGTAAGGATCGTTGAGCTGGCGTTCGAGCCAGCGCACCTGGCTGGCGGTGCGGCCCTTGGCGGTCTTGACGCGCTTGCCCGGTGCCTTGGTGCCGCGGGTCATGTCGCGCTGCGCCCCGCGCCATTGGCGCCGCGCTGGCTCTTCAAGGCCTTGAGCGACCGCTCCGACTGGCGTTCGGCCGCCATGATGCTCCTCAGGATGCCCTCGCGGATCCCGCGGTCGGCCACCCCCAGACGGCGGGCCGGCCACAGGTCGAGAATCGCCTCGAGGATCGCGCAGCCCGCCACCACCAGATCGGCGCGGTCCTGCCCGATGCAGGGCAGGGTTGCGCGCTCGTAGGGGGTCATGACGCTGAGCCTTGCGCTGATTTCGCGCATCTCTGGCGCGGGCACGATCAGGCCGTCCACCGCCTTGCGGTCATAGCTCGGCAGTTCGAGATAGAGGCTGGCGAGCGTCGTCACGGTGCCGCTGGTGCCGAGCAGCCGGATGTCGGGATGGCGCGCAGCGCCGGCCACCCGCGCTGCAAAGGGGGCAAAGCTCTCCGCGACCATTTCGCGCATCTTCGCGAATCGGGCGATCCGCGCCGCTTCGCTGTCTTCGACGCGGCCGACGGTGTCGGTGAGCGAGACGACGCCCCACGGGACGCTCTGCCAGTCGAGGATGCGCGGCACGCGGGCGGCGCCCTCGCTCCCGGCCTCGACCAGCACCAGTTCGGTCGAACCGCCGCCGATGTCGAAGATCACCGCCGGACCCTCGCCCGCCTCGAGCAGGATGTGGCAGCCCAGCACCGCGAGGCGCGCCTCTTCCTCCGCGCTGATGATGTCGAGCGCGATGCCGGTCTCGCGGCGGACGCGCTCGATGAATTCAGGCCCGTTCGATGCGCGGCGGCAGGCTTCGGTCGCGACCGAGCGGGCAAGGCGCACGTTGCGGCGCTGGAGCTTGTCGGCGCAGATCGTGAGCGCCGCCAGGGTGCGGTCCATTGCAGCGTCCGAAAGGCGTCCGGAGGTGGCAAGACCCTCGCCCAGCTTCACCACCCGGCTGAAGGCGTCGATCACCGTGAAGTCCCGGCCCGAGGGGCGCGCGATCAGCAGGCGGCAGTTATTGGTTCCGAGGTCGAGCGCGGCATAGGCCTCGCCATTGGCCGGCGCCCTGATGGCACCGATATCGGCCAGATCCGGGCGCGCGCGGGCGGGCCCCTTTGCGGGGCGCACCGCGCGGCGTGTGTCGCCGGGAGTGCCCTTGGCGCGCTGTTCGCGGCTGCCGGGGGCACGGGCTTCGGGCTGAGGGGGGCGCTTGTAGCGGAAATCGGCTACCTTGCCGGACTTGCCGCCCCGGTTTTTCCCAGCACTTCTATTCCTGTCCGGCGGGAGTGTTTCCGCCATGATCGCATTACTTTCACATCACCGCGCGCATAACCCTCCACGCACGCGGCACTTGCCTGCAAGCTATCCCAAGCATCCCGCAAGAGCAAGCCGGCTGCAGGAACGTGGGTGCTTGACCTCGGCGCGGCACGAAACTAGGGAGCGCGCTCGCTAATGCCGCCGGATGCGATCCGGTGACTGGCTGATGCCCCGTCCTCTAATGGTAAGAGAGCGGACTCTGACTCCGTCAATCAAGGTTCGAATCCTTGCGGGGCATCCAGCGACCTGTCCTTTGACAGCAAAAATGGACTCAGAGCGCCAGAACAAATCGTGATTTGTCAAAATTGAGTGACAAGGATTCTGACCGACAGGGGCAGTTTTGACATCGCGATCGACCGGTAGCGTGAATTCAGTGGCTTTTCGAAGCCTGCTTAATCATAAATTATTGCCCTCCACCGCCGTCTCAAGGGCTGAGTTCTGCCATGAAGGCCAGCCCGTCGGCGGTCAGTAGAATTCTGCGTCGTTCCCGATCAGTTCCTTTAGCGCAGCGGAGCGCGCCTGGTCGCGAGCTGCCTTGTAGGCGAACAGGTCTTCTGCCTTGATGCGGCGGTGACGTCCCACAGTGGTGAAGG
>VFQM010001213.1_pt1 | contig 23501 bp, 19 predicted proteins | sample 3512391 | NCBI WGS metagenome assembly VFQM01 (sample SAMN10412369, study PRJNA504923) | tailings metagenome | isolation source: Replicate 1 from Balatoc abandoned mine | place: Philippines | reverse complement strand
ATCGGTGAACTGGTGGGGCTGGACGTGGCCGCCAGCGCCACGGCGCGCGGCTGGATCGACGTAGACGCGGGCGAGGCGCATGTGCTGGGCAAGGGCAGCAAGCGGCGCAGCGTGCCGGTGGGACGTGCGGCGCTGGCGGCACTGCAGCGCTGGATCGAGGCCAGGGCCGCCTGGGCGCGCGACGATGCGGCGCTTTTCATCGGCCAGCGCGGCCAGCGCCTCACCCCGCAACACATCCGCGTGCGCCTCAAGCGCCGTTCGCTGCAGGCCGGCCTGGCCACGCCGGTGCACCCGCACATGCTGCGCCACTCGTTCGCCAGCCATGTGCTGCAGTCCAGCGGCGACCTGCGGGCCGTGCAGGAGTTGCTCGGCCACGCCAACATCGGCACCACGCAGGTCTACACCCGGCTGGATTTCCAGCACCTGGCGCAGGTGTACGACGCCGCCCATCCGCGCGCGCAGTCGCGCAAGCCGCGCAGCAAGTGAGCGCCGGGCCGCGACAATCGCGGCCATGAAATCCATCCGACTCAAGCCCGGCAAGGAACGCTCGCTGCAGCGGCGCCACCCCTGGGTGTTCGACGGCGCCGTGGCCAAGGGCAGCGCCGACCCCGGCGAGACCGTGCGCGTGGACGACGCCGAGGGTCGCTTCCTCGGCTGGGGCGCGTGCTCGCCCGCATCGAAGATCCGCGTTCGCATGTGGAGCTTCGAGCAGACGCAGCGCATCGACGCCGCTTTCTTCCGCGATCGGCTGCGCTCGGCCATCGAGTTGCGCGAGCGCCTGGCCGTACCCAGCGACGGCGTGCGCCTGGTGCACGCCGAGTCGGACGGCCTGCCCGGTCTGGTGGTGGACCGCTATGGCGACACCCTGGTGGCGCAGTTCGGTGCGGCGGGCGTGGAGCGCTGGAAACCCGTGATCGCCGATGCGCTGCTCGAGCTCACCGGCCTCTCGCGACTGTACGAGCGCAGCGACACCAGCAGCCGCCAGCTCGAAGGCCTGCCCCCGGCCAGCGGCTGGCTGCGTGGAAGCGGCGAGACCGCGCTGGTGCTGAACGAACATGGCTGGCAGCTCGGCCTGGACATCGCCAGCGGCCACAAGACCGGCTATTACCTCGATCAGCGCGACAACCGCGCCATCTGCCGCGACCTCGTGCAGCGTTTTCGGCTGTCCGAGGTGCTCAACTGCTACAGCTATACCGGCGGCTTCACGGTGGCCGCGCTGGCGGGCGGTGCACAGCGTGTGGTGTCGGTGGATTCGTCCGGCCCGGCGCTGCAGCAGGCCGCGGCCAACGTGGCGCTCAACGGGATGGACGGCGCGCGCTGCGAATGGCTCGATGCCGACGTCAATGCCACGCTGCGCCGTTTCATCGACGAGGGCCGGCAGTTCGACGCCATCGTGCTCGACCCGCCCAAGCTCGCGCCCACGGCGGCCCATGCCGAACGCGCGGCACGCGCCTACAAGGACATCAACCGCCTGGGCTTCAAGCTGCTGCGCCCGGGCGGCGTGCTGCTCACGTTTTCCTGCTCGGGTGGTGTGGGGGTGGAGTTGTTCCACAAGATCGTCGCCGCGGCCGGCCTGGAGGCGGGCGTGGACGGTGTGTTCCTGCAACGCCTGGGTGGCGCGCCCGACCACCCGATGACGGTGCAGTTCCCCGAGGGGGAATACCTCAAGGGACTGGTGGTGATGCGCCGGCCGTGAGGCGCGGTGCGCGTGCGCTGGCTACACTGTCGGCCCCCTGTCATCCAGCGCCGCCTGCACCACCATGGCCCTCATTCCCGCGACCATCCTCACCGGCTTTCTCGGTTCGGGCAAGACCACGCTGCTCAAGCGCGTGCTCACCGAGGCCCACGGCCAGAAGATCGCCGTCGTCGAGAACGAATTCGGCGAAGAGAACATCGACAACGAGATTCTGGTGGCCGACACCACCGAGAACATCATCCAGATGAGCAACGGGTGCATCTGCTGCACCATCCGCGACGACCTGCGCGCCACGCTGGCCGACCTGGCGCAGAAAAAGCGCAAGGGCGAGCTCGATTTCGAGCGCGTGGTCATCGAAACCACCGGCCTGGCCGACCCGGGCCCGGTGGCCCAGACCTTCTTCATGGACGACGAGGTGGCCGAGCAGTACCTGCTCGACGCGATCGTGACGCTGGTCGATGCCAAGCATGCTGCCCAGCAACTCAACGACCGCCAGGAAGCGCGCCGCCAGGTGGGTTTCGCGGACCAGATCTTCATCAGCAAGGCCGACCTCGTGAGCCCCGGGGAGGTGGACGCGCTGACCCACCGCTTGAAGCACATGAACCCGCGCGCAGCCATGCGCCCGGTGCACTTTGGCGAGGTGGCAATCAAGGAGGTGTTCGACCTGCGCGGCTTCAACCTCAACGCCAGGCTCGAGATCGACCCCGACTTCCTCAAGGCCGACGACCACGACCATGACCATGGGCACGACCACCATGACCATGACCATGAGCACGGCGAACACTGCAGCCACCCCTCGCACCAGCACGATCATGGTCACCACCACCACCATGATGACGACGTGAAGAGCTTCGTCTACCGCGCCGAACGCCCCTTCAGCCCCGAAAAGCTGGAAGACTTCCTGGGGGCGATCGTGCAGGTCTACGGCCCGCGCATGCTGCGCTACAAGGGCGTTCTGCACATGGAGGGCACCGATCGCAAGGTGATCTTCCAGGGGGTGCACCAGCTCATGGGCAGCGACCTGGGCCCCGAGTGGGCCGAGGGCGAGAAGCGCATCAGCAAGATGGTCTTCATCGGCATCGATCTGCCACGCGACATCCTCGAGCAAGGCCTCACCCAGAGCCTGGCCTGATGGCGCAAGGCGCCGTGCAAGCGGGCCTTCGACGTGTGGTTTGTCGCGTTGGCGGCGGCCACCGTCCGACCGGCGTGATCGGGGCCCTTCGACACATGGCTACAATCCGCGCGCCGAATCGACCAGGGGTTCTGCACCGGGGCCTCACGGCGCCGGCCATGACGCGTCAAGGGGGTATAACAGCGCCTTTGTCGACGCAGCCCCCCGGCCGAGTCGTCGCACCGGTGCACGGATCGGGCGTTTTGTCTGTTCCGTGCCATGCACGCCATCCATAGGAGACACGTCGTGAAAGCCCCGGCTTCCAAGGCAGCGAAAGCAGGCAAGTCTTCCGCTGCGGCCAAGACGGCCAAGGTGAGCGCGGCGACACGCAAACCGGCGGCGAAGGTGCCCGCCAAGGCGGCGGCCACGAAGGCGCCTGCCAAGGCCGTGAAGCCCACGGCCAAGTCGCCGGCCAGAACGGCTGTCAAGACGGCGGCAAAGACCCCTGCCAGAACGGCTGCCAAGGCTGCGCCTGCGAAAGCGTCTGCAAAGCCCGTGGCCAAGCCGGCTGTGAAAGCCGCCCGACCGGTGGCCAAACCCGCCACCAGACCGGCGGAGCAGGCACCCGCCAAAGTGGCGGGCAAGACGGCTGCCAAAACGGCTGCCAAAACGGCCGCAAAAGTGCCCGTGAAAGTGCCGGCGCAGACTGCCGGCGGTGCAGGCGCGGCAGCCCGTGCGGCTTCGCAGGCATCGGCCCTGATCAACAAGGTGGCCACCGCGCCGGTGGTGGTCGCCGTCCCCAAACCCATCAGCAAGCGCGATGCGCGCCGGGTGATGGTCGAACAGATGACCCAGGCTGAGGTGGTGCCCACCCACGCCCCGGACGCCGCCAAGGCGACCTTCTCCAACACGATCGAGCGAAACGTCATGACGCCCCCCGTTCCCGCCTCCCTGCAAAAAGACCCGAAACGGGCCAACAACTGGAAGACCGTGCCGGTCGAACAACTCACCGATCAGGACGTGCTGTCCATGCCCGACGGTGAGTACATGAACGATCTGCAGCTGTCCTTCTTCCGGCTCAAGCTGCAGCGCCTGAAGGCCGACATGCTGGCCAACGCCGGCGAGACCACCGAACACCTGCGCGAGGACACCGTGGTCGTGCCCGACCCGGCCGACCGCGCGACCATCGAAGAAGAGCACGCCCTTGAGCTGCGCACGCGCGACCGCGAGCGCAAGTTGCTCAAGAAAATCGAGCAGGCCATTGCGCGCATCGACTCCGGCGACTACGGCTACTGCGAAGAAACCGGCGAACCCATCGGCGTTGGCCGTCTCATGGCGCGTCCCACCGCCAGCCTCTCGCTCGAAGCGCAGCAACGCCGCGAGCTCAAGCAGAAGATGTTTGGCGACTGACGTCGCCACGCGCATCCCGGAATCACGATCTCCATGGCCAAGGACGACTCCAGCGGCGGTTTCCTCTCCAAGGTGGTGAAATTCGTTCGCCACCCCACCACCAGCTGGGCGGATCTCGATACGCGTCAGGCCGACCGCGAGAGCGAGTACAGCAAGGCCGCGCTCAAGGAGATGATCGAGCGCAAGCGCCGCAACGACTTCGTGCGCAAGCGCGAGTTCGACATGCTGCGCAAGATCCGCAGCCGCGAGGGCACACCGGCCGAAGCCCAGGGCATGCGCCCATCGTTCTTCCAGAGCAGCCTGCCGTCCAAGCCGGACGACCGGGCCATGACCTTGAAGAAGATCGACGAGATCGAAGCCCAGATGTCGATGCAGTGGTGGAAGACCAAGGGCGCCGACTCGATGACCAGCACCGGCTCGGGCCTGAACACCGCGCCGCACGGCCCGGGTGGCCCTCCCAGGTCGGCCGATGCCCCGGCCGCCAGAGCGCCGGCCCCCGCGGTGGATCCGGCACGGCTGAAGGCCCAGTACGACGTGACGGAACCGGCGCCGCTGCTCAATCCGATGGCGCAGGGTGCGTCCGCCGGCCGCAATCCGTCGGCCAAGGCGCCCCTGACGCCGGCCAAGCCACCGTCCACGCAACGCACCGGGCTCATGGCGCCCAAGTCGGGTGGCGCTCCCAGCGGCCAGAGTTCTTCCTTCTCCGCATCCCACTTCTACGCGCTCGACGTCCAGGAAGTGGCGCAGGACCCTGAGGTCGAAGAGGCCGCCATCCGCTTTGCCAACGGCGATGACGCCGGTGCCGAGCAAGGCCTGCTTGACGCGCTGGCCGAGAACGGGCCGCGGGTGAACCAGGAGGCCGACTGGCTGGCCCTGTTCGATCTGTACCGCGCGACGGGGCAGCTTGCAGCCTTCGAAAGCCGTGCGGTCGATTTCGTCAACCGCTTCGATCGCTCGGCACCGCAGTGGTACGACATGCCCGCCGAAGTGGCGCGCATGGTGGGCCGCGAGGACGAACCCGTCACCAGCGGGCAGACGCGTGCCGTGTGGGTGGCCGAGCCCGAGCTCGATGCGCACGCCATCGGCACCCTGCAGAACGTGCTCTCGCGCGCCCGCCAGCCCTGGGTGATCGACTGGAGCCCGCTCACCGCGATGGACCCCAAGGCCGCGCGTGCGCTGCTGGGCCTGGTGACGCTGTGGACCGATCAGGACGTGGAGCTGCGCTTCTCCGGCGGCGCGCGCTTGCGCGACCTGCTCAAGGGCATGACACCCTCGGGCCGCCGCGACGTCGAGCAGCTCTGGTGGGAGCTGCGCATGGCGGTGCTGCGGCTCATGAACCGGGTCGACGAGTTCGAGCTCACCGCACTCGATTTCTGCGTCACCTACGAACTCTCGCCGCCGGGCTGGGAACGTCCGCGCTGCCGCTACCAGTCGATTCGCGGCGAGGGCGAAGACGGCCTGCAATCGGTGCTGGGTGAGTCCGTGATGGAGGCCGTGCCCTCCACGCTGTCCGGGGAGTCGATCCTCGATTCCGCGCCGGGCCATACCGTCAACCACCTGGGTCTGGTGGAGCTCTCGGGCGAGATTCGCGGTGATGCGCAAAAGACCATCGACATGCTCGAGCAGCGCCTGGCCGGTGCCGATGTGCTCATCCTGTCGTGCCGCAACCTCGTTCGCGTCGACTTCTCGGCCGCGGGCACGCTGCTGAACTGGGTCACCGGGCACCACGCTGACGGCCGTCTGGTGCAGTTCGTCGATGTGCACCGCCTCATTTCGGCTTTCTTCCACGTCGTCGGCATCACCGAATACGCCAAGGTGGTGCTGCGCAACGACTGACACCGCACGCGGCACGGCCGCGCCGTGGTTTCATCCGGTTTCACCCGCATCCGCCCATCGGCCCTTGCAGCCGGGCGGTGCAACCCCAGATGTCTCATATGGAATCGTTTCACGGCACCACCATCGTTTGCGTGCGGCGCGAGACGCCCGCCGGCGTTCAGGTCGCCATCGGCGGCGACGGGCAGGTCACGCTGGGCAACATCGTTGTCAAGGGCACGGCGCGCAAGGTTCGCAAGCTTCACCACGACCGCGTGCTCGCGGGCTTTGCCGGCGCCACGGCCGATGCCTTCACGTTGTTCGAGCGTTTCGAGGCCAAGCTCGAGAAGCACCAGGGGCACCTGGCGCGCGCGGCCATCGAGCTCACGCGCGACTGGCGCACCGACCGCGTGCTGCGCCGCCTGGAGGCCATGCTCGCGGTGGCCGACAAGACGGCCGCGCTCATCATCACCGGCAACGGCGACGTGCTCGAGCCCGAGCACGGCATCGTGGCCATCGGCTCGGGCGGTGCCTACGCACAGGCTGCGGCCAAGGCCCTGATCGATCACACCGAGCTCAATGCCGAGCAGGTGGTGCGTCAGTCGCTGGCGATTGCCGGCGAGCTGTGCATCTACACGAACATGAACCACACCATTGAAACCCTGGATTGAGGGCCGACCGATGTCCTCCATGACCCCCCAGGAGATCGTCTCCGAACTCGACCGCTTCATCATCGGCCAGCACGGCGCCAAGCGCGCGGTGGCCATTGCGCTGCGCAACCGCTGGCGCCGCCAGTTGGTGGACGAGAAACTGCGTCCCGAGATCACGCCCAAGAACATCCTGATGATCGGCCCCACCGGCGTGGGCAAGACCGAGATCGCGCGCCGCCTGGCGCGGCTGGCCGACGCGCCTTTCATCAAGGTCGAGGCGACCAAGTTCACCGAGGTCGGCTACGTCGGCAAGGACGTGGACAGCATCGTGCGCGACCTGGCCGACATCGCGATCAAGCAGACGCGCGAGGCGGAGATGCGCAAGCAGCGCGCGCGTGCCGAGGACGCGGCCGAGGAGCGCATCCTCGATGCCTTGATCCCACCGCCGCGCAACGTGGGCTTCGAGCCGCCGCCGGCGCAAGACAGCACGGCGCGCCAGACCTTCCGCAAGAAACTGCGCCAGGGTGAACTCGACGAACGCGAGATCGAGGTCGAACTCGCCGAACCGCGCCCGGCCATGGAAATCATGGGCCCGGCGGGCATGGAAGAAATGGCCGAGCAGCTCAAGGGCCTGTTCGGGCAATTCGGTGCCGGTCGCAAGCAAGTGCGCAAGCTCAAGATCGGCGAGGCCATGAAGCTGCTGATCGACGAGGAGGCGGCCAAGCTCGTCAACGAGGACGAGATCAAGGCACGCGCGCTGCTCAACGCCGAGCAGAACGGCATCGTGTTCATCGACGAGATCGACAAGGTCACCTCGCGCAGCGAGGGCGGTGGTGGTGCGGCCGAGGTGTCGCGCCAGGGCGTGCAGCGCGATCTGCTCCCGCTGGTCGAAGGCACCACCGTTTCCACCAAGTACGGCCCGGTCAAGACCGATCACATCCTGTTCATCGCCAGCGGCGCGTTTCACCTCTCCAAGCCCAGCGACCTGATCCCCGAGCTGCAGGGGCGTTTCCCGATCCGCGTCGAATTGCAGTCGCTGTCGGTGGACGACTTCGAGGCCATCCTCACGCAGACGCATGCTTCGCTCGTTCGCCAGTACCAGGCGCTGCTGGCCACCGAAGGCGTCACGCTCGAATTCGCGGCCGATGGCATCCGCCAGCTGGCGCAGATTGCGTGCGAGGTGAACGAGCGCACCGAGAACATCGGCGCACGCCGCCTGTCCACGGTGATGGAGCACCTGCTCGACGAGGTCAGCTTCGACGCCACGAAGTTGCAGGGGCAGACCGTGAGCATCGACGCCGCCTACGTGAACGCGCGGCTCGGTGCACTCAGCCGCGACGAGGACCTCTCGCGCTACATCCTCTGACGCGCTGAGCCCTCCAGGATCGACGGCTACCGCCCGTCGCCCCAGCCCACGCCCGCCGGCCTTGCCGCGGGCGTTCCTGTTTTGAAGCATCACATGCAGAGCGCGTTGTAAGTGCTTGCTTTTTATGTGATTTTCGGCTTCGAAGTTGCGCGAAATCGGCTCTAAGTAGTTGATTTCATTGAAAAAACGTACGCAACCCCGCTTGTGATGGTGGCTTTTCCTGCTACAGTGGAAAAAAGTGCAATTAAGTGGTGAAAAGTGCCATCTGAGGGTTGAAAGCCGTGTTCCAGGGTCCGTCTTCGCTGAATCTCGATGCCAAGGGGCGGCTGTCCGTGCCGACCCGGCATCGCGACGCCCTGGGCGCGGCGCTGACCATCACCAAACACCCCCACGGTTGCCTCATGGTGTTCCCGCGCACGGCCTGGGAAGAGTTCCGTGGCCGCATCGCCTCCCTGCCCATGGGGGCGCAATGGTGGAAGCGGATTTTCCTCGGCAATGCCATGGACGTGGAGATGGATGCCACCGGCCGCGTGCTGATTGCGCCGGAGTTGCGCGAGGCCGCCGGCATCAGCAAGGACGTGGTGCTGCTCGGCATGGGCGCCTACCTCGAGCTCTGGGACGCCTCGACCTACAAGGCGAAAGAAGCTGAGGAGATGCAGGCCGAGATGCCCGATGTGTTCAAGGACTTCTCGTTCTGAGGACGCGGGTGGCAAACGAATGGGCTCACCAGACCGTCTTGTTGAACGAAGCCGTGCAGGCGCTTTCGATCAACCCCGACGGGCACTATGTGGATGCAACCTTCGGGCGCGGCGGCCACAGCCGCGCCATCCTGCAGAGGCTGTCGCCCCAAGGGCGGCTGACCGTCTTCGACAAAGACCCCCAGGCCATCACCGAGGCGCAGGCGCTGGCCGCGTCCGACGCGCGCGTGGCGCTGCGTCACGAGGGCTTTCGCACGCTGGGCGAGCTGGGTGCGGCCTCGGTGGACGGCGTGTTGATGGACCTCGGCGTGAGCTCGCCGCAGATCGACAACCCGGCGCGCGGTTTTTCGTTTCGCCACGACGGGCCGCTGGACATGCGCATGGACACCACGCGCGGCCAGAGCGTCGCGCAATGGCTCGAGACGGTTCCGGTATCCACCCTGGCGGAGGTCATTCGTGACTATGGCGAAGAACGGTTTGCTTCACCGATTGCAAAGGCGATTGATCGCCGCCGACAGGAACGGGGCCCTTTTCGAACCACCCTTGAGCTGGCCGAAGTCGTGGCTGGCGCGGTCAAAACCCGCGAGCCGGGCAAGGACCCTGCAACGCGCACATTTCAGGCTCTTCGGATTTTCATCAACGCCGAGCTTGAAGAACTGCAAGCGGCGCTAGAGGCAAGCCTCACGGTACTCAAACAGGACGGTCGGCTCGTGGTCATCAGCTTCCACTCGCTGGAGGACCGCATGGTCAAGCAGTTCATGGCGCGCCACTCGCGCACCGTGGTGGACCGCCGCGCGCCCTTTGCCGAGCCGGCGCCCACGCGGCTGGCCGACGTGCACCGCGTGATGCCGTCCGAGGCCGAGGTGAAGGGCAACCCGCGGGCCCGCAGCGCTGTCATGCGCGTGGCCACGCGCACCGGGGTGGCATCATGATCAGGCTCAACCTCGTGCTGCTGCTTGCGGTGCTTGCCAGCGCCTTCTACCTGGTGCATACCCAGTACGAATCGCGCCGCCTGTATGCGGCGCTTGACCGCGCGCAATCCCAGGGCAAGCGGCTCGACGCCGACTACGAGCAACTGGTGGTGCAACGCCGCGCACAGGCCACGCCTGCGCGTGTGCAGCAGATCGCTGCGCGCCAGTTGCAGATGCGCCCGGTGTCACCCGGCATCACACAGTACGTGAGCGAGCGGCCTAGCGCGGCGCCGGTGGCACCCGATGCAGGGGAGGGTGCGCGGTGAGCCGCAGCATCAACTACACCTCCAGCCCGCTGCTGGCGAGCAAGACGCCGGTGTGGCGCAGCAAGTTCATCGTGGCTTGCCTGGCGCTGGCCTTCGCCGGCCTGGCCGGCCGTGCCGCCTACGTTCAGGTGGTCGGCAACGATTTCTTCCAGCGCCAGGGCGAGGTGCGCTTCGCGCGCACGCTGGAGCTCCCGGCCAACCGCGGCCGCGTGCTCGATCGCAACGGCCTCATCCTCGCTTCCAGCGTGGTGGCGGAAAGCATCTGGGCCATTCCGGAGGACGTCGACAAGAACCACCCGAAACTGCGCGAACTCGCGCGCCTGCTCGAGATGCCGCTGGCCGATCTGCGCAAGCGCCTGGCCAACGAGGACAAGACCTTCGTCTGGATCAAACGCCAGGTCGACGAGCCGGTGGCCAAGCGGATCGCCGCGCTCGACATCAAGGGCATCTACCAGCGCCGTGAGTACAAGCGCCAGTACCCCGAGGGCGAGGCCGCGGCGCATGTGGTCGGCTTCACCAACGTGGAAGACCGCGGCCAGGAGGGCGTGGAGCTTGCCTTCAACCAGCAGCTTGCGGGCAAGGCCGGTTCGCGCCGCGTCATCAAGGACCGCCTGGGCCGCGTGGTCGAGGATGTGCGCGACGTGGTGCCGCCGGTGGACGGCCCCGACCTGCAGCTCTCCATCGACAGCAAGGTGCAGTACTTCGCGTGGCAGAAGCTGCGCGAAGCGGTGGCCCATCACAAGGCGCGCGCGGGCAGCGTGATCGTGATCGACACCATCACCGGCGAGGTGCTGGCGCTGGCCAACGTGCCCAGCTACGACCCCAACCGCCGGCGCAACCTGAGCGGCGAGCAGTTGCGCAACCGCGTGCTCACCGACACCTTCGAGCCGGGTTCGACGATGAAGCCCTTCATCGCGGCGCTGGCGCTCGACAAGGGCCTCGTGCGCCCGACCACGCCGATCCAGACCGCACCCGGTCGCCTCACCATCGGTGGATCGACCATCCGCGACACGCACCCGGCCGAGATCCTCACGGTCGCGCAAATCATCCAGCGCTCGAGCAACGTCGGTACGGTCAAGATGGCCATGCAGATGAGCCCGCGCGAGATGTGGGAAGCCTACGCGCAGGCGGGTTTCGGCCAGAAGCCCCAGGTGCCGTTCCCCGGCGCGGTGGCCGGGCGGTTGCGCCCCTACAAGAGCTGGCGCCCGATCGAGCAGGCGACCATGAGCTACGGCTACGGCCTGTCCACCTCGCTGTTCCAGCTCGCGCAGGCCTACACCGTGTTCGCGCGCGACGGCGAGATGATCTACCCCACCCTGCTCAAGAGCGACACGCCGGCGCAGGGCGTGCGCGTGTTCAGCGCGCAGAACGCGCGCGCCGTGCGCGACATGCTCGGCCTGGCGGTGCAGCCCGGCGGCACCGGCACGCGCGCGCAGACCATGGGCTATTCGGTTGGCGGCAAGTCGGGCACGGCGCGCAAGCAGGAAGGCAAGGGTTACGCCGAGGGCAAGTACCGCAGCGTGTTCGTCGGCCTGGCGCCGGTGGAGAACCCGCGCATCGTCGTGGCGGTGATGGTCGATGAGCCCAACAACGGCCAGATCTACGGCGGCCTCGTGGCCGCACCGGTGTTCAGCGAGACGGTGCAGCAGACGCTGCGCATCCTGGGCGTGCAACCCGACATGAGCGTGAAGCCGCAGATCGTGGCCGAACCCCTGGAGGAGTCGTTCTGATGGTGCAGACGCTCGTCCACCCGCTTGCTGTCGCCACCTGGCTGCGCGCCAGCGTGACCGGCGCGCTGGTGTGCGACAGCCGCCGCGTGCAGGCGGGTGACGGCTTCGTGGCCTGGCCGGGCGCCGCCACCGATGGCCGACGTTTCGTCGACGATGCACTGGGCGCGGGCGCCGGCGCCGCCATCGTCGAGCGCGAAGGCCTGGAGGCCTACCCGTACCGCGACGACCCGCGCGTGCTGGCCGTGCCCGGCCTCAAGGGCCAGGCCGGCGCCATCGCCAGCGCCTTCTGTCATGAACCCAGCGGCGCGCTTGACGTGATCGCCATCACCGGCACCAACGGCAAGACCTCCAGCGCCTGGTGGATGGCGCAACTGCTTTCGGCCTGCGCGCGCCCTGCGGCCGTCGTGGGCACGCTGGGCATGGGTCAGCCTGGCGGCGAGCTCGTGTCCACCGGCATGACGACGCCCGACCCGGTGATGCTGCAGCACCAGTTGCGCACCTTCGTCGATGCCGGCCTGCGCGCCGTGGCCATCGAAGCCTCCTCCATCGGCATCGTCGAAGGCCGGCTCAACGGAACGCGCATCGCGGTGGCGGTGTTCACCAATTTCACGCAAGACCACCTCGACTACCACGGCAGCATGGACGCCTACTGGGCCGCCAAGCAGCGCCTGTTCGACTGGCCCGGCCTCAAGGCCGCGGTGGTCAATGCCGACGATCCCAAGGGCGCCGCGCTGATCGATCGCCTCGCGGGTCGCGGCCTGGACCTGTGGTCTGTCGGCATCGACCACCCGACGGCACGCCTGCGGGCCGAGCGGCTGGCGGTCACACCCGTGGGCATCTCGTTCGACATCGTCGAGTGCGATCGCCAGGGGCAGGAGCGCCATCGCCATGCGCTCACGCTGCCGCTGGTGGGGTGCTACAACGTGCACAACCTGCTGGGCGTGGTGGCTGCCGCACGCGCCATCGGCGTGCCGATGCCGGCCGCGCTGGCCGCCTGCGCGACGCTCACACCGGTGCCCGGCCGCATGGAGCAGGCCCAACCCGGCACGCCCGATGCGCCCCTCGTGCTGGTGGATTACGCCCACACACCCGATGCGCTGGAGAAAGCGCTGCAGGCCTTGCAGCCGCTGGCCCGGGCGCGCGCCGGCAAGCTGTGGGTGGTGGTGGGTTGTGGCGGTGACCGCGACCCGGGCAAACGCCCGCTGATGGCCGCCGTGGCCGCCCGCGAGGCCGCGCGCGCCGTGCTCACCAGCGACAACCCGCGCAGCGAATCGCCCGAGGCGATCCTGGCGCAGATGGCGGCCGGCCTGCCGACGCGCAAAGCGGCCCACACCGAAGTCGATCGCGCCCGCGCCATTGCGTTGGCGGTGAAGCAGGCCGCGCCCGCCGATGTGGTGTTGATCGCGGGCAAGGGCCACGAGGACCATCAGGAGATCCGCGGCGTGAAGACGCCGTTCTCCGACATCGCGCAGGCGCGCGCGGCACTCGCCGAACGCGCGGGAGGGCGGGCATGAAGACGCTCACCGAACTGCTGCATGGTTTGCCCGGGGCCCGCGCCGTGGGCCACATCGCTTCGCCCGTGCTGCGCGTGCACACCGATACCCGCAGCCTGCGCGCGGGCGATCTGTTCGTGGCACTGCAGGGCGAGCGCTTCGATGCGCACGACTTCCTGCCGCAGGCCGCGGCCGCTGGCGCCGTGGGCGCGATCGCGCACCGCGGCCTGCAGGATGCCGGGCTGGCCGGCGTCGAGGTGCCCGACACACTGGCCGCCCTGCAACAACTCGCGCATGCCTGGCGCATGCAGTTCAGGCTGCCGTTGATCGCAGTGACCGGCAGCAACGGAAAGACCACCGTCACGCAGATGATCGCGAGCATCCTGCATGCCCATGCGGGCGACGCGGCACATGCCACCCAGGGCAACTTCAACAACCACATCGGCGTGCCGCTCACCCTGTTGCGCCTGAACGCCGAAAGCCGCTGCTCGGTCGTCGAGCTCGGCATGAACCACCCGGGCGAGATCGCGCAGCTTGCGGCCATCGCCGCGCCCACCGTGGCGCTCGTGAACAACGCGCAGCGCGAGCACCAGGAGTTCATGGCCACGGTCGAAGCCGTGGCGCGAGAGAACGGCGCTGTCATCGAAGCGTTGGGCGCTGACGGCACCGCCGTGTTTCCCAGCGACGACGTGCACACGCCGATCTGGCAATCGCTGGCCGGCGCGCGGCGCGTGTTCAGCTTCAGCGACACCGACCCCGAGGCGACCGTGCGGGCGCATTCGTACCAGTGGCTCGGGGAGGCGTGGGCGCTGCACGTCGCCACCCCGGCGGGCGACATGACCTGCACGCTGCGCATCGCGGGCCGCCACAACGTGCGCAACGCGTTGGCCGCCACCGCCTGCGCGCTCGCGGCCGGCGTGCCGCTGGACGCAGTGCGACGCGGCCTGGAGGCCTTCGAGCCCGTGGGCGGGCGCTCGCGCGCCGTTGCGTTGCAGATCGACGGACGCGTCGTCACGCTGGTGGACGACAGCTACAACGCCAACCCCGATTCCGTGCGCGCCGCCATCGAAGTGCTGGCGACGCTGCCCGGCCCGCACCTGCTGGTGCTGGGTGACATGGGCGAGGTGGGCGATCAGGCCCTGGCCTTCCACCTCGAGGTGCTGCGCCATGCCTTCGCGCGCGGCATCGACGAGGTGCGCGTGAGCGGCGAGCACATGCGCGCTGCCACCGAGGCTTTGCAGGCCGCGGGTGAGCCGTCACCGATGCATGTGCCCGACGTGCCCGAGCTCGCCGCCGATGTCGCGGCCGAAGTGGCCACCGGCGCGGTTGGCAGTGTGCTCGTGAAGGGCTCGCGCTTCATGCGCATGGAACGCGTGGTGCAGGCCGTCCGGGCGCTCGATCCGACGCAGAACTCCCAAGACAAGGACGCTCCCCATGCTGCCTAGCATCGCCCTCTGGCTGCAGGGCCTGTTCCCCGACCTGGGTTTCCTGCGCGTGTTCCAGTACCTCACCTTCCGCGCGGTGATGGCGGCGCTGACCGCCCTCGTGGTCGGGCTGGTGGCCGGGCCGTGGTTCATCCGCCGTCTGGCCGCGCTCAAGATCGGCCAGCCGATCCGCGAGTACGCCATGCAGACGCACCTCACCAAGGGCGGTACGCCCACCATGGGCGGCGTGCTCATCCTGTTCGCCATCGCGCTGTCCACGCTGCTGTGGTTCAACTGGAGCAACCGCTTCGTGTGGATCGTGCTGCTCGTGACGCTGGGCTTTGGCGCCATCGGCTGGGCCGACGACTGGCGCAAGGTGGTGCACAAGAACCCCGAGGGCATGCGTTCGCGCGAGAAGTACTTCTGGCAGTCCCTCATCGGGTTGATCGCGGCCTTCTACCTCGTGTTCGCGGTGTCCGAGACCAGCAACGCGCGTGTCTTCGAACTCTTCGTCGCCTGGGTCAAGTCCGGCTTCACGGTCGATCTGCCGCCGCAGTCGGGCTTTCTCGTGCCCTTCTTCAAGGAGGTGAGTTACCCGCTGGGCGTGGCCGGATTCGTGATCCTCACCTACCTCGTCATCGTGGGCGCAAGCAACGCGGTGAACCTCACCGACGGTCTCGATGGACTGGCCATCATGCCTGTGGTGATGGTGGGCTCGGCGCTGGGTGTGTTCTGCTATGTCACCGGCAACGCGGTGTTCTCGCGTTACCTGCTGCTGCCGCACATTCCCGGTGCCGGTGAATTGCTCATCTTCTGCGCCGCCATGGCCGGCGCCGGTCTGGCCTTCCTGTGGTTCAACACGCACCCGGCGCAGGTCTTCATGGGCGACGTCGGCGCGCTCGCGCTCGGCGGCGCGCTCGGCACCATCGCCGTCATCGTGCGTCAGGAGATCCTGCTGGCGATCATGGGCGGCATCTTCGTGGTCGAGGCGCTCTCGGTGATGCTGCAGGTGAGCTACTTCAAGTACACCAAGAAGCGCTACGGCGAGGGCCGGCGCCTGTTCCAGATGGCACCGCTGCACCACCACTTCGAGAAGAAGGGGTGGAAGGAAACGCAGGTGGTGGTGCGCTTCTGGATCATCACCATGTTGCTGTGCCTCGTCGGGCTCTCGACGCTCAAGCTGCGATGAACGACCAGCCCGTCCTCATCCTCGGTCTCGGTGCCTCCGGTCTGTCGATGGCGCGCTGGTGCGTGCGCCAGGGCGCGCGCGTGACCGTGGCCGACACGCGCGAGGCGCCGCCGCAGCTTGACGCCTTGCGCACCGGATGCCCGCAGGCCACGTTCGTGAGCGGGGCGTTCGACGAGGGTTTGCTGTCCCGCGAAACCTGGGCCCTGATCGCGCGCAGCCCCGGCCTCGCGCCCGATGCCCTGCAGGCCGTGTTCGCACATGCGGACGCCGCCAGCGTGCCGGTGCTCACCGAGCTCGATCTGTTCGCCCAGGCACTGCAAGCGCTCGCGCAGCGCGAGCGCTTCCCGTACCGGCCCAAGGTGCTGGGCATCACCGGCACCAACGGCAAGACGACGGTGACCGCGCTCACCGGCTTGCTGCTGCAGCGCGCCGGCTGGAGCGTGGCGGTGGCCGGCAACATCGGCCCCGCCATGCTTGACGTGCTGTCCGCCGCGCTCGACGCGGAGGCCGTGGCGCAGCAAGCCGACGATGAGCGGGCTGCGGCCGAGGCCGAAGAAGCCGCGAAGCGCGCTGCGCAAGCGCAAGCGCAAGCGGAATCGGCAGCGGCCCTGGCCGCGCCCACGCCGCACGCTGCCGGCAGCGAGGGCGAAGCCGACGCCACCCCCGGCGCGGGCGATGCCCCCGAGGACGACGATGAACCGCTGCCCGGCGTGTTCGACGACGAGGCCGACTCGCAGCTCGTGCCACCGCCCGCCGAGCCAGCGCCCGCGCCCCACCTGCCGCGTGCCTGGGTGCTCGAACTCTCCAGCTTCCAGCTCGACGGCAGTGAACGGGGCGCCTGGGCCCATGTGCCCTCCGCAGCCACCGTGCTCAACCTCACCGAAGACCACCTCGACTGGCACGGCAGCATGGCCGCTTACGCCCAGGCCAAGGCCGCGGTGTTCGGCACGCAGGCGCTCATGGTGCTCAACCGCGACGATGAGCGCGTGATGGCGATGAAGCCCGGCCTCGTCACGGTCAAGATCGGCAACCGCAACCGCCAGGTGCCGGCGCGTCCCTGGGCCACCTTCGGCCTCGACGCGCCCACGCGCGCAGGCGACTGGGGCCTGGAGACCGTGAACGGCATGACCTGGCTGGTGCGCGCGCTCGCGCTCGACGAGACGCGCTCGAAGGGAAAGGCTCAGGAGGACGAGGAGGTCTACTTCCAGCGCCTCATGCCGGCCGAGGCCTTGCGCATCCGCGGCCGCCACAACGCCGCCAACGCGCTGGCCGCGCTGGCGCTCGCCACGTCCACCGGAGCGCCCCTCGGCCCCATGTTGCATGGCCTGCGCGAATACCGCGGCGAGCCGCACCGCGTGGAGCCGGTGGCCATCGTCGACGGGGTCGAGTACTTCGACGACAGCAAGGGCACCAACGTGGGGGCCACGCTGGCCGCCATCAACGGCCTGGGCGCCGAGCGCCGGCTGGTCGTCATCCTGGGTGGCGACGGCAAGGGACAGGACTTCGCGCCGCTGGCCGCGCCGCTGGCACGCCACGCGCGCGCCGTGGTGCTGATCGGCCGCGATGCGCCCTTGCTGCGCGCGGCACTTGGTGACGCACTGCAAACGGCGGGCGTGCCCCTGCACGACGCCGGCGAACTGAACGCGGCCGTGCCGCTGTCGGCCACGCTGGCGCAATCGGGCGACGCGGTGCTCATGTCGCCCGCCTGCGCCAGCCTCGACCAGTTCCGCAACTACGTGCAGCGCGCCGAGGTGTTCGTGAACGCGGTGCGCGAACTCGCCGAAGCGCGCGGCATGAGCCTGGAGGGCGGGCTGTGAGCCGCAGCAAGACCACGCCCGACACCCCCGGCCGCTGGGCCGCGCTGCGCGAGCGCGTGTTCGGCGCCTTGCCGGCCTGGGCCGGTGGTCTGGCCGGCGCGGGCGCGGGCGACATCCCCGTGCGCCTGTCCAGCCGCAGCTACGGGCGCCAGCGCGGCGTCGCGGTGCGCGAAACCGGTTTCGACCAGCCGCTGCTCTGGGTCGTGGTGGCCCTGCTCGCCTGGGGCCTGGTGATGGTGTATTCGGCCTCGATCGCCTTGCCCGACAACCCCCGTTTTGCCAACTACGCGCACACGCACTTCGTGCTGCGCCACGGGCTGGCCATGGCGATCGGTGTGGTCGCCGCGCTGCTGGCGTTCCAGGTGCCGCTCAAGACCTGGGAGCGCGCCGCGCCCTGGTTGTTCGCGCTGGCGCTGCTGCTCATGGTGCTGGTGCTCATTCCCTTCATCGGCAAGGGCGTCAACGGCGCGCGCCGCTGGATCTCGCTCGGCGTCATGAACTTCCAGCCGTCCGAGCTGGGCAAGCTGGCGGTGCTGCTCTACGCGTGCAGCTACATGGTGCGCAAGATGGAGATCAAGCAGAACTTCTGGCAAGCCGTGTGGCCCATGGCGGTGGCGCTGGGCGTGGTGGGCGTGCTGCTGCTCGCGCAGCCCGACATGGGCGCCTTCATGGTGATCGTCGTCATCGCCATGGGCATCCTGTTCCTGGGCGGTGTCAACGCACGCATGTTCTTCCTCATCGCCGCGGTGGTGGTCACGGCGTTCGCGCTCATGATCATGGCCAGCGAGTGGCGTCGTGAACGCATCTTTGCCTACCTCGACCCCTGGAGCGCGGAGCACGCACTCGGCAAGGGTTACCAGCTCTCGCACGCGCTCATCGCCTTCGGCCGCGGCGAGGTGTTCGGCGTCGGCCTGGGTGGCAGCGTGGAAAAGCTCAACTGGCTGCCCGAGGCACACACCGACTTCCTGCTCGCCGTCATCGGCGAGGAATTCGGCCTCGTCGGCGTGGTCACGCTGATCGGCCTGTTCCTGTGGATGACGCGGCGCGTCATGCACATCGGCCGTCAGGCCATCGCACTCGATCAGGTGTTCTCCGGTCTCGTCGCGCAAGGCGTCGGTCTTTGGTTCGGCTTCCAGGCGTTTATCAACATCGGCGTGAACCTGGGCGCGCTGCCCACCAAAGGCCTCACGCTGCCCTTCATGAGCTACGGCGGCTCGGCGATCCTGCTCAACCTGATCGCGCTGGCGATCGTGATGCGGGTGGATTATGAAAATCGCCAGATGATGCGCGGAGGACGCGCATGATCTGGCGATTTCGGCAAAACCGGCAGGCGGGCGCGCAGCGGCCGCGGACGCGGCACGCGTCCATGATGCGCGGAGGACGCGCATGATCTGGCGATTTCGGCAAAACCGGCAGGCGGGCGCGCAGCGGCCGCGGACGCGGCACGCGTCCATGATGCGCGGAGGACGCGCATGATCTGGCGATTTCGGCAAAACCGGCAGGCGGGCGCGCAGCGGCCGCGGACGCGGTACGCATCCATGATGCGCGGAGGACGCGCATGACAACCCGCACCCCCTGCGCCCTTGTGATGGCCGGTGGCACCGGTGGTCACATCTTCCCCGGTCTGGCCGTGGCCGAGGCGCTGCGCGCGCGCGGCTGGCGTGTGCATTGGCTGGGCGCGCCCGGCAGCATGGAGGGCCGCCTCGTGCCGCCGCGCGGCTTCCCGCTCGAAGCGGTGCAGTTCGGTGGCTTGCGCGGCAAAGGCCTGCTCACCAAGCTGCTGCTGCCGCTGAACCTGCTGCGCGCCTTCTGGCAGAGCCTGCAGGTGGTGCGCCGCGTGAAGCCCGATGTGCTGGTGGGCCTGGGCGGCTACATCACCTTTCCGGGCGGCATGATGGGCGTGCTGCTCGGCAAACCGCTGGTGCTGCACGAGCAGAACTCCATCGCCGGCCTGGCCAACAAGGTGCTGGCCGAGGTGGCCGACCGCCGCTTCAGCGCGTTTCCGGATGCGCTGGCCAAGGCCGAGTGGGTGGGCAACCCGCTGCGCGAGGCCTTCCTGACCCAGCCCGCTCCCGCCGAGCGTTTTGCCGGCCGCAGCGGCCCGCTGCGCCTGCTGGTGGTGGGCGGCAGCCTGGGCGCGCAGGCGCTCAACCGCATCGTGCCGCAGGCGCTGGCGTTGATTCCCGAGGTGCAGCGCCCGCAGGTGCTGCACCAGAGCGGCGAGAAGCAGCTCGACGAACTGCGTGCTAACTACGCCGCTGCCGGCGTGGCGGCCGAGTGCACACCCTTCATCGACGACACCGCCAGCGCCTACGCCCATGCCGACCTCGTGATCGGCCGCGCCGGCGCCAGCACCGTCACCGAACTCGCCGCCGTGGGCGCGGCCTCGCTGCTGGTGCCGTTCCCCGCCGCGGTGGACGACCACCAGACGCACAACGCGCGCTTCCTGGTCGATGCCGGCGCGGCCTGGCTCGAAGCCCAGGCCGGGCTCACGCCCGACAAGCTCGCGGTACTGCTCCAGGGGCTGGACCGGGCGCAATTGCTGGCCATGGCCGAGAAAGCGCGCAGCGTGGCCAAGACGGATGCCGTCGATGCCGTGGTGGGTGCCTGCATGGAACTCGCGAAAGTCAGAAGCGCATGAAACACGCCATTCGCCACATCCATTTCGTCGGCATCGGCGGCGCGGGCATGAGCGGCATCGCCGAGGTGCTGCTCAACCAGGGCTTCCGCATCTCGGGCAGCGACCTGGGCGACAGCGCCGCCACGCGGCGGCTGGCCGCGTTGGGCGCGCAGGTGTTCGCCGGCCACGATGCGAAGCACATCGAGGGCGCCGATGCCATCGTCACCTCCACCGCCGTGAAGGCCGACAACCCCGAGGTGGTGGCCGCGCACGCGAAGCTGATCCCCGTGGTGCCGCGCGCCGTGATGCTGGCCGAGCTCATGCGCATGCGCAAAGGCGTGGCCATCGCCGGCACGCACGGCAAGACGACCACCACCAGTCTGGTGGCCAGTGTGCTGGCCGAAGGCGGTATGGACCCGACCTTCGTGATCGGCGGGCGCCTCAACAGTGCCGGCGCCAATGCAGCGCTGGGCAGCGGCGAATACATCGTGGTCGAGGCCGACGAGTCCGACGCCTCGTTCCTGAACCTGCTGCCCATGATTTCGGTGATCACCAACATCGACGCCGATCACATGGACACCTACGGCCACGACTTCGGTCGCCTCAAGGCGGCGTTCGTGGAGTTCCTGCACAAGATGCCGTTCTATGGTGCGGCCGTGGTCTGTGTCGACGACGCGGCGATCCGCGAGATCCTGCCGCAGATCGCACGCCCCATCACCAGCTACGGCATCGACAGCGAAGACGCGCAGGTTCGCGCCATCGATGTGCGCGCGGTCGGCGCCCAGATGCACTTCACCGTGCAGCGGCGCAACGGCGTGGCGCTGCCCGACCTGGACGTGGTGCTCAACCTGCCCGGCCGGCACAACGTGCTCAATGCGCTGGCGGCCATCGGCATCGCGGTGGAACTTGGCGTGGCCGATGCCGCGGTGCGCAAGGCGCTGGCGGAGTTCAAGGGTGTCGGCCGGCGCTTCCAGCGCTACGGTGAGGCCGCGCTGCCTGGTGGCGGCCACCTCACCGTGGTGGACGACTACGGCCACCACCCGGTCGAGATGGCCGCCACCATCGCGGCCGCGCGCGGTGCTTTCCCCGGGCGGCGCCTGATGCTGGCCTTCCAGCCGCACCGCTACACCCGCACGCGCGACTGCTTCGAGGACTTCGTCAAGGTCATCGGCCAGGCCGATGCCGTGCTGCTGGCCGAGGTGTACGCCGCGGGCGAGCCGCCCATCGTGGCGGCCGATGGCCGATCGCTCGCGCGCGCGCTGCGTGTGGCGGGCAGGCTTGAACCGGTCTTTGTCGACGACATCGCTGCCATGCCGCAGGCCGTGCTCGACAACGCGCGCGATGGCGACGTGGTGCTGTGCATGGGCGCAGGCTCCATCGGCGCGGTCGCGGGACGAATCATGGAGTTGGCGAAATGAACGTGAAGGAATTCGGCAAGGTCGCCGTGCTCATGGGCGGAAGCTCCGCCGAGCGCGAGGTCTCGCTCATGTCGGGCGCGGGCGTGCTCAAGGCGCTGCAGTCGAAGGGTGTGGACGCACACGCGTTCGATCCCGCCGAACGCGACCTTGGTGACCTCAAGCGCGAGGGCTTTGCGCGCTGCTTCATCACCCTGCATGGCCGGCACGGCGAAGACGGCACGGTGCAGGGCGCGCTGGAGCTGCTCGGCATCCCCTACACCGGGCCCGGCGTCATGGCCTCGGCCATCGCCATGGACAAGGTGATGACCAAGCGCATGTGGATCGCCGAAGGCCTGCCCACGCCGCGCTACGTGTGTCTGCCTCCCGGAAAACACACGCGCGAGGACGCGCTTGCCGTACCCGACGTGCTGGGGCTGCCTCTGATCGTCAAGCCGCCGCACGAGGGCTCGTCCATCGGCGTCACCAAGGTAAAGGTTCACGCCGACATGCACGACGCGGTCGCGCTGGCGGCACGCTACGACCCGGTCGTGCTGTGCGAGGAGTTCATCGACGGCGAGGAGGTGACCTGCCCGGTGCTGGGCACCGGCGAACAGGCCCGTGCGCTGCCGGTCATCCGCATCGAGGCCCCCGAGGGCGCCTACGACTACCAGAACAAGTACTTCACCGACGCCGTGCGCTACCACTGCCCGAGCGGCCTGCCCGAAGCCGAGGAACGCGAGATCCAGCGCATCGTGCTGGCCAGCTACCGCGCGCTGGGCTGCCGCGGCTGGGGCCGGGCCGATCTGATGATCCGCGCCAGCGACCGCAAACCCTTCCTGCTGGAGATCAACACCTCGCCCGGCATGACCAGCCATTCGCTGGTCCCGATGTCGGCCAAGGCGGCCGGCATGTCCTACGAAGACCTGTGCCTTGCGCTGCTGGCCAGCGCGGGCCTGGACAACGCCTGAAAGCGCATCGAAGCACCATGGCGAACACCGAACTGCCCCTGGACGTGAAGCTGATGGCCGTGGCCACCCAGCTTCTGCTGGGCGTGTTCGCGGTGCTCACGCTCGGCGCCATCGGCACCTGGGCGGTGCGCCACCCAGTGTGGACGGTCAAGGCCATCAGCGTGCACGGTGACGTGGCGCACCAGAGCGCCGTGACGCTGCGCGCCCAACTGGCCACGCAGATGCGCACGCGCCTGTCCTCGAGCTTCCTCAACGTGGATCTGCAGCAGGTGCGCACGCTGTTCGAGCAGGTGCCCTGGGTGCGCCGTGCGGTGGTGCAGCGCGAATTTCCGAACCGCCTGCGCGTCACCATCGAAGAGCACCGCCCCGTGGCCTGGTGGGGCGAGAACGGCTCCGGCACGCTGGTCAACACGCTCGGCGAGGTGTTCGAAGCCAGCCCCGACGACGCCGACAACCTGCCCGAGCTCGCCGGCCCCGAGGGCCGTTCGGCCGAGGTGTGGATGCTCTACCAGGCGCTGCAGCCGGTCTTTGCCCGCCTCGAATTCGACCTCGACCGCCTGGAGTTCGGCGAGCGCGGGGGTTGGCGCGCGCGCCTGCACAACGGCGCGGAAATCGAAATCGGCCGTGGCACGCCCGAGGAACTGCTGGCGCGCGTTCAGCGCTTCATCGGCACGTTGCCCCAGCTCACCGAACGCTACGCGGGCGCGCTGCAAAGCGTGGACCTGCGCTACCCCAACGGTTACGCGCTGCGCGTGCGCGGCGTGACCACCGCCACCGACACCCCCGTCAACCCGACCCAACGCCCACCGAACCGGTAAACGCACGCACCCATCATGGCCAAGGAATACAAGGACCTCGTCGTCGGACTCGACATCGGCACCGC
>VFQM010001212.1_pt1 | contig 23505 bp, 16 predicted proteins | sample 3512391 | NCBI WGS metagenome assembly VFQM01 (sample SAMN10412369, study PRJNA504923) | tailings metagenome | isolation source: Replicate 1 from Balatoc abandoned mine | place: Philippines | reverse complement strand
GCAAGGCTCCACTTAGCAAAGCGGATTTGCTGTCCAAAGAAACGGGTCCGGCTCTGAGTTTGTCGGGGCCATAACTTCTGCAGGATTTAAAGTAGGGGCAACTCTTAAGGCAATTACCTTTGTTTCTTATTAGATCCGTCCAATTATCCCCCCCAGGAAGTATCGAACTTAGCAATTCTTCCTGATCGCTAGTTAAATTTAATATCTTGGGTAGGTTCATCAACGTCTCCAATGCTAGAGCCAGATGTGCACATGGATGATTTTATCAAATCTAGCTTTCAATCCCTGAGCTGACAACGCAAAGCGTATTTCCCCCATTGATTGGTCTTACCGTCACGTGTGAACGCTTTGGAAACCGAAACCGAAACCGAAACCGAAATAGAATTAGCCATCTTCGGACGGCACTGTTTATGGGAAGCACCTCAATCGTGCAAGTTCATGTTTTTCTAAGCCATGAAAACTAATCTAATCAAACGCGTTGCCCAGAAAAAATGGGAAAAGGGAGACTGTGGCATTGCCTGTGTGGCGATGGTTGCTTGGGTTAAATATGAAGTTGCACTGAGGGCATTCCAAAAGGTGCGTGGTATCGCGAATCCAAAGAACTATTACACATTTCATGCGGATATTCAGGCCATGTTGAGCCAATTGGGAATCCAGAGTCAACGGAAGCGGTTCAAGCAAATGCGGAAGATACCCGGCCATGCGATCGTCAAGGTCAACTTGCGGCAGAACAATACATGGCACTGGGTGGTGTTCGATGCGGGCCGGCAATGCCTGGTCGTTCATGACCCCAAACCAGGGAAGAATTATTTGATCACTGATTTTCGTGGGTTGAAGGGTAGCGGAACCTATATTCTGATCGGGCGAAGCCAAGAGTAGGATTGATTGAATAAATGAACAGGCTCATTCCATGAGCTACCAATTCCCTAACATGGTAGGCATGACATAACGAAAGGAGCCTGCCATGCCTGAAAACACCAACAACAAGCTTGTCGTCGCCATTTCCTCCCGCGCCCTGTTCGACCTGGACGAAAGCCACCGGGTGTTCGAGGAGGAGGGCGTGGACGCCTACTGCCGCTATCAGATCGAGCACGAGGAAGATTTGCTTGAACCTGGCATCGCCTTCCCTTTGGTGAAGAAGCTCCTGGCCCTGAACGATGCCGAGACCGGCAAGGCGCGGGTCGAGGTGATCCTGCTCTCGCGCAACAGCGCGGACACGGGGCTTCGGGTGTTCAACTCCATTCGCCACCACGGACTTGGCATCACCCGGGCGGCCTTTACCCGCGGCGAGAGCACCTGGCGCTATATCGCTCCCTTTGGTGCACACCTTTTCCTGTCCGCCAGCCAGGACGACGTGCGCAAGGCGCTGGAAGCCGGTTGTGCTGCGGCGACCATCCTGCCGTCCCATGTGAACCAGAACACTGCTTCGGGGCAACTGCGCATCGCCTTCGACGGCGATGCCGTGGTGTTCTCCGACGAGTCCGAGCAGATCTACAAGCGCGAAGGCCTAGGGGCTTTCGAGCAGAACGAACGGGATGCAGCGCGCATGCCGCTCTCCGGCGGGCCGTTCAAAAGCTTCCTCTCCATCCTGCACCAGATACAGTCCGAGTATCCGAGCGAGGCTTCGCCCATCCGCACCGCACTCATCACAGCGAGGAGCGCCCCGGCGCACGAGCGTGTGATTCGCACGCTCCGAGGCTGGAACATCCGCATTGACGAGGCGCTATTTCTGGGCGGCATGAACAAGGGCGAGTTCCTCAAGGCCTTCGGCGCGGACATCTTCTTCGACGACCAGCAGGGCCACTGCGAATCGGCGCGCCAGCATGTGGCCACCGGCCATGTGCCCTATGGCGTGGCCAATGGCCAGGTTGTCCAGCTTACCGCCAAGGCAGCTTAATGGGAGCGCTGGTAGCTGCGGGTGGAACAGGGAGCCAACAGGGAGAGATATCATGACAGCGCAGATTGCTGAAAGGCTGCTCTACCAAGGGAAGGAAGTGGCCATGTGCACAAACCCCCTCAGCGACTACTTTGCCATGGGTGGGTATACCCCACGGTTCGAGTCAAACTGCACGGCTCTGTGGCGCGGCTACGTTGGTCGATGGGAAATCGTCAACGAACGACTGTACCTGGTCGGGCTGCACGGCACCTTGGAGGATGGAACCGAGGCCTCGGTTGCTACCATCTTTCCGGACTTTCCAGACAGGGTTTTCGCGCACTGGTACACCGGCACCATCCGCATTCCGCAGGGTAAGCAGCTCGAGTACGTCCACATGGGCTATGGAAGCACCTACGAGCGGGACTTGTTCTTGGACATCGAGCGCGGTGTCGTGGTGGCGACGCGAGTGCGACACAACGGGACAGCCGACTCCGATGACGCCCCCGAAGGCTACGAAGTCGGCGCCATGACAGTGTTCCCTCGCGTTAACAAGGACGACAGGAGTGAGTCGTGATCTACCTGTATTGGTACCTCGGGATAGGGGTTTCGGTGCTTGTCCTCATTTATGGTGCGCAACGGCTGACGAAAAAGGGCGAGTCGGAATCGCTTCATGACCTGCTAGATGCGGTGAATCCAGACCGCGAGAAGCTTTCATTTCGAATACTGAACAACATTGTTGCCCCGGCGCTTGCTGCTGTCGCTGTCGTAATCTTCTGGCCAGTTGCCGCCTACATGAAGATTACAGAGCACTTTACGAAGAAGAATGAGCCTGCGCTGGAGGAAGAGCGGGAATTTGCCGTGGAGCGTGGCCATCTACAGGAACGACTGACCGTGCAGGAGACCGAGGCTCGCGAAACGGTGGAAGACCCCCTGGGTGCCGTACCGAACTTGCCGTTCGGCCACCTGAATGCGGCTTGGCGCGATTTCCTGGACGGCTGTTCGGATGGAGACGAGCTTTGGTCCTTTACTGCGCGATGGGAGACGACATGGGGGCAGAAGGAACTTCTAGCGGGGTACGTGCTGGTTCGGAACGGTTGTCCTGGAGCTCACTTCCTGACGGTGCGGGAGTGGTGCTGAGTCATGGGCCCGTTCAGGTATTTCTTCAGGGGAATGGCATTGGCCCTGGTGGTCTTTGCCATGCTGATCCTGATCGCGCGATGCACGTTCGAATGATCCGTGCGCCACTTATGGCTCATGCCTTGAGCCAGATAGGGAAAAGTGTCCTAGAATCACGCCATCCCCTGATGGAGTGCACCATGGACCGCACCGAGCGTTTCTACAAGATCGACCAGATGATCAGCGACCGCAAGGTCGTGCCGTTCGACGACTTCCTTGATGAGCTGGAGGTCTCGCGGGCCACGCTCAAGCGCGACTTCCAGTACCTGCGCGACCGGCTCAACGCCCCCATCATCTGGGACCGCGACGCCGGCGGCTACCGCTACGAAAAAGGCGATGCCCCGGCCGGTAGCCAGTTCGAGCTCCCTGGCCTGTGGTTCAACGCCTCGGAAATCCATGCGCTGCTGACCATGCAGCACTTGATGGCCAATCTGGACAAGGGCGGGTTGCTCTCGCCACACATTCAGCCGCTCATGGCTAGGTTGAATGGCCTTCTAGGCACGGCCGACAACACCGCCGAGGAGGTCCGCAAGCGGGTGCGCATCATCGGTGTGGCAGCGCGCCGCCTGCACCTGTCCAATTTCGAGACTGTCGGCTCGGCGCTCTTGAGGCGCAAGCGTCTGATGATCATCTACCACGCCCGCGGCACCGACGAAGTGACCGAGCGCGAAGTCTCGCCTCAGCGCCTGGTCTACTACCGTGAGAACTGGTACCTGGACGCCTGGTGCCACCTGCGCAAGGGGCTGCGCAACTTCTCGGTCGATGCCATCCAGAAGGCCGAGGTTCTGGAAAAGCCGGCCAAGGATGTATCCGAAAAAACCACGGATGAAGTGTTAGGGGCAGGGTACGGCATCTTTTCCGGCAGCAAGGTGCAATGGGCCAAGCTCAAGTTCACCCCCGAGCGGGCGCGCTGGGTGACTCACGAGCAATGGCACCCCCGGCAGAAGGGCACATTGGGCGCGGATGGCAGCTATGTGCTGGAAATCCCTTATGCGGATGACCGGGAGTTGCTGATGGACATCCTCAAGTATGGGCCGGATGTGGAGGTGATTGGTCCGGTCAGTCTGCGTAGCCGGGTCAAAGAACAGCTTGCCCAGGCAGCCCATCACTACAGCTAAAGATTGCAAGGAACTCCAGATATGGCTCATTCGGTGAGCCATCAGGCTGGTAGTCTTGCTGACTGCATCGGCATCTCGCGAAACCCCATGACAAGCGGGTGACGGAGGGTGCCATGCTGATGGTTTACACTTGGCGAAATAGAGGAGGCATAAAAAATGGCCATAGAGCTAGAGGACAATCAGGCATCGGCCACCAGGCAAATCAAGCCCGATGCCGCAGAACAGGAACCTGGCCTGCGCCTAGACCTGGTCATCGAAGACCCCGAAGCAATCGCCGCGCTGGTTGCCTATCCTGAGGGCCGCGAGCGCAACCGCTTCGTCCGCACTGCGCTGCGCATCGGCATCCTGGCGCTCAACCAGGCCCAGGGCCGTATCGATTCCGAGTCGGTGCGCAACGAGGGCGACCGGCTGGTGCGGGAAATGGAAGCCCGCATGGCCGATTACCGCCGCCAGACCGAGACCCTGCTTACCGGCACGCTCAAGGAATACTTCGACCCGCAGAACGGCCGCTTTAACGAGCGTGTCGAGCGTCTGGTACGCCAGGACGGCGAGCTGGAAAAGCTCATGCGCGTCCAGATCGAGCAGAACGAACGCGCCCTGGCCGATACGCTGACCCGGCACGTGGGCGAAGACAGCGTGCTGATGCAGCACCTGTCGCCGGACGAATCCAACCGCTTTCTGGCTGCGCTGCGCGGCCATGTCGAGACCACGCTCTCCACTCAGGCCGACGCCATCCTGCGCGAGTTCTCGCTGGACAACACTGAAGGTGCGCTGGCCCGTCTGGTGCGCGAACTCAAGACCAAGCATGGCGAGGCTGCCGATGACCTCAAGGAAAAGATCGGCGAAGTCGTGCAGGAATTTTCCCTGGACAACGAGCAATCCGCCTTGAGCCGCCTGGTCAGGCGCGTCGAGTCTGCGCAAAAGCAGATCAGCGACGAGTTCACCCTTGACTCGGAAAACTCCGCCTTGGCCCGCCTGAAGCGTGAACTGACCCAGATGATCGAAGCCCAGAACAAGGCCGCCCAAGAGTTCCAGATCCAGGTAGTGGGTGCTTTGGATGCCATGCGCGCCAAGAAAACGGCCGAAGCGGCTTCAACTACCCACGGTCATGACTTCCAGCAGGCCGGGTTCGAGATTCTGCAGGATCTTGCCACCCGCGCCGGCGACATCGCCGAGGATACCGGCAGCACGACCGGCCTGATCCCGCGTAGCAAGGTGGGCGATGCCGTCATTACCATGGGCGCCGACAACGCAGCGGCCGGCGCGCGCATCGCCGTCGAATTCAAGGAAGACTCCTCGTATACCCTTAAGACCACCCTGGAAGAGATCGACACTGCCCGCAAGAACCGCGATGCCGGGGTGGGGCTATTCGTCCATTCACGCCGCACCGCCCCGGCCGGGTTGGAAACGCTTGCCCGCCATGGCAACGACATCGTCGTGGTATGGGATGCCGAGGATGAATCCAGCGATGCCTATCTCAAGGCCGCTTTCATGGCAGCCAAGGCCATGGCTGTGCGCGTCCGCCTGGAAAACGCCGAGCGTGCGGCCGACTTCCAGACCATCGACAAATCGCTTACCGAGATCCAGCGCCAGGTGAAATACCTCGACGAGATCAAGACTTCTAGCGTCACCATCAAGAATGGCGCGGAAAAGATCATCAATCGCATTGAAAAAATGCAAAAAGCCTTGGATGACGAACTGGAAATCCTCAGTCAACAGGTTGAACAATTAAAGCACGCACAATAGCTGCTGAATAAATTGCTCGACAATTAGAACAGGATTCCTGATACCGCATGTTGAAACTTGAAGATATTAAAAAAGATGCTGTCATATCAGGCATCGAGCCTGGAACAGCCGTCGTCGTCCGGTTTGTCGAACTGGTTGGGCCGGATGCCATTTCGGTTAATTTCCGGCTGCCATCCGGCGAAACACGGGAACGCATGCTTTTTCGTGCGGATGAAGCCAATCTTGCCCTGACCGAAGCGGGCCGTCCCTGGAGTTTCGATGCTGATGGGGAGGCATTCAAGCTGGCCGTCGAGGCATGGCGCATCAATCTCGCGCACCTATTTGACCCGATGATGGCCGTGCATACCTCTAATGTTGAGCCTTTGCCCCACCAGATCACTGCGGTTTATGAGTCCATGCTGCCCAAGCAGCCTCTGCGCTACGTGCTGGCAGATGATCCGGGCGCCGGCAAGACCATCATGGCGGGCCTGCTAGTTCGTGAACTGATCATGCGAGCCGATGCCCAGCGGGTGTTGATCGTGGCTCCGGGTGGCCTGGTGGATCAGTGGCAGGATGAGATGGACGAAAAATTCGGCCTGGATTTCAAGATATTCGGGCGGGACATGATAGAGAACAGCAGGGGAGGGAATCCTTTCGAGGATTTTGATCTGCTGATAGCTCGCGTGGATCAACTGGCACGCAACGAGGATCTTCAGGACAAACTGCAACACAGTCAGTGGGATTTGATTGTTGTTGATGAAGCTCACAAGCTTTCCGCCAATTACTTCGGTAACAGGATCAATAAAACTCGTCGCTTCGAACTGGGTGAACTCCTGGGGCGCACTGCACGGCACTTTCTGCTGATGACGGCCACCCCGCACAATGGCAAGGAAGAAGACTTCCAGTTGTGGATGTCCCTGCTTGACGCTGATCGCTTCTATGGCAAGTCACGCGATGGCGCCCATAAGGTAGATGTAAGCGACCTCATGCGGCGCATGGTCAAGGAAGAACTGCTTAAGTTTGACGGCACGCGCCTTTTTCCTGAGCGTCGCGCCTACACCGTTAACTACCAGCTTTCCGATGCCGAAAATGCCCTCTATCAGGCCGTCACCGAATATGTGAAGGAGGAGATGAATCGTGCTGAGAAACTGGATGACAAGCGCAAAGGCAATGTCGGATTTGCGCTGACGTCGCTACAACGGCGCCTTGCCTCCAGCCCGGAAGCCATCTATCTGTCTCTACAGCGCCGTCATCAAAGGCTCCAGCGCAAACTTGAGGAGGAGAAGCTTCGCCAACGTGGCCAACCTGTGCCAGAGCCGTCAAACGGCTGGAATGCACCTGAAGATGTTGATGACCTGACTGCGGAAGAATCCGAGCAAATCGAAGAGGCATTGGTCGATCAAGCCACTGCCGCACAGACGATTGCCGAACTGCAGGCAGAGATCATCATCCTGGGCGATCTTGTCGAACAGGCTCGCCGGGTTCGCAATTCTGGTAGTGACCGAAAATGGGACGAAATGTCCAAGCTTCTCCAGAATACCCCGGAGATGCGCGATGCCAACGGCAGGCAACGCAAGCTGATCGTCTTTACGGAGCACCGTGACACGCTCAATTACCTCACGGATCGCATTCGCGGACTTATTGGTAACCCCGATGCGGTAATCAACATCCATGGCGGCACCAAGCGTGAAGAGCGCCGAAAGATGCAGGAACTGTTCCGCAACGATCCATCGGTTCGGGTGCTTGTGGCCACGGATGCAGCTGGCGAAGGCGTTAACCTTCAAAACGCCAACCTGATGGTCAACTATGACCTGCCCTGGAACCCCAATCGTATCGAACAGCGCTTCGGCCGGATACACCGGATCGGGCAGACCGAGGTTTGCCACTTGTGGAATCTGGTCGCATCCGGAACGCGTGAAGGTGATGTTTTCCAGCGTCTGTTCGAAAAACTGGAAATTGCTCGCGACACACTGAAGGGCAGGGTGTTTGATGTCCTGGGTGAGGTGTTCGAGGAAGAAAGCCTCAGAGATTTGCTCATCCGCGCTATACGCTACGGTGAAGACCCTGAAACCCGCGCGAGGCTGCTGCAAAAGGTTGAAGGGGCCCTTAATACGGAGCACCTGCAGGACATCATCTCTCGCAACGCCCTGTGCGAAGTGGTAATGGATGAAACACGCCTTTTTGCGGTGAAGGAAGAGATGGAAAAGGCTGAAGCCCGCAAGCTTCAGCCCTACTTTATCCGGGCCTTCTTCAACCAGGCCTTCCTGCAACTGGGTGGCGAATTGCGGCCCAGAGAGTCGGGGCGCTATGAGATAAACCATGTTCCAGGCATCATCCGCGAGCGGGACAGGCAAATCACAGGCCGAGATCGTCGCAACATAGACCCCGTGCTCAGGCGGTACGAGCGGGTATGTTTCGAAAAGCAATACGTTCGTCTGACCGACCGCGTGGGTGCGCCTATGGCCAGCCTTATTCATCCAGGCCATCCCTTGATGCAGGCAACCACCGATATTGTCCTGGAACAGCATCGCAACAAGCTCAAGCAGGGCGCGGTTTTCGTGGATCCTAATGATATGGGGCTCAAACCGCGCGTCCTTTTCATCCTGGATCACATGGTTAAAGAAGGTGGCGGCCAGGGAAATGTGGCCTCGCGCAGGATGCAGTTCGTGGAGATTGACGAGCACGGGCAAGCCATCAATGCCGGCTGGGCACCGCATCTCGACCTCGAGACCATCAGCAAAGAAGATTTGGATCGGGTTGGCGACATACTGAGCAGCCCCTGGATTACTCAGAATCTTGAAGGCATCGCGCTGGCGCATGCCTCGACCCACCTTGTGCCGGAGCACTTCAAGGAAGTACGAGAACGCCGCGAGCAGCATGTGGACAAGACCCTGGCTGCCGTACATGAGCGACTGGTCAAGCAGATCAACTACTGGTCAGACCGCTACATCAAGCTCCAGGAAGACATGGCTGCCGGCAAGGATGTGCGCCTTACCCTGGAAAATGTTCGCCGTACCATCGACGAACTCACAGCCCGCCGCCAGACGCGCGAGAGCGAGTTAATGGCCATGCGCCATATTGTTTCCGCCATGCCGATGGTGGTCGGCGGGGCGCTGGTTATCCCGGCCGGACTGCTGGCGCAGCGGCGGGGCGAACCTGGCTGGACAGCCGATGCAGAAGCGCGTTCCAGAATCGAGCAACTTGCCATGCAGACTGTCATGAGTGTGGAAAAGTCGCTTGGCCACCAGGTGATTGACGTTTCCGCAGAAAAATGCGGATGGGATGTGACCAGCTTGCCCAAGGATAATGAAGGCAGGCTCGGGCCGGTTCGACACATCGAGGTGAAAGGCCGGGCAAAGGGCGCGACTACCATCACCGTCACCCGTAACGAAATCCTCTACGGGCTGAATCAGTCCGACAAATTCATGCTGGCAGTGGTATTGGTGGACGGCGATCAAATTGAGGGCCCATATTACATTCGACGCCCATTCAGCACCGAACCCGACTGGGCAACGACAAGCATTAATCTTGACCTTAACCTCCTTTTAAGCAAAGCGAACAAGCAGTGACATCAGTAAAAAAGTATTTCGGTACGCGCATTTCAGAAGTCGTACCCAGAATTAATCGGGAAATTTTCATTCCCAGCATTCAGCGCCCCTATGTCTGGGAACCCGATCAAATCGTCAGGTTGTTCGATTCGCTCATGCGCGGGTACCCGATCAATACGTTTCTGTTCTGGGAATTGCACCCAGAGCACTTCGGTGACTGGGATATTTACCGTTTTGTCAGCAATTTTCGCCATGGGGACATTCACAATGACGATGCCTCCCTTTCCCCAGATCAGCCGGTCATTCTGGTGCTGGACGGGCAGCAGCGCCTGACATCCTTGTTGATTGGCCTGACAGGCAGTTACACGGTTCGCAATGGCATGCGCGGCCGCGGGGCAGGCTGGCAGACCAAGGTCCTGCTGCTGAATCTGCTGGAAGCGCCGCATGATGATGAGGATGACGAAGAGGGCATGATCGTTCGCGATCTTCATTACGGCTTCCGTTTCGCGCCTGCCGAGCGGCTCCCCAAGAATGACCAGGATTCCCTTTGGTTCAAGGTCTCGCAGATAATGCAGATTACTGACCGAGATCAATTGAACGCAACAGTGGACAAGTTGCTTCTGTTGAACCCGGACCTTGAAGAGCGTCAGCAGTCGAACCTTCGCCAGAATCTGGCGCGGCTTTGGCAGGTCGTTCACGAAGAGGAGTGCCTGGCGTACTACATGGAACGCGAGCAGTCCTACGACAAGGTGCTCGACATATTCATCCGTGCAAACGATGGCGGCACAAAGCTCAGCAAATCGGATCTGCTGATGTCCATGGTCACGCTGCGCTGGGACCACTTCAACGCGCGCTCCGAGACCGAGGCGATCACCTATGCCCTCCGGGAAAAGCTGGACCAGGAATCTGCCTTTGATCGCGATTACCTGTTGCGGTCCGGATTGTTCTTTTCCGACCTCGACTTTGCCTTTCAACTGCGCAACTTCACCCCCCGCAACATCGCCATCATTGAAAGCCAGTGGCAAGGCGTAAAGCATGCTCTCCTGATGGCGGCTGACTTGTTCGCCCGCTACGGCATCAAGGGCGGGGCGATGACCGGGGTCAACGCCTTGATGCTGATTGCCTGCTATATATTCAAGGCCAATGCCGGCAAACCCGAATCGGAGTGGTCCGTGCCAGACGGCGACGAGGATCGAATCCGCCGCTGGATCATCTCGGTGTTTTTCCATGGCGTATTGAGCGGCGCAGCCAATATCACCATGGAGCATTACCGCAGGGTGGTCAACGAAAGCCTCAAGCATAAACAGTCCTTCCCGGTGGCCGAACTGAGTGATCGCATGATCACTCGCGGCCGGGCCATGACCTACGGAGAGGAGCCGGTCGGTCGCTTTGCTGCGCAGGAAATGAAAGGCCGTATTGCAACGCTGTGCCTGAGCTTGCTTTACGACCGCACAGATTGGACGGACAAGGACTGGCAAGTCGTGCAGGTCATGCCATCACATCGCCTGCTCGACGACCGCCTGCGCGTGCAAGGAGTCCAGCCCGAGGAAATACCCGTTTATCAAAGCTGGGCGCATCGCCTGGCCAACCAGATCATCCTTAGCGACGACGAGGCCAGGGAGTACTACAGCATGGATCTGGAGGATTGGGTGGCGACCCGCACGCCCGACTTCTGGCAGCAGCATACCTTGCCTGCGGATCCCGCCCTGTACGATGAATATTGCTTCCTGGACTTGATTCAGGCCCGCAAGCAGCTTATCGCGCAGCGGCTGCAAATGATCCTGCACAACGATTTGCCAATGGTTATGCCTTCTCAAGAGTTGGCTGTAGCGGCTGGAGCGGGGAATTGATGCGAAAATCTGAGGGTATAAAAGAGAAACGCCCCTTGCGGGGCGTCGGGCCGGAGATGCGATCTCCAGCGGGGCTAACAGTTAAAACTATAGCCCTTGTTTCTTCTGGCCGTCAACATTTTCTTCACTTGCAGGGCAAGAAATGAGCCGTGTTGTTGCATATGTGGATGGCTTCAACCTTTATTTTGGTCTGAAGAGCAAGGGCTGGCGCAAGTACTATTGGCTTGACCTCGTCGCCTTGGCCCAGGCCTTGCTGAAACCGGGGCAGACACTCCAGGGCGTGCATTACTTTACTACACGCATCCGCACCAACGGCCACAATGGTGAGGACATGCGTCGCCAGCTAACTTATCTAGAGGCTCTGGGAACCCTCGGCAACCTGCAGCTTCACTATGGACACTACCTGGAAAAACCCAAGAAATGCCGTAGTTGCGGGGCCACCTGGCTGGATTTCGAGGAGAAAATGACCGACGTGAACATTGCCGTGCAGCTTCTGGGAGATGCTTTCGACGATCGTTTCGATACCGCGCTGCTGATCTCCGGAGACAGTGACCTTACAACACCGGTCAAGCAAGCGCGAGTCCGTTTTCCGGAAAAGCGCATTATCATCGCTCAACCGCCTGGCCGGCATTCCGTCAATCTGACCCAGGCCGCGAACGGGTATTTCACCATCGGCGAAGCCAAACTCCGCAAGTCACAGCTGCCTGATCCGGTTGTCCGGCCGGATGGATTCGTCCTCAAACGGCCGGATCATTGGCAATAAGGATTACTCGATGCATCCCATCAAGACCCCCAAGAAACTCATCGAAGTCGCGTTGCCGCTGGACGACATCAACGTGGCGGCCGCGCGCGAGAAATCCATACGCCATGGCCACCCCTCCACCCTGCACTTGTGGTGGGCACGCCGACCTCTGGCTGCGGCGCGGGCGGTGATCTTCGCCCAGATGGTCAACGACCCCGGGTACGAACGGAACCTGGGGCGCGGGGTAAACAAGGAGAAAGCGGCTATCGAGCGGGAGCGCCTGTTCGGCATCATCCGCCGGCTAGTACAGTGGGAGAACACCAATAACGAATCCGTGCTGGAAGAGGCCCGCGAGGAAATCCGCAAGAGCTGGCGCGAGACGTGCGAACTAAACCGTAACCATCCCCAGGCCGCCGAACTCTTCAACCCGGACAAGCTGCCGGCCTTCCATGATCCGTTCGCCGGTGGCGGTGCACTTCCCCTGGAAGCCCAACGGCTAGGGTTGGAGAGCTATGCCTCCGACCTCAACCCGGTGGCGGTGCTCATCAATAAGGCCATGATCGAAATCCCGCCCCGCTTTGCAGGCCGGGCGCCAGTTGGGCCGGTACCCAAGGGCCAGAGCAGCCGCACCACTATTTGGCATGGGGCCGAGGGGCTAGCCGAAGACGTCCGTCGTTACGGCGCCTGGATGCGGGAGGAAGCCTTTAAGCGAATTGGCCATCTCTACCCCCAAGTTGATCTGCCTAAGGAGTATGGCGGGGGCAAGGCGACCGTCATTGCCTGGCTATGGGCACGCACAGTGAAGAGTCCAAACCCGGCGTTTTCACATGTGGATGTGCCGTTGGCCTCAACATTCATCCTATCTAGCAAGGCAGGCAAGGAAGCTTATGTTCAGCCGATGGTACAGGGCGATGGTTATCGCTTTGAGGTGCGGGTAGGTAAACCACCAGAAAGTGCAAAAGGCGGAACGACGGCTGGCAAGCGCAATGCTTTTCTGTGCCTCATGTCTGGTACACCTATTGATTACAACTACATTCGCGCTGAAGGCAAAGCTGGCCGGATGGGACAAAAGCTGATGGCAATCGTTGCCGAGGGGGCACGAGGGCGTTTCTATGTCGCACCGACCGCCGAAGCGGAAGCCATTGCAGGGCAAGTACAACCTGTGTGGCAACCGGAAACAAAATTGCCGGACAACCCCCGTGATTTCAAGACGCCCAATTATGGGATGAGTAGCTTCGGGGATCTCTTTACCCGCCGTCAACTCGTGGCGTTAAACACCTTCTCCGATCTGGTGCAAGAGGCGCGTGCCAGGGTGAAGGCCGATGCCGTCAAAAACGGCATAAAAGATGACGGAGATGGACTGGTTACCGGTGGCTTTGGCGCTACAGCCTATGCAGATGCGGTCGCCGTGTATTTGGGCATGTCTGTTGATAAGGCTACTGATTACAACAGTAGCTTAGTTGCTTGGAGTCCGACACGAGATCAGCTGAAAACGACCTTTGCCCGTCAAGCATTGCCCATGGTTTGGGATTACGCAGAAACTAACCCATTTGCTGAAGCTGCAGGCGATCTTTCAATCTCAGTACAAGGAATTGCCCGTTCCATGACTGGGTTGCCATGTATTGGTAGCGGGATTGTTGAGCAAGCCAATGCACAAGCACAATTCATCACTAAGAATAAGGTTGTATCCACTGACCCGCCTTATTACGACAATATCGGCTACGCTGATCTCTCAGACTTCTTTTACGTTTGGCTGCGCCGCGCACTTCGCGCCATCTATCCGAGCCTGTTTGCGACTCTGGCCGTGCCTAAGACTGAAGAACTAGTCGCAACGCCATATCGCCATGGAGGGAAGGAAAAGGCCGAGGCATTCTTCCTCGACGGAATGACCGAGGCTATGCACCGACTGGCCGAGCTGGCCCATCCTTCCTTTCCAACTACCATCTACTACGCCTTCAAACAGTCCGACACTACCGATGTAGGTACCGGTAACACAGGCTGGGAGACTTTTCTCGAAGCCGTGCTGCGCGCGGGCTTCACCATAACAGGCACTTGGCCGATGCGCACCGAACGCGATGCACGTTCGATAGGCATCGGATCCAACGCGCTGGCCTCTAGCATTGTTCTTGTCTGCCGCACGCGTGACCCCAGCGCAGCTACGGTTTCCCGGCGAGACTTCCTGCGTGAACTAAAAGAAGAACTCGGCGAAGCTGTTGAGGTGATGATTGGTGGCATGGAGGGTATCTCGCCGGTGGCGCCAGTGGACCTGGCCCAGGCCGTCATCGGCCCTGGCATGGCGATCTTCTCCAAGTATGCCGCCGTGCTAGAGGCGGATGGCAGCTCCATGACCGTGCATACAGCACTAACCCTCATTAACCGCATGCTGGTTGAGGGCGACGACTTCGACGCCGACACCCAGTTCTGCCTGGGCTGGTTTGATGAGCAGGGTTGGGGCGTGGGTCAGTTCGGCCAGGCCGACGTGATGGCCCGCGCCAAGGGCACCAGTGTCGATGGCGTAAAGGCAGCAGGCGTGGTGGAATCAGGCGGCGGCAAGGTCCGTCTGCTCAAACCCTCCGAATACCCGGCCGACTGGGCACCGGAGCAAGACAACCGCACGCCGGTCTGGGAGGCCTTGCACCAGATGATCCGCGCGCTTCAGGACGAGGGTGAGGCCGAGGCCGGTGCGCTCCTGGCGCACATGCCGGAGCGCTCCGAACCCATCCGCAAGCTGGCCTACCGCCTCTACACCCTTTGCGAGCGCAAGGGCTGGGCCGAGGAAGCGCGCGGTTACAATGAACTGATCACCTCGTGGCACGGCATTGAGTCGGCAAGCCATGAGGCGGGCCGCTTCGGATCGCAGGCGACATTGGATGTATGAAGGGGAAACCAGTGACTTCGTCTAGCCAGCCAATGGATCCAAAGAAAATATCCCTGACGGAAGCGCTTGCTGCCTTCGCCGCTGCGGATACGCATCCAGACACCCGACGTGCAGCGCTTACGGTGTTGATTACCGAGAAGCTTCTGCCCAAGCAGGCTGAAGACCGTCAAATATTGGACGGCCGTGGGCATTTGTTCGATGATGCCAAGAACGCGGATGAACCCAGGCACAAATTGCTGGCGATTGCCGAACTGATGAGGCTCGCCCAAATGGTTAAGCGTTGGCTGCCAGAGATTAAAAAGTATCTCGAGCCGGTTTTTGCAGAAGCCTTGCCGCCCGCACAGTTGCTTGCTGAAGCCGATGACCGGCTCAATCTCGCGAGGGCTTGCGCACTTTTCACCCCTGGCTGGATGCCGGAATACCTGGCGCGGGCTATTGCCGAAGAAGAAACCGGGGAAAAAGCCCGCAGCGAGATGCTTGAGGCACTCATGTCGCGCGTTTCTTCTTTGTCGGCGGCGCTTCAACTGCTGGCCAGGCACTTCAAAGAATTGCGGCCGGCTACCGAGATCCCGGGCGATACGATTGCCCGACGACTCACGCGCACCCTTGCTGCCTTGAGAACATCGGTGCTTGAAACCGAACTCGATGCCGGAGATGGCTTGGGCAAATCCTTGCACGGCTTGTTGTCAGGTTCGCTTTCCGCGGTTGGCAAGCCGCAGGACGAAAAAGCCAAACTCGAACTTACCCGCGAAACCTTGCTTACCGTCCATGACCTGGTCCGTACACGAATTTCAGTTGTTGCCGATCCCGAAATGTATGGCGCTGTGTCTTATAGCCGGCAGTTACTGGGCGGCGGTGCCTGGCCTGAAGCCTTGCAAAAACCGCTGGACAGCCTGATCACGGACGTGACAGAGGCGCTTGTCCTGCTTGGACGCCAGGGACAGTGTGACCAGGCGCTGCTGGAACAATTGAATGTGCTCTGCAACTACCCAGAGCGAGCCCAGTTTGTGGCCAAGGATCTTGCGACACGCCATGCTGAGCTGCCAGAAAACGTGCGCGACTGGTTGATAAAGGGAAGGATGCGCCAGGTGCGCGATGCCAGCGATGCGGCTATTGAGGCGGCAGCAAGCAACGCGGATGCCTCAATTGGCTTGGCGTTGCAGGCTGCCCGCTCGGCACGACAGTTAAGCGAAGGTCTGGGGGATAAGCTGATATCCAGCCTTGAAATATACGAGCCTTCGCTCGTGTCACCTACCCAAGATTGCCTCGATCGCATCAAGGCTTTGGCCATACAGGTCGAACAGGCAGCGAGCCTCCGTGATCTTGATTTGCTGGGCCGGCCCGGCGAGGAAATCGAGATGTCTGCAAAATTCTTTGAAGTTATTGGGGGCAACCCGCGCCAGAGAATGATTGTGAGACAGCCCGCAGTGGTGAAAAAGCGTGCGGATGGCTCAGTTGGCGATGTGGTGCTTAAGGGATTGGTGGAATAAGCATACAAAGAGGAGGATGGGGAATGGACAATAAAATAGCCGGCTATCTGCTGGGCAGCTTGCTGGAAAGAGTCAATCGGGATCAGATTGGTACGGTTTCGGGTCCGGAGCGGGAAGCTATCGGTTACGCACTCAAGATTTTGCTGGGCGAAGAAGAGTTGGCGGGTGTCAGTGCCGCTTTGTCGCCAAGTTCTTTAGCCAAAGTTGTCAGTGCGACTGAATCCTCCAAGCTCCCACACGTAGACCTGACCCTGGACTCTCTGGATAGAAAGCAGGCCGACTCGCCGAATGTGTTGTTGTGCCTGGACTTTGGTACGGCGATGTCCAAGGCATTTGCCTCAACTGATGCTGGCAAACACCTGGATCTTGAGTTGGGCAAGAAAGCAGGTAGAACCGGATATACCTTGCCCTCCTCAGCGTTTATTGGGGATAACGGCCGGATTTACTTTGGCTTCGAGGCCATTGAAATGAGCCAGGATTTGATTGACTCCGGGCGTGAACGTCTGGACTCCATCAAAAGCTGGCTTAGCAATCGGCAAGGAGGTGACCTGGACGGCGACGCCAGTATTCTCCCGGTTCAATATAACCCCACGCAGATCAAACTGACCGAGGGGGATTTGATCAGAGTATTTCTTGCCTATTTGACCGATATGGCAACGAGCAGCCTTTCAGAACGAGATATGGAGGGCGAGACGGTAAGCCGTTATGTCAAACGTCGCTTTGCCCGCCCGTGTTGGCCCAATGAAGAGCAAACCAAATGGGCTGACGGCTGGATGAGAGGCTTCCTGGCTGAGGCTCAGGTGCTGGCCGATACATTCCATGGCCAATGGGAGGGGGGTATTGATGCGGGAAGGGTAAAAGCCGCGATTGAAAAGGCGAAGACTCTTGAGCACAAACCGGACTTTCTGCTCGATGTGAGCATCCCTGAGCCCGTTGCTGTTGCAGCGGGCGCCTTGTCGGATTCAGACAATCTCCGCGATGCCTACATGGTGGTTGATGTGGGCGCTGGTACGACGGATTTTGGCCTGTTTGTTGTTGTGAATAACGAAGTTACAGATGAGCACAAAGTGTTCCAGATTTCACAATCCATCCACGGGTTAATGCAGGCGGGCGACAAGGTTGATGGATTGTTGCGTGCGTTTATCAAGCACCAGGAAGCGTATGACTCGAATGATGCTCAGGGCAGATTGATTGAGGCCGATCTCCGACGTCGTATCCGGGATTTGAAAGAGCAACTGTTTAAAACTGGCAGTGTTGAGTATGCCCTCGCTGACGGAACGGTTGGCCATGTTGAGAAAGGGGAATTCCTGGATTGGCCGATGGTTCAGCAATTCGCCAAACGGATTGAGGAGGGATTCCTGAATTCCCTTGAGGCTGTCGACAATACGTGGCTGAAGTGGCTTGCGATGGACGGGGTTGAGCTCAGGGTTGTGCTAACTGGTGGTAGCTCTCGCCTACCGATGATGCAGGCATTGGGAAGTGGCGTAATTGATGTCAAGGGGCACAGGATTTTGAGGCGACCGGCTGATCCGTTGCCTGACTGGATGGAAGATGCGCCGGAAGAATTGAGGGGCGTGTATCCCCAACTGGCAGTGGCAATCGGCGGTGCAGAGAAAGATTTGCCTGAAACCGCTTTTGGCCCCGACATCTTTGGCGGTGGGAGCAGAACTACCTATGTACCTGGCAAGATGCAAGTAACGGGAAGTTAAGATGAATTTGAAACCATGGCGTGAGCTGGCCGTGCCCCATGAGGATGTTCTCAAGGGCTCTTTCCTGCAATCCGAGTTCGCAGCGGACTTAACACGTGTTAAGGCTGGTACCGCTACCGCGGAATACCAGGACCCGGTTTTGTTCTTCCAGCGCACCTTCATTACCGAGGGCATGCGCCTCCTGCTGGATTCGGTGATCAAGCGCTTGCTGGGAAAAGGTGGCGATCCGGTCATTCAACTCCAGACCGCCTTCGGCGGGGGCAAAACACATACCATGCTGGCGGTTTACCACTTGGCTGGTGGAAATGCAGCGCCAAAGGATCTGTCTGGCGTACCGCCCATTCTGGATGCCGCGGGTGCGGCAGAATTGCCCAAAGCCCGGATTGTGGTTCTGGATGGAAACCAGCTGGCGCCAAACCAACCCAAGAAGCATGACAAGCTCGAAGTCCGTACCATGTGGGGAGAACTGGCTTGGCAACTCGGGGGGGTAGATGCCTATGAACGTGTTCGCGCTGCCGATGAATCCGGCACTTCCCCGGGCAAGGATGTATTGGCTGATCTGCTTTCGTCCTATGCTCCGTGCGTGATTTTGGTCGATGAACTGGTGCGCTATGTGTCCCAGTTCGAGGAAGGCAAATCGCTGACTGGCGGCACCTTCGATTCCAACCTTTCATTCATCCAGGCGTTGACCGAGGGCTTGAAGGCAGTGCCCAACGCAATCATGCTGGCTTCGCTGCCCGAGTCCGACCGTGAGGCAGGCAGCCAGCGCGGCGTGAAAGCCTTGCAGTCGCTCTCTCATTACTTTGGCCGCGTTCAGGCGTTGTGGAAACCGGTCGCCACTGAAGAGGCCTTCGAAATCGTAAGGCGGCGCCTGTTTACGCGTGTGAGTGACGAAGCGGCAGTCAAGGGCGTCTGCCGTGCCTTTGCGGATTACTACGTTGAGAATGGAGCTGAGTTTCCCAGTGAAACCCAAGAAGGGCGCTACTTTGACCGGCTGATGCAGGCCTATCCGATACACCCTGAGGTCTTCGAGCGGCTCTACATGGATTGGTCTTCGCTGGACAATTTCCAGCGGACACGCGGCGTGTTGAAGTTGATGGCCAAGGTTATCCATCGCCTCTGGAAGGATAACAATGCCGATCTCCTGATCATGCCGGGCAGCCTGCCGCTTTATGACTCGGATGTTCGCAATGAGGCGATCTACTACCTGCCCCAAGGCTGGGATCCAGTGATCGAGGGTGACGTGGATGGAGACCGTGCCGAGACCACTGAGATAGAAGGAAGGGAACCCCTGCTGGGCAGTATCCAGGCCTGCCGCCGCACAGCACGAACCATCTTTCTGGGAAGTGCACCATCGACGCAAGGACATGCAGTGAGGGGCATCGAACAGGAACGCATCCTCTTGGGTTCGGCCCAGCCTGGCCAGCCCCCGGCGAGATTCAAGGATGCGCTAAAACGCTTGGCTGACCGCTTGCAGTACCTGAATAGTGGCAACAGCCGTTATTGGTTTGACACGCGCCCCAATCTGCGGCGCGAGATGGAGGACCGAAAAAGGCGCTTTAACGACAAGGAAGATGTATTCCCTGCCATCCAGAATCGCATTGAGCGCATGTTGGCGCGCCAAATATTTGGCGGTATTCATGTGTTCACCCCCAGTGCGGATATTCCCGATGATTGGCTTCTGCGTCTGGTGGTATTGCCACCCGACTCGGCTTTCAGTCGCGCTGGAGAGAGTCTGGCGATAAACAAGGCGGGTGAGATTTTGCGCGCAAGAGGTGACCAACCGCGCCAGAAGCAAAACCGGTTGATCTTTCTGGCGGCGGATTTCGATACGGTTAGCCGCCTGAAGGATCAGGTGCGTTCCATGCTTGCTTGGCAATCCATCGTGGCCGATTACGAACAAGATCGATTGACCTTGGATAACCATCAGAAAAGACAGGCCTCACAAAGTCTGGAAACTGCACGGGAAACAGTTGGCCGTGTAATCCGAGACGCTTACAAGTGGGTGTTAGCCCCTATGCAGGAAGCCAAATCTGGCGGTGGTGTTTCCGATATTCTGTGGGAATCATTCCAGTTGAATTCCGGCGCCCAAAGCATTGCTTCCGATGTAGAGCGGGTCCTTAAAGAAAACGAACTGCTCATAAGCGAATGGGCACCCATCCATCTTGCTAACTTGCTCAAGACCTGGTTCTGGAAGCCTGATGTTAAAGAAGTGGGAGCACTGGATGTTTGGCAGAAGAGTTGCTGTTATCTCTACCTGCCGCGCTTGCTGGATGCAGACGTTTTCACTCGTGCCCTGGCTGCCGGCGCCCCAAGCAAGGAATTCTTCGGGTTCAGCTACGGCAAGGAGGATGGAAAATTTGTCGGGTTCAGCTACGGCAAGGCAACCACACCCGTGGTGGATGCTTCCTTGCTGCTGGTGGAGCCCTCGGCTGCTGATGCATTTGCGGCGACGATTCAGGAGCCAACACCGCCAGTTTTAGACACCAGTGGTGAATATGGCAAAGCGTCTGCTCTAGGACCAGCACCAACTGCAAAAGAGGCGGCCCCCGGTGAGTCTGCTGGTGGCGCAAGGCCGTCTCGCAAACAGTTCTATGGAACCATCGAGCTTGATCCCTTCATGGCCAAGAAACAGTTCGCTGATATTGTGGATGAGGTTCTCATGCAATTTACCTCTAAGCCGGGGATGAATGTACGCATCGCCATTGATATTCAGGCAGAGTCAGCCGGGGGCTTTGATGATGGGCTTCAGCGCGTGGTGAAGGAGAACTGCAACGTGCTCAAGTTCAAGAACGCCGAATTTGATTGAGGCATTGAAAATAATTTAAGTGGAGCTTTGCGGCCATAGCCATATTGGACAACCTCACAGATTGCCAACGAATTTTTCCTCAATATCAATGTTATCCAACAAAAAAGGAGTACCAGTATGGCCCACGAGGTAAGTGCGAAACTTCATACTAGAGTGGTTGCACACAAAGACCTTGAGATCGAGGTTAAAACCATTACTGATGGAAAGCCCTCAAAGCTTGGGACGCTACTCATCAGCAAGGGCAACATCGAATGGTTGCCCAAGGGAAACTCAGTGAACAAGAAGCGCCTCACATGGGCCCAATTCGCTGCCCTTGTTGAAGATCAAGGAAAAGCCGTAAAAGTTAAGAAGTGATATCGGCTAGAGATTGTTTCTGAGGGGCACGCACACTAAATGCCCCCCAACTGGACCATTGTCGGCTAATAACCTGCTTTTGAAATTCCTGCTGAGGAGGAACGGCGATATGAACGAAAGTGGAGACAGGACAGGCCCCGCTCCAATAGCAAGGCGACCACTGGCCGTGACCCCCTGGGTTTTGGTGGCCTTATTGACTCTTTCCAATTTTTCCCTTGTCATCAGCGAGCGGCTTCATGCGGCTGCGTTCGGTGCCCTCGCTTCGGTTGCTGCAGTTGCCGGCCAGTCGGTATCGGATGCGTTATTGGCGCGCAACCCAACACAGGCTAAAGCGCGTGCATCTGAAAGCGCCATGCGAAAACTTCAGAGTGAACGTGCTGCTCTTCTCGCCAGGAATCGAGCACTTCAGATTGAAAAGGAAGCTATCCAATCAAGTAAAGTCGCACTTGAGAATGAACAGCGTGCTTTGAAGGCAGTAGTGGCCAAGCGTGCCGCTGCCGTACGTACGGTCACGATGCGAACTTCAACCATGCTCGCAACTCGCTCAGCCGAGGCTATTTCAACACTGCCGGTTCGTGCAGTTCCCTATGTTGGTATAGCTGCGCTAGTCGGATTTACTTCTTGGGAATTGAAGGCTGATTGCGATCTGGCGCGCTCCCTCGCGGAACTCAACACCGAACACGGAAACGAGCCCGTCGATACAGGGCAAGTGTGTGGTGCCGTTGAGAAAGTTCCAACGCCGCAAGAAGCATGGAACAACGTGAAATCTCGTGCCGGCACCTCCCTAAGATCAACTTATGGTGTTCTTGAGCGTACTGCAATGCGATTTGGCTTTACTAAAGATATGCAGTCGCTGCAGTGAATGCCACAGAGGTGCTAGGGTTCATTCAAGAATTCCGGGCATAACCAGCAGCAAATTCAATAAGCTTGGTTCAGCTATCAAGCTGGTTGATTATCAGTGAGGCTGTTCGCTCTGACATCACCAACACCAGCTTCATCGTCGCCCGCGTCATGCCCACAAACAGTTTGCGCAGGGCGGGATCATCCAGTTCTTCGAAATCAATCTCTGTAAACACGATACAAGGTGCAGCTTGCCCCTTGAAGCGGTGCACCGAGTCGATGAACAGGTCCCCATCAGAATAGACTGGACTGCCCAGCAGGTCGTACTGGCCAGTGAAAGCCTTGAGGGCATGGGGGCCAAGTTTGTCGAGCGGCGTGAACGCAGAATGCTCGCGGCCACGGTAGGTTACTACCGAAATCATGTCCTTCTTGAACCCGGCCTTTTGACCTTCTGTGATGGCGGCCTTGGTCTTGTCCATCAGATCGGCGTGGTTCGAGTAGGTGAGGATTTCAACGTCGGAGCCATCCAGCGGGCTGCCGGCTTCGATGGATTGCTTCGGGCCGACCAAGCGCTGCAGGAAGTCGAGGATGTCTTTTGGCGTGCGGTAGTTGGTTTGCGCACGCAGGATGACCCAGCCGGGCAGTTCCACCAGTTCCCGGCCGTAGAGGTTCTGCATGGGATCTTCCAGCCACCATGCCCGCCCTGCAGGTTTGAGCAGCTTGAGCAGGTTGTCGCGCCAGGTGGGCTGAAAGTCTTGGCCTTCATCTATGATCAGTTCATCGAACAGCCAGCTTTCGTCCGGCTGATATTCGGCAATGAAGGTTTCCAGTGCATGGAAAGCGCCGGGCTGTGAGAAGTCTGGCACCTGGCCGGTGGCGCGGAGGATGCGGTCGCACAGCTGGTGGTAGGTAGCGACGGTTGCGCCAGCGGGGGCGATCAGTGCCACATGGTCTGCAAGCGGGCGGTTGTAGCAGACGTAAAGCGGGCGCCTGCTGGCTTGGATGGCATCCTGCAGCACGTTAAGCGCCAGTTGTGTCTTGCCGGAACCGGCCGTGCCGATGACCCGGATCCGGAACGGGTCGCATTCGATGCAGCGCGCCCACTCGGCCAGCCCGCCGGAGAGCCGGGTATAGAGGGTTCGCGCCTGGCCGGCGAGGGCAGAAACGTCAGCAACCAGCTTGAGCTCGTCGCGCAGGAATCGGTGGATTTCCTCGGCCACAGATCGGGCTGGATCCTGGTCGGGCAGCAGGGTGCGGATGACCGGGGCCAGCTGATCGCGGCGGCTGGCGTCGATGATGCGCGCTGGGTCGATGCCGGCTGTGCCGGGATGCTTGACGGTGTAGTCCGGGCAGTAGAGCAGGCTGTCGAGATGCGGCTTGTCAGCCTTGC
>VFQM010001211.1_pt1 | contig 23524 bp, 15 predicted proteins | sample 3512391 | NCBI WGS metagenome assembly VFQM01 (sample SAMN10412369, study PRJNA504923) | tailings metagenome | isolation source: Replicate 1 from Balatoc abandoned mine | place: Philippines | reverse complement strand
GGGCGCAATATGGCCGCGACGGCCAGACCGCGACGGTTGACCCGACGATCAAGGACAAGATGGTGCTGCCCGGCGCCAAGCCCGGTTACGGTGACGCGCACGGCGGCAAAGACAAGCATGGCGGTGACGGCAAGGCGGGTGATGGCTGGAACGGCACCGGGCACGGCGCGCTGATTGACCCCGCCAAGGGTTCTGGGGACGGCAAGCGCAAGGAATCGGGCCACCCCGTGCAGCATGCTTTCACCCGCGCCATCCCGACCGCGCAGTGCATGAATTGTCACATGCACCAGCCCAATATCTTCCTGAACAGCTATTTGGGCTACACCATGTGGGATTATGAATCCGACGCGCCGCAGCTGTGGCCCGGGCCCGAAAACACGCTCCCCAAGCCGGCCGGGATGAGCGACGCTGAATTTGCCAAGAAGTATCGCGAGCAGCGCTATCCGACCGCGAAGGAAACGCTGGCAATCCTGCAACGCAATCCGGAGGCTGCGGCACCCAAGGGGCTGTGGGGTGACGTCGAATTCCTGCGCGACGTCTATGACGTCAACCCGACCAACAAGGATACGCAATTCGCCGATTATCACGGACATGGTTGGAATTTCCGCGGCATCTTCAAACGCGACCGCAACGGCAATTTGCTGAGTGCCGAGGGCAATATGGCGACCTATGGCACTGACACTGCCAATATCGTCAGCCCCGATGATCCCGAACGCTGGCGCAAGCGCTGCTCGTTGCTGCCCACGCCCGAACAAGTGAAATTGTGCGAAGATAATGCCGATCCCGACAAGCCGGGGGTCGAGGGCAAATTCGTTCCCGCCGGCCTCAACCCCGGCAAGACCGTGCATATGATGGATATCCACGCCGAAAAGGGCATGCAGTGCGCCGACTGCCATTTCGCGCAGGACAGCCATGGCAATGGCTATATTCAGGGCGAGGTCGCCAATGCGGTCGAGATTGGCTGCAAGGATTGCCACGGCACCGCCGACGCGCTGCCGACCTTGCTCACCTCCAATGTCGCAGCGCGGCCGCAGGGGACCAATTTGGCGCTGCTGCGCAACCCCGACGGGCGGCGGCGGTTCGAATGGCAATATGATGATGACGGCAATGCCGTCGGGCTGATCCAGCGCTCGATTGTCGATCCCAAACTCGAATGGCAAGTCAGTCTCGTCAAACAGACGGTGACCAAGGGAGCGCCGCAGTTTAATGCCAAGGCGGCGCGGGCGAAACTGATGTCGCGCCTGAACAGCGGCAATGGCGAATTTGCCTGGGATGCCAGCATCCCGGCGGCCGAGCGCGCGCATGGCGATGACAAGCTGACCTGTTTCACTTGCCACCTGTCGTGGACCACCAGCTGCGGCGGGTGCCATTTGCCGATCGAGGCCAACTGGAAAACCAAGGGCCATCATTTTGAAGGTGATCAATCGCGCAACTTTGCGACCTATAATCCGCAGGTCGCGCGCGATGAAATGTTCCAGCTGGGCCGCCACCAGACCACCAAAGGCAATATCATCGCGCCGGTGCGCTCCACCTCGGCGCTGGTGCTGTCATCGACCAACATCAACCGCGAGCGCATCTATATCCAGCAGCCGCCGATTTCCTCGGCCGGCTATAGCAGCCAAGCCTTTGCCCCGCACTTCCCGCACACCGTACGCTTGCAGGAAACCAAACAATGCAGCGACTGCCATCTGTCGGCTGCGGACGACAACAATGCCATTATGTCGCAGCTGCTGTTGCTCGGCACCAATTTCGTCAATTTCGTCGGGCTGAATGTCTGGTCGGGGATGGAAGACGGGTTTCAAGCGACCCGCGTCACCGAATGGGATGAACCGCAGGCGGTGATCGGCAGCTATCTCCACCGCTATGCCTATCCCGATTATTACCGGCTGCACGTCGACCAGAATGGCCGCGAGCTCAAAAACTGGGTGCGCGGCAAGACGTTCGACAAGAAATTCTCGGGTGAAACCCAGGCGCTCGAGGAATTTGCCAACATCGTGCAGGGCACCAGCGGGCGGGTGAACTGTCTGCAACAGCGCGGCGAATATATGTTCGTAGCCGAAGGGCGCGGGGGCTTTCGCGTCTATGATATCGCCAGCATCGGCAACAAGGGCTTTTCCGAACGTATCGTCCGCGCGCCGTTCAGCGCGCTGGGGCATGACACGCATGTGAAAACCAGCAATGCGACCTGCATGGCGATTGGCACCACCCAGCCGATCTCGGTGAAGCGCAACCGCGACATCATCGCCAACTTCCCCGAAAATCAGGAACAGGCGATGCACGAGCTTTATCGCTATGCCGTGATCACCGACGCCGCCGAAGGGTTGATTCTGGTCGACATCGATACTTTGGCTGACGGTGAGTTTCGCAACAACCGGCTGACCCGCGCGCTGACGTGGAACCCCGACAATGTCCTTGCCGGGGCGCGGCACATCACGCTGGCGGGGACGATTGCCTATATCACCACCGATGCGGGGTTGGTCGTGGTTGATCTGGACACCCCGCTCGCCCCGCAGGTGAAGGCGCAAATCCCGCTCACCGACGCGCGCGCCAGTGCGATCCAGTTCCGCTATCTGTGGGTCACCGATGCCGACGGGGTGAAACTGTTCGACGTTACCAACCTGCGCCAGCCGGTGGCGGTGCCCGAAGGTACCATCCGCCTGGCCAATGCCCGCAAACTCTATCTCGCGCGCACCTATCTTTATGTCGCGGCGAAGGCGGACGGGCTGGTGATCGTCGATGTCACCCGCCCCGCCGCGCCGCAGGTTTGGCCATCGCTGACCTTTGGCGGGACGATGAACGATGCGGAGGATGTGATGGTTGCCACGACCAACGCCTCGCTGTTCGCCTATGTCGCCGACGGGCGCAACGGGGTGAAAATCCTCCAGCTCACCAGCCCGTCGAGCCAGCCCAATTTCTATGGTTTCTCGCCGCGCCCGGTGCCCGAAATGATTGCCTGGGCCAAAACGCCCAGCGCCGCGCTCGCCCTGTCCAAAGGCCTCGACCGCGACCGCGCGGTCGACGAAACCGGTGGCCAGATCGCGGTGTTCGGGCGGCTGGGGTCACGCCCCTTCACGCGCTCGGAGATGGAGGCGCTGTTCCTGTATCAGAAGGATGGCAAGTCGCTGCTGTATAAGGTGAGTGACGACCCGTAATCAGTCCGTCATTGCGAGCGCAGCGAAGCAATCTAGGGGCGGTGTTGCACCGCTCTGGATTGCTTCGTCGCTACGCTCCTCGCAATGACGCTGCCATTTACCCCCGCTCGGCCTGCACCACCGTGTCGGAGGCGCGCAGCGCGGACAGGATGCGCATCAGGTGCTGGACATCCTGCACTTCGACCATCGCTTCATAGGTGTGGAAATCGCCATCGCGTGCGCTGATCCGCAGGTTCATGATATTCGCATCGTGCGCCGCCAAAATGCTGGCCATTTCAGCGAGCGTGCCGGGCTCGTTGGGCACAATCACCTGCAACCGCGCGCTGCCGCCTTCGCTGTCTTCCTGCCATTTGAGGTCAATCCAGTCGGCATCGCCGCGCTCGGCGAGCAGCGGGCAATCGATGGTATGCACCTCAATGCCCACATTTTCGCGCGTTAGCCCGATGATGCGGTCACCCGGCACGGGATGGCAGCATTCGGCGAGCTTATAGGCAACCCCCGGGGTCAGCCCCGCAATCGACACCGCCGCCCCCTGGCGCAGCTTGCCGGGCTTTAGCTTCTTGTCGCTGGTAACGCCGGGGACGAGCGCCTCGAGCACGTCATTGTCGCGCAGCCGCTGGCGCGCGATGGCGACGTAGAGGGCGTTGTCGTCCTCCAGCTTCAACCGTTTGACGGCTTCTGCCCGCGCCTTGACGCCGACTTTGCCGGGCAGGCGCGCGACCAGCTCGTCATAAAGCTGTTTGCCGAGCGCGATCAGCTGGGCACGTTCCTGCCCGCGCACATGGCGGCGGATGGCCGCGCGCGCCTTCGCGGTGACGGTAAAGCCGAGCCAGGCGGGCTGCGGCGTCTGTTTGTCCGACACCAAAATCTCGACCGTGTCGCCATTGTTCAGCTGGGTGCGCATCGGCACCAGCCGCCCGTTGACCTTGGCCCCCACGGTGCGGTCGCCCAATTTGGTGTGGACGGCATAGGCAAAGTCAATCGGCGTTGCGCCTTTGGGCAGCTGGTGCAGCGCGCCTTTGGGCGTGAAGGCAAAGATGCGATCCTGATACATGGCGATGCGCGTGTTTTCGAGGAGCTCGTCGGCATCGTGCGTCTGGTCGAGAATTTCGATAAGGTCGCGGATCCAGCCCGCCTGCCCGTCAGGCGACCCGCCCTTTTGTTTATAGGCCCAGTGCGCGGCGAGCCCGAATTCGCTCTGCTGGTGCATCGTGCGGCTGCGAATCTGAATTTCGATGCGCATATTGAGCTGGTGCATGATCGTGGTGTGCAGCGAGCGATAGCCGTTGCGCTTGGGCGTCGAGATATAATCCTTGAACCGGCCCGGCACCATTTTCCATTTGCGATGGATCAGCCCCAGCGCCTTGTAGCAATCATCGTCGCTGGGCGTGATGATGCGAAAGGCGATGATATCGGTGACCTGCTCAAAGCTGACATGGCGTTCCTGCATTTTGCGCCAAATCGAATAGGGGTGCTTTTCGCGCCCCGACACGTCAGCATCGATCAGCGAGGCTTTGAGCAGTTCGGTAAATTCGCGCTGGATGCGCACGACCTGGTCCTTACCGCCCGCCGACAGCTTGGAGAGGCGCCCGGTGATGGTTTCATACGCCTCGGGCTCCAGCTCGCGAAAGGCGAGCAGCTGCATCTCGCGCATATATTCATACATGCCGATCCGCTCAGCGAGCGGGGCATAGATATCCATCGTTTCCTTGGCGATGCGCCGCCGTTTGGCCGGGTCCTTGATATGGTGCAGCGTGCGCATATTGTGCAGCCGGTCAGCAAGCTTGACCAGCAGCACGCGAATATCGTCGGACATGGCGAGCAGGAATTTGCGCAGATTCTCCGCCGCGCGCTCATTTTCGGTCTGCGCCTCGATTTTGCTGAGCTTGGTCACACCATCAACCAGCCGCGCCACATTGGCACCGAACAGCCGCTCGATCTCCTCCGGCGTGGTCAGTGTGTCCTCGAGCGTGTCGTGGAGCAACGCGGTGATGATCGATTCGGTGTCGAGCCGCAGCTCGGTGAGGATGCCCGCGACCTCGACCGGATGGCTGAAATAGGGATCGCCCGAGGCGCGCAGCTGGCTGCCATGCTTTTGCACGGTGAACACATAGGCGCGGTTGATCAACGCCTCGTCGGCGTCGGGATCATAGTCGCGAATGCGCTCCACCAGTTCATATTGCCTTAGCATAAGGGCAATGTGGCGACGCCAAGCGGCCTTGCAAGCGAAACTTGCGCTTGTGCAAATTGGTAAATCCGGTTCAGCCGCATGGCTTTTGGTCCTATTGGTGATGCGTGACTGCCGCTGCCCCCGTCCCCCGCGTTTCGCTGGTGCTGCCAGTGCACAATGGCGATGCCTATTTGGCCGAGGCGCTGGCCTCAATCGCGGCGCAAAGTTTCACCGACTATGAACTCATCTGTGTCGATGATGCATCTTCGGACGGTTCGCCCGCACTGCTGACTGCTGCTGCTGCCGCGGATTCGCGCATCCGCTATGTTCGGATCGACCCCAATGGCGGGCTGCCGGCTGCGCTCAACGCGGGTTTTGCCCGTGCGCGCGGCGCGTATTTCGGCTGGACCTCGGACGACAATATCCTGCGTCCGACGATGTTGGCGCGGCTGGTTGCCGCGCTCGATGCGCATCCCGAATGCGGCGTGGCGCACAGCGACTATAGCGTGATCGACGGCAGTGGCACCGTGCAGGAAACGGTCCGCGTCGGTCCGGCCGAAAATCTGCTGCTGGGCAACAATGTCGGGGCGAGCTTCCTTTATCGGCGCGAGGTTGATTTTGCGCTGGGGGGCTATGATCCGGACCTGTTCGGGGCCGAGGATTATGATTTCTGGTTGCGCGCAGCGGCGCATTATCGTTTTCACCATGTGGCCGAGGATCTCTATCTGTATCGCAAGCATCCGCGCAGCCTGACCAACAGCCGCGCGGCGGCCATCCAGACGCTAACGACGGCAGTCGTGCTGGAAGCGCTGACCGGCCATGTGCCAAAGTCGCGCCGTGCCGCCGTCCTGCGCGATCAGGTGCGGCGTAACCATTTCCAGCTGCGCGCCGATCTGATCCTGCGGGCGTTACGGTTGGCACCATTCGACACGCTGCGCAGCGCGCCCGGACTGGCGTGGCATGCCGTGCGCGTGCTGCGGCATCAGACTTTTGTGTGACAAGCTTGGATTTTGCGTTAGAACCTTTGGTCATGGGAAAGTTACGCGAGCCATTGAGCGAAGCCGAAGGGCTAAACTGCGCGCTGCCGGTTGCGCTCGAGGCGATGGGCGAGCGCTGGTCGTTCATGATTTTGCGCGCCGCTTTCAACGGCGTGCATCATTTCGAGGAATTTCAGCAAGTGCTGGGCATTGCCCGCAACATCCTGTCCAACCGGCTGGCGCGGCTGGTCGAACATGGCGTGCTGGAGCGTCAGGTGATGGTGTGCGACCGGCGCAAGGCCCATTATGCCCTCACCGAAAAGGGGATGGACCTGCTGCCGGCAATGATCGCGCTGCGGCAATGGGGCGAGAAATGGGGCGATGGCGTGCCATCCACGCCCGTGCTCGTCGATATCCATGACGAACAGCCGATCCGGCCATTGACGCTGCAAGCGCATGACGGCCGTGCGCTCGCCTATCAGGAGCTGTGCTGGAAGCACCGTGCCGAGCTGCAACCGCTGGGCAGCGCCCGTCCGCTGGTCATCGCGGCCGAATGACCGTCCGCGCCCGCGCCCGCAGCTGATCATCGCGCCGACATCATCAATGTCGCTGCTTGCGCTTTCCGATCAGGGCCCATTCTTCGATGATAAGGTGCGTGCCTTCTGGCGGCTGCAAACGCTTGGCTGGCTGGCGTGGCTGGGCTTGCGCGGCGTGTCGGGGCTCGCCACCGGCCAGCCCATCGGCTTTCTGATTCCGCAGACAATATCGGCGGTAACCGGTTTTTCGCTGACACTGATTTTGTCGGTCTTCTATGGCCAGCTGATCGACCGGCGTCCGCTGTGGATGTGGAGCGTGTCGTTCCTTCTGGCCGGGCTGGCGACCGGGCTATGGGCCTTTATCGACGCTTGGATCGCGCAAATCCAGAATCCGGACAGCGAGGTCGGCTTCACCAGCCTGTTTCTGGCTGCCTTTTACATCGACGCGACGTCGGTCGCGGCGTGGTCGGCGCTCTATTACGCCATCAATTATTTCCTGAAGCTGGAAGAGCAACAGGATCGCATGCTGCGGCTAGAGGCACAGGCAGCTTCGGCGCAGCTCGCCATGCTGCGCTATCAGCTCAACCCCCATTTTCTGTTCAACACGTTGAACAGCATTTCGACGCTGGTGCTGCTCAAACAGACGGGCCCCGCCAATGCGATGCTGTCGCGGCTTTCCTCTTTCCTGCGCTATACGCTGGCGAATGAACCGACGGCGCAGGTAACGCTGGCGCAGGAAATCGAGACGCTCAAACTGTATCTCGAGATCGAGAAAATGCGCTTTGAGGAACGGCTGCGACCGCATTTCAGCATCGATCCGGCGGTCGAACAGGCGCGGCTGCCATCGCTCCTGCTGCAGCCATTAATCGAAAATGCCATCAAATATGCGGTGTCGCCGCAGGAAGAAGGGGCCGACATAACGGTGACGGCACAGCTCGCCGGTCAAAATGTGCGGATCAGCGTGTCGGACACGGGACCGGGATTGTCAGCCGTGCCAACAGCGCCCACCTTGCCCGTGACGACAGATTCCACCGGCGTTGGCCTCGCTAATATTCGCGACCGGCTGGCGCAGGCTTTTGGGGAACGTAGCCGGTTTGATGTGCGTTCAGGACCTGAAGGGGGTTTTCTGGTCGTTATCGAATTTCCGTATCAAGCGGCCGCACCGGACTAGATTGGCCAAGAAATGATTGGATTAACCCGCGCATGACCATACGCACCATTTTGGTGGATGATGAAAAACTGGCGGTGCAGGGGTTGCAATTGCGGCTCGAACCGCACGCCGACATCGAGATCGTCGACACGGCCCAGAACGGGCGCGAGGCCATTCGCAAAATCAAGACGCACAAGCCTGACCTTGTCTTTCTGGACGTCCAGAGGCCGGGCTTTGACGGCTTTTCGGTGTTGCAGGGGCTGATGGACGTCGAACCGCCGCTGGTGGTGTTTGTCACCGCCTATAGCGACCATGCGATCCGCGCGTTCGAGGCGCAGGCGGTCGATTATCTGGTCAAACCGGTCGAACCCGAACGGCTGGCCGACGCGCTCGACCGGGTGCGCCAGCGACTTTTGGAAAAGCGCGGCGCTGCCGAGGTCGAGCGGCTCAAAGAGGTGATTGCCGAAATCGCTCCCGATGTGGCCGATACATTGTCCGAACCATCAGCCGAAGCGCCGTCGGCGGACCGCTATGAAAAGCTGATCAACATCAAAGATCGCGGCCAGATTTTCCGCGTCGATGTTGACAGCATCGAGCGGATTGATGCCGCCGGCGATTATATGTGCATCTATACTGCGGACAACAGTCTGATCCTGCGCGAGACGATGAAGGATCTGGAAAAGCGGCTTGATCCCAGAAACTTCCAGCGCGTCCACCGCTCCACCATCGTCAATTTGGGGCAGGTCAAACAGGTCAAGCCGCACACCAATGGTGAGTGTTTTTTAGTGTTGGGATCGGGTGCGCAGGTCAAAGTGTCGCGCAGCTATCGCGACGTGGTGGCGCGCTTCGTGCACTAGAGGCTGTCCTGCTGAGATTGATGCGCCGTGACGGAGCCGATTTTGGCCGAGCACAAGGAGTGAGGAGGGAGCCATGCTGAAGCATAGGGACCCCAAAGCATTCTGGCTCGCGACGCCGTGATCGGCCAAAAGGGGCCCGCCGCTTTGCGGCAATCACGGCGCCTCAATCTCAGTAGGACAGGCTCTAAAGCTGATGCCCCGTCCGGTCGCGCTTGGTTGCAAGATAATTGGCATTGTGCGGGTTGGCGGGCAGCGCCAGCGGTAGCCGCTCGGTGACGTCGATGCCTTCGGCGACCAATCTCGCCACCTTGTCAGGGTTGTTGGTCATCAGCCGGATGCGGGTGCGTCCGAGCAGTTTGAGCATCTGTGCCGCGATGGCAAAATCGCGGGCCTCGACCGGAAAGCCCAGCCGGATATTGGCATCGACGGTATCGAACCCCTGATCCTGCAGGGCGTAGGCGCGCAGCTTGTTGACGAGGCCGATACCGCGCCCCTCCTGCCGCAGATAGAGGAGGATGCCCCAGTCGTTCGCCGCCATCGCGGCGAGCGCGGCGTGGAGTTGCGGCCCACAATCGCATTTCAGGCTGCCCAGCACATCGCCGGTCAGGCATTCGCTGTGCAGGCGGACCACGGGCGGGGCAGCACCGGGATGACCGATGATCAGCGCGACATGGTCCGACGCTTCCTCGGGCGAGCGGAAGGCGACGATCTCACCGGTCTCGGCAGCGGCAACCGGCAGCCGCGCGCGCGCCGCGATGCGCAGCCGGGCCGGATCCAGCAGGGCTGAAATATCCTCGGCTTCCACTTCGGCCTCAACCATCCCCCCGGCGGCGCGCACGAAAGCAGCGGGCAAAATGCCGATGTGGCGGGCCAGCGTGATCGCGGCGGTGGCAGCGGCTTCGTCGCCAACGGGCACGGTGGAAAAGGGTCCCTTGAACGGGTGCGCCAAATCAAGCGCGGGGTCGGCGATGGCCAGTGCCGCCGCAATGCTGCTGCCCGCGCCGGCCAGCCGCACTGGCCCCGGCGCGGCTGCTGCCCGCTGGTTGGTGACTTTCAGCGTTCCTGCGCGTTCGCCCGAGATGATGAGGTCAGCGCTGGCAAAATCCACGAGCGCGCGGTCATCGGCGCTTTCCACCGCGAGCAGGTCGAGCCCGCCGATCCGCACCGGCCAGCCGCGCCGCAGCGCGTCGGCCCCGCGCGCGGCGCGGCGCGCCGGTGTCCCTGTCAAAGCGCAAACTCCGTCACCAACGGGATATGGTCCGACGGCTTGTCCCAGCTGCGGCAAGGTTCGTGAATGCTGTGCGCGATGGCCTTGGGCGCGACATCGGGGGTCGCCCACATATGGTCGAGCCGGCGCCCGCGGTCGCTTTCGGCCCAATCCTTGGCGCGGTAGCTCCACCAGGTGTAGAGCCGTTCGGGGGCGGGCGTGAAATGGCGGCCCAGATCAACCCAATTTGCGGCCGTTTGCAAACGGGCCAGCGTTTCCACTTCGATCGGCGTATGGCTGACCACGTCGAGCAAGGCCTTGTGGTTCCACACGTCCGATTCGAGTGGCGCGATGTTGAAATCGCCGACGAGGATCGTCGGGGTGCTTAGCGTCGCCGACCAGCCGATCATCCGTTCGAGGAAGTCCAGCTTTTGGCCGAATTTGGGGTTGAGATTGCGGTCGGCTATATCGCCGCCGGCGGGCACATAGACATTGTCGAGCCGCACTCCGCCGGGCAGCAGCGCGCCAATGTGCCGCGCCTCGCCATTCGCCTGCCAGTCATGCTTGCTGATGTCGGTCAGCGGAATGCGGCTGATGATTGCGACGCCGTGGTGCATGCGCTGGCCATGGGTGATGACATGGTCATAGCCCAACGCCTTGAAGGCGGCATGCGGGAACAGACCGCATTCGACCTTAATCTCTTGCAGGCAGAGAATGTCGGGCGCGGCTTCACGCAGAAACCGTTCGACGATGCCGATGCGGGCGCGGACGCTGTTGATGTTCCATGATGCGATGGAGATGGGCATAGCTGGTCGCCATATCGGCGGCACAGTCGGGGTGCAACTGCGCTGCCCCAGAATCATAAACCCCCGTTCCAGGGGCGGTGGAACGGGGGTTCAAGGCTAGCGTTCGTCACGCTCTTGAAAGAAGAGTGCGGGCGGGGCTGTCGGGGCAACAGGGGGGAAACCCGAACAAGTGCCGCGCCGTTGATGCGCTCTTCGCCAGCCGAAATAGCGCCCGTTTCCTGTCGCCTCGCTGAACGAAATGCGTCCATTTGCGGGCAAATGAGGCGCTGCGGCGATGAGCCGCGCCTCGATTAGGTACGCGGTCCGCGGCGGGGGCGGGGGTCGGTCCATTTGAACGCCGAATCGGCCACGGCAACATTGAAACGCTGATTGGCGAGATCGATCCGCGTGCGGTTGTTTTTGGCATCGAGCGCCACCCAGCCGCGCAGCCGGAGGCCAGCGGGCGCGGCGGCGTCGCGGGTGAACACCATGGTGATGGTGCCAAATTCGGGGCGTTTGGGATCGCGCACGGCGACACTGGTGACATCGGGGTCGCCGGTTGGCACCAGCGTGGCAAAGGGCGTGAGGTCGCGGTCGGGATCGAGCAGCACGGTCAGCGGCGAATTTTTGACCGGCCAGCGCTGCACTTGGCGCACTTCATAGTCGATCATCGTCAGCGAATTGCCATCGCCGACGATCAGCAGCGGCACATCCTTTTGATACTGAAAACGGATCTTGCCGGGGCGCTTCAGGGTCAGTTTGCCGCTCAGCCGCTGGCCATTGCGGTCGGTCTGGACGAAATCGGCGGTCATCGAACTGGTCGCGCGCAGATGCGCCTGCACGGCGGACAGTGCGGGCGCGGGGGTGGTTTGCGCGACTAGCGTGGGAACGGCGGCCGCAAATGCGGCAAAGCCGACCGCGAAGGCAGAAATTGAGGTTTTCATGGCGACCGTCTTTGCCAGCTGGCGTTGAACAGGAAGTGAATTTCGTACGATTAGCGCGGAAAGCCGTTGCGGTCGACCAGCACATCGCGCCGACCGACGTGGTTGGGGGGGCCGATGATGCCGTCCTCCTCAAGCCGGTCGATCAGCCGTGCGGCGCTGTTATAGCCGATGCGCAGCTGGCGTTGCAGCCAGCTGGTCGATGCCTTCTGGCTTTCGATGACGATTTGCTTGGCCCTGCTGTAAATCCGGTCCTCGGCGCTGTCCTCGCCCACCGGCGCGCCGTCGAGGGCAAAGCCGCCGTCCTCGGGCTCTTCGGTCACCGATTCGATATAGTCGGGCTGGCCCTGCGTGCGCCAATGGTCGGCGACCGCCCGCACCTCGTCATCCGACACGAACGGCCCGTGGATGCGCGTGATCTGTTTGCCGCCGGGCACATAGAGCATGTCGCCCTTGCCGAGCAGCTGCTCGGCCCCCTGCTCGCCAAGGATGGTGCGGCTGTCGATTTTGGAGGTGACATTGAAGGAAATGCGCGTCGGCAAATTGGCCTTGATCACGCCGGTGATGACATCGACCGAGGGGCGCTGCGTTGCGAGGATCAGGTGAATGCCCGCTGCACGCGCTTTTTGCGCGAGGCGCTGGATCAGGAACTCGACTTCCTTGCCCGCGGTCATCATCAGGTCGGCGAGCTCGTCGACCACCACGACAATCTGCGGCAGCGGCTGATAATCGAGCGTCTCTTCTTCATAAACGGGTTGCCCCGATTCGGGGTCATAGCCCGTCTGTACCCGCCGCCCGAGCGACTTGCCCTTGGCGAGGGCGCCGCGCACCTTTTCATTATAGCTGGCGAGGTTGCGCACCGACAGCGACGACATCATGCGGTAGCGATCCTCCATCTGCTCGACCGCCCATTTGAGTGCGCGGATCGCTTTCTTGGGCTCGGTAACGACCGGCGAGAGCAGATGCGGGATGCCGTCATAGACGCTAAGTTCCAGCATCTTGGGGTCGATCAGGATCATCCGGCAATTGTCGGGGCCGAGCCGGTAAAGCAGCGACAGGATCATCGCGTTTAGTCCCACCGACTTGCCCGACCCCGTGGTCCCGGCGATCAGCAGGTGCGGCATGGGGGCGAGGTCAGCAATCACCGGATCGCCGCTGATGTTCTTGCCAAGGATGATAGGCAGCTGGCCGCTTTGTTCCTGAAACAGGCTGCTGCCGATCATTTCGTGCAGTACGACAGCCTCGCGCTTAGCATTGGGCAGCTCAATACCGATGACGGTGCGGCCGGGAATGGGCGCAATGCGTGCCGACAGCGCCGACATGTTGCGCGCGATGTCGTCGGCGAGGTTGGACACGCGGCTGGCCTTGGTGCCGGGCGCGGGTTCGAGTTCGTACATGGTCACAACCGGGCCGGGGCGGACGGCGGTGACCACGCCCTTTACTTGAAAATCCTCCAGAACCGATTCGAGCAGGCGGGCGTTGCGCTCCAGCGCGGCCTTGTCGATCGTGCCTCCCTGACGCGGCGGCGGCGGCGCGAGCAGGTCGAGCGAGGGCAGCTGATATTGGGTGAACAGTTCGGTCTGGCGCGCGGGCTTGGCGCGCGGCGCGGGCGCACTGCGCGGCACCGGATCGCTGATTTCCACCGGCGCGCGCGGCTCGGTGGCAGCGCGGGGACGCGGGCGGATGACCTTGGCGACCAGCGAGGCGGGCTTTTCTCCGGCGAGCGCGGGTGCGCGATCGGCGATGAAGGGCGCATCGCGGCTGCCCCACGACCAGTTGCTTGCCCAATCCTTGGGCAATGCGAGCGCGCGCCACGCAAGCCACAGCCCGAGCGCGGCGAGCAGCAGGATGACGCCAAAACGCAGCAGCGCGGCCCAGGGGGGGGCGATCAGGTCGAACAGCGGTGCTGCCTCGCGCCCCGCCAGCAACGCGACAATCCCGCCCCATCCGGCCGGCAGCGCGGCATTGCTGGCGGGTGACCACAGCTCCGCCCCCAGCCCGACCAGCAGCACGCCGCCCAGCAGCATGATAAGCTGGCGCTTCCATTTGGGCTGTGCGTCGCCGCGCCACATCCGCGCGGCAAAGACGGCCGTTAATGGGACCAGCAGCACCGCCCCGATCCCGCAGGTGAACAACAGCGCGTCGGCAACCATCGCCCCGGCGCTGCCCATCCAGTTGGCGCTGGCACCGCCTGCCGCGGTATGGATGGCATCGTCGCGCGGGTCGTAGGTTACGAGCGCCAAGAGCAGAAACAGGGTGAAGGCAAAAATGAGCACCGCGCCCGCCAGCCAGCTGATGCGCGCGATGCTCTGGCGGAAGGTCGTCCGCCAATCGACGCGTGTCATTCCGGCCCGCTGGCTTGCCATAAACGCTTCATTCCCCCGCGCGCCAAAGGTTAACGGCGCGCCGCAATGCTATGCACGCCGCGCGGACTCGCCGTCAAGCAAAGCAGGCGGCATTGCGCCGCACGGGCTCAGGCACTAGTGGAAAAGCCATGGTCGAAACTCTCTCCAGCGATGTCATCATTTCGGGCGGCGGCCTGATTGGCCAGACGCTCGCAATTGCGCTCGCACACCACGGGCTGTCGTCGACGATTGTCGATCCCGCCGACCCCATCGCCAGTATTGCCCCCGAATTTGACGGGCGCGCCACCGCGATTGCCAGCGCCAGCTGGCGGATGTTCGAGGTGCTGGGGCTGACGCAGCGACTCGCGCCGCTCGCCTGCTCGATCCGGCAAATCTGGGTCAGCGACGCGCTCAAACCCGGCGAGCTGGATTTTGTGCCGGGCGAGGATGATGGCGCGCTGGGGCATATGGTCGAGAACCGCGCGCTCCGACTGGCACTCGCCGAGGTGCTGTCGGCTTCGCCGCTGATCCGGCTAATGGCGCCGGCGCAGGTGATATCGCAGGAGCGCGGGGCGCACGGTGCGGTGCTCATGCTCGCCGATGGCACCCGGCTGACTGCACCATTGCTCGCGGTGTGCGAGGGGCGGCGCTCGCCGACGCGCGAAGCAGCGGGCTTTACGATTGCGCAGTGGTCCTATCATCATCACGCGCTGATCGGCGGCTTTGCCCATGAAAAGCCGCACAACAATATCGCCTACGAGATTTTTTACAGCGAAGGGCCTTTCGCGATCCTGCCGCTGAACGACCTCGCCGATGGCCGCCACCGCTCGGCGTTTGTGTGGAGCGTTGCCGAGGCGCGCGGGCCGGGGTTGATGAAACTGGGAGAGCGCGGCTTCACCGCCGAGCTCGAAAAATGCATGGGCGGGGTGCTGGGCAAGATCGAAATGATCGCGCCGCGCCAGTCCTGGCCGCTGGGTTTCCACCGCACCGCTGGCCTGGTCGCCGAGCGGCTGGTGCTGGTGGGCGATGCGGCGCACGGCATCCATCCGATTGCCGGGCAGGGGTTCAACCTGGGCCTGCGCGATGTCGCTGCGCTGGCCGAAGTGCTGGTGGAAGGCACGCGGCTGGGGCTCGACCTTGGCGATGCGGCGCTGCTCGCGCGCTACCAGCGCTGGCGCGGGCTCGACAATATGCTGGTGGCGCTGGCGACCGACGGGCTCAACCGGCTGTTCGGCGTGCCGGGCGGTGCGGCGTCGGCGATCCGGCGCGCCGGATTGGGTGCCGTGCAGCGCACGCCGATGCTCAAGCGCTTCTTCATGGATCAAGCGCGCGGCGAGGCAGGCGATTTGCCGCGGCTGCTGGCGGGGGTTGAGGTTTAGGTGCCGCAAAAAAACCGGAGTGCTGAGCTTGTCGAAGCACGTCGCGCAGGCACGCACCTTGATCGCCAACCCGCGACACGCCCTTCGACAGGCTCAGGGCTACGGTAAAAAATTCGCCTATTGCAGCGTGACATAACCCTCGTCGCCATCGGCGCGCCCGAAAAACTGCATCAGCTGTACCGCCAGTTCAGCGCGCTCGCCGATCGTTTCGGCCTCTAGCAGCGCCTGCTTCGCCGCTGCGTCGAAGGGAGCGACTTGTGCGATGCCGTTGACCAGCGTCGCATCGTCGAGCTGGCCTACCGCATTCCAGTCAACCAGATAGCCCTGCCGCTCGGCGAAGCGTTTGGCTTCGCGCTCCACCCCAGCGCGCTCGATGCTCGACAGACTGTCGTCGGCGGCGCTGTCCTCGATCTCGGCCTCGACCTGGCGGAACGGCGTGACGACCTCGAGCTCGCGCAGCACGCGAAAGCGCGTCAGGCCCGCCAGCACCAGATTGAAGCGCCCATCGTCCAGCGCCTCGACATCGGCGATATGGCCGACACAACCAATGTCGAACAGTGCGGGAGGATCGCGCATTTCCGCACCGGCAACCACGCGCGGTTGAATCATGCCGATGCGCCGGTCGCGCACCAGCACCTCCTGCACCATCGCGCGGTAGCGCGGCTCGAAAATATGCAGCGGTAGCTGCAGGCCGGGAAACAGCACTGCGCCCGTCAGCGGAAAAATGGCAAGGCGGCGAACGGTCATCCGAACAGGATCAGCGACAGGCGGCGGCGCTGCGCGGCGACCCATGGGTCTTCCAGCCCAACCGCTTCAAACAAGGCGAGCAGCTTGGTTCGCGCTGCACCCTCGTTCCAGTCGCGCTCGGCGGCGATGATGTGCAGCAGATGGTCGGCCCCCCCGTCGCGCTCGCCCGCCGCAATCTGCGCGGCGGCAAGGTCAAAGCGCGCCTGATGGTCGGCGGGATTTGCGGCAACGGCCGCCTCCAGGGCGGCGCGCTCGCTGGCGTCGGGGGCATCGGCGGCCAGCGCCAGCGCCGAACGCGCTTGCGCCAGTGCTGGGTCGGCGGCAATTGCCTCGGGCACCGCCGCCAGCGCCGCTTCCGCCCCCGCAATATCGCTCGCCGCGACCAGCGCGCGCACCAGCCCGGCGTGCGCGGCGGCATGGTCGGGCGCCATTTCAATAATCTGGGCAAAGATATTGGCGGCGCGCGGGCCGTCGCCTTCGGCCAGCACGGCTTCGCCCATGTCGATCAGCGGCGCAATCTGCGCCGCCAAATCGCCCGCCGCGCTTTCGACCGGCAACTGCGCTAGCAGCTGGTCGAGCATGGATTTCAGCTGTCCCTCGGACCGCGCATTGGTGAGGTTAGCGACCGGCTGCCCTTGAAAAATCGCATAGACGGTGGGGATGGACTGCACCTGAAACTGTGCGGCGATGAACCGATTGGCATCGACGTCGATCTTGGCCAGCACCACCCCGCGATCGGCATAGTCGGCGGCAACCTTTTCCAGCACGGGGGTCAGCTGCTTGCACGGCCCGCACCATTCGGCCCAAAAATCCAGAATCACCAACTTGGTCATCGACGGATCAACGACGGTGCGCCGAAATTCCTCGACCGCGCGCTGTTCGTCGGGGCTCAATCCCAGAGTTGCCACTGTATTTTTCGCTTTCGCTTTGGCGCGGACTCGGCCCGCGCGTTTTTTGTCATTAGCCCTATGTGGGGCGACAGAGGGCAATTGCCAAGGGATTCGCGCAGCAGCGCTGCACCGCAAAAATGCCCTTGCCCCGCCCCGTCCGCCATGCTAGCGGCCCGCTCCTGCCCAGACGGGTCCAGCCTTTGGCCCCCGTCAATCAGCGCCAGAGCGGGCGTAGCTCAGGGGTAGAGCACAACCTTGCCAAGGTTGGGGTCGAGGGTTCGAATCCCTTCGCCCGCTCCAGTTTTCCTCCGAAAATTCAGTAGGTTAGAATGATCTGCATTTGGCCGATCATGATACCTCCTGGTTGGTATCCCACCAGTATACCACCGATCGATGCCCACAATTTTTTTGGGGAAAGTCTTCCCCTGAGCCCAAGCCGCTACGCAGTCTTCGGCTACCCCTACTTGCGGGGACACCCCGCAACGCCCCGAGAATCGGAGCGGGGCTGATGACGCGCTCTTTTCCGCAAAACCTTCGGCCTTGCTCCCGAGGGCGCGGAGTTTTGAACAGAATGGCCCCGCACGCACTCTGAACCGGCAGTCACGGTTTCATGTGCAGGCGATGAAAGCCGACAAGCCCCGCCTTTACGCCTGCACAAGCAAACTGAATAATCCCCGCCTCCATTCAGGGTGCGGTCTTTTGTGTTGGCAATCTCGCTGGCCGCTCGCGCGACATTACAGCATGGGCAGGTGAGAGTGAGAGGACGGCGGGCTTCGCCGTGACGGGATGAGGGTCGAGAGAGAGGCTCCCGGCCGCCCGTCATGGAGGTTTTCCCATGAATATGCAGGTTCTCGATGCGCGCCGCGACGTTGGCGGCGGCTACAAAGTCGATGTCTCGCGCGGCCAGCGGATCGGTCGGGTTTCGTCGGAGTGGTTCTCTCGGCCCGATGACGAGCGATATCTCTCGCTTGGCGATCTGGCCCAATCCGTGCGCGGGCGTTCCGAGCGCAGCCGGACCCGCGTCGTCGAAAGCGCCCTGATCCATGTCGAAGCGAGCCGTAACGACTCCGAGCGCCTGGCGCTGATCCTGCCCGGCAGCGATGCGCCAGCCACGCCGACTCATTGGAGCTTCGGCCAACTCGCGGGCCAGGTCGGCGCACCTGCGGCCTATCTGCGTCAGCTTCCGGCCCCGCTCGCAGCGATCAACCTGCAATACGGCCTGACCTCGCACCGCGCCGAGCAGATCAAGACGCTCGAGACCGACAGCGGAAGGCTCGAGCTGCGCGCCGTGACTGGGCCAGACTATGGCAGGATCTACGACCATGAACTCGTCGAAGCCGTGCAGAAAATAGCAGGCAATGGCACCGGCGACACCCGCTGGAAGGTGCCGGGCGTCCTCGACTGGTCGACCGGCGTCTACAATCCGCGCGTCGACATCACCCGCGACACGACCACGCTTTATGCCTCTGACCGCGACGTGTTCCTGTTTCTTGTCGACGATCTTAACCCGATCGAAGCGGGCCGACTGCCTGACGGGTCGCCCGATCTCTATTTCCGTGGCTTCTACTGCTGGAATTCCGAGGTCGGGGCCAAGACGCTGGGCATGGCGAGCTTTTACCTCCGCGCGGTTTGCCAGAACCGGAACCTGTGGGGCGTGGAAGACTTCGAGGAAATCAGCATCCGCCACAGCAAATATGCGGCGAACCGATTTGCCCACGAAGCCGCGCCGGCTCTTGAGGGCTTCGCGAACTCCTCACCCCAGCCCTTCGTCAACGGCATCAAAGCGGCGCGCGAACGCATCGTCGCCCGCACCGACGAAGATCGCAGCGACTTCCTGCGGAACCGCGGCTTCTCCAAGGCCGAGACCGGCAAGATCATCGAGACCGTCCTGGCCGAGGAAGGCCGCCCGCCTGAGTCCATCTTCGACTTCGTGCAGGGTATCACCGCGCTGGCGCGCGACAAGGCCCACCAGGATGCCCGCCTCGACATGGAGGGCAAGGCGAAGAAGTTGCTCGACCGGGTCCACTGACCCGGTTCGTTCGTCCCGGACAATTCTCCAGCGCGGCGCTGCCTTCTCAAGAGTGAGAGGGCGGCGCTTCGCTTCGTGACGGGTCGAGGCCGAGAGAGAGGCTCCCGGCGGCCCGTCATGGAGAAACCCCATGACTAAGTCTTTACCCAAGCTCGTGCTCAGTTCCTCGCGCGACATCCCCTTTTCGCAACTGGTGCTGAGCCAGAAGAACGTCCGGCGCGTGAAGGCGGGCCTTTCGATCGAGGATCTGGCCGACGACATCTATCGCCGGACCTTGCTCCAGAGTCTCAACGTCCGTGCCATGCTCGACGATGATGGCAAAGAAACCGGCCAGTTCGAGGTTCCAGCCGGTGGCCGCCGCTTCCGCGCGCTCGAACTGCTGGTGAAGTCCAAGCGGATGGCCAAGGATCAGCCGGTTCCCTGCGTCGTGCGTGAAGCCGGCATCGCCGAGGAAGACTCGCTTGCCGAAAACGTCATGCGCGTCGGGCTTCACCCGCTCGACCAGTTCCGCGCCTTCAGCGCACTGATCGAAGCGGGTCTGTCGGAAGATGACATCGCGGCCCGTTTCTTCGTTTCCGTCTCGACCGTGCGCCAGCGTCTGCGGCTCGCCTCGGTCTCGCCCACGTTGCTCGATGTTTACAGCGAGGATGGCATGACGCTCGAACAGCTCATGGCCTTCTCGGTCACCGACAACCATGCCCGCCAGGAGCAAGTCTGGGAACAGGTCAATCAGGGCCAACATGTCCCCGCCTATCACATCCGCCGCTTGCTGACCGAGGACGCCATCGCCGCCAACGACCGGCGTGTCCGGTTCATCGGCCTCGACGCCTACACGGAGGCTGGCGGCTACGTCATGCGCGACCTGTTCTCCTCCGACGAAGATGGCTGGCTGCAAGATCCGGCGCTGGTAGAACTACTCGTCAATGAGAAGTTGTCCGAAGTGGCGCAGGAAATCGGCGGTGAAGGCTGGAAATGGGTCGAGGCCGCCATCGATCTGCCCTTCGGCTGCGAACGCGGCAAACGCCGCATCACCGGCACCACCGTTCCGCTGACCGACGAGGAGCAGGCCCGGCTCGACGCGCTCGTTGAAGAATATGACGCCATCGGCGAGCAATATCGCGATGGAAGCGACGTGCCCGACGAGGTCGATGCCCGGTTGACCGAAATCGATGCGGAGATGACGGCTCTGACATCTCGCCCCGTCGTCTTCGATACCGAAGAGCAGGCACGCGCAGGCGTGTTCGTCTCGCTCGCGCACGATGGACGGCTTCGGATCGACCGGGGTTATGTGCGGCCCGAGGATGAGCCGGCTGCAGATTTCGATGATGCGGCGGTCGCTGCCGAAGGTGCTGACCAGACATCGGCTCCGGCAATCACCGTGGCTGGTCAGGTGCAGCATGAACAGGCTGCAGACGACGGGGATGATGTCATCCGTCCGCTGCCGGATCGGCTCGTCTCCGAACTGACTGCGGTGCGCACTGTGGCGCTGCGCGATGCTCTCGCAAATTCACCGGAAGCAGCCTTCACCGCGCTGCTGCACGCGTTGTGCCTATCGGTATTCCGCTCGCACGGACAGTCTGGCTGTGTGCAGATCGGGGTGACCCAGGCCTGGCTCGGCAATGTTGCGCCAAACTTGCGCGAAACGGTGTGGAGCGTGGCAATTCAGGAACGCCACGATCAGTGGTCTGAGCGCCTGCCCGACGAACCCGGCGCGCTGTGGGACGTCTTGACCGCACTCGCCCACAACGAGCAGATGGCGCTGCTCGCGCACTGCGTCAGCCAAGGGGTCAACGCGCTGTTCGAGCCGGTCAAGGGTTACGGCGGACAAGTTTCCGCGCATGGCATTGCCCAGCGGATTGGCGCCGCCGACGCACTGGCGGCTTTTGTCGGGCTCGACATGGCCGAAGCGGGTTGGACGCCGACGGTCGACAATTACCTCGGCCGCGTGACCAAGCCCCGGATTATCGAGGCCGTGCGCGAAGCCAAGGGCGATGCGACCGCCGTGCTGATCGAGCATTTGAAGAAAGGCGACATGGCCCGCGAGGCCGAACGGCTGCTCGAAGGCACCGGCTGGCTGCCCGAACCGTTGCGGCTGCCGCAGGCGGAACCGGGCGACGAGGAAGTCGCGGACCTGCCCGACTTCCTCAATGGCGATGCCGAACCGGCTGAGGCTGACGACGCCTACGCGATCGCCGCCGAATGAACCTCTCGCGCGGGGCGGCACCATGCCGTCCCGCGCCCCATTTCCCGACATTTGAAGGAGCCATGCAATGGCAATCCCTGACTATGCCCGCACCAATTTCGAGACACTGATGAAGGCGGCGAAAGCTGGCGATCTCGCGTTGATGGAATGCACCGAGGTCGCCAGCGGCGAAACCCGCTACGTTCTGTGCGCAGTTGGCCGTGATAACGGCGATTACGTGATGACGCCATTTGGCCATCTTGCGCCCGGCAACCCTTACGAAACCTACATTCCGCCCGCCTGATCGCTGGGCCGGACCGCACAACTTCCCCAATCCAAAGGATCGATACCATGACCAACTCGCCTTTGGCGGGTGCTGCCGAGCGCCCGCTTGCCTCCGCTTGTCCTGCTCAAACCGCCGCCTGCATCGTTGCTGCAGCCCATGACCTTCTCGGCCATTTTGCCGCCGGTCGCCGGATCGACGCCCCTGCCATTCGCACCGCGATGCAATCCGCCTTTGGTGCCAGCGATGCGAGCGGCGTTTGGGACTGGAAGACCGCCTACGAAGCGGTCGAGGTTGCCCAGCTGCTGTTCATGCGCCGCTATGGTCTGGCGATCCATGCCAAGACAACCGACCCATTCGAACGGCTAAAGCTCGTCGAGCGCATTGCCCGGCTCGCACCGACCCAGACCCGGCGCAGCGAGGACATGGTGCAGTACCAGCAATTCTCGACGCCGCTTGGACTTGCCTGGGTCGCCGGGATCGCCGCAAACATCGAGCCGGGCGAGCTGGTGCTTGAACCCTCGGCGGGAACCGGGTTGCTGGCAATTCACGCCGAACTTGCCGGCGCAAGCCTCGTGCTCAACGAGGTCGCCAACACGCGGCTCGCACTGCTGCGCCAACTGTTCGAGGGCACGAGCGTCACCGCGCATGACGCAGCGCAGATCCATGACCGCCTCGAACCCAGCCTGATGCCGAGCTGCATCGTCATGAACCCGCCATTCTCAACCGCACTCCATGTCGAGACCCGCGTGGCCGATGCAGCCTTCCGGCATCTGTCATCGGCAATTTCGCGGCTTGCCGACGGCGGGCGGCTTGTCGCGATCACCGGTGCGAACTGTGCGCCTGATCACAAGGCGTGGCGCGATGGCTTCATCCGGCTGCAGGAAAGAGCGCGCGTGGTGTTCACCGCGACGATCGCCAGTCGCGTGTTCGCTCCGCACGGCACGTCGGTCGAGACCCGATTGACGGTAATCGACAAGGTTCCTGCGGACGATCCAACGCAGTTTCCTGCATCGCTCTGGCTGGCCCCTGACCTTGCGACGTTGTTGCGCTGGCTGATTGACTGCCTCCCGCCGCGTCAGCCCATCGCGGTGTCGGCGTTCCAGACGATGAGCACACCGCGCAGTCCAACGGCCATCAGAACGGCGGTTGCGAAGACGCGATTTTTTTCGGCTCCTGCGCATGAGCCATCCGGCGTGCCGCTCGACTATGAGTTGATCGACTGGCAATCGCCCAGCGACGGCAAGCTCTCCGACACGCTCTACGAACCATATACCCTCCAATCGATCCGCATCCCCGGTGCCCAGCCGCATCCCACCCGCCTGGTACAATCGACGGCGATGTCGTCGGTCGCACCTCCCAAGCCGCGCTACCGTCCACATTTGCCTGCGGGTCTGGTCGAACAGGGGTTGCTGTCCGATGCCCAACTGGAATCGGTAATTTATGCGGGCGAGGCGCATGCCGATCATCTCGCTGGAAAATTGTCGGTCGATGCGACCTGGGACAAGGTCGAAGCCGCGCCCGACGACAGCGATACCGCAGTCCGGTTCCGCAAGGGCTGGTTCCTCGGCGACGGCACGGGCGCGGGCAAGGGGCGGCAGGTTGCGGGCATCTTGCTCGACAACTGGCTCAAGGGTCGCAAGCAAGCGGTCTGGATTTCGAAGTCCGACAAGCTGCTGGAGGATGCGCAGCGCGACTGGCAGGCACTGAGGCAAGAGCCTTTGCTCGTTACTCCCCTCGCCCGGTTCCGGCAGGGCACGCCCATCCGGCTCGAGCAGGGCATCCTTTTTACGACCTATGCCACGCTACGCTCCGATGCGCGTGAAGGAAGGGTTTCACGGGTGCAGCAGATCGTCGATTGGCTGGGAACCGACTTCGACGGGGTCATTGTCTT
>VFQM010001208.1_pt1 | contig 23613 bp, 24 predicted proteins | sample 3512391 | NCBI WGS metagenome assembly VFQM01 (sample SAMN10412369, study PRJNA504923) | tailings metagenome | isolation source: Replicate 1 from Balatoc abandoned mine | place: Philippines | reverse complement strand
CACCGCGACAAGGAGTTGCTGCGCTTCATCACCTTCGGCCCGGTCGATGAGGGCAAGCCCACGCTGATCGGGCGGCTGCTCTACGACAGCAAGATGATCTTCGACGATCAGCTTTCCGCGCTTGAAGCGGATTCGAAGCGGGTCGGCACCCAGGGGCAGGAGATCGACTTTGCCCTGCTGGTCGATGGCCTGGCCGCCGAACGCGAGCAGGGCATCACGATCGACGTCGCCTATCGGTTCTTCACGACCGAGAAGCGCAAGTTCATCGTCGCCGATTGCCCGGGGCACGAGCAGTACACCCGCAACATGGTGACCGGGGCAAGCACCGCGGATCTTGCCGTGATCCTGATCGATGCGCGCAAGGGCGTGCTGGTCCAGACCCGGCGGCATTCTTTCCTGTGCAAGCTGCTCGGCATCCGCCACTTCGTGCTGGCAGTGAACAAGATGGACCTGGTCGATTACAGCCAGGACCGGTTCGACGAGATCGTAACCGACTACCAGCGCTTCGCCGCCTCGATCGGCATCGACCACTTCGCGGCGATCCCGATTTCGGGATTCCAGGGCGACAACATCACGGCGCTTTCGGACAACACACCGTGGTTCAATGGGCCCGTGCTGATCGACCAGCTCGAGACCGTCTCGCTCGATCGCGCCGCCGAGGCTGCCGCGCCGCTGCGGTTGCCGGTGCAGTGGGTCAATCGGCCCAACCTCGACTTCCGGGGCTTTGCCGGCCAGATCGCCAGCGGCACGGTGCGGCCGGGCGATGCAGTGCGGGTGCTGCCCTCGGGTCGGACGACCACCGTCAGCCGGGTGGTGACGCTGGGCGGCGATTTGGACGAGGCAGTCGCAGGAGAGTCCGTTACCCTGACCTTCGCCGACGAGATCGACTGTTCGCGCGGCGATGTGATCGCCGCCGCCGATGCGCCGCCCGAGGTGGCCGACCAGTTCGAGGCCACGCTGGTCTGGATGGATGACCAGGCCTTGCTGCCGGGCCGAGGCTATTGGCTGAAGCTGGGCACGCAGACTGTCTCTGCGACAGTGCAGCAGCCCAAATACGCCATCAACGTCAACACCTTGGAGCATCTTGCTGCCAAGACGCTGGAACTCAACGCCATCGGCGTGGCCGAACTGGCGACCGACAAGCCGATCGTCTTCGAACCCTATGCCCAGTCCAAGGCGCTGGGCGGGTTCATCCTGATCGACAAGCTGACCAACCGCACCGTCGCCGCCGGCATGCTGAACTTCAGCCTGCGCCGCGCCCAGAACGTGCACTGGCAGCCGACCGACATCACGCGCGCGGATCACGCCGCGCTCAAGAACCAGAAGCCGCGCGTGCTGTGGTTCACCGGTCTGTCGGGATCGGGCAAGAGCACGATCGCCAATGCGGTCGAGAAACGGCTCAACCTGATGAACCGCCACACCTTCCTGCTCGATGGCGACAATGTCCGCCACGGGCTGAACAAGGACCTGGGCTTCACCGAGGCTGACCGGATCGAGAACATCCGCCGCGTCGGCGAAGTGGCCAAGCTGATGGCCGATGCCGGGCTGATCGTGCTGACCGCCTTCATCAGCCCGTTCCGCGCCGAGCGCGATATGGTTCGCGCCATGCTGCCCGAGGGCGAGTTCATCGAGATCTTTGTCGATACGCCGCTCGAAGTGGCTGAGGCCCGCGACGTGAAGGGGCTCTACAAAAAGGCTCGCAGCGGCGCGCTCAAGAACTTCACCGGGGTCGACAGCCCCTATGAGCCGCCCGAGCATCCGGAGATCCGCGTGAACACGGTCGAAATGACAGTCGACGAGGCGGCGGATGCGATCATCCGCGCGATCCTGCCGCTCAAATGACCGACGCCGAACTTGCCACCATGCTCGCGGCCCTGGCCGGCGAACTCCTGCTGGGGCTCGACCGGGCCGAGCTGGGCCTGAAGATCGGGGCCGAGGGTGATCGGCTGGCCAACAGCCTGCTGGTCGAAGCGCTGCGGCGCGAACGGCCGGACGATGGCCTGCTGTCCGAAGAGGAAAAGGACAACCCGGAGCGGCTCGCCAAGTCGCGCGTCTGGATCGTCGACCCGCTCGATGGCACCCGCGAATATGGCGAGAACCGGCACGACTGGGCGGTTCATGTGGCGCTGGCGGTCGATGGCGCCGCGGCGGTAGGCGCGGTGGCGCTGCCGGGGCAGGGGGTGACCCTTTCAAGCGGCGCGCCGCAACCGCTGCCGCCGCTGCAAAGCCCGCCGCGGATGCTGGTCAGCCGCACCCGCCCGCCGCGCGAGGCGCTAGCCGTTGCCGAACTGTTGGGGGCGGAACTGGTGCCAATGGGCAGCGCCGGGGCCAAGGCCATGGCCGTGGTGCTGGGCCAGGCCGAAATCTATCTCCACAACGGCGGCCAGTACGAGTGGGACAATTGCGCGCCGGCCGCTGTGGCCCAGGCGCATGGGCTCCACGTTTCGCGGCTGGATGGCAGTCCGCTGGTCTACAACCAGGCCAACCCCTACCTGCCCGACCTGCTGATCTGCCGGCAGGAATGGGCCCAGCCGGTCTTTGAAGCGCTGGCCAAAATCTAGAGCAACTGCCCGTCGTCGACCGTGAACGTGCTGCCGGTGACGTAGCGCGAATGGTCCGAGCAGAGGTAGAGCAGCGGCACGTCCATCGCCGGAATATCGCACCAGCGGCGGCGCACGAAGCTCTTCAGCAGCAGCCCGCCCATATCGCTTTCGATCAGCTCGCCGGTGATCTCGGTCGGGAAATAGCCAGGTTCGATCACGTTGACGTTGATCCCCTTGCGCGCCCATTCGCGCGCCATCAGCTTGCCCATCTGGGTCACGCCGGCCTTGGTCGCCGAATAGGGGGTTGAGCCAGGGAAGGCCTTCTTGGAAGTGATCGAGCCGATGATCACCACCCGGCCGTTCTCCTTTTCGGCGCTGCCCGCCGCGATCAGGCGCTTGGCCCCTTCGCGCACGGTCAGGAACGGCCCGCGCAGGTTGGTGGCGACGACCTGATCGAACGAATCCATGTCGACCTTCAGAGCGATCTGATCGTCGGCGATGCCCGCATTGGCGACGATCGTATCGACCGTGCCGAAGGCGGCTTCGGCGGCGTCATAAGCGGCAATGGTTGCTGCTTCGTCGGACACGTCGAGCGATACGGCCAACGCCTTGCCGCCCGCTGCCTTGATCTCAGCTTCCAGCGTGGCCAGCCGGTCAGCCCGGCGCGCGCCCATCACCACGGCCGCGCCCGCCGCTGCCAGCAGGCGCGAGAAGTGGGCGCCAAAGCCGGACGAGGCGCCCGTTACCAGCGCCACGCGGCCGGTCAGATCGAACTGGGGGACAGCGGTCATGCGGCAAGCTCCTGCAGTTTGCCGGTGCGATAGCCACAGGCGATTGCCCTTGTCGACAATTACGGGCATATGTCCACCGCTGGACAGAGATAAATGGGAGGACCGCCCTTGTCCGGGCTTGCCCCGGCGGAAACGGCGCTGCATCGAAGTGGACATGGAGAACATCCGGATCAACACGGCAGGCGGCGTGACCACGGTCACCCTGGCGCGCCCGGCATCGCTCAACGCGATCACGCCCGACATGCACGATGAGCTGGAGGCGGCCTTCAACGCCTTCGCCGCCGATCCTTCGCAGGAGATTTGCGTCATCACCGGCGAGGGGCGGGGCTTCTGCGCCGGGTCCGACCTTAAGGCCGTCGCCGCCGGCGGGCACCGTTCCTACCCGGCGCATGGTTATGCCGGGCTGATCGAGCGGTTCGATTGCCCCAAGCCGTTCATCGCCGCCGTCAACGGCGTGGCGATGGGCGGCGGGTTCGAGATTGCGCTGGCCTGCGATCTGATCATCGCGGCCGAAAGCGCCAGCTTCGCCTTGCCGGAGCCGCTGGTCGGCGCCGTGGCGCTGGGCGGCGGACTGCACCGGCTGGCGCGGCAGATCGGGATGAAGCCGGCGATGGGTATGATCCTGACCGGCAAGCGGGTCTCGGCGGCGGAGGGCTTGCGGCTGGGCTTCGTCAATGAAGTGGTGCCCGATGCCGAACTGATGGATACGACCCGCCGCTGGTGTGACGAAATTCTCAAGTGCTCACCAATGTCGATCCGCGCCTCGAAGGAAACCGTGCTGCGCGGCCTTGAAGAGCCAAGCCTGGCCGCCGCCATGTCTGCCCAGGAAAGGTATCCCGCCTTCGCCGCCTGGCGCAGCAGCGACGATGCCCGCGAAGGCCCGCGCGCCTTTGCCGAAAAGCGCCCGCCCCGCTGGCAGGGGCGCACCGGAGACCCGCAATGACCATCCTGACCTTCAAGGGCTTCGGCGGCGTCCGGCTTGAGGCCGAGGCGATTGGCGACGAGAATGATCCGACCATCCTGCTGGTCCACGGCGCTGGCCAGACCCGCAGCGAATGGAGCACGGTGGCCGAGGCGCTGGTCCAGGCCGGGCGCCGGGTCGTCTCGCTCGATCTGCGCGGCCACGGTGGCAGCGAGTGGCCCGAGAGCGGGCGCTATGACCTGGAATCCCATATCGAGGACCTGCGTGCGGTCCTGGCCCAGCTTGGCACGCGGCCAGTCGTCGTCACTTCGACCAGCAGCGGCTGGATCGCGACCGTGGCATTGGCAACCGATGCGGCGAACCTCGCTGCTGGCTTGGTGCTGGTCGACATGCCGGCCCGGCGCGATCCGGGTCTTGCCAAGGCAATTGCCGAGCGCCTCGCCGCGCTGCGCGGTCATGACCAGAAACTGTGGGACGAGCGGGTGCTCGGCCAGATCGATCTCGATGACCTCGAAACGCGCCTGACTGATGCTGCGCCGAAGCTCAACCTGCCGACGCTGGTGGTGCGCGGCGGTCTGCCGTGGATGGAGCGCTCCCCCGCCAGCGCGGCCTTCGATGCAGCGCTCCCCAATGCCGAAAGCGTCGAGGTGGCCGATGCCGACCTGCTGGTCGTGACCGACCGGACCGAGGCGTTCCTCTCGCACCTGCTTGATTTCCTGGACCGCAAGCAGCCGCGCGCCGCGCCGGAATTCCGCGCCGGGTCGGATGCCCGCACCCTGCGCGACGCGATGGGCTGCTTTGCCACCGGGATCACGATCATCACCTCGCGCGGCGGGGATGGCACGCCGATCGGCCTCACCGCCAACAGCTTTACCTCGCTCTCGCTCGATCCGCCGCTGCTGCTGGTCTGCGTGGCCAATACGGCCGGTTCGGCCCCGGTGCTGCGCGAGGCAGAGCACTTTGCCGTCAACATGCTGCAAGTCAGCCAGCAGGCCACCTCCAACCGTTTCGCCGGCAAGGGCGAAGACCGCTTCGCCGCAACTGCCTGGACCGAGGGTGAGACCGGCATGCCGCTGATCGACGGGGCACTGGGTGCGTTCGAATGCAAGCGCCACGCGATCCACGATGGCGGCGATCACTTCATCCTGGTCGGCGAAGTCGTCCGCGCCCAGTTCGAACCGCGCCGCGATCCACTGCTGTACTTCCGCGGCAAGTACCGGCGGCTACATTTCGCCTAGGATCGTAGCACCCGCGAAATGGCTTAGAAAACTTGGAGCGGATGATTGCTTGAGTGCAGCTTAACAACTGGATTCCTGCCCGGGTGCAGGCGCGCAAGCCTTCCCCGGATTTCCTAGAACTCCGCCCACAACCCCGGAGCGCTTGGCGACGAATTTTGCACCCGCAGCTGCTTTTTTCTTGCCTGCCTCCGCAAGTCGTCGGGCAGCTTCTGCCGCCGCTTGACGACGAGCGGCATTCTTTGCAGCAAATTCCGTCGCCATTTGAGCGTTGTTCTTTTGCTCCTTCTCGCGGAATTGCGGTGTGGAGTTGGCGGTGCCAGATGACTGTGCAGAGGTTTCGCTTCCTATAAGGGCCAACGCGAAGATCGGAACACAGAACAGCCATTTGCGCATGCAAGCCTCCTATTGCGTATACAACACTGTTTATCACTCGGAAGTTACTGTCAATCAAGAACAAAACAAGTCTTGGGAAGCAAAGCGCAGATGTGGATATGGCACATGCGTTAGCCCTTACTGGGCCAGCCATCGGAAGCGGATTGATGATAATCCAATTGGCTTACCATTGTCTCCAAAACGCTGTTCAATAATAGTGCCGCAGCCTGCCGCATCGACCAGCACCACCGTGGAACAGCGCGTGCCGTAGGCTTCGTTGCGGATGAAGACCGGGCTGAAGGGTGCGTCCGGCCCTTCGCTGTCGGGCTCGGGTGGCAGCCGGGTTTCGTCGGCGAGGGCGGCGAACAGGCCTGCGGGATCATCGGTATCCCGGCCCATCCAGTCAGCCAGCGCATCGGTCAGCCGCTGGGTCTTCTGCCAGGGCTGGTCAAAGTGGCCGTTGGACACGCCGTGGAGGCCGGATGCCAGCGAACTGCTGGCCGGAACCGGCTGATTGCTGACGTGGCTGGCGCCATCCGGCCCCACACGCAACAAGTGGAAGGGATTGAGCGCCGCGCCGTCCGGATCGGGTCGCCCCAGCAGCCAGTCCACCACCAGCCCGCCGCGCGAGGCGAGGCCTGGCTTCGGATAGCCCGGCAGGCGGAAATTGGTGACGAGCGCAAAGCGTCCGGCGTCGCTCACGCCCAGCCAGGTCCCACCCGCTTCCAGATCACGCCCGGCGATCACGCCATTGTCCCAGCGTGCCAGTGGGGCGGTCGGGCGGGCGTGGAATTCGTCGCGGTTGGCTGCGACGACCAGCCGCCAGCGCGGATGCGCGACCCAGGCGAGCGCGGCAACGCACATGGTCAGTCGGCTTTACGGGCGAGGTCAGCGCGGATTGCCGGTCCATCCTGATCGAGCTGCGGCGGCGCGCGGCGCTCATGCTGGGGCATGGCACCAAAGTGGACCGGCTGGCCGATCTCGTGATAGGTCCCCTCGGTCGGGTGCTCGCGTTGCTTGAACAGGCCGACCGCGGTGAGGTGTTCGTCGGCCAGCACGCCGGCGATGTCGTTGACCGGCTGGGCCGGGATCTGCGCTGCGTGGCAGGCCTTCAGCAGATGGGCCGTGGTAAAGTTTGGTGTCAGCTTGGCCATGTGGCGGTAAAGCTCGGGCATCGCGGCAGCGCGATTGGCCGGACCTGCAAAGCGCGGATCCTTGATATAGTCCGGCTCACCCAGGATCGCGAAGATCACGTCCCACGATTCAAGCGTATAGGCGACGATGACGATGTGCCCGTCTGCGGTGCGAAATGGCTGGCGTTCCGGGTCGAGCTGGCGGGCATAGCCGGGCGGGCCAACCGGCGGATCGAAGGTCAGTCCGCCCAGATGCTCGTTCATCATGAAGCTGGCGAAGGATTCGAGCATCGGCACCTCGACCTTCTGCCCTTCGCCGGTGCGCTGACGATGGAACAGCGCGGCGATGGTGGCATAGGCGGCGTGGAGGCCGGAAACCTTGTCGGCAATCAGCGATGGCATGAAGCGCGGGGCCGGATTGCCATCGACCAGCGGCAGCAGGCTGGTGACGCCGCCCGCCGCCTGGATCACATCGTCATAGGCCTGAAGATCGGCATAGGGCCCGTCCTGCCCGAATCCGACGCAATGGACATAGACAATGTCCGACCGAATCGCCTTGACCGCGTCATAATCCAGCCCCAGCCGCTCCAGCGCCTTGCCGCGGACATTGGCAACGAAAACATCGGCATCGGCCAGCAGCGCCTTGATCACGGCATTGTCTTCAGGCTGCTTGAGATCAAGCGCGATCGACTGCTTGCCGTGATTGAAGCCGAAGAAGATCGGCGCCATGCCCTTGGTCCGCGCGCTCTTGGCTGCCCAGCGCAGCACGTCGCCGCCGGGGGTCTCGATCTTGATCACCTCGGCACCGTGGTCAGGTCAACAACCTTGATGCCTTTCAGCATCGGCAGAGACTGGGGTGGGGCAGCATTTTCAGGCATCGCTTCAGACAAGTCCCTTGGCGCGCAGACTGGTATGGCCGTGGCGGCCGACGATCACGTGGTCATGGACCACGATCCCGAGTAGCCGCCCGGCTTCGGCGATGCGATTGGTGATTTGGATATCCGCGCGGCTCGGTTCGGGTGAGCCCGACGGGTGGTTGTGAACCAGAATCAGCGCCGCCGCACCGACATCGAGCGCGCGCTTGACCACATTGCGCGGGTGGATCGCCGCCTCGTCGAGCGCGCCTTCGCTTTCGAGGTGATCGAGGATCAGGCGGTTGCGGGTATCGAGATAGAGCACCCGCACCCGCTCGTGCGTGAGGTGCGCCATGTCGATCGTCAGGTAATCGATCAGCGTCTGCCAGCTGGCGAGGACCGGCGCCTCTGACAGTTCGGCGCGGGCCAGGCGACGCGTGGCGAGGGCCACGATCTTCAGCGCTGCGGCGCTGGTTTCGCCCATGCCGGGGTGCAGCGCCAGCGCCTTGGCGTCGGCATTCAGCACCCCGGCCAGCCCGCCGAACCGGGCGAGCAGGCTTTTGGCGAGCGGCTTCACATCCTTGCGCGGGATCGCCAGCATCAGCAGGTATTCGATCACCTCGTGATCGGCGAGGGCCTCGGCGCCGCCACCCAGCAATCGCGCGCGCAGCCGGGCGCGGTGGCCCGTGCCGTGATGCGGTTCGGAGGGCTCTTCGTCGCTCACGCCGTCTCCCTTGGTCGATGCTGCATTGCCTTTCGCCGCCCAAACGCGCAAGCAGGAACGATGCCCGAGGCCGAGGACGAACTACCGGAAAACGCGGCGGAAGCTGCGCCGGCGCTTCAGCCACGGCGCTGGCGTTTGGTCCTGGCGGTCCTGCTGGCTGTGCTAGTGCTGGGCCTGGGGGCGCTCTGGCTGGAGCGCGAGAACCTGGCCAACCGGATCATCGCCCGACAGCTTGAGCAGTATGATCTGCCGGCCAGCTATAAGCTGGAACAGGTTAGTCCCTTGACCCAGGTAATCAGCGGCGTGGTCGTCGGCGATCCGGCGCGGCCGGACTTCACAGCGGAACGCGTCGAAATCCGGATCGTCCCGACGCTCGGTCTGCCGACCATCGGATCGGTGCGACTGGTCAAGCCGCGGCTCTATGGCTCCTATCGGGGCGGCAAGCTCAGTTTCGGCAGCCTGGACAAGGTGCTGTTTGCACCGGGGAGTGATCGAGCCCTGGGCCTTCCGGATCTAGACCTGTTCCTCAGGGATGGGCGCGCCCGGATCGAGACCGATTTCGGCCTAGCCGGGATCAAGGCGGACGGGCGCGGCAACCTGCGCAACGGCTTTGCCGGACAACTGGCGGCGATCGCGCCCAATCTGCGCTTCGGGGGATGCCGGCTGACCAATGCCAGCGCCTATGGGGCGGTAACGAGCGCGTCCGGCGCGCCGCAGTTCATCGGGCCGCTGCGCTTGCAAAGTGCGCGTTGCCCGGACCTGTCGGCTGGCCCGGTCACGATCGAAGCCGACGTCAAGGCTGACGTCGATCTGGCGAGCGTAGCGGCCAAGGGGCGGCTGGCGGGCGGCCCGTTCTCTGCGGCCGGTCAACGCGTCCGAACGGTCTCTGGCGACTTGGTATTCACCGCCAATGCCACGGCATCGACCGGGCGTTACAAGCTGGCTGCGGAAGGGCTGGATGGACTGCTGGCGGCGCGCGAACTGGGTATCACCGGGGTCGCGCAAGGTCTTGATGGCAACACCCGGCTCGCGGCCGAGGGTCAGCTGAGCGGCGCGGGGGTTCGGCCTGGGCCAGCGCTTGATCGGACCCTGGCTGACGCAGAGCGTGCCGCAGCCGGCACGCTTGGCGCGCCATTGCTGGCACAGCTGCGTAGCGGCCTGCGCCAGGAAGGGGGCGACAGCCGGCTGAACGCAGATTTCACGGTGCGCCAAAGCGGCGATCTGACCAGTGTGATCGTGCCGCAGCTGGAGCTAACCGGGACTAGCGGGGAGGATCTGCTGGTCCTCTCACGCGGGCAACTGGCCCTAGGGGGCAAGGGCGGGATGCGGCTGACTGGCAACCTGCGCACGGGGGGTAGAGGGTTGCCGCGCCTGTCGGGCCAGGTCGAACGCCGACCTGGCGGGGTGATCGAAGCACGCCTTGCCATGCCGGAATATCGCGCTGGCGATAGCCAGGTAGCCTTGCCCAGGCTGGTGATCGTGCGCCGCGCCGATGGTGCCATGGGCCTCTCCGGTCAGGCCACGATCAGCGGGGCTCTGCCAGGAGGGCGGGTTGAGCGGCTCAGCGTGCCGATCGACGGCACCTGGTCAGACCGGCGCGGCTTGGCGATGTGGCGCCGCTGCACGCCGCTGCGGTTTGACAGCCTGCGCTATGCCAACCTGACGCTCGATGCCAAGGCCCTGACGCTCTGCCCGGGGCCCGGCGGGGCGATCCTGACCAGCAGTGCGCGCGGGACCCGCTTTGCTGCCGGGGCGCCGGCGCTGGCGCTGTCCGGGCGGCTGGGCGATACGCCGGTCGTGCTACGCTCGGCTGCGGTCGGCTTTGCCTGGCCCGGCAGCCTTGCTGCACGCAATGTCGATGTAACGCTGGGCCAGGTCGACGCAGCGAACCGCATAACCATTGCCAGCCTGACCGGGCGGCTCGGCTCGGTCCTGTCCGGCCGTTTCACCGGGGCCGAGGCGCGGCTCGCTGCGGTGCCGCTCGACCTGGTCGAGGCCGCCGGCATCTGGAACTATGCCAGCGGTGCCTTGAACCTGAATGAGGGTACCTTCCGCCTGCTTGACCGCGAGGCGGACGATCGCTTCCGCCCGCTGGTTGCCCGCGATGCCAGCCTGACCCTGGCCGACAACCGCATCGCGGCGCTGGCCGTGCTGCGCGAACCCAGCTCTGACCGGGTGGTGACCGAGGCGCGGATCGCCCATGACTTGGGCACTGCGCGCGGCCATGCCGATCTGGTGGTGGCCGACCTACTGTTCGATGACAAGCTCCAGCCCGATACCCTGACCTACCTGGCGCTGGGCGTGATCGCTAACGCCGAGGGCCGGATCAACGGGACTGGCCGGATCGACTGGACCAGCGATGCGGTGACCTCGACCGGGCGTTTCACCACCGAAAAGTTCAATTTCGCTGCCGCCTTCGGCCCGGTCGAAGGGGTCAGCGGCACGGTGGAGTTCACCGATCTGCTGGGTATGGTCACCGCGCCCGACCAGCGGCTCAAGATCGCCTCGATCAACCCCGGGATCGAGGTTTACGACGGCGAGCTGAGTTTCCAGCTGGAACCCGATGGCCTGCTGGTGGTCAATGGCGCCGAATGGCCGTTCATCGATGGTGAGCTGCGTCTCCTGCCTACCCGGATGAAGCTGGGCGCGGCCGAACAGCGGCGCTTTACGCTGAAGGTGGTGGGGGCCGATGCTGCCCAGTTCGTCCAGCAGCTCGAAATGTCGAACATAGCGGCTCGGGGCGTGTTCGATGGCGAACTGCCGCTGGTGTTTGACGAGGATGGCGGGCGGATCGAAGGCGGGCTGCTGACCGCCCGCGCGCCCGGCGGGAACCTGTCCTACATTGGCGCGCTGACTTACAAGGACATGGGCGCGATGGCCAATTTCGCTTTCCAGTCGCTGCGCTCGCTCGATTTCAAGGGCATGACGATCGGGCTCGAAGGTGAACTCGATGGCGAGATCTTCACGCGGCTGCGGATTGACGGGGTGACCCAGGGCGACGGGGCCAAGCGCAACTTCGTGACCCGCCAGGTCGCGCGGCTGCCGATCCGCTTCAACATCAACATTCGTGCGCCGTTCCAGCGGATGTTGCATTCGTTCCGCTCGCTCTACGATCCCAGCTATGTGCGCGACCCGCGCGAGCTTGGCCTGATTGACAGCAGCGGCAAGCCGATTGCGGAGCCGACGATTCCGGCGCCGCTGCCGCCCGATATTCAGCCCCCAGACAGCAGGAAAGTGCCATGAAGTCACAACAATTGACCAAGCCGGTCCGGGCTGCGACAAGTTCCGCCATGGGACTAGGGGCATCACGGCAGGGGCGGTCAGGGCGGTTCGGAATGGTCCGGGCTGCCGGAATGAAAGGATTGATGCTGATTGGCGGAGCGATGACGCTGGCGGGCTGCATTTCGGTAAATGCGCCGGACAAGCCGATCGTCATCGAGCTGAATATCAATATCAAGCAGGAGGTTGTCTATCGTCTCGCGGCCGATGCCGGGAATACGATCAAGGACAAGCCCGACATTTTCGGAGGAATTGATCATGACCAATTTTGTCGCCCCGATCGAACGCAGCATGCTGGCCAGGGCCGGCTGGGCGGCGCTGGCCGCGCTGGCACTGATCGCTCCGGCTTCGGCGCAGCAGCGCGATCCGGCCTATGCCGCCGCGCGTGCCAGCGGCCAGGTCGGCGAAAAGGTCGATGGCTACTTGGGCTTCCCTGTGCCGCCGAGCGCGGAAATCCGCCGCCTGGCCGATGATATCAACATCAAGCGCAAGGCCGTCTATGCCGAGCGCGCCGACGCCAATGGCGCGACGATTGAGGAATATGCTTTCTCCGCCGGCTGCCAGGCGATTGCCCGGACCGTGCCGGGGGAAAAGTACCAGGCACCCGACGGGCGCAGCTGGCTGACCCGGACCGCAGCTGAACCACAGCGGGATCCGCGCTGCCTCTGATTCGACCGGGCCCGATGGCCTAACGTGTTTCCCCGCCGCCGGAGCCGGTTATACCGCCTTCGGCGGCGGTTGACTCAGGGCTTGCCCCAACCTAAGGGGCCGGTGCCCTCGGCGGGCAGCCGTTGCCCGTGTCCATCGCTCCCGCATTAGGAGACTGGCATGAACGACGAGCCGCCTGCCCGAGACCCCATTGGTGAAGATGCGCGGGTCAACGCGCTCGAAGCGCGGCTCAAGGCTGCACGCGAGCGGGAAGAGCAGCGCAACAAGCCAAGTCTGGGCGCGGAAACCGATGCGAATTATCGCCTTGGCAACCGTGTCCTGGCCGAGTTGATCGGGGGGATCGGCGGCGGTGCGTTCATCGGCTGGGTCATTGACCAGTTTGCCGGAACTTCGCCCTGGGGTCTGTTGGCGGTGATGGCCCTCGGGATCGTCGTTGCCTTCAGGAATATCATCCGGATTTCGTCCCGGCGCCCTGATTGACCTTGCGTTAGGCCAGAGGGGCGCTGGTCGCATATGAATTGAGCAAGAAGGGTACGTCGCGTGGCCGAAGCGGCTAAAGTCGATCCGATGCACCAGTTCACGATCGAGCCGATGTTCGGCACCGATCACTGGCAGATCGCGGGCTACAATATTGCCTTCACCAACTCGTCGTTGTGGATGGGAATCGCGGCCGTGGCGCTGCTGATCTTCGTCTGGGGCGGGATGAAGCGCGAGCTCGTCCCCGGTCGCTGGCAGATGGCGGTCGAAGGTTTCACCGGCTTCATCGACAACCTGCTGGCCGCCAATATCGGCCCGGCCGGCAAGAAGTATGTGCCCTACATCTTCTCGCTGTTCATGTTCATCCTCTTCGCCAACATCCTCGGCCTGATGCCGCTGGGCCTGGTTGGCGTGCATCCCTTCACTTTCACCAGCCACTTCACCGCCACCGGCGTGCTGGCGGTGATGAGCTTCGCGATCGTGCTGATCGTCGGCTTCTGGAAGCACAAGCTGCACTTCTTCTCGCTGTTCGTGCCGCACGGCACCCCGCTGGTGATGATCCCGCTGATCTTCGCGATCGAGCTGGTCTCTTTCCTGGTGCGTCCCTTCAGCCTCGGCCTGCGACTGTTCGTGGCCATGATGGCCGGGCACGTGCTGCTGGAAGTGCTGTCGGGCTTCGTGATCAACGGTGTCAATGCCGGTCTCGGCATCGGCCCGGTGGTTTCGGTCCTCAGCTTCGCGCTGATGATCGCGATCTGCGCCCTGGAAATCCTGGTTGCCGGGATCCAGGCATACGTCTTTGCGCTGTTGACTTCGCTGTATCTCAACGACGCCGAAAACCTTCACTAAGTCCAATCCAACCACACGAATTTTCGTAAAAGGAGTTATCGAAATGGAACCTGCAAGCGCCAAGCTGATCGGTGCTGGTCTCGCTGCCATCGGCGCCGGCATGGCCGCCATCGGCGTGGGCAACGTCTTTGGTTCGTTCCTGGAAAGCGCGCTGCGCAACCCGGGCGCGGCTGACGGCCAGCAGGGCCGCCTGTTCATCGGCTTCGCCGCCGCGGAACTTCTGGGCCTGCTCTCGTTCGTCGTCGCGATGATCCTGATCTTCGTCGCCTAAGACCTACGATTGACTGACCGACCGGCTGGTTCCTGCCTCACGGGGCGGGGCCGGCCGGGCAGACTGCGGACGCTCTGATGCCTCAAATCGCGCAAATTGCCGAAACCTGGTCCAGCCAGATTTTCTGGATGCTGATCTTCTTCGGCTTCATCTTCTTCGTCATTGGCCGGGGCATGGTGCCCAAGGTGATGGCGACCGTCGAGACGCGTGACCGGCAGATCGCCAGCGATCTCGCCGCGGCCGAAGCCGCGCGGGCGGCTGCCGATGCCGAGGAAGAGGCCTGGCGCGCCGAAGCGAACCGCCAGCGGGCCGAAGCCCAGGCGGTGATCGCCAAGGCCAAGGCCGATGCCGCCAAGACCAGCGAAACCCGTCTGGCCAAGGCCAATGCCAAGCTGGATGCCAAGCTGGCCGAAGCCGAAGCCCGGATCGCCGAGGCGCGCAGCGGCGCGCTGAAGGAAATCGAGAAGGTCGCGGCCGAAGCTGCCGGCGATATCGTCAGCCGCGTTGCCGGCCTGAAGGTCGATGCCAAGGCCGCCACGGCTGCGGTGAAGGAAGCGCTCAATGGCTAATCTCTTCGTTCTTGCGGCCGAGGCTGCCGAAGCGGCCGAGCACGGCGCGGCCCACGCCGCCCCAGAGGCCTTTGGCCTTGGCCCGGTTACCTGGGTTGCCCTGGCGATGACCGTGCTGATCCTCGTCGCGATCTGGAAGAAGGTCCCGGCGATGATCACCGGCGGGCTGGATTCGAACATTGCGGAAATCCGCAAGCAGCTTGACGAAGCCAAGGCGCTGCGCGCCGAAGCCGAAGCCCTGCGCCAGGAATATGCCGACAAGATCGCGGGCGCCGAAAAGGACGCCGCTGCGATGATCGAACACGCCAAGTCGGAAGCCGATGCGATCGTCGCCAAGGCCGAGGCTGACACCAAGGCGCTGATCAAGCGCCGTGAGAAGATGGCCGAAGACAAGATCGCCGCTGCCGAACGCGGTGCGATCGCCGAACTGCGCACCAAGGCGGCGAATGCTGCTGCCAGCGCCGCGCGCCAGCTGATCGCTGCGAACCATAACGCCAAGGCCGACAAGAGCTTGGTCGACGAGGCGATCGGCGGGATCTGATCCCGGCTTTCAGACTTGCACTTGCAAAGGGCGGTCTGGAGCCTGTCCTGATTAGGTGGAAGCATCGTCATCGCGTCAGGAAGTCTGCTGGCAAGGAATGACGCGCAGTCAGGGGCTGGTTGCCCTGCAAGCGGCATGACGCGGCGAGCGGGCTTCCTGACGCGACCCCGCAGGGGCGGGCCGATTTTGGCCCAGCGCAGCGTTTCTCGTCGGTCACTATGCGGCGGCATGGCTCCCTCCTCGCGCCTCGCGCTGGGCCAAAATCGGCTCCGTGCCGACGCATCCACCTAATCAGGACAGGCTCTCACAGCCGCCCTTTTCATTTGCCGGGTTCGAGCACGATCTTGCCGACTATCCCGCGCGTCGCCATCGCCGCAAAGGCCTCTTCCCAACGGCTGAGCGGCAGGATCCGGTCAATGTGCGGATTGAGCCGGCCATCGGCAGCCAGCGTCGCCACGGCCTCGCGGATCGCCTTGCCGCGATCGGGGAAGCGGCGGGCATATTCGCCGGCACGGACGCCGACGACCGAGAAGCCCTTGATCAGCGGGATGTTGGTCGAAATCTCGGCAATCCGGCCACTAGCAAAGCCGATCACCAATAGCTTGCCGCCAAAGGCAACGCAGCGGGTGCTCTCATCAAACACGTCCCCGCCGACCGGATCGTAGACCAGGTCGCACAAGTGCCCGCCGGTCAGTTCGGCCACCTGCTCACGGAACCGGCCCTCGGCCAGGATCACGGCCTCGGCATCGCAGGCTGCGCGCAAGGCGGCGAGCTTGGCGGGGGAGCCTGTCGTGGCGATGACATGGGCGCCCAGTCGCTTGGCCAGCTCCACTGCGGCCAGGCCAACCCCGCCGCTGGCACCGTGGACCAGTACCCATTGCCCGGCCTTCAGTCCGCCGATTTCGACCAGGGCGGTATAGGCCGTGCCATAGGCTGCCCCGAGCGCGGCGGCGGAGACCATGCCAATCCCCGGCGGCATGGCCGAGAGCGCGCGGGCCGGCACCACCGCATACTCGGCAAAGGCACCGGTCTTGTTGCCGCCATAGACCCCGTCACCGGGCTTGAAGCCGCTGTCGGGATCGGCCTCGACCACCTCGCCGGCGAATTCCAGTCCGGCGATGAACGGCACCTCGGGTTTGAACTGATACTCCCCGCGCGTCATCAGCAGATCAGGGAAATTGAGCGAGGCGGCGTGGACCTTCACCAGCACCTCACCCGGCCCGCGCTGTGGGACGGGCAAATCGACCAGCGCGCAGCCGGACAGGTCGGGCGAGAGGGTCTGGATCTGAAGCGCCTGCATGAGGGTCAGAAATTGTCCTTGGCGGCGCGCAAGGCGGCAAAGGTCGCCACCGCTCCACCACCGCCCCAGCGGGCCTGCATGGCCACATCATCGGCGCGCAGGAAGGGATTGGTCGCGAGCTCACGCGACAGCGTTGTCGGCACCGTCGGTCGGCCCTCGGACCGCGCCTTGTCGATCTGCATGACATAGTCCTGCAGCGCGGCATTTTCCGGATCGACATGCAGCGCAAAGCGCGCATTGGATTGGGTGTACTCGTGGGCACAATAGAGCAGCGTTTCGGGCGGCAAGGCTTTGATCCGGCACAGGCTGGCCCAGAACTGGTCCGGCTGCCCCTCGAACATTCGTCCGCAGCCCAGCGCGAAGACGGCATCGCCCACGAAGGCGACACCCGCCTCGGGCAGGTGGAAGGCGATATGGCCGTTGGTGTGTCCGGAAACGTCGATCACGTCGGCCGTGTAGCTACCCAGCGATACCTTGCTGCCATGGGCCACCACCTGGTCCGGAACCGCAATCCGCTCAACTTCGGCCGGGGCGATGACCGTGCAGCCGGTCGCCGCCTTGATCGCGGCGTTGCCGCCGGCATGATCCGGGTGCCAGTGGGTGTTCCAGATCTGGGTGATCTGCCAGCCCTTGTGCCCAGCCTCGCGCAGATAGGCATCGGCATCAGGGGTGTCGATGCAGGCCGTCTCCCTGCTCTCCGGATCATGGAGCAGGTAGCCGTAGTTGTCAGACAGGCAGGCGAACTGGTGAATTTCAAGCATGGGCGAAGGATAAACCCAAACCGCCCGCAAAGCAAAAGCCCGCCCGGCCAATCCCATTAAGGACGGGCCGGACGGGCCTTTGTTGGTTTAGCCTGAGGCTGGCGAAGGAGAATTAGTCCTTCTTGGCCTTCAGCGCGGCGCCCAGGATGTCGCCCAGCGAAGCGCCGGCATCCGAGGAACCGTACTGTTCCACGGCTTCCTTTTCTTCGTGCAGCTGACGCGCCTTGACCGAGAAGTTCGGCTTCTTCGAACGGTCGAAACCGATCACCATAGCGTCGAGCTTCTGGCCAACCTGGAAGCGGTCGGTGCGCTGCTCGTCGCGGTCGCGGCCCAGGTCCGAACGCTTGATGAAGCCGGTGGCGCCATCTTCGCCGGCCTGCACTTCGAGGCCGCCATCGCGGACTTCGAGGACAGTGACGGTAACAACTTCGTTCTTCTTCAGGCCCGACGAGGCAGCAGCCACGCCAGCGGCCGGAGCACCCTTTTCAAGCTGCTTCATGCCGAGCGAGATGCGCTCCTTCTCCACATCGACGTCGAGCACGATGGCCGAAACCTGCTCGCCCTTGCGGTGCAGGGCCAGCGCGTCTTCGCCCGAGATACCCCAGGCGATGTCCGACATGTGGACCATGCCGTCGACGTCGCCGTCGAGGCCGATGAACAGGCCGAATTCGGTCGCGTTCTTGACTTCGCCTTCCACGGTCGAACCAACCGGGTGCTTCTCGGCGAAGGCTTCCCAGGGGTTCTGCTGGGCCTGCTTGAGGCCGAGGCTGATGCGGCGCTTGTCGCTGTCGACTTCCAGCACCATGACGTCGACTTCCTGCGAGGTCGAGACGATCTTGCCGGGGTGGACGTTCTTCTTGGTCCAGGACATTTCCGAAACGTGGACCAGGCCTTCGATCCCGGCTTCCAGCTCCACGAAGGCGCCGTATTCGGTGATGTTGGTGACGGTCCCGCGCAGCTTCGCGCCGACCGGGTACTTGGCGGCAACGCCTTCCCACGGATCGCTTTCCAGTTGCTTCATGCCCAGGCTGATGCGCTGGGTGTCCTGGTTGATGCGGATGATCTGCACCTTCACGGTGTCACCGATATTGATGACTTCGTTCGGGTGGTTGACGCGCTTGTAGCTCATGTCGGTGACATGGAGCAGGCCGTCGATCCCGCCGAGGTCGACGAAGGCACCGTAATCGGTGATGTTCTTCACGACGCCGTCGATGATCTGGCCTTCGGCCAGGTTCATGATCAGGCCCGAACGCTGTTCGGCGCGGGTTTCTTCCAGCACGGCGCGGCGCGAAACGACGATGTTGCCGCGGCGGCGGTCCATCTTCAGGATCTGGAACGGCTGCGGCACGTCCATCAGCGGCTGCACGTCGCGCACCGGGCGGATATCGACCTGCGAACCGGGGAGGAAGGCAACGGCGCCGTTGAGGTCGACCGTGAAGCCGCCCTTGACGCGGCCGAAGATCACGCCTTCGACGCGCTTGCCTTCACCGAATTCTTCTTCGAGCTTGTCCCAGGCGGCTTCGCGGCGGGCGCGGTCGCGGCTGAGCATGGCATCGCCATCGGCGTTCTCGACGCGATCAACGAAGACTTCGACTTCGTCACCGACCTTCAGGCCATGCGGCTGGCCCGGCATGGCGAATTCCTTGAGGGGAACGCGGCCTTCGCTCTTGAGGCCGACGTCGATCACGGCCTTGTCGCCTTCGATCGCGGTAATGGTGCCCTTGACGACCCGGCCTTCAAAGCCGCCATCAGCGGCGCCACCGAGGGATTCGTCGAGCAGCGCGGCAAAATCGTCGCGCGTGGGGTTGGCTGCAGAAGCCATATGTACAGTTTCCTGTCTATCGATGTTTCCGGCCAAGCGGTTGTATCCGCTGGTCTTTTCTCCGCCGCAGCACCATTGCCTTGGCGGGCCAAAAGTGGGCCGAGCGTCATGGGGGCCGAATGCCGTCCACAACATCCCTTTGGGTCAAGACCCTCCGGGACCGGCGGCGCTTAGGCGCGAGGGCCCCAAAACGCAAGGAATTTGCGACCGGATGCGGGTCCGCGGCGCTGCCCCGATGTGCCCTGCAATCAGATCGGGAACCGCATCGCCACGTCGCATCGCTCGTAAGCGGTGCCGTGGGCTGCCATCACCTCGGCATCATGGCAGAAACCCAGCTTCTCGTAGAGGTGAATGGCCGCGGCGCATTTGCGATTGGTCAGCAGGTACAGGTCCCGCGCGCCCATGCTGTGCGCCCGGTCGATGGCAGCAGCGAGCAGGAACTCACCCGCCTTCAGTCCGCGTGCTGCTTCGAGGACGCCCATCTTGGTCAGCTCGAATTCGTTCGGTCCAGTGGGCATCAGCGCGCAAGTGCCGACGATGCCGATCCCGGGCGCCTCGGCGAAGAGGATCACCCCGCCTGGATCAATGATCCGCTCACGCGGGTTTTCGAGAACTGCCCGATCGAGCGGCTCAAGCGAGAACATCGCCTCGATCCATTCGGCGTTGATATCGTGAAACGCTCCGGCCAGGTCGTCGCGCCATTCGACCAACTGCAAGCCGGCCGGAACGACCCGGCGTGCCCGTTCTGCCAGCGGTGCGGCCTTGAGTGCCCGCTCGACTGCCGCAAGCTGGGTCAGCAGCGGTCCAGACGCATCTGCATAGAGTTCGGCGGCTGCCGCGCCGACGCGGGGCCAGACGTCGCGGGCCAGGATGACCATGGCTGCGTTTCCAGAGGCCGATAGTCCGACCCGCCGCTCGCGCTGGTCGTTGCCGCGTGCGGATTCGACCAGGCCCAGCTTCTGCAACTGGGCGACCGTGCGGCTGACCCCAGGCTGGCTGGAGCCGATCGCTGCCGCAATCTGTCCGATCGTCAACGGACCGGCCCGCAGCGCGGTCAAGACCGGAACCTGCGCCGGCACGATGGGCAAACCCATCTCGGCAATAATGGCGGCGGCATCGGCCTGCAGCCATTCCCCGAGCCGCTTCAGCCGGCTGCCCAGAAAGGCCGGACCCATTGCAGCGACAACATCATGCATCGGCGATCCCCATAACCAGTTATATAACGTGTTATGCAAAACGATCTACGGAAGTCAATAGCGTCGCACCGGCCGTCAGATTGCCGGCTTGTAATCGCTCCGCTTCAGCGTGACGATATAGGCTGAAAGATCGCGCACCTGGCCGCGATCCAGCTTGAATTGCATGGCTTCGGGATAGTTGTGGGCGTTGCGCAGATACTGGCGCAGCGTTGCACTGCTCAGCCCCTTGCGGTTGGCAATGTCTTCAAACCCCGGGCTTTCCGGATTGGGCGAGGCGGCATTGGCCGTCACGGCATGGCAGGCGGCGCAGCGCGCTTCGGCCAGCGCTCGCCCCCGCTCAACTTCAGCGAGGCGGCGTTCCTCGACGCGTACAGGCTGGCTGAGGGCAGCCGTGCCGACGGCGAGTGTGGCCATAGCGAGAAGCAGGAAGCGGGGCATGATCAGCGCCGCCCTTCGGCAATTGCGATGGCGGCAGCAATCGCTGCGTCGCGGCCCAGATCGCTGGTATCAAGCAGCACGGCATCTGCGGCAGCCACCAGCGGTGCTTCGGCCCGGGTGCGGTCGCGTTCGTCGCGGGCCTCTAGATCGGCGGCAATGTCCGCCAGGGCGACGGCGCGGCCTTGTTCCTGCATTTCGCGGAACCGCCGCTCGGCCCGCGCCGGGACCGAGGCGACCACGAACAGCTTCACTTCGGCTTCCGGCGCGATCACTGTGCCGATATCGCGCCCGTCGAGCACCGCGCCGCCAGGCTGGGCGGCAAAGGCGCGTTGCCGCTCATAGAGTGCCTGGCGCACTGCCGGGTGGACCGAGACGCGGCTGGCCAGGCCGCCGCTCGCCTCGCTGCGCAATTCGGGATCGTCGAGCAGGTGTTCGTGGAAGGTGCAGGCCGCCAGGGCATCGGCCGGGTCATCCGGATTGCCGCCATTCAGCGCCACCTGTCGGCCCACCGCGCGATAGAGCAGCCCCGTATCAAGGTGCGGGAGACCGAAATGCGCCGCCAGCGCCTTGGCGATGGTGCCCTTGCCCGAGGCGGTCGGTCCGTCGACGGCGATGATCATGGCGCTGGCTCCCGGCGACGCTCACCCAGCGCCTTGACCAGGCCGGCCAGCGCGATCAGGCCCCAACAAACCTCGAGCACGAAGGCGGCGAGGTTGAAGTGGACCGACAGCGAGACCAGCAGCAGGATCGCGCCGACGAGGTTGATCAGGTTGAACAGCACCTTGTCGAGCTGCGCGGCGGCGTTGGCATAGGCAAACCCACCGACGAACAGCGCCGAGCCGATCAGGCCGACGATCGTGGCCCAATCGAACATCATGTCGCCAGCCCATCCAGCAGCGCTTCGAACATGGGGAAGCTAGTGGCGATCGGGCGGGTATCGTCCACTTCCACCCCGTCGCGGCTGGCCAGGCCTGCGACAGCCATCGACATGGCGATGCGGTGGTCGAGGTGGGTCTTGGTCCGTGAGTTACTGGTGCCGCGCAGCGGTTCGCCGCCGGTCCCGACGATGGTCAAGCCGTCTTCGGTTTCGGTGACGCGGGCGCCGGCGCCGGCCAGAGCTGCGGCCATCACCGCAATCCGGTCGCTTTCCTTGACCCGCAGTTCCTCAAGGCCAGTGGTCACCGTGGTGCCCTCGGCCAGGGCGGCGGCAACGAACAGCACAGGAAACTCGTCGACCATGCTGGGGACTACCGCTGGGTCGACTTCGATACCCCTCAGCGCGGAATAGCGCACCACCAGATCGGCCACCGGCTCACCGCCCACTTCGCGGCGGTTCACTTCGTCAATCTGCCCGCCCATCTGGCGCAGCACTCCGATCAGCCCGGCGCGGGTCGGGTTGAGGCCGACGTTCTGGATTGTCAGCTCGCTCCCCGGCACGACCAGCGCGGCAACGATGAAGAAGGCGGCGGAGGAGGGATCGCCCGGCACCTCGATCGCCTGGGGCTTCAACTCTGCCTCGCCAACCAGGCGAATCACCCGCGTGCCATCGGCCTCGACCTCGACCGAAAGGTCTGCGCCGAAGCCACGCAGCATCCGCTCGGAATGGTCGCGGGTCGGCACGGGTTCGATCACGGTGGTGATGCCGGGGGTGTTCAGACCGGCCAGCAGGACTGCGCTTTTGACCTGGGCGCTGGCGACCGGCAGGCGATATTCGATCGGTACGGCGGGGAGAGCGCCGCGCACTGTCAGCGGCAGGCGGCCGCCTTCCGCAGCCTCGAACGCTGCGCCCATCTGGCTGAGCGGATCGATAACCCGGCCCATCGGGCGCTTGGACAGGCTGGCATCGCCTATGAAGGTGGCGGTGATCGGATGGCTTGCCACCAGGCCCATCAGCAGGCGCGTGGAAGTGCCGGAATTGCCCATGTCGAGCGGCGCCTGCGGCTGCAGCAGCGCGCCCACGCCAACCCCGTGGACTGACCATTCGCCATCCCCGATCCGCTCGACCGAAGCCCCCATCGCCCGCATCGCGGCGGCGGTGGAGAGTACGTCTTCACCTTCCAGCAGGCCGGTCACGCGGGTCTCACCCACGGCCAAGGCACCCAGCATGATCGAGCGGTGGCTGATCGATTTGTCGCCCGGCACGCGGATCGTGCCCCGCAGCGGGCCGGATGGCATGAAGCGGCGCGGCTTCATCGCAGCGGGATCGGCATTGGACACGGCGGCACTTTCACGGATAGAGCAGCAATTGCGCGCGGCTTTTGACAGCGGGCGCGGGCTATGGCAAGGCGCGCGCCGCGCTGGGACAGGCGCAAGCCGTCTCCAATACGTATGAAGAGTTTCAGCCCGCCGCGCTGGCGGAGGGCAGCATCGAGGAATTGACATGGTCAAGGCTGAATGGGGCGCCAAGCATGGCTGCCCGAAGTGCGGCACCCGCTTTTACGATCTGGGCAAGGATGACCCGATCACCTGCATCGAATGCGGCTATGCCTGGCATGCCGATCCGGTGCTGAAGTCGAAGCAGCCGATCCCTTATGAAGAAGTTCAGAAGGCCAAGGTCGAAGAGGTCGAGGATGTCGATCTGGCCGATCCGGATCTGGACATCGACGAAGACGGCGATTCGCCCGACAATGACGTCGATCTGGGCGGCGACGATGACCTTGGCGTCGGCGTTGGCGACGACGACGGCGACGAGCATTAATCTCGCAAAAAACGCTCTTGCCAAGAGCGGGAGCCGCCACTAGAGGGGCGGCCTCGCTCGCTGGTCGGGCGGGAAAGGTAGGCCTCCCGGGGCTTGCCGGATGATGGTGACGGGGCCTTAGCTCAGCTGGGAGAGCGCCTGCATGGCATGCAGGAGGTCAGCGGTT
>VFQM010001207.1_pt1 | contig 23614 bp, 20 predicted proteins | sample 3512391 | NCBI WGS metagenome assembly VFQM01 (sample SAMN10412369, study PRJNA504923) | tailings metagenome | isolation source: Replicate 1 from Balatoc abandoned mine | place: Philippines | reverse complement strand
GCCTGCTGCGCGTCGAACGCTTCGAAGGCCAGCTCAACACCAAGCTCGACCAGTATCCGGGCTTCATCCGCATCACGCTGCTCAACGACGGCGGCACCTCGCTGACGGGCCGCGCGACGATCACCGTCTGCGCGGTGGACGTGCCGGATCCCGCCGTGGCGGCACGCTTGCGGCTCGGTCACGGCATCCGCGACACGGGCTTCGTCATCACGCCGGAACCGACGTCGACGGACCCGGTGCCGGCCAACGTCGCCTGCGAAGAGACGCCGACCTTCGGCATCTTCGCCCGCTTGATGGGCGCGGTGCGCGAGACGTTCGCGCCGCGCACGCTCGAAGCGTCGAGCAGCGTCCGTCGCTTCGGCGGCGGCGTCAGCGGCACCGTCACGGAGTTCAGCCCCTTCGCCCCGATCGACCCGATCCTGAATTTCGGCGGCGGCGTCAGCGGCACGGTCACGGAGTTCACGCGCTCGTCGCTCGAAGCGCTGGACGTGCCCTCTGAGCCGAGCTGCACCACGGCGCCCGTCGGAACGGACCTGCCCGCGGAATGCTTGCCGCTGGTGAGCGTGCGCACCTTCAACGGCACCATCCTCGAGCAGGTGCCGGTGGATTGGACCGTGCTGTCCACGCCGCTCGGTCGCGTGGCGGCGCGCAGCGGCAACCTCGACGCGATCAGCTGCGGCAGCTACGCCGTCAGCGTCGCGACGGCCACGAGCGTGAATGGCAACGCGGGTGTCTGCTGGGTGCTCGGAGACGTCGGGATGAACCGCGTGGTGGCCCGAGCCCGAGCTGGCGGCGATGCGCCGGAAGGCGTCACGTTCAGCAACGGCGGCGCCGACTCCGTGCTGTTCTCGGTGGACGTCACGCCGGTCACGCTGATGGTCCTCGGCGGCAGCGGCGGCTCCTACCTCAACGGCAGCGAGATCTGGGCTGAGGTGAAGGCCAAGAACGCCGCCGGTGCGCCGGTCGCCGGCGTCGAAGTCAGCTGGGCGCCGAGCGGCGGCAGCGTCGCCTCGATGTCCTCGCGCACCGGGACCGACGGCGTCGCGCGCGTGCAGTGGACGCTGGGCAGCGGGATCAACACGCTCGACGCCACCATCCGCAACGCGCCCTCCACCACGGTGCAGCTGACCAACGAGGGCCTTGGCGGCGATGGCCTGCCGACCGAGATCGTCCTCGTGAGCGGCGACGGGCAGAGCGGGCCGGCGGGATCTCCGCTCGCTGCGCCGCTCGTCGTGCGCGTGACCGACGCCGCGGGTGCGGCGCTCGGGGGCGTCACGGTGCACTGGTCGCTCCTGAGCGGCAGCGGTGCGCTCTCGGCGACCTCCACCGTCACCGATGCGTCGGGCCTGGCGCAGATCACGTTCTCGCCGGGAAGCGGCGGGAGTGTCGTGAAGGCCTACATCGACAGCTACGTGTTCCGCTACGTCTACTTCACGTCGTTGACGGGCGTCGTGCCCTGACCCGCAGCGGTTGACCGAAGGGCCCTCGCCGGATGCACGGCGGGGGCCCTTCGTCGTTCAGTAGCGGAAGTACTGCGTGTACTTCACCACGAGGGCGCCGCGCTGGGGCTGCAGCAGTTGGAACGCGCGCTCGGGCACCGTCGGCCACACGGAGTTCCACACGACGAAGAGGTCCGAGCCCGGCGCGGGCGTCCAACGCAGACGCGCATTCAGCGCCGCGCGGTTCGACTGGTCGTCGAACTGCAGGAAGCCCGTGAGCGTGAGCCGCGGGTTCACCGCGTAGTCGCCACGCAGGCGTCCCGTGTGCGCCACGAAGTCGCCGGTCGGCAGCACGACGTCGTTGCGCTCGAACTCCGCGAAGAACTCGTAGTGCGGCTGCACGCGCAGGCGCAGCGAGGCCTCGGCGTCGAGGCGGCGCCCGTCGTAGAACTCACCCACCGAGGCCTCGATGCGCGGCACGAACAGGCGGTTGTTCGCGCCGGAGTAGATCACCTCTGCGCGCGACCACCAGTATTCGCCGGCTTGCACCGTAGTGCCGGGCACCAGCGTGAACGTCGCCGTCGGCGCGTCGAAGATGCGATACAGGTTGAACTCGAAGCGGCTGCCGCTCTGGAACTGCATTCCCAACGGGCGGACGTTGAGGTTCGCGTTGTCGAGCGCGCCGGCATCCGTCCACACGGCGTTGTAGCCGAGGAGATTGAACTCCCAGCGCCGGATGCGCGCCGCGTCGCGCGGCCGCGGCGTGATGGCCGTGTTGCCGGCGAGGCGATGGATGCCGCGCTGCACGACGAAGCCCAGCGCCGGGTTATAGGCCTCCTCGACGCGATCGTAGCGCACGACGATGTCGGCGTGATCGTTGGGATAGTCCACCATCAGGCGGTAGTGCGCGCCCGTCGCGGCGCCGACGCTGTCGCGGCTCCACGCGGCGTTGCCGAGGATGACGAGGTTGTCGCCGCGCGCCGTGATGTACGGCAGCTGGAAGTCCACGCCGTAGGCCGCGGCGCCCGGCTGCGACGCGCGATCGCTGTAGGTGCCCATCGCGCCGACGTAGCCGCGGCCGAGCACGTCGCGGCGAATGCGCAGCACGCCGTCGCGCACGGACTCCGCGCCGTCGGTGGCGGCGGCGATCACGCCCAACTGGTAGGCCCCGACGCGTCCCTGCATTCGCGCGCCGACGGGAATCGTCTGCGGCGTGCCGTCGGCACCAAGACCGATGCGTCGCGAGTAGAACATCTGCGTCTGCTGCTCGCGCCCGAAGGAGAAGATGCCGGCGCCCTCGGTGAAGAAGGGGCGACGCTCGGGAAAGAACAGCGGGAAGCGGGTGAGGTTCACGATCTGCCGGTCGACGTCCGCCTGCGCGAAGTCCGGGTTCGTCGTGAGGTCCATCGTGAGCGTGCGCGTGAACGGCAGCTTCACGTCGAGTCCGACGCGGCCGAACTGCGTGGCCTCGCGCGTGACGGTGGAGCTGCCGTCGGGCGCGAAGAGCCGTTCGTCCGGGGCCGCCTGGCCCAGCACGTAGGGGCGGAACTCCGCGCGGGCGCGCGGCGGCAGGTCGGCGAAGCCCTTGATGGTGCCCGCGCGCTCGAGGAAGCGCAGGCCTTCGGTACGCCGCCAGGCACGCCAGAGCAGCTCCTCGTTGGTACGCGGCAAGAAGCGACGGAAGTTCATCCGCATCTGCGACACGTCCTCGGGATAGCGCAGCGTCGCCCAGGGAATGAGCATCTCCGCGGTCCAGCCGTCGGCGTTGGTCTGCGTGCGGACGTCCCAGATGCCGTCCCACTCCTCGTTGCCGGACTCGAAGGTGACGTGCTCGCCGTCCCAGAGCGCGCCGTTGGAGTTGGTGCGGAAGTAGAACGCGCTGCGCTGGTCCGAGAGCCCGTCGATCATCATCGACACGTAGTCGTCCGAGCGCAGTTCGGCGTCGCGCCGCAGCTGGGTGCGGATCATCCCTGACGGGTCGCGGTCGTAGACCCACCAGCCGACGACAAGTCCCTTGGGGGTGGCGAGCAGGCGCACCACGGTGCGCTCGCTGGGCTCGCCGTTCTCCACAGGCTCCTTCTGCCGGAACTCCCAGATGGAATCGGCGGCCGCGTACTCGGGCTCGTCGAGACGGCCATCGAGCCGGACGTCGTTGGGGGTGCGGAGTACCGTCGGCACGCGTTCGGCGGCGGCCTCAGCAGGCGAGGGGGCCTGTTGGGCGAGAGCGCGCGGCGCACCAAGGAGGGAAATCGGGAGCGCCAGCAGCGCGAATCGGCGGAGCATCGTGCGGAAGATACGCGGGGCTCCAAGGGAGTGCTGTGCGAGGGTAGAATTCCCAGACGCCCCTCCCATTAACCGCGAGTCCCGAATGCGCATTCTGCTCACCGCCGTCACCCTGGGTCTTGCCGCGACCGTCGTCGGCGCGCAGGAGATCAAGGAGCGCGAGATCCGCGCCCACCTCGAGTTTCTCTCCAGCGACCTGCTCGAGGGACGCGCACCGGCGACCCGCGGCGGAGCCCTCACGGAGAACTACCTCGCCGCGCAGCTGCGCTACCTCGGACTCGAGCCCGCCAACAACGGCTCCTACTTGCAGCGCGTGCCGATCGACGTCGTCGCGGCCGAGCGCAGCACGATGCGCGCGGCGGTCCGCGGCAAGGCGACGGCGACGCTGCGCTACCCCGATGACGTCGTGCTCTGGGCCGGCTCGTCGACGACGCGCTCGGCGGCCAACGCCGAGCTCGTGTTCGTCGGCTACGGCGTGACCGCGCCGGAGTTCCGCTGGGACGACTACAAGAACCTGGATGTGCGCGGCAAGATCCTGCTCGTGCTCGTCAACGACCCGCCGGCCCCGAGCGCCGAGCCGGCGCTCTTCGGCGGAAACGCGATGACCTACTATGGCCGCTGGACCTACAAGTTCGAGGAAGCGGAGCGCCGCGGCGCGGCGGGGATGCTCATCGTGCACAACACGGAGCGCGCCGGCTACGGCTGGCCGACCGTCGTCGGCAGCTGGGCCAAGGAGCAACGGATGCTGCCGCGCAGTCCGCAGCTGCCGGCACCGTTGGGCTTCCGCGGGTGGATCACCGAGCAGTCGGCGGCCGACCTGCTGCGCCAGGCCGGGCTCGACCTCGCCCGGCTCCGACGCGACGCGGAGTCACGCAGCTTCCGGCCGGTGAACACCGGCATCACGATGGACGTGGCATTCAGCAACACGGTGCAGAACCTCGAGAGCCACAACGTGGTGGGGCGCATCCCCGGCAGCGACAGCGTGGCGAGCAAGGAGCACATCCTGCTCTCCGCGCATTGGGATCACCTCGGCATCGGCCCGGCAGTGAACGGCGACAGCATCTACAACGGCGCGCTCGACAACGCGTCGGGCACGGCCAACCTGCTCGCGCTCTCCCACGCGCTGGCGCACGGCGCCAAGATGCGCCGCTCGGTCCTCGTGGCCTTCGTGACCGCCGAGGAAAGCGGGCTGCTGGGCTCGGAGTACCTCGCGCTGAATCCGCTGGTGCCGACGGCGCAGATCGTCGCGAACCTCAACGTGGACGGCGGCAACGTGCTCGGCGAGACGCGCGACCTCACGGTGCTCGGCGACACCAAGAGCTCGCTGGGTCCGCAGATCGCCGCGCTGATCCGGCCCAAGGGAATGCGGATCTCGCCGGACGCGCATCCGGAGCGTGGCTACTTCTACCGCTCCGATCACTTCGCCTTCGCGAAGGTCGGCATTCCGTCAGTGAGCATCGGCGAGGGCGACGACTTCGTCGGCCGTCCCGCGGGTTGGGGTGCGCAGCAGGCGGACGACTACACGACCCATCGCTATCACCAGCCGGGCGACGAGTATCGCGCGGACTGGGACCTGCGCGGCGCCGTGCAGCTGACGACGATCATCCTCGAGTTGACGCGCGAGCTGGCGAACTCCGCCGTGTGGCCTGAATGGGCACAAACGGCCGAGTTCCGGCGTAGACCGAATATGTAGCGTTGGGACGGAAGACTTGAGACGGAAGGAGTGAGGCGGATGATGTGGCTGCGCGGGAGTGAGGTCGTGATGCGCGGGATGCTTGTCGTGCGCACAGGCGGAGCGTTGGCGCTCCGAGCTTTCGCGGCGCTTGTCTTCGTCGCGTCCGCGCTCCGGCCCGCGACCGCCCAGGCGATCAACCGCGACTCGCTGCGCAGCGCGATCGAGACTGCGATGGCGCGGTCGGACTGGGCGGCAATCGACCGCGCGACGGCGGCGCTGCGTGCGGCAACGCAGGCCGCTCCGGGCAGCAGCGATGCGTGGTTGCAGTACGACCTCGCCTACGCACTGCATCGGCGTGCGAGTGCCCTGATCATCGAGGATCGCGCGCGTGACGCGCGCACGATGCTCGAGGAAGCCGTCGCTGCCGCGGGGCGTGCACGCACGCTGGGCGGCGGCGCGGCCGCCCAGGCGCTCGAAGGCGCCGTGACCGGTCAGCTCGCGGGCGCCACCGGTGGATTGGGAATGATGCGGCACGGCCGTGCCTCGCTGCGCCTGCTCGACGAAGCCGTGGCTGCGGCCCCCAACGATCCGCGCGTCGCGATGCTCAACGGCATCACGCGGGTGAACGCGCCGGCCTTTGCCGGTGGCGGCGCCGCTCGTGGCGAGGCCGAGCTTCGGCGTGCCCTGCGGCTGTTCGAGACGGACCGCAGCGCGACACCGCTGCCGACCTGGGGCCGCGTCGATGCGCACATCTGGCTGGCCATCGCCCTCGAGCGGCAGGACAAGCTGAACGAGGCGCGCGCCGAACTCGAGCGCGCGCTGCAGTTGGTCCCCGGACATCGGTGGATCGTCGAGGAACTGCAGCCCGCGCTCGCCAAGCGGCGCTAGCGCCTACGGCAACACCGCGCGGATGCCGGCCTTGGCGATCTGCGCGTCCTGCGCCGACGTCACGCCGCTCACCCCGACGGCCCCGATGACGCGGCCCTCGACGATGATCGGCACGCCACCTTCCAGCGGCAGCATCCCTTCCACCGCCATCAGCACGCTGCGTCCGCCCGTGACGGCGTCCTCGAGCGCCTTCGTTTCGCGGCGCCAGCGCGCGGCGGTGCGGGCCTTGGCTCGCGCGATGTCCACGCTCTGCTGATGCGCGCCGTCCATCCGTCCGAAGAAGATCAGTTCCCCGTGGTCGTCGACGACGGCGATCGAGACGTTCCAGTTGTTGCGCAGCGCTTCCTCGGCGGCGGCCGCGGCGATGCGCCGTGCGCCTTCGAAGGTCAGGGCCGGTGCCGTTGCGACCGCCGGGGACTGGGCCGCGAGCGGCAGCGCCAGGACGGCGCAGCACACGAGAGAGCGAGCAACGCGCAGCAGCATTTGTAACTCCGGGCCAGAGGAGGTGCGAGAACCGAGCGGGGGTTGTAGCATTTATCCAACCCTACTCGGAGCGGGTGGAATGTCCGGTCTCGACGACAAGTCGATCGCGAACTTGGTCAAGAAGATGCAGAAGCAGGCGAAGCCGCGGAATCTCGAGCACAAGACCTACGACTCGACGGCCCCGCAGCGCGTGACGGACGACCAGGATCAGGAACGCGAGCGGATGTTCAAGGAGATGAAGCGCCGCGAGTTCTGAGCGCCGGACCCCGCGGGCGACGCGCTTAGCGATTCCCGCGCAGCGCCGCCCGCAGCGAGTCCAACGATCCGTCGTTCGCGGCCGGCCGGAGTCGGAGGAGTTCGGCCATCAACGCATAGATGTGCACGTTGCGGAACGGCGGCAGCACCGTCCCGCGCGCGAAGCTTGGGCCCGCGGCCACGAAGGTCGCGCCCATATTCACGAGCGTGGGATCGAAGCCGTGATTGCCGCCGCCACGCCAGTCGTTCCGGCGCCAGCGTTCCGCCTGCGCACGCGTCGTGATGGTCCAACCGTCCGCCGCGACGAGCACGAGGCTCGTGATGCGCGGATGCGCGTTGAACGCGTAGCGCGCCGGCACCTCGCCCTTGCGGTACACCTCGAGCGCGGGATGCGCATTGCGCAGGCGCTCGTAGACGCGGTCCGCGGCGCCGGGCTTGGGCTCGACGGCGCCCACCGGCGTCCAGTCAACGACGTCGACGTCAGCCAGGTCGATGTAGTCGTCGAGGAGGATCGCGCGCTCCGGTGACACGGGCGTCATCCCGTGATCGCTCACGATGATGATGTCCACGGCTTCGGTGAGCCCACGCGCGGCGATGCCATCCATCAAGGCGCCGAGCGCGGAGTCCACCTGGGCGATGGCCGTGTCGACATGTGGCGCCGACGGCCCGAAGCTATGACCGGCGCCGTCCACCTCGTGGAAGTACGCGACGAGCAGCGACGGCGCGCTGTCCGGCGGCAGAGAGAGCCAGTCGAGCAGGCGTTGCACCTTCGCCGCGCGCGGCATCTCGTGGTCGTAGCGGCTCCACCAGGTGGGACGCGTGTCTTTGATCGGCGCTTCGGAGCCCGGCCAGCCCACGATTGCCGAACGGCGGCCCTGCAGCTCCGCCGTGATCCAGATGGGTTCCCCGCCCCACCAGCGCGGCTCCGACTGCGCGAGCGTGTCGCGCAGCGTGAACGAGCCGAGCACGGAGTCGCGCATCGCGTTCGCGACGATGCCGTGGTGCTCGGGCCGGAGTCCCGTGACGATGGTGTAGTGGTTCGGGAAGGTCTTCGTCGGGAAGCTCGCGATCATCCGCTCGGCGCGCACGCCGCGCGCGGCGAGCGCGCGCAGGTTCCGCGCGGCGGGGCGGTCGATGTAGTCCCAGCGGAAGCCGTCGAAGGAGATCAGGATCAGTCGCCGCGGCGGCGCGAAGGCCACGCGGCCACTGGGCGCCGATTGAGGCGGCGGGGCCGCGCAGGCGCTCGCGAGCTGCAGCATCGCAGGCAACGCGAGCGACGCCACGACGGCGCGGAGCACGGACTTGGGCGCAGCGAGGCGCCGATGCACGCTCACGCCTGCGCCGTCGCCGCTTCGTCTTCGGTGAGGAAGCGACGCAGGATCTTGCCGACCATACTCTTGGGCAGCTCCGCCTTGAACACGACGCGCGCCGGCACCTTGAACGGCGCCATCCGCTCCTTGCACCACTGGCGGATCTCCTGTGGCGACACGGCGTGACCCGTGCGTCGCACGACGAAGGCCACCGCGACCTCGCCCTGCGCGGCGTCCGGGAATCCGCGGACGCCGACTTCCTGCACGGCTGGGTGCGCCGCGATAACTTCCTCGATCTCGCGCGGCCAGACCTGCATCCCGCGCATCTTGATCAGGTCCTTCTTGCGGTCGACGATGAACAGATAGCCGTCTTCGTCGAGGTAGCCCAGGTCGGCCGTGAAGAGCCAGGTCTCGCCGTCCGGCCCCTTCTTGAGCATCTCCTTCGACTCCGCCTCGTTGTTCCAGTAGCCGCGCATCACCTGCGGACCCTTGATGAGGATCTCGCCGACTTCGCGCGGTGGCAGGACTTTCGTCGCATCGTCGGCGTCGACGACCATCATCACGACGTCCGGCAACGGCGTGCCCACGGAGCCGGGCTTCTGCGGGCCGCGCAGCGGCGAGACCGTGGCGGCCAGCGCGCTCTCGGTGAGTGCGTAGCCTTCGAGGATGCGCGCGCCGGTCACGGACTCGAAGCGCTTCATCGTCTCGAGCATCATCGGCGCCGCGCCGGACACGCAGGCCTTCATCGAGCGGAAGTCCACCTTGCCGGCCTTCACGCGCTTGTGGTTGAGCAGCGCGTTGTAGAGCGAGGGCACGCCGCAGAACACGGCGGGCTTGGTAGTCTCGATGGTCTTCACGAGATCGTCGATGTCGCGCGGGTTGGGCACCAGCGCGATGGGATTGTGCCCGAGGAAGCACACCGACTGCACGCCGCAGGCGCCGTAGGAATGGAACATCGGCAAGGGCAGGCAGTAGACACCCTCCCACTTGGGCAGCACGGCGCCGAGCCAGGCGTTGACCTGCGTGCCAGTCTGGACCAGCGCGCCGTGGTGGATGCGCACGGCCTTCGGGGTGCCGGTCGTTCCGCCGCTCATCAGGAGCAGCGCGTCGTCGTCGGGCCCCGGACGCGGATCGGCCGGGAACTGCCCCTGATGGGCGTCGATCAACGCCGGCAGCCAGCGATCCGTCTCGCGCAGCGTCGCGCGATGCCCGGCCTTCTTCTCGACCAGCAGCGTGAACAGCAACTTGAGCAGCGGCGGGAACCACTCCTTGATGTTCGTCGCCACCACGTGCCGCAAGGCCGGCACGCGGCGCTGCACGGCCTTCACGCGTTCATAGAACGCGCTGAGCACGAGGACGACCTTCGCCCCCGTGGATTCCAGCGGGCCGACGAGCTCGTCCTCGGTGTAGATCGGATTGAGCGGGACGTAGACGGCCCCGAGCTTCCAGGTGGCGAGCTCGCCGATGAAGAACTGCGGGCAGTTCGGCAGCAGGCAGGCGACGCGGTCGCCGCGAATCACGCCCATCGCCGCGAGGGCGAGCGCGAAGGCGTTGGCGGCGTCGTTGAGCTCGCGCCAGCTGATGGCACGGCCCTTATATAGGAAGGCCGGCGCGTGCGGCCGCTCGCGCAGGGCCTCGTCGATGGCCTCGAGCAAGGTGCCAGGCGGGTACGTGCCGATGGTCTTCGGCACGCCCTCGTCATAATGCTGGAACCACGGATAGTCTTGCATAGGGCTTGCGGGGTAGATTGGACAATATGCACAAGACCCCCTCTCGCCACATCCCTGTCCGCGAGGCCGGTCGTTCCGGCGTCGCCGGGCGTCGTTCCCTGACGGCTGGCGCGCTGGCCTGCGCACTGCTTGGCGCCGCGCTCGTCGTGCCGCGCCAGGCCGCCGCGCAGGACGTTCGCCTGCGCAACACGGATCCGGCCGTGCAGCGTGCGCTTGCGCAGGCGCAGCAGTTGCAGGGCTGGACGCTCGACCAGCAGATCTCGATCTGCGAGATCCCGGCGCCGCCGTTCAAGGAGCAGCTGCGCGCCGAGGAGTTCCGGCGGCGCTTGGTCGCGCTGGGCTACGCTGAGGCGCGCATCGATGCGGTGGGCAACGTCATCGCGTCGATCGGCCGCGGACGCGGGCCGCGCGTGATGATCGCCGGCCATCTCGACACCGTGTTCCCCGAGGGCACGGACGTCAAGACGACGCGCACGGGCGATCGCATCGCCGGCCCCGGCATCGGCGACGACTGCCGCGGGCTCGCCGTCGTGCTCACGGTCGCGAAGATCCTCAAGGACGCGAACGTCGTGCCCGAGGGCACGCTCTATCTGGTGGGCAACGTCGGCGAGGAAGGTCCGGGCAACCTGCGTGGCGTGCGGCACATCTTCACGCAGGAGATGAAAGGTCAGGTGGACTTCTTCATCTCCGTGGACGGCAGCGGCGGCGCAGGCATCGTGTCGCGCGCCGTGGGCTCGCATCGCTACACGATCTCGTTCGAGGGTCCCGGCGGCCACAGCTACGGCGCCTTCGGGATGACCAACCCGATGCACGCGATGGGCCGGGCGATCGCGCGCATCGCCGACCTGCAGGTGCCGCCGGGTCCGCGCACGACGTTCAACGTCGGCATCGTCCGTGGCGGCACCAGCGTGAACACCATCACGCCGCTGGCGCAGATGGACGTGGATATGCGCTCCGAGAGCCAGGCGAACCTCGAGGAGATGGACCGCCGCATCCGGGCGGCCGTGGACACCGCCGTGCGGGAGGAGCTCGCGCGCTGGCCCAACTCGCGCGCGCCGATTACGGTGAAGTACGACACCATCGGCATCCGGCCCACCGGCGGCCAGGGGGACGATGCCTACATCGTGCGCACGGCGATCGCTGCCGCGCGGCTCCTCGACGACGGCCTGATGTGGACGCCGCGCACCGAGGCGTCGAGCACCGACGCCAACCTGCCGATCTCGCTGGGCGTTCCCGCGATCACCATCAATGGCGGCGGACGCGGCGGCGGGGCGCACGGCACGGCGGAGTTCTACCAAGAGACGCCCGACAGCTACAAGGGCACGCAGTTCGCGTTGTTGATCGTGACCGCATTGGCGGGCGTGGCTCGCTAGGAGTGAGGGAGATGTCGTCTATGGATCGCCGGGTGTTCTTGCAGATGGGCGCGGGGCTGGCGCTGGGCGCGATCGGTGCGCGCAGTCTCTGGGCGCAGCAGGGACGCGCGCCGCAGCAGGCCCTGCCGCCGATGACCGTGTACAAGAGCCCGAGCTGCGGTTGCTGCAAGCTCTGGGTGGACCACGCCAAGTCCGCCGGCTTCACGGTGCGCGAGGTGAACACCGACGACCTCAACACGGTGAAGCGCGAGATGGGCATCGCCCCGCGCTTGGCCTCTTGCCATACCGTCGTCGTCGGCAGCTACGTCGTGGAAGGGCACGTGCCCGCCGACGACGTGAAGCGCCTGCTGCGCGAGCGGCCCGCCGGCGTGCGCGGTCTCGCCGTGCCCGGGATGCCGATCGGCAGCCCGGGAATGGAACAGGGTCCGCCGTCGCAGTACGAGCGCTATCAGGTCCTGGCCTTCACGGCGACCGGCACGACGAGCGTCTTCGCCACGCACGGGCCGCCGACGCGGGGCTAGACCTTCGGTGGGAGGATCGATGCAGCACGTGGCAGCGGCAGGCAGTCTTCTGCTGGTGATGTTTGCGGCAGGCGTCGCGCCATTGCAGGCCCAGGGCTCCGTGCACGTATCGCCAGACACGGTGCGCATCGTCATCCCGATCGGACGCAGCGTGCAGGAGGCCTGGCGCTGGGGTGTCGCGGACACGCCACTGGGCCACGCCGAGTACACGTGGACCGCGACGCTGGCGGGCGACACCACGTACAGCATCGGCTTTCAGCTGTTCAAGTTCTTCGAAGGACGTCCGGGCACGGGCACGTTCGATGAGTTGTTGCGGGCTGGGCAGGCGAATGTCTCGGTGGTAATCGGGCCGCGCGCGCAGGTCATTCGCACGGCGCGGCCGCGACTGCGCGGCGTGGATAGCCTCTTGGTGGTCGAACTCACCGACGCTGCGCTGATCGAGACGGTCTTCGCGCGGCGGCCCCAATCGGCGATGATCCGCACGAAGTCACCCTACGCCGAGTATCGGCAGCAGCGGGTGACGGTCACCTACGCCAACCGTTAGCCAGAGGAGCGGCGCCGGATGCAGACAGTCCCCACGACCTTCGGCAGCATTCATCACGTCTCACGCGTCCTCCGCCTCGCGCTTGGCGCGACGCTGGCCTTCACGCTCGCCTGCGGCGACGCTGAGCCACCGCGCCTCGACCCTGATGCCGCCGTGCAGTCTCCCGTCGAGCGCCTCTGGCAGGTCGGCGGCGTTGACGATACGACGCTGGTGTTCGAGATGCTCTCGCGCAACGACGTCGTGGTGGACAGCAGCGATCGCATCTTCGTGATCGACCGCAGCGGTGGACGCATCGCGGTGCTGGACTCGACGGGCACGGTGACGGGCTTCTGGGGACGGCCGGGTCCGGGGCCCGGCGAGTTCATCTTCCCGCTCACGCTCGCGGTGGCGCCGGATGGTGCGCTGCACGTGTTCGACGCCGAGAAGAGTCGCATCGTCGTGTTCGCGGCCGACGGCGTGTTTCGCGAGGAGTACGTGCCGGCCGCGCGGCGCCCCTTCCGGTTCCGCTTCCGACCCGACGGAACCGTGGTGGGCAGCTCTACACCACGACGCGGCGGCGCGATGCAGCTGCTCGTTGGCAGCGACAGCGCCTGGCAGGCGCTCGACTCCATCCCGACGGCCTCGACCGGTCTCATCGAAGAGGTGTGCAACGTGATCGGCTACGCCGTGGAGCCGGTGTTCCAAGCGCAGCTCGCGTGGGACGCCCGCGGCGACACGCTCGTGTCGTCGACGGGCGAGTTCGCGCTGTCGCTGCGCATCGGTGACGCGCCGCCCCGCGTGCTCGCGCGCGATACGCTGCGGCGCGGCACCGATCGGGCGCTGGCCGCGCGTGAGCTCGGGCCCGGCCGCAGCATCCAGTTCCAAGGCCGTAAGCCTTGCACGATTCCCACCGCGCAGCTGCTCGAGGTCGCGCAGATCGAACCGTTGATGCCGGCCTACAGCGACCTGACCTTGGATACCCGCGGGTACGCCTGGGCCACGCGCGACGTGCTCAGCGACGAACCGACCGTCGCCGATCTCTACCGGCTCGACTCCGGCTTCGTGCGCTCCTTCCTGCTCGCCTCGGCGCGGCCGGTGCTGTTCCTGCGGAACGGCACGATGCTCAGCATCGAGCGGGACGCGGACGACGTGCCGGTGCTCGTCGCGTATCGCGTCCCGCCGGAGGTGTACGTGGCGCCCTGAGCGCAGCGACGGGCCGTGACGAACGTGGGCGCTAGAAGTAGGCGTTGACGCCGAAGATCAATCCGGCGCGCTCGCGCTTCAGCGTCTCGCCGAGCCTCGTGGTGATCTCGCCTGTTTCGGAGACGAAGCCGAACTCCAGCGCGGTATTGCCACCGCCGCTCACGAAGAACCACTCGACACCGACGGAGAGTCGCGATGAGTTGCCCTTGAAGTCTTCCGGCCCATCGACGCCTTGCACACTGCCGGTGGTCCATTGCGCGTAGGGGCGCAGGGCCTGCCAGCGCGAGCCGACGCCCAATCGCGCACCGAAGTGCATCAGGACGCTGCCCTCCTGCGATCCATCGTAGAGCGGTCCGCCGCCTAGTGCCATCGAGTACTCGCCGATGGCCGCCAGGCCGCCGACCACACGGACGCCGCCGCGCAAGGCGAGATTGCCGCCGAACTGCGCCGCGTCCCCGACGGTCGAGTTTCCGGCATCATAGGCCGCCGCAGCGTGGAAGCGCGCCTGATAGGCCTTGCTGCGTTGCCAGCGCGCCGCCGTGACGGCGACCGTGCCGATCTCGCCGCGCGCCGCCGTCTGGAAGATGAAGTCGTAGACGCCGGGAGTGACGCGAATGGTGTTCCCGGGGTTGACCGTCGTGGTGGTCACGCGCTGTCCATCCCTCCAGAGGGCCCAGGGTAAGCCGCTGTAGAGGCCACTGCGCTCGATCTGCACGAGCAGCGTCTGCGGCGCATCCACACGCAGCTGGTACCGCTGGACGAGGAGCTGCCCATCCGTGCGGCAGGAACTGACGAGCGACAGGCTGTCCTGCACGCGCGCGCCGAGCTGCAGCGGACGGAGGTCTGCGGCGGTGCAGGCACGTCCGACCGGATGCTCCGCGAACCGCGCCAGCGACTGCGCGAGATTCGCGGCGCGCTCGCGCGCGACCCGCGCCTGATACGCCGCGGCATTCCGTGCCGCCTCCTCCGCTTCGCGCGCCTTCTTGCGCCGATTGTTCTCCGCGATCAGCGACGCCACCTGCGCCACGCTGTTGCCGAACGCCTCGACATTCTCCTCCAGGCGCTGCTGGCTTGCGGCGTTCTGCTCGCGCAGCGCCTCGAGAGCCCGCTGCGCTGCGGCCGCCTCGCGCTCGGCCTGTTCGCGTGCCGCTTGCTCTCGTGCCGTCTGCTCGCGAGCAGCGGCGCTCGCCGGCTCTCCCTCTGCCTGCGTCGACATCGGCTGAGCCGCTTGTTGGGCGGGCTGCTGGGATGACGGTCGCGCAGCTGCCGCCGCCGCCCGCTGCGCCGCTTCTCGCTCCGCCTCCGCGCGCGCGCGCGCGATCGAGTCTTGACGAGCCTGCTGCAGCTTGGCCAGCGAGTCCTGCCGCGCCAAGGCGCGCCGGCGCCGCACCTCGCTCTGCAACTCGAGCACGCCGGAGGTGGTCAGGCCGTTCACGCTGAAGCCCGTGAGCCGTGCGGTGCTTCCGCTATTGCAGCTCGCGGTCATCGTCTCGCCCTCGCGCCAGACGCCAAGCCCGACCCGGCCCGTGCAGCCCTGCACGCCGTCGAAGGTGATGCCCAGCGACAGCGAGGTCACGCGAATCGCCGAGAAGCTGGAGACCAGTCCGCGCGTGTATGCCGTGTAGGCCTCTCGGACTCCGTCCACCACCACGCCGTAGCCCTCGTCCACGCGCGCATTGATCTGCGTGAGCGTGACCTGCACCACACCCGCAGGCGTCGTCGCGATCGTGACGCTCGGTCGCACGAGGAACCGCACTCCGTCCCGCACGACGGCGACTTCGTTCGTGAACTGCGCCCGCAGGTCGCCCGTGACGGCGACGGAGATGCCAAGCGCTGCCAGCAGCGTGAACCGGAACGGATGCACGGACCTGCTCCTTCAGTTGGGGGGGGACGTCCGCGCCCGTGGGCGTGGCCTTGGACACACGCTCGCCGCGAGGTGTCTACCCGGCGTCAACTAGCCATCAACTGCGCAGGCAATAATCATTCTGTGATGACCGCGCCCCTCCGCGATTCTCTGCAGTCCCTGCTGGGAGCTGCCTTCGAGCTGCGCCGCGAACTCGGCGGCGGCGGGATGAGCCGGGTGTTCGTCGCCCACGAGCCGTCGCTCAAGCGTGACGTCGTGGTGAAGGTGCTGCCGGCAGACCTGTTCTCGACCAAGAGCGCCGAGCGCTTCCAGCGCGAGGTCGAGACCACCGCGCGGCTGCAGCATCCGCACATCCTGCCGGTCGTCACGGCCGGCGGCAACGATCGCATTCGCTACTACGTCGTGCCGTACATCGCCGGCGGCAGCCTACGGGAGCGTCTCGACGCGCAGCAACGCCCCGACTTCGACGCGTCCGTCACGCTGGTCGCCGAGCTGCTCTCAGCCGTGGCCTTCGCGCACGAGCGCGGCATCATTCATCGCGACATCAAGCCGGCGAACGTGCTGCTCGCGGAGGGGCACGCGGTGCTCGCGGACTTCGGTATCGCGCAGGCCGTGGCCGCAGCGCAGGCGGTGGACGGACTGCCGGATTCGTCGGTCGCGCCGCCAGAAGCCTACCTTGCCCCAGAGCGGCCGACGGACACGGCGGCCGATCTCTATGCGACGGCTGCGCTCGCGCACGAGCTGCTGACGGGCGGGTTGCCCAAGGCTGGCGTCTCCGCCGCGGATCTTGCGACGACGCTTCGCCGTCAACATCCACGCGTGGACCTGCGGCGCTTACGCGCCCTGGCAGACCTCCTGGCGCGTGCGCTGGCCGTCAAGCCGGAGAGTCGCGTCCGCAGCGCAGCAGAGCTGCGCGAGGCCTTGCTGCGCGCCACCGCTCGGCGACAGCGCACGTCCTCGGCGTTGGTTGCGGCATCGGCTGCGGTAGCGACCATCGCCGTGGCCGCACTGCTGGCCTTCGGCGATCCGGCGGCGGATGCGACCACGGAGCCGCGCGATGCTGCGCCGACCACCGGAGCCCCCCGCGTCGCCGACGCCGCGCCGACCGCGGCCGACGACTCCTTGCTCGCGACTGCCGCAGTGGCGACTCCTCGCCTCGGTCCCGAAGAAGCGAGCGCCGTGCGAAGCGCTGCGGGCATCAAACTGGATCTCGCCCTGCAGTCTGCGTGGTCCTGGGCCGCGCCCGAACAGGCCAGGGCCACGGAGGCCGCGCTGCAGGCGATTGCGCAGCGCGACGGCCTCACTGAACAGGAAGCGTCGCTTGCCGACGGCATCGTCGCGCTGGGGAGGCGGCAGTACGTCGCCGCCTGCGATGCCTTCGCTCGCGCGCGCGACATCGGCGAAAGCTTCGCCGGCTGGATGGGCAGCGCAGAATGCCTGACGCGCGACAGTCTTGCGGTTGCCCGCGACGGCGCAGCGCCGGAGTTCCGCAGCAGCTACTACAGCGCCGCCGTGGCATACCGCGAAGCAGGCCGCCTCGCCGAGGGCAGCGAACGCGCACTCGCGTACTCGCGGCTGCCGCACGTCCTCTTCACCGATGCCGCGCGGGTGCGCCGCGGCTACTCGGAGGACGGGCGCGTGGTGCTGGGACAGGCCATCGCCGTGGGTGACTCCATCGGCTTCGAGACCTTCACGCCCGGCCCGCGGCGACGCACGCCGGAGTCTATGGCGGCCTCCGCGCGCGCCATCACGCTCGCCCGGGCGATGCTGCGGCCGGCGCTGGTGGATTGGATCGCGCAGGATTCGCTGAACGTGCGCGCGCGCGAGCTGCTCGTCGATCTGCTCGAGTCCGCAGGCAACATCCAGGACGCGGCGCCCGACGGGCTGACCGCGCTCGCGGAGATCGAGGCCGCGCGCCGGCTGCCGGCCGAGCGCGAGCTCAGTATTCGCCTGGCGCGTGCGCACGTTCGGCTGCTGCTGCGCGCGGAGTCTTTCGCGCGCGCCGGCGCGATCGCCGACAGCACGCTGCGACGCCATCCGACCGTGACCGACGCAGAAGCCGAGTTGCTGCTCTCGCTGGCGATGCTGACCGGCAAGCTGGAACAGGCCACCTTCTTGCTGGAACGCGTAAGCGGTGGACCCGGGCGTCAGTTGCAGCTGGGCGAAGGGCGCGTGCTCGACGTCCCCGCCACGGCGTATCGGGCGCGCGCCGAGTTCTTCGTGGCGTCCACGCTCGGCCTGTGCAACGATGACGTCCGCGCGGCGCCGCGTCAGCTCGCGGCTGTCGTCGACGCGATGTTCCCGGGCGGGGATCGGCCGCGCGGCGTGGAAGGTGCGTTTATGGAGCGGCCGATGCTGCTCGCGCTGCCCTGCCTCGGCGTCGAGGGATTTCGCTCGCTGCGCGATCCCTCGCATCCACTGGCGCGCGCGCTGCAGGCGCCTGGTGCCGATGGCATCGCACGCGCCGTCGCGATGCTCGAGGCTACGCAGCGCGGGCGTCAGGCGGCGGGCGCAGCGGGATTCGACGCCACCGAGACCGCACTCGTCGAGGCGCAGCTCTTCGTGCTGCACGGAGACACCAGCGCGGCGATTGCCTCGCTCGACCGCTCGCTGGCCGGCCTCCCGGTGATGCCGAACGTCTTCTTGCACACGGAAGTGCTCGCCGGCAGCCTCACGCGGGTGATGGCGCTGCGCGCCGAGCTCGCGGCGGCGCGAGGCGACATCGAACAGGCTCGGCGATGGGCAGCCGCCGCCGCGGCCCTCTGGAGCGGTGCCGATCCCGAACTGCAGCCGGTCGTGCGTCGCCTGCTGGCACTGGCTGGGCGCAGCGGCGACTAGCTGCCCGTCCGCTGGCGAATGCCCTGCGCGAGCTCCTGCGTCTCCGGCGAGGGCTCGAGTTCAAGCTCCGACTTGAGGAAGCGCGCAAAGTCGTTGTAGATGGCGATCGCACCGGCGGCATCGCCGGCCCGTACGAGCAGCTGCATCACGCGACGCACGCGGCGTTCGTCTGCGCCAGCAAGCTTTGCGGCGCGCCGCGCCCAGCGAGCCGCCGAGGTCAGGTCCGCGCGATCCGACTCATAGCGTGCCGCGAGCGTCCACGCGGCGTCGGCCGCGGCCGCGCGATATCCCTCGCGCAGCTCGTCGAGCCAGTGCTGCAGCCCCGCGGAGTCGGGAAACAATCCATCGAAGAACGGCCCGCGGTAGAGCTCCAAGGCCAGGGCCAGTTCGTCGCGCGCGATGGCCGCCTCGAACTCGAAGGCGTCGCAATGCAGGCGTGAGATATCGAGGCCGACGTCGGCATCGCCCCGTCGCAGGACGACGTCGTCGCCGAGCGCGGCGCGAAGGGTGCTCAACGCGGTACGCAGCGATGCGCGCGCACGCTCCTCCGGCTGATCACCCCAGAATAGACCCGCCAGGCGGTCGCGGCGCTGGTACTTCCCGCGGCGGGCGAAGACGAGATACGCGAACAGCGTGAGCAGCTTGGGCTGGGCCAACAGCTGGTTCGCGCCGGGCGCTCCCTCGAGATCGATGCTGCCGAGCGTGGTGAGACGCACGAGGTCCGGGTGGAGTGGCGGGGGTCTAGGCAGTATACCAAGCAGACCTACGGCTGCGGCAGGGGCTTCGGCACGGGTAGATTCGAGGATCGTGCGACGCTCTCTCGCCCTCTACGCCACGCTGCTCGCAGCCACCATCCTCCTCGGCCTTGCGACGCGGACGCATCCTGCGCTCTTTCCGTCGGTGGTCGCTCGATTCGGTGGAGACGTACTCTGGGCCGTGATGGTGTTCTGGATTGCCGCCCTGTGGGCCCGTGCGGCTTCGACGGCGCGCCTTGCCGCCGCTTCCCTGGCCATCGCCTACGCCGTGGAATTCAGCCAGCTCTACCGTGCGCCGTGGCTTGATGCGATCCGCGCGGATCGGCTCGGTGGATTGGCCTTGGGACAGGGCTTCCTCTGGTCCGATCTCGTCTGCTACACTTTGGGCGTGATGCTCGCCGCGGCAGTGGACCGTCGCGTGCACAGGTCAGCATCGAGGGCGAAGATCCGTTGACGAGACCCCAAGCCGTGAGCGATTCCTACCTGCGGGCGCTCCCGCTCGCACAGCGCCGCGCCCTGACCGCCGTGCGCGATGCCATCCGTGCTGCAATGCCCGAGCGCGACGAGCGCATCAGCAGTGGCGCGCCGTTCTTCTGGCACCGCAAACGTCGCGCCGTGGGAATCGGCGCCGCCAAGACGCATCTCTCATTCTTCATTATGCACGGCAGCGTATTGCGCGACCTCAAGGACGAGTTGGCCGACTACGACGTGTCGCGGACCGTCATTCGCTTCACGGCCGAGCGGCCCTTGCCGGCGTCGCTGGTGCGGAAGCTTGTCAAGGCACGCATCGCCGAGATCGACCGTTCCATCGCGCCGGAGTAGCCGACAATGCCCGTGTTTCGCTCACGCGTGGATTCGTGGCTCATCCTGCTGGTCCTCACGCCGATGGCGCTCGCGCTGTGGAAGACCGGCACGCTCGTCTTCCAGCGCCCCGACGGCGAAGCGCAGGTCGCGTTCGTGGTGTCGGTGCTGGCGATCGCGTTCCTCGCCTGGACCTTCCTCGACACCAAGTACGTGATCGAAGGCGAGTCGCTGCGCGTGCAGTCGGGGCCGTTTCGCAGCAGGATCGCCATCGCGACGATCCGTCGCATCTCGCCCTCGAGTTCCTTGCTGGCCGCACCCGCGCTGTCGTTGCGCCGGCTCGAGATCGACTACGGCAAGTACGACACCGCGATCGTCTCGCCAAAGGACCAGTCCGGATTCATCGCGGCCCTGCAGGCGATCAACCCGGCGATCGAGTTGCGTGAGTTCGGGAAGGCGGCCGTCGTCGTGATGGCCGTTCTCGTCAGCGGCCTGCTGCTCGCACCGAGCCAGGCGCAGGCACAGGACGAACTGCTCCCCACCGCCAGCACGTCGTGGGTGCTCATCGCCGAGTCGAATCGCGACGCCGTGCGAATGGATACCACCCGGCTGATCGATTACGGCGACTACGTCGGCGTCTGGCTTCTGCTGCAGCGTCGCCGGGCGCTTCGCGACGCCTCGGGCCGCGACTTGCGCGGTTCGGCGTTCTTCGAGGAACTCGATTGCCCGAACCTCCGCTCGCGACGCTGGGAGATCCACGCGCTGGGACCGCTCGGGAACGTCGTGGACACTGCCGTCGTGAACTCCAGCGCGTGGATTCCGTTCACGAACCATCCGGTCGGCCAACCCGCGATGCTCAAGGCCTGCGAGCTGCTCGCGAGCATTCGCCGTTAGCGTCCTCTTTCCCCAAGCGGAGTGCAGTGCGAATGGGTTCTGCCGGCAATCTTGAGCGTGTGTACCGGATGAAGTTTTCGTCGGTGTATCCGCTCTACGTCGCGAAAGCCGAGCGTAAGCAGCGGACCAAGGACGAGGTGGACCGCATCATCCGCTGGCTCACGGGCTATACGGCCGCTGGCCTGGCGAAGCAGATCAGGCGCGAGGTGGACTTCGAGACCTTCTTTGCCGAGGCACCGGCGCTGCATCCGAACACGAAGCTGATCACCGGCGTGGTCTGCGGCGTGCGCGTCGAGTCGGTCGAGGATCCCGTGTTGCAGAAGGTCCGCTGGCTCGACAAGCTCATCGACGAGCTGGCCAAGGGGCGCTCGCTCGAGAAGATCCTCCGCACGTGACCTCTCCGCGTAGATCGTCGCGGAGTGCGACGCGGAACCTATGGCGCCGTGCGGCGTCTGGGCTTGCGCTCGCGATGCTCGGATGCGCTCCAAGCGGCGACGTCGCGAAGGTGGACGTGCCGCCGCACGATGTGGCGCCCCAGATCGCGGCGACCTGCGTCGTCACGCGCATCGTGGATGGCGACACCTTCACCTGCCGTGGCGGGCGCCGCGTCCGTTTGCTGCTCATCGACACGCCGGAGCTGTCGCAGGGCGGCGCGGGTCAGCTGGCCAGCGCAACCTTGCAGCGCCTCGCGCCGCCCGGCACGTCGCTGGGCCTTGAATACGATGTGCGGCGCCGAGACGACTTTGACCGCACGCTGGCCTACGCGTGGCTCGACGAGCGGACGATGCTCAACGAGGCGCTCTTGGCCGCCGGCGTCGCGGTGGTCGAGGTGTATCCGCCGAACGTGAAGTACGTGGATCGCTTTCGTGCGATTCACCGCGACGCCGAGCGTGCGCGCGTCGGCCTGTGGGCCAGCGATGCCTTTCGCTGCACGCCCCGCGACCACCGCCGCGGGCGCTGCTGAGCCCTTCGCCCGGCAGCGCCGCTCTCGGGTCGGCGCGCGCTACGGCCGCCCGCGCCGACGCGTCACTGCGATGATCTCCGGCGGGACCGCACTGCGTCGCGCCTCGGTGACCCAGTCGTAGTCCGCGTCCCAGGCCTCGCCGCCGAAGAGGATGAAGGCTCCGGCGGGAATCGTCCCCAAGGCATTGCAGGGCGTGGCGCGGGCCTGTTGGCCGGGCGGAAGGTCGTGGATCCACACACGGCAGCTGCCTGGCGGCGGATACTGGCCCGGCGGGACGAAGAGCATCCGGCGTCCGGCGACCACCACGGTATCCGTGCGCCGGATCGTGTCACGCTGGACCACGCGGATCGTATCGCGGATCGTGACTCGAATCGTGTCCCGGACAATGATGCGAACGGTGTCGCGACGCGGCGTGGTCGGCGTGCCGGTCGGCGTTCCCGCGGGAATCGGCGACGGGACCGACGTCGGCGGCGCAACGCGCACGGGATCTTCGGTGGGACGCGGCGTGCGCGGCGCGGGCAGGAACACGGTATCGCGCCGTACTTCTCGCAGCGTATCCACGCGCACGACGACGCGCGTCCCGCCGCGCCAGAGCGTGTCGAGCTTGGTGACGGTATCGACGCGCCAGGTCGTGTCGAAGTGGAAGGTCACGCGGACGTTGCGGCCGTCGCTTTGGCCGTAGAGCGTGTCCACCTTCGTGTAGCCGCCGGCGGGTCGCGGCACGACCACGTAGGTGCGTCGGCAGGCGCCTGCCGTCAACGATGCGGCCAACACTGCGCCTAGCACGATCGCTCGCGAATGGATGCGCTGCGGCATTGCTCCTCTGGGTCGGCTGGTGGGGGCAGCGGAGGCCATCTACGTCGTTTGACTCAGGCATCCCGGCCCACGACTGGCCCGGGCTTCGTCAGCCTGCGTATAGGGACAATCTATGCACAACGGCATCGTGTGCGGCGTTGGATACCCCCATCGCCGGAGAATTCCCGATGTCGCAGTCCACGCTTCGCCGTCTCGCCGCGCTGACGCTCGCCATCCCGAGCCTCGGCTGCCTGCACGGCCGCATTCCCGCACAGGTCGCGGATTTCCGCGTCCGCGACCACGCCGTCTTCGTCCATACGGACGGCCGGGCGCGCGAGGTGCTCGCGCCCGCTGAAGCGGCGGCGCGTGGCACGGCAGTCGGCCGACGACTGAGTCACGGCGACGGCGCGCGGGAGCTCTCCCGGCTGATGGCGGTCATCCGCGAGAGTCCCCACGACACGATCCTCATCTATGTCCACGGCGGCCGCATCTCCTACGACCGCGCCTTCCCCCGCGTGGCGACACGCGGCGCAGCCATCGACTCCGCGGGATACTTCCCGCTCTTCATCAACTGGAACGGCAGCGTCAGCTCGAGTCTCTGGTGGCATCTCTTCCGGATGCGGCAGGGCCAGGACTGGGGACCGGTGCGCGGCGTGCTGTCGTCACCGTTCGTCGCCACCGCCGCGCTGGGGCGTGCAGTCAGCCGAGCGCCGCTCACGACGATGCATCAGGCAGCAGACTACTGCCGTACCCTCGGCGGTCTCGCGCGCGGCGATGTGGAGGGCCGTGTGGAGCAGAGCCGATTTTGTCGCGTGCCTGGCGTCGATGCCGCGCGCCGCGAGCAGGCCGCCTTCGAGCGCGCGCAGCGGGTGCTGGCATTCGCCGGCACGCCCGTGGAGCCGCCGACGCTCAATATCGGCATCGGCACGCACGACGTTGGCTACCGCGAAGGGACGATGCGCGTCCTCGCGGGTGCCGCCACGATTCCCAGCAAGCTCGTGCTCGCGCCGGTGGCCGATG
>VFQM010001206.1_pt1 | contig 23614 bp, 21 predicted proteins | sample 3512391 | NCBI WGS metagenome assembly VFQM01 (sample SAMN10412369, study PRJNA504923) | tailings metagenome | isolation source: Replicate 1 from Balatoc abandoned mine | place: Philippines | reverse complement strand
CTCAGCACGATGAACTCGGCGCCGTCGGCGATCGCCTCGTCGACCTCGGCGCACATCGCGGCGATGCGCTTCTCGAGCGCCTTCGGGCCCTTGTCGACGCGGTAGAGGCCCTTGATCGTCGTCGTGAGCGAGCTGCCGGGCCGGGAGTCGATGTGCTGGATCTTCGCGAGCTCGTCGTTGTCGATGATCGGGAAATCGAGCACGACCTGGCGCGCGTGGCGCGCGGTCGCCGTGAGCAGGTTGCGTTCGGGCCCGAGGCCGAGGCGCATCGAGGTCACGACCTCCTCGCGGATCGAGTCGAGCGGCGGGTTCGTGACCTGCGCGAACTGCTGCGTGAAGTAGTCGAAGATCAGGCGCGGGCGCTCGGAGAGCACGGCGATCGGCGTGTCGGAGCCCATCGCGCCGAGGGGCTCGGCACCGGCCTGCGCCATGGGCGCGAGGAGGACGCGCACCTCCTCCTCGGTGTATCCGAACGTGCGCTGGCGGCGGACGATCGAGGCCGGCGTGTGCACGATGTGCTCGCGCTCGGGGAGGTCGCGCAGATTGATGCGCTGGGCGTCGAGCCACTCTCCCCACGGCTCGGCGGAGGCGAGCTGGGACTTGATCTCGTCGTCCTCGATGAGACGGCCCTCGGCCGTGTCGACGAGGAACATCTTGCCGGGGCGCAGGCGGCCCTTGCGGACGATGCGGCTCGGCTCGATGTCGAGCACGCCGATCTCGGAGGCGAGGACTACGAGGCCGTCGTCGGTCACGAGGAAGCGGCCCGGGCGCAGGCCGTTGCGGTCGAGCGTCGCGCCGACGAGCGAGCCGTCGGTGAAGACGAGCGCCGCTGGGCCGTCCCACGGCTCCATGAGCATGCCGTGGTACTCGTAGAAGTCGCGCAGCGCCGGGTCGATGTCGGTCTGGTTCTCCCACGCCTCCGGGACCATCATCATGATCGCGTGCGGGAGGCTCCGACCGCCGAGGGTGAGGAGCTCGACGACCTCGTCGAACGAGGCCGAGTCGCTCGCGCCCGGAGTGACGATGGGGAACACGTCGCGGAGGTCGCCGAAGACCTCGCTCTCGAGCTGCGACTGGCGGGCGCGCATCCAGTTGCGGTTGCCCTGCACCGTGTTGATCTCGCCGTTGTGGGCGATCATCCGGAACGGCTGCGCGAGAGGCCACGACGGGAACGTGTTCGTCGAGTAGCGCGAGTGGACGAGCGCGAGCTTGGAGGTGAAGCGCTCATCGCTCAGGTCGGGGTAGAAGGGCTCGAGCTGGAGGGTCGTGACCATTCCCTTGTAGACGAGCGTGCGGCTCGACAGCGAGGGGAAGTACGAGCCGAGCTCGCGCTCGGCGCGCTTGCGGAGGCGGAACGTCTGCAGGTCGAGCTGGACGCCCGCGAACGGCTCCCCGTCGGCGGTCGAGCGCGTCGAGCGCACGAAGAGCTGCTCGAAGGCCGGCATCGCGTTGCGGGCGAGCGTGCCGATGTGGGAGGCGTCGATGGGCACCTCGCGCCAGCCGATGACCGCGAGGCCCTCCTGCTCGGCGATCGCCTCGATGCCCTGCTTCTCGCGGGCGCGCTCGGCGGAGTCGGTCGGCAGGAACGCGGTGCCGACGGCGTAGCGGCCGACCGCGGGGAGCTCGAAGGGCGCGACCGCGCGCAGGAACGCGTCGGGGATCTGCGTGATGATGCCCGCGCCGTCGCCCGTGCCCGCATCGGAGCCGACCGCGCCGCGGTGCTCGAGGTTGCGCAGGGCGTCGAGCGCCGCCTGGATGATGTCGTGCCCGGCGGTGCCGCGCAGCGTCGCGACCATGGCGAGGCCGCAGGCGTCGCGCTCGCGCTCGGGGTCGTAGAGACCCTGGGCCGCGGGCACGCCGGAGAACCGCTGGTAGGGGTGCTGCTGGGTGCGATCCATGGGGAACCGTCCTCACGTGGTGCTGGGGAGGCGGGACGTCATCGGCCCGATGGAAGATGAGCGCGCTGTCGCGCGGCGCGGCTGCGGGAGCCGAGGGTCGTCGGGGTGCGGGCTCCTACGACCGAGTGGTGGCTTCGCTTGTGGCGCGTGACGATCCGGTGGTGGCGGAGACGAGCGTGGCGTCGTTGCCGTCGTCGTCGTCGGTCTCTGTGTAGACGTCCTCGGAGTCTACCCCAGCATCATCCCGCCACTCGCGACCGGCGACGTAGGGGCTGGGCTCCGCGCCGGTGTGGCGGCGGCGCTGGACGATGACGATGACGATGCCCACGAGCACGGCGAGCCACGCCGCCCAGACGTTCACGCGGATGCCCAGGAAGAGCTCGCTCGGGTCGAGGCGGATCGACTCGAAGATGCTGCGACCGACGCCGTACCAGATGAGGTAGCCGCCGAGGAGCTTGCCCCACTGCACCCGGAGGCGCGCGTCCAGGAGCAGGAGGAGGGCGACGCCCGCGAGGTTCCAGACGATCTCGTACAGGAAGGTCGGGTGGAAGAGCGTCGATTCGGGCAGGCCGATCGGGATGGCGTCGTTGGGGCGGTCGATCTCGAGGCCCCACGGCAGGTCGGTGGGAAGCCCGAAGAGCTCCTGGTTGAACCAGTTGCCGAGTCGGCCGAGCGCCTGGGCCAGCAGCAGGCCCGGGGCGAGCGCGTCGGCGAACGACCAGAAGCGGATGCCCGTGACGCGGCAGCCGATCCAGACGCCGATCGCGCCGCCGATCAGAGCCCCGAAGATGGCCATTCCGCCCTCCCAGACGCGGAGCGTCGCCCAGAGGTCGGCCCCCTCGAAGAAGTAGTCGTCGGGGTGGGTGAGCACGTGGTAGATCCGGCCGCCGATGATGCCGAGCGGGACCGCGAAGAGGGCGATGTCGAGCGTGATCCAGGGCTCGGCGCCCCGCCGCGTGAGGCGGCGGTTCGTGAGCATCGTGGCCGCGACGATGCCGGCGAGGATGCACAGCGCGTACGCGTAGATGTTCACGTCGAACGAGAACCAGGTGAGGCCCAGGTCGCGCAGCCACTGGCCGAGGTTGAAGACCTGCCACTCGTCGCTCGGGCTCGGGATGCTCAGGGGGTGGATCACGGTGGAGGGACCTTTCCAGGGTGGAGGACGCGCATCAGCCTAGCGGCGCGCTCCGCGGGGGTACGGCGACGAGGAGGCTAGTCCTTGCCCGTCGCGAGCTCGGCGGCGATGGCGGCGACCGCGGGCACGCCGCCCTCCGCGAGGGCCGAGACGAGGCGGGAGCCGACGATCGCGCCGTCGGCGTAGGTGAGGACGTCGGCGACCTGATCGGGGGTGGAGATGCCGAGCCCGACGCACGCGCTCGTCGCGCCGGCTTCGCGGAGGCGGGAGATGACGTTGCGCGCCGCGGCGTCGACATCGGAGCGGGCGCCCGTGATTCCCATCGTGGAGACGGCGTAGACGAAGCCGCGGCTCGACTCGACCGCCTGCCGCATGCGGGCGGGGCTCGACGAGGGCGCGGCGAGGAAGACGCGATCGAGTTCGTGGGCGTCGGACGCGGACATCCACTCGCCGGCCTCGTCGGGGATGAGGTCGGGCGTGATGAGCCCCGCTCCCCCGGCGTTCTCGAGGTCGGTCGCGAAGCGCTCGACGCCGTACTGGATCACGGGGTTCCAGTAGGTCATGACGAGCAGGGGCGCGTCGACCCGGGCGCGGATCCGCTCGACGGCCTCGAAGCCCTGCTTGAGGGTGAAGCCGCCCTTGAGCGCCGCCTGGGTCGCGCGCTGGATGACGAGGCCGTCCATGACCGGATCGCTGTAGGGCAGCCCGAGCTCGACGATGTCGACGCCGTTCTCGATGAGGGCGACGGCCGCGTCGACGCTCGTGTCGAGGTCGGGGAAGCCGACCGGCAGGTAGCCGATGAGCGCGCCGGAGCCGGCGTCGACCCGGGTGCGGATGGCGGTCTCGACGGTGCTCGTGCTCATGACTGCGCGTCCTCCGCGGCGGTGGGGTGGGCGTCCTGCTCGGCGGCGCGCTCGGCGGCCTGCGCGTCGAGGAGGCCGAAGTAGCGCGCGGCCGTCTCCATGTCCTTGTCGCCGCGGCCGGAGAGGTTGACGAGGATGATCGCGTCCGGGCCGAGCTCGCGGCCGAGCTCGAGGGCGCCGTGAAGAGCGTGAGCGGTCTCGATGGCTGGGATGATCCCCTCCGTCCGGCTCAGCAGGCGCAGGGCATCCATCGCCTGGGCGTCGGTGACGCCGCGGTACTCGGCGCGGCCGATCTCGTCGAGCCACGCGTGCTCGGGGCCGACGCCCGGGTAGTCGAGGCCCGCGGAGATCGAGTGGGACTCGAGGGTCTGGCCGTCCTCGTCCTGCAGCATGAGGCTGCGGGCGCCGTGGAGGACGCCGGGGCGCCCCTTCGAGATCGTGGCGGCGTGGAAGAGCGTGTCGATGCCGTCGCCGGCGGCCTCGAGCCCGACGAGGCGCACGCCCTCGTCGTCGAGGAACGGGTGGAAGATGCCCATCGCGTTGCTGCCGCCGCCGACGCACGCGGCGATGACGTCGGGCAGTCGGCCGGTGAGAGCGAGCACCTGCTCGCGCGCCTCGATGCCGATGACCGAGTGGAAGTCGCGCACCATCGCAGGGAAGGGGTGGGGGCCGGCGACCGTGCCGAGGAGGTAGTGCGTCGAGTCGACGTTGGCGACCCAGTCGCGCAGGGCCTCGTTGATGGCGTCCTTGAGCGTGCGGGAGCCGACCGTGACGGGCACGACCTCCGCGCCGAGGAGCTTCATGCGGGCGACGTTGAGGGCCTGGCGCTCGGTGTCGACCTCGCCCATGTAGACGACGCACTCGAGGCCGAAGAGAGCTGCGGCCGTCGCGCTCGCGACGCCGTGCTGGCCCGCCCCGGTCTCGGCGATGATGCGCGTCTTGCCGAGCCGCTTCGCGAGCAGGGCCTGGCCGAGGACGTTGTTGATCTTGTGGGAGCCCGTGTGGTTGAGGTCCTCCCGCTTGAGGATGATGCGCGCGCCGCCGGCGTGCTCGGCGAAGCGCTTCGCCTCCGTGATGATCGACGGGCGGCCCGTGTAGGTGCGGTGGAGCTCGGCGAGCTCCTCCTGGAAGGCCGGGTCGTTCTTGGCCGCGATGTAGGCCTCGTCGAGCTCGTCGAGGGCGGCGATGAGGGACTCGGGCACGAAGCGGCCCCCGAAGCTGCCGAAGTACGGCCCGGTCATGCTGCGCAGGCTCATGAGACCTCCCGGAATCGTTCGAGTGCGGCGCGGGGATTCCCGCCCGTCACGAGTGCTTCGCCGACGAGCACGGCGTCGGCTCCGGATCGGCGGTAGTGGATGACGTCGTCGACGCCGAGGACGGCCGACTCGGCGACCGTCACGGTGCCCGCGGGGATGAGCGGCGCGAGGCGGGCGAACAGGTCGCGATCGAGCTCGAACGTCGACAGGTTGCGGGCGTTGACGCCGATGAGCCCGGCGCCGAGGTCGACGGCGCGGCGCACCTCGTCGGCGTCGTGGGTCTCGACGAGCGGCGTCATGCCGAGCTCGAGGATGAGCGCGTGGAGGCTCGCGAGCGTCGCGTCGTCGAGCGCGGCGACGATGAGGAGCACGAGGTCGGCGCCCGCGGCGCGCGCCTCGAGCACCTGGTAGGGCTCGGCGATGAAGTCCTTGCGCAGGAGCGGGGTCGCGACCGCGGCGCGCACCGCGACGAGGTCGTCGAGGCTGCCGCCGAACCGGCGCTCCTCCGTCAGGACGCTGATCGCGCTCGCGCCGCCGGCGGCGTACTCCGAGGCGAGGGCGGCGGGGTCGGGGATGGCCGCGAGCGCGCCGCGCGAGGGGCTCGCGCGCTTGACCTCGGCGATGACCTTGATGCGGTCGGCCGGGGCGAGCGCCGCGAGGGCGTCGAGCGCCGCGGGAGCCGCGAGGGCATCCGCCTCGACGGCCGCGAGGGGACGCTGCTCGCGCCGGCGAGCGGCGTCGGCGAGGGCTCCGGCGACGAGGTCGCCGAGCACGCTAGTGGTGCGCCTTCGGCGAGTAGCGCGGGCCCTTGACGCCGTAGCCCGCGCGGGCCATGACGGCGCCGACGACGAGACCCACGACGACGAGACCGGCGCTCGCCCACACGATTGCGGGAGCGTCGAACCAGAAGGCGAGGGTGCCGATCGTGAAGGCGATGAGGATGATCGTGACGGCCGTCCAGGCGGCGGGCGAGTGTCCGTGGCCGGGGTCGGACTGCGCGTTCATGGTTCTCCTCGAGCGTCGAGATCTGGCGGGGGTGCTCCCTCGCCATCACGGTACGGGAGCCTGCTGAGTCTATCCTGCCGTCGGGTCGCGACCGTCGCTCAGGGCGTCCCACGCGTCGAGCCGATCGGCGCGGCCCTCGGTCGCCGGGTCGTCGGTCGGGGCGGTGCGCACGGCGTCGTACTTGCGCACGCGCTCGGGCCAGCGGCGCGCCGTGAGGGCGATGCCGATGCCCGCGAGAGCGCCGAGGATGCCCGCGACGAGCGCGACGGACGGCCACGCCGTGAGCGCCGCCGTCTGCACGATCTGCCGAACCGATTCGTCGCCGGCGACGCCGCTCAGCTCGGTCACGGCGGCCGAGGCCGCGCCCACCGGATCGCCGAGGGCGAGCGCGGCGGAGGTGATGATCGCGGTGCTGAGCAGGGCGAGGAGGAGGCCGAGCACGACGCGGAAGACCGGGCCCGCGAGCGCGAGCGCGGCGACGAGAGCGAGCGCGGCGAGGGCGAGGGCGGGCAGCGCGGGCGCCGTGACATCCCCCGCCGCCGTCACCTGCCGGCCGTCGCCGAGCGCGACGTCGACCCACGGCTGGGTCCACGCGAGCAGGGAGAGCGCCGCGACGACGAGCGGCGCGAGGAGGGCGAGCGCGCGGACGCGGCGGGGCGTCACGTCGTCGCCGCCCGCAGCGCGTTCGCGATCGCGACGGCCCGCAGAGGCGCCGCGGCCTTGTTGACGGCCTCCTGGTGCTCGCTCGCGGGGTCGGAGTCGGCGACGAGACCGGCACCGGCCTGCACGCGCGCGACGCCGTCGCGGAGGAACGCCGTGCGGATGGCAATCGCGAGATCGACGTCGCCGGAGAACGAGAAGTAGCCCACCACTCCACCGTAGACGCCGCGGCGCGCGGGCTCGAGCTCGTCGATGATCTCGAGCGCGCGGGGCTTCGGCGCTCCGCTCAGGGTGCCGGCGGGGAAGGTCGCGCGGAACACGTCGATCGGCGAGGCCGTCGGCCGGATGTCGCCCTCGACGCTCGAGACGAGGTGCATGATGTGGCTGAACCGCTCGACCTGCATGAACTCGGTGACCTCGATCGTGCCCGCGCGGCAGACTTTCGAGAGGTCGTTGCGGGCGAGGTCGACGAGCATGAGGTGCTCGGCCTGCTCCTTGGCGTCGGCGAGCAGCTCCTCCGCGAGCTCCTGGTCGGCCTCGGGCGTCTCGCCGCGGGGGCGCGAGCCCGCGATGGGGTGCGAGTAGACGCGGCCGTCGGTGATCTTCACGAGCGCCTCGGGCGACGAGCCCACGATCGCGTAGGGCTCGCCGTCGGCGCTCGTGAGCGTGAGCGCGTACATGTACGGCGACGGGTTGAGGGCGCGCAGCACGCGGTAGACGTCGAGCGCGGATGCCGTGAGCGGGTGATCGAAGCGCTGCGCGATCACGACCTGGAACACGTCGCCATCGCGGATGAAGCGCTTCGAGGCCTCGACCGAGGCCTGGAACTCCTCCGGCGTCGAGCGCGACTGCGGCTCGGGCGCGGCCTGGAGGTCGATGTGCGCGGGCTCGGTGCGGGCCGGGCGGCCGAGCTCGGCCTCGAGCGCGTCCAGACGCTGCTGGGCGTGCGACCACATCGCGTCGGGCTCGTCGACGCCGTCGGCGAGCACCGACACCACGAGCGACACGGTGCCCTGGCGGTGGTCCATGACGAGGAGCTCGCTCACGAAGGCGAAGGCGAGCTCGGGGCAGGGGAAATCGCTCGGCGGGGCATCCGGCAGATTCTCGACCTGCCGCACGGCGTCCCACCCGATGAAGCCGACGAGGCCGCCCGTGAGCGGCGGGTGGCTCGCATCGTGCGGCGAGGCCCAGCGCGCGTAGAGGGCGTCGAGGGCGTCGAGGGTGCGCTCGGGGGCGTCGCCCCCGAAGGCGCGCTCGGCGGGGATGCCGTAGTCGAGCCACGCGGTGCGGCCGTCGTGCTCGGTCAGGACGCCGAAGGAGCGGACGCCGATGAACGAGTACCGCGACCAGATACCGCCCTGCTCGGCGGACTCGAGGAGGAAACCCCCGGGGCGGTCCTCCGCGAGCGAGCGGTAGAGGCCGACGGGCGTGAGCGCGTCGGCGAAGAGCTCGCGGACGACCGGCACGACGCGGGCGCCACTCAGCTGGCGGTCGAAGTCGGCGCGCGTCGTGGTGGTCATGAGGCGTCCTCCTCCGGGCGCGGATCGGCGGGCTGCGTGAGGGGCAGGAACGGGTCGACGTCGAAGCAGCGGCGCGCGCCCGTGTGGCACGCGGGGCCGATCTGCTCGACCTGGAGCAGGAGCGTGTCGGCGTCGCAGTCGAGCTCCGCGCCGCGGAGGAGCTGGACGTTGCCGCTCGTGTCGCCCTTGCGCCAGTACTCCTGGCGGGAGCGGCTCCAGTACGTGACGCGGCCCGTGGTGAGCGTGCGGCGCAGGGCCTCGGCGTCCATGTAGCCGAGCATGAGGACCTCGCGCGAGTCCCACTGCTGGACGACCGCGGGCAGGAGGCCCCGGTCGTCGAAGTGCGCGCGGGCCACGACGGCGGCCGCGGCATCCTCGTCGATCGTCACGGGGGCGTCGTGGTCGCGGTCGGGGCTCTCGTGGGCGGGCTTCTCGTGGGCGGGGTGCGTCGCGTCGGTCATCGGACCATCACTCCCTCGGCGCGCAGGGCGTCCTTCACCTGGCCGACGGTGAGCTCGGCGTTGTGGAAGACGCTCGCGGCGAGGACGGCGTCGGCGCCCACGGCGATCGCGGGGGCGAAGTGCTCGAGCGCGCCGGCTCCGCCCGAGGCGATGACGGGGACGACGGCGAGCTCGTGCATCGCGGCGATGAGCTCGGTGTCGAAGCCGGCCTTGGTGCCGTCGGCGTCGATCGAGTTGACGAGCAGCTCGCCGGCGCCGCGCTCCATCGCCTCGCGCGCCCAGGCGAGCGCGTCGATGCTCGTGCGGGTGCGGCCGCCGTGGGTCGTGACGACGAAGCCGCTCTCGACAGCGTCATCGCGCATGACGTCGAGCGACAGCACGCACACCTGAGCGCCGAAGCGGTCGGCGATCTCGTCGATGAGGGCGGGGCGGGCGATCGCGGCGCTGTTGACGCCGATCTTGTCGGCGCCGTGCGCGAGGAGCCTCGCGACGTCCTCGGTGGAGCGGACTCCCCCGCCGACGGTCAGCGGGATGAAGACCTGCTCGGCCGTCGCCTGCACGACGTCGTACATCGTGTCGCGGTTGTCGACCGTGGCTTTCACGTCGAGGAACGTGATCTCGTCGGCGCCCTGCTCGTAGTACTTGCGGGCGAGCTCGATCGGGTCGCCCGCATCGCGGAGGTTGAGGAAGTTCACGCCCTTGACGACGCGGCCGGCCGCCACGTCGAGGCACGGGATGACCCGGACGGCGACGCTCATCAGATGCGGGCGGCGTGGATCGGGGTGACGAGGATGGCGCGAGCGCCGATGTCGTAGAGCGCGTCCATGACGTGGTTGGTCTCGTGGCGCGGGACCATCGCGCGGACGGCGACCCAGTCGGGGTCGGCGAGGGGGCTCACGGTCGGCGACTCGAGGCCCGGTGTGACCGCTTGCGCCTGGGTGAGGAGCTCGCGCGGCAGGTCGTAGTCGATGAGCACGTACTGGCGGGCGACGAGCACGCCCTGCAGGCGGCGCTGCAGCGTCGCGATGCCGGCCAGGTCGGGCTTCGCGCTGATGAGCACGGCGGTCGACTCGAGGATCACCGGGCCGACGATCTCGAGCCCCTGAGCGCGGAGCGTCGAGCCCGTCGAGACGACGTCGGCCACCGCGTCGGCGACTCCCAGGCGCACGGCCGACTCCACCGCGCCGTCGAGGCGGATGAGCTGCGCCGTCACGCCGCGCTCGGCGAGGAACGCTCCGACGAGCCCCGGGTAGCTCGTCGCGATGCGGCGGCCCTCGAGGTCGGCGAGGTCGTGCACCGTGCCAGGCACGGCGGCGAAGCGGAAGGTCGAGTCGCCGAAGTCGAGCGACTGGATCTCGACCGCCTCGGAGCCGGAGTCGAGCAGCAGATCGCGGCCCGTGATGCCGACGTCGAGGGCGCCCGAGCCGACGTAGGTCGCGATGTCGCGCGGCCGGAGGTAGAAGAACTCGACGCCGTTGCGCGGGTCGGCGACGGTGAGCGCTCGAGGGTCGCGGCGGCCGGCGTAGCCGGCCTCGACGAGCATCTCGACGGCGGTCTCGGAGAGGGAGCCCTTGTTGGGCACCGCGATTCTCAGCATGGGGGTCTCTTCGTCGGCCGCGGGGCGCGCGGCGGGCTGCATGGGGTTGGCGGCGCTCATCGCGGCCTAGAGGTGCTTGTAGACGTCGTCGAGGGTCAGGCCCTTCGCGAGCATGAGGACCTGCAGGTGGTAGATCAGCTGCGAGATCTCCTCCGCCGTCGCGTCGTCGCTCTCGTACTCGGCCGCCATCCAGACCTCGGCGGCCTCCTCGACGATCTTCTTGCCGATCGCATGCACGCCCGCGTCCAGTCGCTCCACGGTGCCGCTTCCGGCGGGTCGCGTGCGGGCGGTCTCGCCGAGCTCGGCGAAGAGGGCGTCGAAGGTCTTCACGATCGACCAGGCTACCGGGCGGCGCTGGGCATCCCGCACCGCTCGGTGCGGCTCAGCTGACGCCGAGCAGGTCGATCACGAAGACGAGGGTCCTGCCCGAGAGGCGGTGGCCTCCGCCGGCGGGGCCGTAGGCGAGGTGCGGCGGGCAGACGAGCTGGCGCCGACCGCCGACCTTCATGCCGGGGATGCCCTGCTGCCAGCCGGCGATGAGGCTGCCGAGGGGGAAGTTGATCGACGAGCCGCGGTTCCACGACGCGTCGAACTCCTCACCCGAGTCGAACTCGACGCCGACGTAGTGCACGTCGACGGTCGAGCCGGGCGCGGCCTCCTGGCCGTCGCCGACGACGAGGTCGGTAATGACGAGCTCCTGCGGAGCAGGACCCTCGAAGAAGTCGATTTCGGGCTTGGTGAGTTCGCTCATGCCTCCATCCAACCAGACGGTCAGGGGGCGGATGCCCGGGGCGGCGTCAGTGCGCGTGCGCGGCCGCCGCGGCCCGCAGCTCGGCGATCGCGCGCTCGACGTCGTCCGCGCCGTACACGCTCGACCCGGCGACGAAGGTGTCGGCGCCCGCCTCGGCCGCGATGCCGATCGTGTCGACCGTGATGCCGCCGTCGACCTGCAGCCAGACGTCGAGACCGTCCGCCTCGACCACCTGGCGCAGGGCGCGGAGCTTCGGCATCGTCTCGGCCATGAACGACTGCCCGCCGAAGCCCGGCTCGACCGTCATGACGAGCACCTGGTCGAACTCGGGGAGCAGGTCGAGGTAGCCCTCCACGCGCGTGCCCGGCTTGACGGCGAGGCCGGCCCGCGCGCCGCGGTCGCGGAGAGCGCGCGCGGTGGCCACGGCATCCGTCGCCGCCTCGGCATGGAAGGTGACGGAGTACGCGCCGAGCTCGGCGTACCCGGGCGCCCACCGGTCGGCGTCGCTGATCATGAGGTGCACGTCGAGCGGGATGGGCGAGACCTCCTGGACGCGCCGCACCATCTGCGGGCCGAAGGTGAGGTTCGGCACGAAGTGGTTGTCCATGACGTCGACGTGCACGAGGTCGGCGGAGCCGATGCGCTCGAGGTCGCGCTGCATGTTGACGAAGTCGGCCGACAGGATGCTCGGGTTGATGCGCACGGTCACGCTCGAAGCGTATCGAGGGCGGGGCCCGCATCGGGCGCGGGGCGCTCGAGGAGCTGGATGAACATCGCGTCGCCTCCGTGGCGGTGCGGCCAGAGCTGCACCGCGCCGTCCAGTTCGCCGAGGTCGAGCGGCTCGCGCACGATGCTCGCGAGCGCCGCCCCGGTGTCGGCCCGCCGGATGCCGGCCGTCGCCGCGGCGTCGCTCGCGAGCGCGCGATCGACGACCTCGGTCGTCTCGGCGGGATGCGGCGAGCACGTCACGTAGGCGAGCAGACCGCCGGGGCGCAGCGCCCCGATCGCGGATTCGAGCAGCTCGGTCTGCAGAGCCGCGAGCTCCGGCACGTCGGCCTCGGTCTTGCGCCATCGCGCCTCGGGTCGGCGCCGGAGCGCGCCGAGGCCCGTGCACGGCGCGTCGAGGAGGATGCGGTCGAAACCCTCGGCGTCGGTGGCGTCGATCGTGCGCCCGTCGCCCGTGCGCACCTCGATGCCGTCGCCGAGCGGGGCGAGCGCCTTCCGGACGAGCTCGGCGCGCGCGGGGACGAGCTCGTTCGCGACGAGGGTCGCTCCCCCGGCGATCGCCTCAGCGGCGAGGAGCGCGGCCTTGCCACCGGGCCCGGCGCAGAGGTCGAGCCAGCGCTCGCCCGCCGTGACGGGGCGGGCGCGGCTGAGCGCGAGCGCGGCGAGCTGGCTGCCCTCGTCCTGGACCCGGACGCGACCCGCGGCGACCTCGGGGTCGGCGGCTGGGTCGCCGCTCGGCGAGAGGTACCCGAGCGGCGAGTGGTGAGTGCGCGACCCCTCGAGCTCGGGCGGGATGCTCGCGAGGCGGGGCAGGGCGACGAGCGTCACGCGCGGCGAGACGTTGTCGGCCGCCAGGAGGACGGGGAGCTCGTCGCCGCGCCCCTCGCGCTCGAGCGCGGACCGCAGGGCGGCCACGACCCAGACGGGATGCGCCGTCGCGATCGCGAGACGGGCATCCTGGTCGGTCTCGTCGGCGAGGAGGACGTCGGTCCACTCCTGCTCGGAGCGCTGCGCGATGCGGCGCAGGACGGCGTTGATGAAGCCCGTCGCGCGATGGGCGCCGATCGCGCGGCTGAGCTCGACCGTCTCGCCGACGGCCGCGTGGGCGGGGACGCGCATCCTGAGGAGCTGATGCGCGCCGAGGCGCAGGACGTCGAGCGCGTCCGCGTCGATGCGGTCGGTGCCGCGCCCGGAGGCCTCGACGATGATCGCGTCGTAGAGGCCGCGGCGGCGCAGCGTTCCGTAGGCGAGCTCGGTCGCGAGACCGGAGTCCGCGGGGCTCAGGCGGGCACGACGGATCGCGACGGGCAGCAGGAGGTTCGCGTAGGCGTCGTCGCGGGCGACGGCGCGGACGACCTCGAGCGCGACGCCGCGCGCCGTCGCGGGAGGTCGTGACCGGCGAGCGGGGCGCTCGACGGGAGCGCCGGCGGGCCCGGGCGTCGCCTTCGGAGCGCCGCTGCGCCCGGTGCCGCCTCCGCGCGCGGCGCCGCCGCTGCGAGGGCCGCCCCCTCCGCGCACGTTCCTCATGACTGCACCGCTTTCACGACAGCACCGCGCTCACGACAGCACCGGCAGCGCGTCGACCCAGAGCCCGCGGGCCCAGTCGCCCGCGCTCATCGCCGAGCGGCCGGCGGGCTGCACACGCACGAGCTCGAGCGGTGCGGTCGCCGTGCCGACGAGCACGCGGCGGCCGTCGAGAGCGCACGCGCCGGGCGGGAGCGGGCGGGCGTCGCGCGCGGGAGTCGCCTCGAGGATCTTGAGCACGGCGTCGTCGCCGATGGTGGAGAACGCCCCTGGTTCGGGAGTGACCCCGCGGATGCGCGCGTGCACGGCCTCGGCGGGCTCGGCCCAGCGGATGCGCGCGTCGTCGCGCGCGAGCTTGGGCGCGAAGGTCGGCTCGCCCTCCTGGGGGCGCGCGGTGAGGGCTCCCGCGGCGAGCCCGTCGACGACCCCGCGGGTGAGCGCGGCGCCCGAGACGCTCAGCGCGTCGAGAAGCGCTCCGGCGGTGCGGTGCGCGCCGATCGTCTCGCGCTCCTGGGCGAACCAGTCGCCCTCGTCGAGGCCCGGGGTGAGCTGGAAGACCGTCGCGCCCGTCACCTCGTCGCCCGCGATGATGGCGTGCTGCACCGGTGCGGCACCGCGCCAGCGCGGGAGCAGCGAGAAGTGCAGATTGATCCAGCCGAGACGCGGCCAGCTCAGGAGCGGCTCGCGGACGAGCCCTCCGTAGGCGACGATGACGCCGAGGTCGACCTCGAGCGGCAGGAGCTCGGGCTCGAGCTCGGCGAGGCGCGTCGTCTCGAGCACGGGAAGGCCGAGCTCGGTCGCGCGCGCGGCGACGGGCGTGGGCGTCAGCACGCGCTTGCGGCCGAGCGGCGCGGGCGGGCGCGTGATGACGCGGACGATCTCGTGCTCGCTCGCGGCGAGGGCGTCGAGGGTGGGAACGGCGGCCGAGGGGCTGCCGGCGACGACGAGGCGCAGGGCGGTCATCCCTCCATCCTCCCGGATGCCGCGGCCGCGCGGGCGCCGGGCGGTGCCCCACCGGGGTCGTCGAAGGGCTCCTGGTCATCGAAGCGCACGCGGAGCGGGACCGTCCGGCGGCGCGGCGGCGACCCGGGGATGCGCGGCGCGCGGCTCGTGGCCGCCTTCACGAGAGCGGCCTTGAGCAGTCGCGCGACCTCGTCGCCGCGCGCGTAGTCGAAGCGCACGATCGCCCGCACGCGGTCGTCGCCGAGCTCGACCGGCCCGAGGACGTCGACGCCCTCGAGAGCGGCGACCTCGGCCGAGGCGCGGGCGATCGCCGCGGGCTCCCCCGCGATCGCCGCGACGCGAACCGCGGGCGGGAAGCGGAGCGTGCGTCGGTCGGCGAGCTCGGCCGCGGCGATGCGCTCGGGCTCGCCGAGCGCGAGCGCCTGAGCGACGGCCCCGCCGACCCCGACGAGCAGGACGGGGGCGGCGGGTGCGGCGAGGGCGGCGGCGGTGCACCACCAACGGACGCAGTCCTCGACGACGCGAAGGGACTCGCGCGCGAGCATCCGCTCGCCGTCGAGGAGCAGCACCGCGCGGTAGCCGCCCTCCGCGACCGGCTCTGCGCCGCGCGTCGCGACGACGACTGTGCGGCCCGCGGCGACGCTCTGCACGGGGGTGTCGCCGTCGGAGACGACGATGCGCGCGCCCGGGAACGCCCGGCCGAGCTCGTCGGCCGTCCGGGCGGAGCCGCGGCCGACCGTGCGCCAGCGCGTCGACTCGCACGTCGAGCAGGCCCAGTCGACCGCGAGCGCGCCGCACCACTGGCACGAGGGGGCCGTGCCGCTGCGACGCAGGGCGAGCGGGCCGCGGCACGAGCGGCAGCGGGCCGTCTCACCGCACTCGGTGCACGCGAGCCGCGGCGCGTACCCGGGGCGCGAGACCTGCACGAGGACGGGGCCCGCGTCGAGGGCCTCCCGCACGGCGCGCCACGCGGTCGAGGGGATGCGGGCCTGCGCGGCAGGCCCGTCGGCGCCGACCTGCTGGGCGGTCGGCGTGATGCGCCGCCGGTGCCGGCCGGCCGGACCGACCGCGCGCACGTACCCCACCTCGACGAGCCGCTGCACCTCGGTGCTGCGCGCGTGCGCGGCGAGGACGAGTGCGCAGCCCGCGTCGGACTGCCGCAGGAGGGCGAGGTCGCGCGCGTGCACGCCGGGCGCGTGCTGCTCGGCCATGAGCGCGTCGCCGTCGTCCCAGAGGGCGATGAGGCCGAGCTCGTGAGCGGGGGCCGCGGGGGCCGCGCGCGTGCCGAGGATCGCGAGCGGGCGGGCCTCGAGCGTGCGGAGGAAGCCGCGGTAGCGGTCGGCCGTCGACTGGCCGGCATCGACGCGCGCGATGTCCTCCGGAGGCAGGAGCGCCGCGAGGGCGTGGGCGACGTGCTCGACGTCGCGGTAGTCGGGCACCGCGATGATCGCCGAGCGGCCGCTCGCGACCGTCGCGGCGGCGAGCTCGGCGAGCGTGCGGGCGGCGGCGGGCATCCACCGCCCCGCGACCTCGACGGGGTGCGCGATCGCGGTGAGGGCGATCCGGCGCTCCGGCTCGGGGGCGCTCGGGTCGAGAAGTCGCGCCATCGCATCGGCGGGGTAGCCGGTGAGCGACGGAGTCGCCGTCTCCGACGACCGATCGACCCGCTCGGCCTGCGCCTCCTGCGCCTCGTGCTCCTGCGCCGCGAGCCACGCCTTCTCGACGCGCACCTGCCGACTCGGGATGACGAGGCGAGCGAGATCGCTCGCGGTGCCGGCCGCGCGGTCGGCGGCGCGGCGGATGAGGCGGTAGACCGCGGGATCGAGGACGCGGGCGTCGGAGACGACGTCGGCGAGCTCGCTCAGCACGCCCTCGAACGACTGCGCATCCGCGATCTCGACGAGGTAGCCCGCGGCCTGCCGACCCGCCGCGCGCAGCGGCACGGTCACGCGCACGCCCGGGACGGCGCGATCGCGCAGGCTCTCGGGCACGCGGTAGTCGAAGAGCCGGTCGAGCTGCGGGAGCGGAGAGTCGAGGAGGACGCGCGCGATGCGCTGCGGGCCGCCGGCGGCAGCGGGTGCCGCAGCGGGCGCGGCGGGCGGCGCGGCGCGCTCGAGCCCGAGGCCGTCGAGCTCAGCGCTCATGCTCTCGCTCCTCCCGCTCGCGTCGCCGCTCGTGCCGATCGGTGCGCTCAGAGCCCGGCGGCGGCGCGGAGGTCGTCGACGCGGTCGGTGCGCTCCCACGTGAAGCCGGGGAGCTCGCGGCCGAAGTGGCCGTACGTCGAGGTCTGCGCGTACACGGGGCGCAGCAGGTCGAGGTCGCGCACGATCGCCCCCGGGCGGAGGTCGAAGACCTCGCGGATCGCGGCGATGATGCGGCTCTCGGGCACGTGGTGGGTGCCGAAGGTCTCGACGTAGAGGCCGACGGGCGAGGCGGTGCCGATCGCGTACGCGACCTGCACCTCGAGCCGGTCGGCGAGGCCCGCGGCGACGGCGTTCTTCGCGACCCAGCGCATCGCGTAGGCGGCCGAGCGGTCGACCTTCGACGGGTCCTTCCCGGAGAACGCGCCGCCGCCGTGGCGCGCGGCGCCGCCGTAGGTGTCGACGATGATCTTGCGGCCGGTGAGGCCCGCGTCGCCCTGGGGGCCGCCGATGACGAAGCGGCCGGTGGGGTTGATGAGCACGCGCGGCGCGTGGTCGCCGAAGCCGTGCTCCTCGACCACGGGGCGGATCACGTGGGCCTCGACCTCGTCGCGCAGCTGCGCCGTCGACACGCGCTCGGCGTGCTGCGTCGACAGAATGATCGTCTCGATCGTGCGCGGCGTCTGCCCCTCGTAGCCGACCGTCACCTGCGTCTTGCCGTCGGGCGCGAGGTAGTCGAGCTCGCCGGTCTTCCGCACGGTCGCGAGGCGCTCGGCGAGGCGGTGGGCGAGCCAGATCGGCAGCGGCATGAGCTGCGAGGTCTCGTTCACGGCGTAGCCGAACATGATGCCCTGGTCGCCCGCGCCCTGCGCGTCGCCCGCGTCGGCGCTCGACTGCTCGCGGCGCTCGAAGGCGTCGTCGACGCCCTGGGCGATGTCGGGCGACTGGCCGCCGATCGAGATCGAAACGCCGCACGAGCGGCCGTCGAACCAGACGTCGGAGGACGTGTAGCCGATGTCGGTCACGCGCTGCCGGACGATGCCGGGGATGTCGACGTAGCCCGAGGTCGTGACCTCCCCCGCGACGTGGACGAGCCCCGTCGTGACGAGCGTCTCGACGGCGACGCGCGCGTGGGGGTCGACCGCGAGGAGGGCGTCAAGGATCGAGTCGGAGACCTGGTCGCAGATCTTGTCGGGGTGCCCCTCGGTGACGGACTCGGAGGTGAAGAGGCGGAGGTCGGACATGACGATCGGATCCCGTCGTGATCGAGGAGGCGGTGGGGGCTGCAGCGCGGCGCGCGGCGGTTCAGTCGAGCGCGTCGAGGATACGGTCAGCCACCGACAGCTTGTCGCCCGAGGCTGTGGAGACCACGCTACCGGCCGCGTCGAGGATCATGACGTCGTTGGTCGTCGTGCCGAAGCCCTCGCTCCAGCCGACGCGGTTGACCACGAGGAGGTCGACGCCCTTGCGCGCGGCCTTCGCCGCCCCGAGGGCCCGCAGGGCCTCGGCATCCCGCTCGGTCTCGGCCGCGAAGCCGACGATGCGCTGGGCGCCCGCTCGCTCGGTGCACAGCGTCCGCAGGACGTCGGGCGTGCGCTCGAGCTCGAGCGAGAGCGTGTCGCCGATCGCGTCCTTCTTGATCTTGCCCTCGGCGACCTCGCGGGGCCGGAAGTCGGCGACCGCGGCGGCCATGATGATCGTGTCGTGCGCGGGGGCGAGGCGGCGCATGGTCGCGAGCAGCTCGGCGGTCGTGCCGACGTGCTCGACGACCGCGCCGTGCGGCGCGTCGACCTCGAGGTGCGCGGCGACGAGCGTGACCTCGGCGCCGCGGGCGAGCGCGGCCTGCGCGAGGGCGACGCCCTGCCGACCGCTCGACCGGTTCCCGAGGAACCGCACGGGGTCGAGGGGCTCGCGCGTGCCCCCGGCCGAGATGAGGATGCGGCGGCCGGCCAGATCGCGCGGGCCCGCGGCGCGCAGGGCGGCGGCCACGATCTCGTCGGGCTCGCTCATGCGGCCCGCGCCCGAGTCCTGACCGGTGAGCTGGCCCGAGGCGGGCCCGACGATGACGACGCCGCGCTCGCGCAGCGTCGCGATGTTGGCGCGGGTCGCCGCGTTCTCCCACATCTCGGTGTGCATCGCGGGCGCGATCACGAGCGGCGCTCGCGAGGCGAGCACCGTCGTGCCGAGGAGGTCGCCCGCGAGACCGGCGGCGAGCGAGGCGATCGTGTGCGCCGTCGCGGGAGCGATGACGATGAGGTCGGCGCGCTGCCCGAGCGCGACGTGCCGCACCTCCGCGACGCCCTCGTAGAGGTCGGTGTGCACGGGGTTGCGGCTGATCGCCTCGAGCGTCGGGCGGCCGACGAAGCGCAGCGCGCCCTCGGTCGCGACGACGTGCACGTCGTGGCCGGCGAGCACGAGCGCCCGCGCCACGCCGACGGCCTTGTAGGCGGCGATGCCGCCGGTGATGCCGACGACGATCGTGAGGCGCCGATCGGCGCTCGCGACCGCGGTCACGCGATCAGCCTCAGTCGGCCAGGCGGGTGAGGACGAGCTTGTCCTCGTTGATCTCGTGGAGCGCGACCGAGAGCGGCTTGTCGTCGACCGTCGAGTCGACGAGCGGGCCGACGTTGTCGAACAGGCTGCCCTCGTGGAGGTCGGCGTAGTAGTCGTTGATCTGGCGCGCGCGCTTCGAGGCGAAGATCACGAGCTGGTACTTCGAGTCGACCTTCGAGAGGAGCTCGTCGATGGGCGGGTCGATGATTCCCTTGGACTTGTCAGCCATGATTGCTCCGTAGATCGTTCGTTCCGTGGCGTGCCGCGGGCCTCGTGGGCCGGTCGGCAGTGCTGCCGAGGGGCGGCGTGCGAGCGCTCAGGCGCGCGACGGCGCTCCGGGCACTGCCAGCAAGTCTACGACCTCCGCGGCCGCGCGACGCACATCATCGTTGACGACGAGCACATCGAACTCGTCCTGGGCCGCGAGCTCGACCCTCGCGGTCTCCAGCCGACGGGCCTGCTCCTCGGGGCTCTCGGTGCCGCGCCCGACGAGCCGGCGCACCAGTTCCTCCCAGCTCGGCGGGAGCAGGAACACGAGCGTCGCCTCCGGCATCGCGGCTCGGACCTGGCGCGCGCCGTCGAGATCGATCTCGAGGAGGACGCTCCGGCCGCTCGCGAGCGCCTCCTGGACGGGGCCGCGCGGCGTGCCGTACCGCGAGAGGTTGTGCACGACCGCCCACTCGAGGAACTCGCCGCCGTCGATCATCGCGTCGAAGCGGCCGTCGTCGACGAAGAAGTAGTGCACGCCGTCGACCTCGCCCGGGCGCGGGTGGCGCGTCGTCGCCGACACGCTCAGCAGCACGTTGGGGAAGTTCTCGCGGATGAACGTCGACACGGTGCCCTTGCCGACGGCGGTCGGACCGGCGAGGACGACGAGCCGGCCGTGGCCGGGCACGGCCGAGCGCTGCTTGAGCCACTCGCGCAGCGCCGCGCGCTGACGATGTCCGAGTCCGCCCAGGCGCTTGACGGGCGCGATGCCCAGTCGGTCGAGGATCGTGAGCGAGCGGGCGGGGCCGAGACCCTTGAGGGTCGTGAGGAGGTCGCGGACGCGCATCCCGCCCTCGACGCCGTTCGGATCGCGCCACGCGGACTCCGCGACGTCGAGCGCGGAGCGGCGCCCGGCCCGGACGTCCCCCTTGACCTCCGCGCGCGCGCGACGCGCGGCGACCGCGGCGCGCGAGGCGGCCGCGCGATCCACCTCGGGCATGCCGTCGGGGGTCATGCCGAGAGCTCCGCTCGGTGGGCGTCGATCGCCGCGGCGATGCCCTCGGGGCCCGCCTCGAGCACGCTTCGCGAGACGCTCGGGATGACCGTCGCGGACGCGGCGCCGAAGATCGCGCCGATGTCGGCCAGTCGCGCCCCCTGCGCGCCGAAGCCGGGGGCGAGGATGGGCGTCGTGGTGAGAGCGTCGGCGGCGATCCCGGATTCGGAGAGCGGGCGCGTCGCGCCGATCACGACGCCGATGTCGCCCCACTCCCCCGTCGCGGCTGCCCCTGCATTGCGGGCGGCCGCCTCGCGCGCGATCGCCGCGGCGACGGTTCCGCCGTCGGCCGTGCGCGCCGACTGCACCACGACGCCCTCGGGGTTCGAGGTCGAGGCGAGGACGAAGACGCCGTTGCCGGCCTCCTGCGCGATGCGGATGAGCGGGTCGAGCGCGCCGAGGCCGAGATACGGCGCGACCGTGAGGGCGTCGCTCTCGAGCGGCGCGCCCTCGGCGAGCCACGCGGCGGCATACCCCTCGGCGGTCGAGCCGATGTCTCCGCGCTTCGCGTCGCCGATCACGAGGAGCCCGGCCGCGCGCGCGGCGCGGATGACCTCCTCGAGCACCGCGACGCCCGCCGACCCGAAGCGCTCGAAGAACGCCGCCTGCGGCTTGACGATCCCGACGCGGGGCGCGGCGGCGTCCACGACCGTCAGGGCGAGCTCGCGCGCGCCCGCCGCCGAGTCGGGAAGGCCCCAGGCGCGCAGGAGGGCGGCGTGCGGGTCGATGCCCACGCACAGCGGGCCCCGAGCATCCGTCGCCGCCCGCAGGCGCGCCCCGAGACCCGTCATGCGCGCTCGGCCCGGGCGATCGCGTAGTCCTGCAGGCTCGTGACGGTCACGGGCTCGTCGCCGCCCTCCATGGAGGCCACCGCGGCGCCGACCTGCGCGATCGTCGTGAACAGCGGCTTGTCGGCCGCGACAGTGGCGGTGCGGATCTCGAAGCCGTCGGCGCGAGCGCTGCGCCCGGAGGGCGTGTTGATGACGATGTCGATCTCACCCGCGTTGATCAGGTCGACGACCGACGGCTCGGCGCCCTCGGGCGCCTGCTGGCCCTCGAAGTGCTTGCGCACCACGCGCGTCGGAATGCCGTAGCGCGCGAGCACCTCGGCCGTCCCCTGCGTCGCCCAGATCGCGAAGCCGCGCTGCGAGAGCCGCAGCACCGGAAGCACGATCGCGCGCTTGTCGCGATCGGCGACCGACACGAAGACGGTGCCCGACTGGGGCAGCCCCCCGAACGCCGCGATCTGGCTCTTCGCGAACGCGCGCGGGAAGTCGCGGTCGATGCCCATGACCTCGCCGGTCGAGCGCATCTCGGGGCCGAGGACGCTGTCGACGATGCGGCCCTCGACCGTGCGGAAGCGCTTGAAGGGCAGCACGGCCTCCTTGACGGCGACGGGCGAGTCGATCGGCACCGTCGACCCGTCGGTCTCGGGCAGCAGACCGCCATCGATGAGCGAGCGGATGCTCGACCCCGCCATCACGAGGCTCGCAGCCTTGGCCAGGGGGATCCCCAGCGCCTTCGACACGAAGGGCACGGTGCGCGAGGCGCGCGGGTTCGCCTCGAGGACGTAGAGCACGCCCGCGCCGATCGCGAACTGCACGTTGAGCAGGCCGCGCACGCCGATGCCCTCGGCGATGGCGAGCGTCGCGTCGCGGACGCGGTCGATGATGCCCCGGCCGAGCGTCACCGGGGGCAGGGTGCATGCCGAGTCCCCGGAGTGCACGCCGGCCTCCTCGATGTGCTCCATGATGCCGCCGACGTAGAGCCGCTCGCCGTCGTACAGGGCGTCGACGTCGATCTCGACCGCGTCGTCGAGGAAGCGGTCGACGAGCAGCGGCATGCCGGGGCCGATGATCGCCTGATCGCGCACGCGGTCGAAGTAGTCGACGAGCGAGCCCGAGTCGTAGACGATCTCCATCCCGCGGCCGCCGAGCACGAAGCTCGGCCGGACGAGCACGGGGTAGCCGATCTGCTCGGCGACGGCGACGGCGGAATCGACGTCGGTCGCCGTGCCGTTGCGCGGGGAGATGAGTCCGGCCTCGTCGAGGATGCGCGAGAACGCGCCGCGCTCCTCCGCGAGGTCGATCGCATCGGGGCTCGTGCCGAGGATCGGGATGCCGGCGTCGGCGAGGCCGTGCGCGAGGCCGAGCGCGGTCTGGCCGCCGAGCTGCACGATGACCCCGACGAGCTCGCCGCTCTGCGCCTCCGCGTGGACGACCTCCAGGACGTCCTCGAGCGAGAGCGGCTCGAAGTAGAGCCGGTCGGAGGTGTCGTAGTCGGTCGAGACCGTCTCGGGGTTGCAGTTGATCATGATCGTCTCGAACCCCGCGTCGCGCAGCGCGAAGCTCGCGTGCACGCACGAGTAGTCGAACTCGATGCCCTGGCCGATGCGGTTCGGGCCCGAGCCGAGGATGACGACCTTGCGCGCGTCGCTCGGCGCGACCTCGGTCTCGAGGTCGTAGCTCGAGTAGTGGTACGGCGTCAGGGCGGGGAACTCGCCCGCGCACGTGTCGACGGTCTTGAACACGGGTCGCAGGCCGCTCGCGTGCCGGATGGCGCGGATGTCGCGCTCGGTCAGGCCGCGGAGCTCGGCGAGCTGGGCGTCGCTGAAGCCCTGCTCTTTCGCCTCGCGCATGAGCTCGGGGTCGAGCGCGTCGGCGGTGCGGATGACCTCGGCGAGCTCGTTGATCGCGACGATCTGGTCGACGAACCACGGGTCGATGCCGGTCGCCTGGAACACTTCGTCGATGCTCGCGCCCGCCCGCAGGGCCTGCTGCACCGTGACGATGCGACCGTCGGTCGGCGTCGACGCGATCGTGAGGAGCGCATCCTTGTCTCCGGCCTCACCCGCCCAGTGGAAGCTGCTCCCCCGCTTCTCGAGGGAGCGGAGCGCCTTCTGCAGCGCGGTCGCGTAGTTGCGCCCGATCGCCATGGCCTCGCCGACGCTCTTCATGGTCGTCGTGAGTCCCGCGTCGGCGCCCGGGAACTTCTCGAACGCGAAGCGCGGGACCTTGACGACGACGTAGTCGAGCGTGGGCTCGAAGCTCGCCGGCGTGACTTTCGTGATGTCGTTGGGGATCTCGTCGAGGCGGTAGCCGATCGCGAGCTTCGCGGCGATCTTCGCGATCGGGAACCCGGTGGCCTTGGAGGCGAGCGCGCTCGAGCGCGAGACGCGCGGGTTCATCTCGATGACGATCACGCGGCCCGTCGCAGGGTCGACGGCGAACTGCACGTTGCAGCCTCCCGTGTCGACGCCGACGTCGCGGATGATGCGGATGCCGATGTCGCGCAGCTTCT
>VFQM010001202.1_pt1 | contig 23649 bp, 32 predicted proteins | sample 3512391 | NCBI WGS metagenome assembly VFQM01 (sample SAMN10412369, study PRJNA504923) | tailings metagenome | isolation source: Replicate 1 from Balatoc abandoned mine | place: Philippines | reverse complement strand
GCCACAATTCGACTCGCCTTCGATTCCTTACCAGCGATTACCGGCAGGATGTTGATAACCTCGGCGCTCATACCACGCTGAATGAAGTACGACTTAAACAGAGGAATCAGGAGACGTTGAGCCGCCACGGACTCAATGACCCATGTCGTGACTCCCCAACGCATTGAAGCGGCGAGCAGTTCATCGAAAAGTCGTTCCTCACTAAATCGTCCAGCGACTGACTCCACAACAATGGGGATGTCGCCGCCGGTGAGCCGGGCATGCACGGTGATAGCCGACTCATCGTTCCATGCTTTGAGTCCAAATGCTGGGTCAAGGCAGATAAAGCCGGCCTCGATTTCATCAGGGGCTGGCCGGGGTACTCGAATCGCGTTATCAAGGTTCTCTCCCAGAATCTCTTTCGAGGTGAGGTTCATCATCTCAGCTTCCCAGACGTGGCCGAGTCCGAGTCTACGGTACTTGGCGTAGTCTGCGAGCAGTGCTTCCAGAGTCCAGCGCTCTTCCCACAGAGGTCGAATCGTACCATCCGGTGCACGAACGATACAACCGAAGACCGTCGGGTTCCAGTCCGCGTGCTTTGCGAGTCGAGCTAGGAGCGAAGTCTCCTTCAGCATGTTGCCGATGAAGATACAGACTCCACGCTTAGCCATCGCCTTGTACGCGGTACCCAGCGCCCACACATCGAGCTTCGATTGCTGCGTCGGTGAGTCAGCCGTCTCCTGTGACTCAATATCGTCGAAGATTAGCAGGTCAGGGCGTTCGTTGTCGACGAGCATACCGCGAATCTGCGTGCCCTGACCGAATGCCTTCATGATGACCTGCTTCGGCTTCTCGCGGCCGGGCACCCAGATTTCGAGGATGTAGAGTCCCTCGGATTCCGAAGCCTTGATTTTTCGCGGTGCGCCATAGAGCGTCGCTTCCTGCGTCGAGTCGAACCACGCGTAAATGTCCTTAATCGCATTGAGCGCGGAGCTGAACGTGTTGGAGACGTAGGCGGTGAACTTGAGTCGTCAGTAGCGCAGCAGCAGAATCACGGCCAGCTTGACCAGCGTCGTCTTGGCGTGTTCGCGCGGAACTCCGAGCAGCTTGTTCAGAATGCCGGTGACGTGATTCGGGTCGTTGACTTTGTCCAGCAACTCCAAGAACTCGTCCCACAATTCCTTGTGGAACTCGGGCACGGCCAGATCCAACTTCTCGCCGAGATAGAACGCGAGGAACGTCTCGCAGTCTTGGCGAATCAGACGCAGCAGCTCATCCTTACTGACGAGATAGTCGGCCATGACTCAGTCCTTCTTGCATAAGCTTAGCGAGGGCAGTGTAATCGTTTTCTTTGACTTCGTTGCGAGTCCAAGCATATGACGGTTCTTTAGTGGAGTCTTTGGTGGTGCCGGAGTTGGATTCGGTTTCTTCATGACTCTCTCGACAGAATTTGCAGTAACGTTCAAAGCCGGCTTCTCGTTGAATCCTGACTTCATCCTCTGATGTTATCTCCGGCCCAGACCAAACATGCGCAACTTCCCAAGTGACTCCCCTTGCAAAAGCTGAAGACATCCGCTTGGCGCCCTTCGGTGTCCCGTGTCTAGCAATTCGTGGACTCGGATCATCTTGATGGTAATATCCGACGTAGTGGCGTTTATCTCCGTTTAGATTCCGTCCCCGATCTGGATCATAATCACGGCTTAGGTGTAAAAGATAAACTGCTGGCATTTTGACTCCTGTCGGCTGGGTACGTTTCGAACGTCTCCCGATTTGATTCCATGAGGAGTCTCGCTGAGATTTCGAGCTCGCTCGGGCTAAAGCCCTCGCTATCATCTCGAAATCTCTAGCTGCGACTAGACCTCAAAGAATCAAGCTCGGGGCCCTCCGCTCTCACTTGACTTCCGCTACGGCAGGGAATCGCCAAGGCGGTCGGCGGCTTCGCTCCGCTAGCCGCCTCTCTGGCGATTCTATCCCTGCCTCACTCCGTCAACCGCATCGCCTCCGTTTCATAACCTGTGTGACTCAGGCCAGAATCTGGGCAAATAAAAAGGGCTTGGAGGATCGCCCCAAGCCCTCGGCATTGATTCAGCGACGATTCCCGCCGTTGTTGCCATTGCCGTTGTTGTTGCCGTTGCCGCCGCCGTTCGGAACCGAGAACGAACCGAAGAACGAGTCAAGCGCAGCCTTGCCGGACTTGTAGGTCGAGCCGTTGCCGCCGCCATCGTTGAGTCCGCTGGCCCTGCGGTTGCCGCCGTCGCCGGGATTGGACTTGATGCCCATCTGGTTGAGCATCTTGCGAATCGTGGTGGCGCGGTCCTTGGCCTTGCGGCCCTTGGCCTTCAGTGTGTTGTCGAGCGACTGCACAAGCGAGGAGTGCTTCGGGTCGTTGATCTCCGGGACGATCGACTCGAGGATCGACTGATCCTGCATTCCGGTGCGAGCGTTCGCGATGCGGTCGTTGATGGTGGAGTCGAGCTGAGTCGTCAGCTGTTTCATGCCGAGTTGAACCGGTTTGAACACCACGTTGAGTGACTGCGCGACGGCGGCCTGCACCGTTTTGTTGAGGACGGTGCGGAGTTGATTCGAGTCCGACGGATCGAAGTTCTCCGGGAAGATGTTCTCCGGCACCATCATCTTAGCGATGGAATTGCGGATCTCGGACTCGAGTGCCTGCACTTCCTGCTGGTGGACGTCGCCGGGATTCCCGCCGCCGTTGTTATTGTTGTTCTGGTTGTTGCCGTTCCCGTTGCCGGAATCGTCATCGTCGTCGGTCTCTTCGTCGTCGAACATCTGGAAGATCGACTCGATCTCCTCGTTGTTGCTGTCGCCGTTCTCGTCGTCGTTGAATCCGATGAGCTGGCTCTGGCCGGGATGGGTTTCATCCCCGCCGCCGAAATCGTTGCTGCCGCCGCCACCCTGATTCGAGTCGCCGCCCCCGAAACCGGGAATGTTCATGACTGCCATTTCAATCTCCAATTGCGTTTGATTCAATTAAACCCCAAGACGGGAGCCTCTGTCCTCTCCTCGTCCCGTCCTACAACCTGTGTGACTCAGTCCACTGAGCCGAATGATTCCTCCTCGCCTCGCGCCTCCACCGCCTGCTGCAATGGGTGTTCTCCGCGCTGCCACCGGGTGGCGTGAATCTGCAAACCATGGATGAAAGTCTTGATCGCCATGGTCTGGACTCGCACGATGTGGAAGGCTTCCTTGTCGAGGTCTTCTCGACTCATTGCCTGCCGTGCATGGAGGTCCGCGATGTCGATCATGAGTTCGCGGGCCGCCAAGCCTTGACCTTCGAGCAGACTCGCCACGAAGGTCTTGGCTGCATCGGGGTTGGTGGCGACCAACTCGGAGATGAGTCGATCTGCCAGATGCTGTAGATTCAAAGGCTCTGTTGTCATTCGCTGGTTCCTTTCGTTTGCAGCTTACGCTGCTGGTGGTGGGGGTGGTGCCCCGGGCGGAGTCGCACCGGCTGGCGGTGTCGTCGGCTGTCGGACGAACTGGCCGAGGTCGACGCTGAGATTCATCAGGCGACTCAGATAGCTCATGATCTGCGGAACGTTGTACACCTGCATCGCTTCGGCGTTCTGAATCACCGCGTGCATGAGGTTCCACAGTTGCTCGGAGACTCGCTCGGATTCCATCGACTCGATACCGGAGCCGACCATCTTCGCGATGTCTTCGTCCTTCATGTCCTCGAGTCCATCCTTGTCGTACCGCTTCAGATTGCGGTAAGCCGCAAGCCGAGTCGGCAAGAGCAAGCTCGCATCGAGAAGCCTCAAGAGCATCTTCATCGAACGACTCGCACCCTGAACCACTGCCGCCACCTGACTCTTGACGGCTCGATCCATTCCGGCGACCTGTCCGGGAAGTGCCTGAGTCGGGAAGAAGCTGTTCTTCAGATTCAACGCTTGATCCACAACCTGCAGAGCATTCTCGACTCCAGCCGACGAATCCAAAGTCATCAACCCCGTCCGAACATCCCGGCCCGGAATCTTCGACTTCACCATACCGACTGTGGAACCTTTCTCGAATCCACTCATGTCGAACATCGTGCCGTCGTAGACCTTGACTCCCCAGACGTTCTTCCTCATACCCTCGACATAAATGTTGTACATCGAAGAGGCGAACCGCTGGAATCCCCGCATCAGTTCCATCATCGAACGCTGGGCTTCCTTGATCTGGTCCTGAGTCATGTAGCTCAGGTAATACGGAATCTCGTTCCGCTCACCAGCCAGTGCCGCCCTCCGTTCCAGAACTGGAACCGCCGCGACGATGCACTTGTCGGGCAAGAGCTTGAATCGCCAGAGCTCAATGAACGTTTCCGGATCGATCGAATTGTTCTTCAACTCCTTTCGCTCGTCGTCAGTAAGGAGTCCGAACTGTGCCGGCACGAGCCAGCAGTACATATCCACCACCTCGAATCCATCCACCTCGGCTCCCAGATCGGTCGAAACGCCGAGTCCATACGAACTCCAATCGACCGAACCACCGGACCCTCGTGCATTCGTGGTCCTCGCGTCCTGCCCGTCCTCGCCAAGAGTCGCTTCGTAAGCCGGCTCCTTGTAGAACTTGCAGGTCATGCCGGAGTCAAGATCGTTCGCCAGCAGATTCTCCAGCCCGACCCAGTTCCCGGTGAGTGCATTCCGCATCAGCGTGAGCCGATTCTCCAGCGACACCGTTGCCGCCCACTCACCCTTGCCCGGAAGGTGCTTCGGATTCTTCACCGACGGGTCCCACATGACATTGTACATGTCAAGCGCCTGCCAGTAATTCCCCTTCTGATTCGGGACGACATCCGTCGCCATGCCCTCCTGCCAGTCGATGTGGAATCCGCCGAGGTTGTACTTCAGCAGAGCCCTGAGCGCAAGACTCAGCTCCCCGTAGTAATCTCGTGCGAGCGCGTCGCGATTCAGCTTCTCCAGCAGCGCCACGGTCACATCTTGGCCGGACGAGGAGAAGAACGGATTCGACACTGGAGCCAGCGCCTCGGAGAAATACGAGACGAGGTCATTCAAGTGACTCGCCAGCACCGGAAGGTTAAACGGCAGCGCCATCTGCTTGCCGCTCATCTCCTCAATGCGTTCGCGCTCGGAGTCCTCCTGACTCAGCTTCTGCCAAGTCGAGATCAACCGATCGATCTTCGCATACCGCGTGATCCGTCGATCCCGGACCTTGCCACCGGCATTGAGTCGACCCATGAGGTAATCATGAAGCAACTGCTTCTGGTCGTCCGACATCTGCACGAGCGGGTTGTCCGCCTTCGGACTCGCTGGAGCCGTATCGGCCGCAGTCGTAATCCTGTCGGCTCGGATCTTCAATGGAGTCAGGCTTGACGAAGCACTGAGTCCACTTGCGTTGGCCCCCACGAAGGGAGCCCCGCCTGCTGTTGCGTTCATGTTACTCTCCTGAGTCAGTCAGTTCAGTTTCCGGTAGCGGTTCCACCTTCGGACCCGAGAGCAACTCCCTCAGCTCCACGGCCGAGATCATGCTTGAGTCAATAACCCTCGCCTCCGCCTTCTCACCCCTCTGTGCCGCCAGCGACTGTGCGCTCCTCGGACTCAGATCAATGGTCATCTTGGCCCCAGAGGCCGGGAGTTCATCGGTCATCGGATTCCCTCCGTTGAAATTAATGTTCACATTCTGGCCGCCAGTCGGCGGAGTCGGACTCCGCACCTCACTGGCCTGACGGGCCGCCCGAGCAATGGCCAGCAACTCACCCACATCTCGAATCAAGTTCCTCTCCGCGAGATCAAGCAACTTCGCCACCGTCTGCGCCTCAAGCTTCTCCCAGTCCGCATCCCGGAAAACCTTGCTCGCGCCAGCGCGGCGAATCCGCTCCTCCATCACCTCGCCCCACAGGGACCCATCCTCATTCCCAACCCTCGCCGCCTCGGCCACAAACTCCGTTTGAGTCCCCAGCTTACTAGCCAGTGGTTCCCACTTCACTGACTCCAACTCATACGCCTGCAAACAGGTCGCCGCATAATTAACAATCAACCGCCTAAACTCCCGACTCACCCCACCCTTCGGCTGCGGAATCTTCGCAATAGGCCCCGGCTTCTCTCCCGGTTTTACCTCCCCTGTGACTCCAAAACTAGCCAAAAAAGCAGAAGCGTCCAAGGTGGTGGTCATGTGAGTCACTCCTGCGGGGGGTATACGGCGAATTCTGAGCGGGTCCCATCTTAAAGGGCCGACCAAAAGCAATTTAAGGGGGGTAACCCCCCCCGGTCTGACTCGGGAAGGGGGTCCCAAACCGGCTCTGGCCAGTCGGGGCGGCGGCGACTCGACTAGGCCAGTCGGATCGTAAAGAGCCAGAACGCGGCGGCGCTGAGTGCGAAGGCCATAACCCAAAAGGCGACTACGTCGCGCCATGCCTGCCGAATCACGGGGCGGCTGCCTTCAACGTAGGCGAAGGCGACTAGGATGAATTGGGCGAGTCCGAGAAAGAGCAGGAGACCGACGGTCATGTAGAAGAGCGGAGTCATTGCCGTTTCCCCTCTCAAATCTCATAGGCTGCGTAGAACGTGGCAAGGCAAGCCTGCCGATCCGGGTGCGACAGTGGCGCGACGACTCGCTGCAACATGGCGAAGTCAGCGGAGTACATCGGGGCGTGGCGGTCGGGGCGTGACTCGCCGTTAACGCGCATTTCGCGAGTGATGGCAGAGCGAGCTTTGTTCAGGTAGTAATGCAAGGTCATGGCGCGGGCTCCAAAGGCGTGATTGCCTTATGACTCCAACCTATAGGCCAAACCTTAACAAGTCAATAACGCCCCTACCATTAGGCAAAAAAAATGCCCCGGCGCGAACCGGGGCATTTCGAGTCAGCCGCTAGGGCAGGGAAGCTTACTCGCTTGCGCCTTCGCCTTCGGTCGCGGGTGCGGCCATGAACGCGGCGAAGTTGACCTTCGTCAAGTCGGACTCGACCTTGCGCGGAGTGGTGAAAGTCTTCGTTTCACGCTGCGAGAGCCACGTCTTGATTTCGTCCGAGTCCATCTCGAAATCATCGCCGCTTTCCATCGCAGCCTTGCGCATGTGATCGATGATTCCGGCCATGGTCTGGCCGATGAACACGAACGCGCCGATCTTTTCCAGCGACTCGTATTCCTGCGTGGCATACGACTTCGAGCGGATGCCCTTGAGCACTTCCGACTTGGCGGGAAGCTGCGGAACCAGCGGAGCGGTTGCGGGCGAGTCCGACAGCATCTTGCGGAACTGCTTCCAGATTGCATCGAAGGCGGAAGTGTCGAGCGATTCGCGGGTGGACTCTTCCACGTAGTCGGAGACGTTCAGCGGCATCGCTGCGGCGGCGGCCGAAAGCGCGTCGGTTCCGAGAGCATCCGGAACATTGCGGAGTCCGCGCAAGGCAACGTGGCTCGCTTCCTTCTCGACAACTTTCCACAGCCACGCGATACCGCTTTCGTCGGTCTGAATCGACTCGACAGGGTGCAGCGGATACACGACAAAGCCGCGTGCGCCGTTCGCCTTCTTGCCGTCGGACGTTTCGAGTCCGCGCACGCCGATGAAAGAGACGCAGACGAGAACGCCCGGAGTCGAATAGGCTTCCGGCCAGTCGGCCAGCGGCGGCACGGTATCTTCGCCGGTCACGTCGACGACTCCAATGCCAGCGCCGACAGTCGGGAATTCTTGCGGGAAGCCTTCGGTGGCGTAGATGGCGCGGAGAGTCGAAAGAGCGTCGCCGATGGAGTCGAAGACCTTGCGGTGATCACCGAGCTTCGAGCGGGCGGCGACGTAAGCGGCGGAAGTGGAGAGCAACTGTGTCATGATTCAGGTTCCTATGGTTGGTGACTCGTCCGAGTCGTTTGGGCGGTGGCGGTCTGCCGTTCCGCTGAATATGAGTAGATAGCATGTTGGCTCCGAAGTAAAGCGAAAAAATCGCCCCAACGCAAAATAATTCACTCACCCGCCGCCGGGCCGGTCGGAGTGCGCCGGGGCCGATCGGAAGCGGAAACCGCTCGCCGGGGGCCGTGACAGGCCCTGACTCAGATCGGCACTGCAGAGCAAGCTCTGCGCTGGTTGACTCCGGTGTGGAATAGTGTTGCGCGCTGCGCACAGGTTGCCGGGGGGAACATGATTGGAAATGAAGGAAACGTGTAACCAGCAGTTATCACCGATTCTATCATGAAACCGCTATAGTAGAGTCAGCTGACTCTGTTCTTTTCTCTGCCTATTGTGGAGTCTGGTCTATGTACAATTCATTCATTTTAGATCATACTCGGGCCTACAAACACCGCGCACCGCGCAACCCATTTCGGAGCCGCACTCATGAGAGACCTATTCAGACCTGAATCAATCGGCAATCCACTCTGCTATATTTGGGATGTGAAGTGGTGTGAGTGGGAGCCACCGGCTAAGGGGACGAGGCCGATTCGGGTTGTTGATGACACGGCACGTGATCTGAGCCACGCTCTGATTCGCTATCACTTCCACAACCTCGTTGAGCGTGTGAGCGAAGCGAACGGTACGATTCCCAGTGGCTTCTTTATGGAGTCCACCACCACTTACGACTCACGGATGAGCAAGGCCGTCTATCGATTGTTCGGGTGGGATGTGGTTTCGAAAGCGGCCCAGCAATGGCTTGACTCAAACGGCACATTCCACGTTGATCCGATCGAGTTGCTAGCGCCGTATGAGCGGCTGTTTGGAGTCGAGATGTGGATACTCGAAGGTCGCAAGCCCTCGCGCAGTGAGTTGTGGAATCGTTACCGCGAAATGCTCACCGGTTACGATGGCACGTTCGAGGTGATCGGGTTCTCTCGACTCGACGAGACTCGTTTCGCTGACTCCATGTGGCGAGTTCGCTGCTCTTGCGGAACCTTGTGGGACCGATCGGGAGCTTCGCTCATAGATGGGACTTACGAACCTTGTGGAGTCAAGCGCCACATCGAACAGCTCATCGCAAATGGCGACCTCGATCCCTCGCACGTCAAAGCCTATGAGTCAACACCTGCCGCCCAGAACAAAATCCACGACCGCGACTACCATCTTGAGGTGGTGGCCACGACTCACCCAATGATCGGCCGCAAATTCGGCGATTGGGAAGTGATCCGATGGCATGGCCGCAAGGAATCAACTCGCTACCTCTACTGGCTCTGCCAATGCAAATGCGGCTCCGAACCGAGACCTGTTCGACTCAACTCACTGCTCAATGGCGAATCCCAAAGTTGCGGCAACTGCCACGCAGCTCCTGTGAGCCACGCTTTTCACATGGTCTTCGCCAACGCCGCAACCGAATTCGCCCATACTAAAGGCACGAGCGCGCGCGAAACGCCTGTGACTCATCCCAACGAACCTGCGAGCGAAGCCGAGCGACATGATTCCCACCGGTACGAACGCCAAGAGTTCGAACATAACCAACGGAATCAGCTCACGAATCAGCCTCGGAATGATTTCTGGCAGGATCGTTTCTGGGATGGATTCGAGGGTGAATCAGATGAACGTTGACACTGCCCAACACGTAATCAACTATTTCGCGGCCATCGTCATGCTCGGATTCACCGGCATCATCACATGGCTAACTTGGCGGGAATACGTCTGGATTCCGTGGCTGATAATCCTAGCCGTTCTCGTCTGTTTCGCAGCATTTGCGATTCTCGAACACGGCTACTTGCCCTGAACCGCTGAGCGAAGCGAAGGGCATGAATCACTCTGGCGAGTGCAACCTTAATGGTGGAGACAACGGGAGGCCCGAGACATGAATCAAGCATGAGTCACAGGCAACACCAATAGGGCAGGTGGCAGGCAAAGGAGCCCGAACCGAGATGGCCCGTGAACCAATGGAGTCAAACGAAATGAGCAACCAGCAGCATCCGCATGTCGACGAGTTTAAGCAGATGGCAGAGTGGACTCGTCGACTCTCCGATATCATGCAAGAGATGGGCGTGAGCCTTCAGCATAACATCACGTCGAATCAAGCTCTCGAAACAACGGTCAAGCGATCGGTGAACGACATCAAGTTGTTCCTCGTCTCGCACTATTGCCCGGAGGACTCACTGCCTAAGCGCCTCAACTGGCTCCTAGATGTGGTGCTCAATCGAGTCATCCATGCCCTAATCGCCGACAGCATCAAGATGCTCTCACTCCCTGAACCTGAACCGATGGTCGAGGAATACTACCAGACTCACCCCTATGAAATCGCTTCCGAATCAGTCGAAGAAATCCTCGACACCTCATCGGGTGGGTCAGTCGATGGCCGTGAGTCAGAACTCGCAGTCCCCGGAGTCGTTCTCAACCTCCAAATCCAACTCACCCATTCAACGGTCGGCAAGCGAGGCAAGCTCAAGGCCGGTGCCTACACTGGCACGATTCAAGCAATGTCACTAGCAGAGGTACACGACGTGGCACGTAACGCAGATGAAACCAATGAGGTCTGGGATGCCCTCGAATCAACAACCTTCGTTCGCGGTTCAACCCCGGACCGCCATATGAACATCCCCGGAGTCGGCGCAATCCGAGCACACCGAGATACACTTGCGCGATTCCTTCAAGAACTCGACGGCGGCCTTTCGGTCGAAGAGGTCCGCGAACAACTCGACAGGTGGGAGCCATGAGCATCCGAATCCTCCTCACCGCCGAAGAAGAACGCGAACAGCTTCGCCAAGAGCGAATCGACAACCGCACCCGACGCATAGTCGAAGCTCTGGCCGCCGAGGGATTCGGCCAATCAACCCCCTCTGAAGTCAGCCAGCGTTTGGCTATCGCAAAAGTTCTCGTCCGAATCATCGAAGGCGACAAATTCGGATTCTAATCCGCTAACCACTCCCAACGGGGGAACCAGCAAATGCACGACCTAACAATCCCATTCCAACAACTCGGATTCATCCCCGCAATCCGCTTCTCGAACCACGACTTCTTGCACACCGATCAAGTCCTCGTTCCCGGAGTCCTAGCAGCAACCGGCGGTCCCGACTCTCACGCTCACCTCGTCACGGTCCCGCGAACCCGAAACTACATCCCTCCCCTAATAACCCTTGACTCAATCTCCTCCCTCTCCAAACCCTTCTCCCCACTCTGCCGACTCCTCCGCCTATCCTGCCACGCCCTCATTGCCGACATCTGGACTCAACTCCTCGTCGACAAAGCGGACCAAGACGAACGAGTCGCAAACCGTCCATGCCACCTCCTATGGGACCATCGCATCCCAAAACCGAATCCGCTCACCTCACTCATCTGGCTGCTGACTTGTGAAACGTGGCCTCTTCCGGCCGCGTTGAACAACGTCAGTAGCGGAGTCGACATGACGCTGGAAACGCTGTTCCCGAAGACAACGATTGTGATTCCAGCATCGAGCAATCGTAATGCGGCTCAACGGGTTCCTTTCCCGAATCAATCCGGCGGCCTGCCCAATATGGAGTTGAACAGTGGAGGCATATGGCGACCGACTCGTGATACGTTGAACAGCTTCCTCAGTCGGAAGGATCGCGAGTTGATTATCGATTACGATAACGAGACTCAAACAGCGATGACTTATCGGCCGCAACCGATGCAACATACGATTACGCATCTGTGGCCGAGTCGACTCGGAGTCCATGAATTACGTGGCCATTCGATGTGGACGCGGGGCGAGGGCTATGACTCCCCAGTGTTCCACGAAGTCGGCGGCTACATGTATTCCGAGGTCGAGCATTCGTATGACTCGCACCGAGGGATTCAACTACTCCGTCAGAGGTTATTCAAGGCGGCGGGGATAGTGACGTATCCCGGTATACCCACATCGGAGTCGAACATCTACGACGTACCCGGAGGATCGATCCGCAACTGGTCGGATTACGGTTTGATGTTCCGTGGATTCAGCGAAGAAGACGATCTGATTCCGTGGACGAATGACAAGGATGACGTAAGAGTGGCGAATCGAAAGTTCCGTTACGTCCCTCGTTGTTCGCCTCCGGTTTGGTTTGGTTGGAGTCGCTTCGGCCCGGACTACCGCAAAGCAGAAGTGGGCGAGAAGTACGTGAGGTTGGAGTCAGCCTGCACGTTGTGGGTCGCCGAGTATTTCAAGCACCGCACTCAGGCATTGAGGATGCTGTTCGAACCTGATGCGATTCCAATAGCCGACCTCATCCGCGACCACACCGAGGCCCGAGTCGAGGAACTGAAGAGTGCGGGTCGACTCAAAGCCGGCTCGAATACGGGCGAAAGCTCGAAGACGTCGATGATGAACATGATTCAGGAATCAGCGGCGAAGTTCAATCTGTTCGGTTAACACCCGGACTCAACGAGGACAGAGTGATGAATATGAAGCCTAACTTCAGACGCGGCGAGCATCTGGATATTTCGACTCAACCGTGGCTCGGCAACCTTCTGGCGGAGAAGCCCCTCAATAAACTGGTTGCCACCTTGCCGAGTCAGAGGGACATGCACGGACGATTCCAAGATGCTCTCATGAAGATGGCGGGCGAGGACAAGGTATTTACGATTCAGTCGACGGGAATCAAACCCAACCTAGCTATGATGGTGGCAGACACGCTGCATCAGATCGCGACGGTTGATGTGATGATTCACTTCGAGGCCTTGTACGGCGATAAGAGCGATGACCGCGACTCCATCTGTGGGGTGACTCTGGCCGATCTCAGGACCACCCCCATTCTTGAGCTTGGACAGGCTGGTCGGACTCCGATGCTGTTCGTTCTCGCTTGCGCGTATCGGGCCGCCGTCTTGAAAAGGTGTGGGCCGGTGCCCGGAATCAACAATGGCTTCACTCTGGCCGGACTTCACTTCGTCCTAAATCAACTCGGAATCAAAACTGGAGAGGAATAGACTCATGGCTAATCTGCACGAGATCACCATTACATGCCCGAATCCAATAGGCCACGGCTACATCAACAGGTTGATGCTGATCGACGTTGACTCGATCTTAACAGTGGAAGAACGACTCGATGATCCCGGCCAGACCTATGTCCGCATTGGGTCGACTGGCCTTTGGGTGACTCAGTCTTACAAGGATTTCGTCAAGTGGCTCAGCCTACGCGTTCGAGTCAACGACCCGGTTGTGCCGCAGTATCTGAAGTCGGTCGCGAGTCACACGTAGGGTGAAAGCTGAAGAGGCTAAGGTCTGAAAGCCTGAGTCACTCGTAATTTGTTCTAGGTTTGTTCCGGGTGGGCAGTGTTGCAAAAATGCCACAGTTTTTCTGTGCCTGCCCGGAAAACTCCGCTTGACTTTCGCCGCCACATGTGGGTTTAATAGATGTGCGTCGATTGAGGCGCGGAGACGGCGTGACTCAAACCTAACGGGAAGCGCCATTTACACACAAGGCTGAATCACAATGGACACTAGCCAACTTACACGAGACCTTCACACACACAAGCCGCAGACTCGAATGATTATGTCTTGGACTGACGAGTCGCGCCGGAAGCACGCAAAGCTTCTGAACATGAATGACCCCAAGGCGAGTCAGCTTCTCCTGCGCACCGCGCGCTGGGCGAGCTACCACGGAATCGAAATCGTTCTTCGCCCGGCATAAAACCCCGCACCCTTACACGAATCACACAAACTTTACAGGTGCTTACATGTTTGAATTGACTCCCGCTCTCACCGCCGTCCAAGCCGCTCACAAGTCGATCATCGACGCCGGTTTGAATCAGGTCCGTTGCTCGCTCACTGGCGCACCTTATGCGACGGTTGAGTCCGACGAAATCCTGATGGCACTCGAAGGCGACTTCGCTTCGAATCCCTCGATCACGGCTTCTCGACTCTACGACAATTGGGAACTCCGCGTTCTCGCTCTGTCGTCGCAGCCGAGTCCGCTGCTTCGCGGGGCACAAGAAAAGGCGTTGGTCCCGCTCTTGAGTCGCGGCCACTCCGGCAACGTCCGCCTTTTGGTGTATCTGACGACTCGCCTTTTCTACCCGCACCTCGGCTCGACTCCGATGCACACCGACTTCGCACTCGAACGGAAAGAGTTCGCCGCCACGGCTTACGATTTCTACATGCGTGAGTCGAACGAGTCGATCGAGCCGATGATCCAGAAGCTGATCGCGGTTGACTCGTACTGCTCGATGCCTCATTGGCACAAGATGTGGATTTTCGATTCGAGGTTCTCGGCTTACGGAATCCACAAGGCGGACGTCAAGGTCCGGAAGGCGTTTGCGGAACCGGCCAAGATTATGGCTGACTCCAAAGCTCTGCCTGCCGTGATTACCTTCCTGTTCGAACTCATGCTTTATGCAAGCTCGAATGACTCGAACGTCGGCCGCTCCGGGAATCGTCTCTCGCAGCAACTTTTGACTATCGACGGTCGCGGCCCAATCGACGGCGTGCCGATGCACCAGAAGACGCTGAGTCAAGCTGATATCGATCGCATGGCTCGGGCGAAGGCTGTCAACTCGAAGCAAGAGCTTCGCGTCGCATGGTCTGCGACTCATGGCAAGGGCTACCTCACGGCCCGTGATGCCGTCAAGAAGTCGGTTGAGCTGCCGAAGGATTCGAAGGCTTCGACTCCGAAGGCCAAGAAAGAAAAGCCGAAGTCGGCGCTGGATCTGAAATTTGATTCGGCACTGGCCGCGTTCACAAAGTCGAGCAACTTCGCCGACTTGTCCGCCGCATTCGGCACGATGTTGAAGAAGGATTGAGTCAATGGCTTTGACCGATGAACAGTATGCGAAGTTGATGTCGGGCTTGAAGCTGCCGACTCGCGCCAAGGTGGCCGGACTCCCGGCCCCGAAGGGCAAGGAAGAGAAGTCGATATATAAGCATATCGATTCACAGAATGCGCAGCGTGCAGCCATGGCGGAAACGAACGGGCACATTGCCCAAGTGCAAAGGGAAATGGCGAAGGGTCGAATCGATCTCGCCGGTGCCCCGCGCACCTTGGAAGAGTCCGGCTTGCTGGCGACGGGATTTGAGTTCGATGAGTCGCAGCTTGTGGCACTCGACAAAGTTGTCAACGGTCGGCACGTTTGCTTGATCGGCGCGGCCGGAACGGGTAAGACGACTCTGGTTAAGAGCGGCATGGCGCAGCTGATCTACGGATCGCCTGACTCCAAGAATGCACCGCTCGGAATCAGGCAGCTCTCCGGGGACCAAGGTCCGTCGATTGCGATCTGTGCTTTCACCGGCATCGCGACTCACGTTGTCCGTCGCACTCTGCCTTCGTGGTTGCATGGTGCGTGCAAGACGATTCACACCTTGCTGGAGTACAAGCCGATCGACGCGAACGACGACCGCAAGGGGATGTTTGCTCCGAGTCGCACGGCCAACAACAAGCTCGACCATGACTTGATCGTGATCGACGAGGCGTCAATGCTCGGACTCGACCTCTGGCACAACCTCGTGGATGCTTTGCGGCCCCATACGCGAATCATTCTGATCGGCGACTTGAACCAGCTCAAGCCGGTTGCGGATGCGACGATGTTCGCCTATGCACTCAGCGCTGGAATCGACAAGAAGTCCGGTTGGGATATCGCGGAGCTGACCACGATTCACCGCCAGAAGGAAGCGGCTGCGAACAAGATCATCGACGGAGCCCACGCGATTCTCAATGGGAAGAACCCGGTGTTCGATAATCCGGCCGACCCTGACTGGCGATTCATCGGCTACGAACTGCCGCCGCAAGCTGACAAGGCCCACGCGCAGATCGTTGGAGCGATCGAGTGGCTCCGCAAGGCACCGACTCCGGGGACTCCGGAACGTCCGATCTTCGATCCGTACAAGGATTTGCTCCTGACGGCCGGGAACGGGTACGACGAGAATGACTCGGCCTCGCTGGTTCAGCAAGCTCCTCTCAACGGGAGCCTGTCACGAATCATCGAACCGCCCACGGACGAGCACCCGATGTACATCATCGATGCCGGCCGCGAGACTCGTCGATTCGCAGTCGGACACCGAGTGATGGCCACTAAGAATGAGTCGCCGGCCGAGAAGGATCGAGTCACGAACGGCATGACTGGTCGCATCTTGTCGATCGAACCGAATCCCCAGTGGAACGGCAAGGTCGGTCAGTTCGGCACCGAGAAGGAGGTGAATCAATGGCGGGCCGAACGAGCCAAGGCATTGATGAACCGTGGTGCAGATGGCGGTGAACTCGGAGTCAACCTCGGAGCCTTCACTCTCGAAGGGTTCAACACCGAGGACTTCGAAGCGAAGAACCAACCGGCCGAGAAGCAGGCGAGTCACATCCTGACGATCAAGTTCAACAACGGGGCAACCCGTACCTATCGATCGGCAGCGGACGTTGAGTCGATCATGCTCGGCTACGCAGTCACGGTCCACAAGGCCCAAGGCTCGCAGGCAGACACGGTTGTCATCGTCTGTCATCAGGCAGTCAAGGGTCAGCTGAGTCGCGAATGGCTCTACACCGCAGTCACGAGGGCACAACGCCGAGTCGTCGTACTTTATACTCGGATGGGACTCTCGAAGGCGGTGAACACGCAACAGATTTTCGGGGCGTCGCTCCGGGAAAAGGTCAATCGGTATCGGCAGGTCATGGAGTCAAGCCGGGTCGCAGTTCGACTCGAAGCCTATGCTACCACTGTCGAGCGTGCAAGGATCGGGGACGATGGCTAAGGTTGTGCTGATCGATGAGTCGGGCAGGCTGCTCATGGAGATTCCATCGGCAGACGCTGAGGTGCTCAAGTTCGAGGTGTTCGTTTACAACGGCATCGCGTTCGTCAAGGAGTCGGAGGGGCGCTACTGCGCCCGCCGCACCGTCGTGATTCATGACACCGGGCCGGGCGACTTCGTGCAGGCTCGGTACCCGTCGCAACTCAATTGATGAAAGGACTCAGGCAATGTCCATTCAATCACAAGTCTCGCGTTTGCAGAACTACCTGCCGGAACTGGATCCCCGGTCCCGCACCTTTGGTGAGTCACTCGTTACTCAGTGGACAGCAAAGAAACGGCTGAGTCAGGAGCAGCAGCTCTGGGTCGACAAGCTGATCGAACGGGCTATCGATCGGACCAACGAGCGAGTCCGCCGGGAGACGGCAGCCGCTGCCCTGCCAGAGCAGAAGCTCACGCAGGAAGTCGGCCCGCTGTTTGCTCGATTCAAACGGGCTCAGGAACAGAACATACAGGCTCCGCGAATCTCCACTTATCTCGGCGACGCGAAGCTTGTGATCTCGCTGCCGAAAGAATCGAAGAGCATCTACATCAGGCTCGATGGGGAGTATCTCGGCAAGATTGATTCGAACGGCAGGGCACACCCATTCCCAATCGACAAGCCGATGCGGGACGATGTGATTCAACGGCTCTCCGAGATCGCAGAGAATCCGTCGAAGGCCGGCAAGGCCCACGGGCAGAAGCACAACAACTGCATGTTCTGTATGCGGGACTTGACGACCACTGATTCCGTGTACTACGGCTACGGCCCCATATGTGCGGAGAAGTGGGGACTCGAATGGGGCGACGCACGTCAGCGCCTCGACGACGAGAAGGTTGAGAGGTTCAACGATTCGGCCTCGGATGCCTTTGAGTCAATGGTGAAGGCAATGGGATTCAAATGCGAATGAGTCTTCTGACTTGCTGCGTTTGCAACCGAACGACTGCGCTCTGGCCCGCACCGGGGCGTAGTTTCCTCTGGACTCAGATGCACCACAGTGACGTGCTCGGTGCACCGGTCCACCCGTCTTGCCTCGAAGCTGAAATGACTCAGTTCGAGGACGCCTACAACCTCAACCTCGAACCGCTCCGAGCAAGGTTCGGATTCGACAGCCTAAAGGAACAGCACAGTGAATACAAAGCAGCCAACGCCTAGGACTCAGCACTCGCAGCAGGCAACTGACGGTCGGTCGATCGGCAGAATCATGATGGAGAAAGCGGCATTCGGCGCCGTGCCTCTTGAGTTCATGATCGAGTCGCATCCCAACTGGCACACCGTCTACTGGATGCACCACCCCGAACTCCACGCGGTCAAGTTCAGCGACGGCAGCGTGATCTTCGTTCAGGCGGCGGCCTCCACCGTGAATCAAGAAATGAACAACTCTCGCGAGCAGGCCGGCTATCTGCGAGGAGCACCGACTCCCGGCCAGCTGACTCACGAACCCGACGTCGACAACTACGACGACATGAAGGACGAAGCGGACCACCGTCGAGTCACGGCAGCCATGGACGACGCCGTCGAGGAAACGGACTTCTCGGACAACGGCAAACCAGACCCGATCGCCGACGCACTCAAGTCGTTCGGACTCGGCACCAACAAGAACAAGGAGTAAAGCAATGGGCGCAGTTCCTCTCAGAGATTACACCCCCGGATTCGTGGACTGCGTCACGCACTCACTAACGGGGGCACAGATCCTGTACTACGCACTCCATGAGTGGAGGGACGATCAGACTCAGCCGGTCGTCTTGTGGTGCAGGAAGGGCGACGCGGAGTGGAAGGCAAATGCACTTCGCGTCGCTCTCTCGAAGGAGCGCAAGGAACGTTCGATTCCGAGGACCTTCGAACTTCGATTCAGCAAGCCTTGGCCCCACACCCACAACGGTTTGAAGGGCGAGGCAATCAAGGTGGAACGGGTTAACGGCACGACCATGACTCGTATACGAGCGGCATTCCAGCAGCTCTCGATCGACAAGGACAAAGTTTATGGCTAAGCTCATCAATCCGTTGCTTCACTTGATGCCGAAGACTCTGCCGATTCCGCCAGTGAAAACTGAGGTGGTGACTCCGGCTAAGGTCGAAATACTCCCGCCCGTGGCTCCCACTGCGATCAGCACTGCGAAGAACCCATTCGCGAGTCTGATGGCAGCACCCACTGCCGAGTCAATCGCAGCGGACAAGGCGCTGACGCAGCCGAGGAACCAGCTTAACCAGTTGTCGGAGTTGGCGGCGATGAACACTGAGTCACTCGAGCCAAACACCGGCAAGCCCGAGACGAACATCAACGTCAAGGCGGCGGTTAGGTCGGCGAGTCTGATGCTCGAATCTCCCGAAGAGGTTCGCCAGCTCTGCGATCGAGTCGACCAGATGATCGAATCCAACGAGGCTCTGTCCGGTCCGCCATTGATTGAGCTTCGTGGCTACGTGCAGCGACTCATGATTACGCTCAAGGAGCGCCCCGAGTTCGACAGCATCGTGATCGACAAGGATATTCGCAACGTCATGCGATTCATCCGGGCAACCCGTGAAGAGACTCTCGCTCTGCGCGAAGTCAAGACCGAACGCAAGGCCAAACGTGAAGCGAACAAGGCGGTGAAGGTTATCAAGGACTCACCGATGAAGGACGCCTTCAACGCGATCATGCTTGGCGGGAAGCTGAAACTCTGAGTTGTGTCGATTGTCGTGGTTAACCCCCCATGGCCACGGAGTCGACACAGGGGGCGGCCGGAGTCCCCTCACTCCCAAGCCGGTCGCCCCCACCCGAATCAATGAGGAATCAAAATGAACGCGCTGACCAAGCACAATCTCGATCTCACAATGATTGTGACTTCGCATTCGATCGACGGCACGTTCGAGTCGTGCCCTCGCCGCTTTGAATTCGCACATGTCTGGACGCAGGTTCCAGAGGGTGGCTCGACTGGATTCGCGGCTGAGGTCGGAACGGCATTGCACGAAGCTGTGCAGGCATGGGCGAAACTCGCTCTGTTCCCCGGCCGTGAGTACCGTGCGGATAACCCGCTGGCTTATGAGTCCGGCCTGCGAACCCTGCTCCAGTGGTGGCCGTGGGCACTCGAAGAAGTATCGATCGAGGAAGGTAAGGTCAGCGGAGTCAAGCAACGCTCACTCGGCGAAGCCATTCTTTTGTACGACCAGATAATCAGCGATCACTTCTGGGAGTCATGGGAACTGATCTTGATCGACGACTTCGGTTTGTCGATTGAAATCCCGTGGCGAATCAACCACGCTTCGCTCGGCACCTTCCCGATGCCACACGGCGACGGCATGGGGTATCTTGCGACTCAAGGTAAAATCGACTTTGTTCTGCGTCACAGGCGGACCAAGGAGATTCGAGTCTTCGACTTGAAGACAACTGTGAAAGACGAGCGGGCACACGAAGCTGCATTCAAGTTCAGCGGGCAGGGTCCGAACTACGCACTTGTCATCGCCCAAGCACTGTCGCAGGACTGGCACAACGTCGGACTCAAGATGACCTATGTCGTCGCCAACTTCGCCTCGGCCGATGGCTCGGAAGATGCAACGGTGAATCTCTACACCTACGAGTATTCGCCGGAGGACATTCAAGACGGCATCGACGTCAAGCACGAACGACTCATGCGGATGTTCGACTACGCTCGGCGGCAGTGGTGGCCACGAAAGAGTCACGGTTGCGACGCATATGGGCAGCCTTGTCCGTACATGGGAATCTGCGGTCGGCGCGATGCCGACTTCATCAAAGCTTGGTTCGAGTTCGAGTCGTTCCGTGAACGCACCCGCATCTATGAACCGATCTGGGAACTGATAGCTTAACACACGGAGTCAACAGTGGACAACGGAAGAACAATCGAGGCCAAGGACATTCAGTTCAATGAGTTCTGGCCTGTCAAGCATATGAATCCAATGGGACTCCTGCCCCCAACCAAGGAAGCGGCGGCACTGTGGACATTCCTTTCGAGCGCTTTCATCGCACTCGACCGAGTCGAGAAGCAGGCTACCCTCGAAGGTGACGAGGATCAGCAAGCTGACCTGATGCAGATCGCGTACGCCACGCGGATTCAGTTCGGCCTCGAAGACCTCAACGGAATGTTCGGGGACAACCTCGTTCGATTCGCCAAGCGCGAAGCTGCCCGCTGCAAGCTGCCGTGGGACACTCGCATCGATGCATTCTTCGAGTCCGGCGGCAAGAGCTACCGGCATCTCGACCGTGACCCGGATAAGACCGGGCAGTAAGGGGGACTCAAATGGCAACTCTAGACATGATACCGGCACACGAAGACCCGGTACATCTTCTGCTCATCGCGGACTCCAAAGCCGGCAAGTCAACCTATGCGGCACAGGCGGCAATCGATGGGTTCACGCTTGTCTATATCGACTCCGACAACGGCATCAGCGCACTGCGCAACGCCTTGAAGGACAAGCCGGAGGCGATGAAGCGAGTCAACTACTTCCACACCGAGCGGCCGGTGGACTTCCTCCGTGGATTCCTGCGGTCGTCGACGAACGTCCCGTTCCGTTGGGTCCCCACAATGGACAAGCCGTGGGGCAAGCTGATGACCGGAGTCGAACCGGACGCCAAAGTCTGGCAATTCGATATCACGAAGATGCCAGCGTCGTGGGTACTGGCGATCGACTCATGGACGTCAGCGGCTGCCGACGCACTAGGAATCGGCTCCGCAGATCAGAAAGCGGAACTGCTCGAAGGCGTGAATCAATCGATCTACGGCGACGCCAACGTGAACCTCACGTACATCGCAAACATGCTGCAGAAGATTCCGAATCACTGCATCGTGCAGGCGCACGGTACGAAGTACGAGGTCTATGAGAAGCCGACGGGGCAGACGGCCGGAGCCATGAAGCAGAAGGACATGATTCTCCGCGAGGTGATCGACGTCCCACTGTCGAGTAGCCGGGGTCACGGTCAGATTCTACCGGGCAAATTCAACCACGCCGGGTGGATGTCGGTCGATCGACTCGGCGAATCATGGATCGACTTCACTCGGTCAGCGACACGAGTCGGCGGCGGCCCACCGAACAAGAAAGCTAAGGTCTCGGAACTGCCGTTCTCGAAGTTGGCAACCCTGCATGCCTCCGGAGACGGCGACGGATGGTTCGTCGAGACGACTCACGAAGTGCTGAAAGGCGGTAAGTGAATCATGGAACCGGCACTTGACATACCCCAAACACTCATGGTAGTGTTCTTTCTGATTGCGATATGGGCAATCTGCGGGCGGTCTGGACTCGTTGCCGGGCTCCCCTACCTAGTTCTGATGGCCTTGGTGATCTTCGGATTCCCACTCATGGTCATCTTCGCTGCGGTGCTCTCGGTGATCGAGCTGGTATCGCGGTATTACTGAATCGCTCGGCAATGGTGCTGAGTGGATGCGCGGCCACGAGCGCAACTGGTGGCCTTAACCTAGATGACTCGATAGTCAGAAGGAAATTGAAAATGTCCAACGAAATGATGTTCGCCTCGCTGATGGACCTCGCCTCTGTCGACACCTCGGAAATGAGCGCGCAGCTTTCGCGACTCCCCAAGGCTGGCATCTACATCCTCGAACTCGAAGAGCTCAAGTTCGCCGAGCAGGCCCCGAAGGACCCGGCTGATCCGATGAACTACACCCTCGGAATCAAGGGCTCGACCCTGTTCTTCCAGCCGCTGGACCCGAACGAGTCCGGCGAAGGCATGGAAGGCAAGTCGCTTTCGGAGCGCTACTTCCTGTACGGCAAGGAAGTCATGGAAGCGATTCAGCTTCTCATGGGCCGCTTCAAGGTCGCCGGCTTCCGTCACAAGGGAACGATGGGCGGAGTCGAGGGCAACGAACCCGGCTGGATCGAAGAAGCTCTCGGCAAGCGAGTCGCCGTCCGCGTCCGCATCTTCACCTCGAAGGACGGACAGGAGCGCGCCGGCTACGACTGGCTCTCGCCGAAGGCTCTTGAAAAGGCCGGAATCGAGTGGGCTTCCCTCGGCCGCGATTTCCTCGACGAGAACGGTCAGCCTGTCCAGCAGGCGGCTTGATCGAGTCGACGGAAAGGGGGAGGGGCTTCGGTCCCTCCCTCACTGGAACTAGAAACTGAGTCAATCTCAACAGCCACGAAAGGGCTAGAACTATGAAGAAGCTTTTCCTCGGATTCAGCATCATCGAGACTCTTGTCTTCGCTCTGTCGGCCGTGATTCTCATGGCGGCAACCATCGGCGCCGAAGCCCGCAGCGGCAACATCGCCTCGAAGGAAACCCGAGACCGCGTGATGGCGGAACGGAAGGCCAAGGACCCGGACTCGTACTACTCCAAGAACCTGCGATTCGAGAGGTCGTCTCCCGGCAAGGGCCGCATGGTCTTCGACGGTCCCGGCCGTGAAGTGAAGGCATGGGGCAAGAACTCGAAGACGGGCAAGTCCGGATTCTTCACCTACCGCGAGAAGGTTCCGGCGAAGTATGCTCCGAGTCCCGCTCTGCCGAAGAAGCAGTAACATACGTGGTCGGCGGGGCGGGGTTTCGACTCCGCCCTCCCTTCCAACAAGGAAAACGAAATGACCGACACGTTGTTCGACTTCAACAACCCGAATCTGTTACTGAAAAAGCACGAAGTCGAGTCTTCGAAGTTTCAGGTTCACCGCCAATCCGGGACGATTCAGAACTCGGTGAAGCACTCCGTCATCCACACGGCCTCGCCTGCCGCTTCGCTTCATCATACGGTGATCGGCGCGAGTCCACATCCGGTCAAAGCCCGCGCTGACGAGGGCGAGTTCTACATGATCGGATTCGTATCGGTCCCGGCCAACTGGATCGATCACATCGACATGGACTTCGCCACTACGTGGGACGTCACGTTCGTCGGACCCTCCGGAATGATTCAACGCCTGCCTGCCTCGCTCCTCGATGTCGAGGAACTCCTTGGTGCCGATCGAGTCTACATCGGATTCGACTGGCTCTGGCTCGGCGGCGACAAGTCCGGACTGAAACCAGTTCAACCGAGTCACGATCGAATCAAATCGGGACTCATCAAGTTCATCAACGCACTCCGGCAAAGGGTGGAACCAAAATGGAAACCGCACGACTCGGAATGACTGTGCCGTGCCAACACATTGCGGACTACTACACCAAGCTATGGGAATCCCATAAA